>Ga0307987_1000228_pt1 | contig 34887 bp, 25 predicted proteins | sample EllFjometagen181_FD_203157 | JGI IMG/M metagenome (GOLD analysis project Ga0307987, IMG submission 203157) | Marine microbial communities from Ellis Fjord, Antarctic Ocean - #181 | ecosystem: Environmental > Aquatic > Marine > Unclassified | place: Southern Ocean | collected 2014-10-08 | reverse complement strand
ACCCAAGCCTGGCCGACCTCCTCCCCGTGGCCGTCCTCGCGCGACTCCGCAAGGCTGAGCAGGTGCGTCCGGGGCGTCTCCAAGTCACCTTGGAGGGGATCACCCGCGTGGCGCTCAGCGACCTCGTCTCCACCACCCCCTATTGGCGGGCGTCGGTGCACCCCCCGGAGAAACCCGACACGAGCACGGATCCCACGGAGCTACGCGCCCTCACTGAGCTGCTCGTGGAGCAACTCGAATCAGCGGAACCCGGCACCACCAAAGAACTGAAGCTCCGGCGGGGCAAGACCCTCAGAGGCCCTGGACAGGTCGCCGATATCGTCGCCGCCTCGCTGGGGCTGCCGTCGGATCGCGAAGCGCGGGTGCTGCTGGCCTTGGATCCGGGGCGTCGCCTTCGGCTCGTGCACGAGCTCGTGGCAGAGGCGAAGGTGATGGCCGACGTGAAGCAGCGGATCTCGAAGGAGATGCGGGGGGAGTTGGGGCGCAACCAACGAGAGATGATGCTGCGACACCAACTGCGTGCCATCCAGAAAGAACTGGGCGAAGGTGAGAACGGAGATGATCTGGATGCACTGCGGGAGCGCCTGGAGCAAGCCGGCCTGCCCGAGGACGCGCAAGCGACGGTGGATCGGGAGTTGGCGCGCTTGGTGCGCATGGGGCCGGCCCAAGCCGAGCACCAGGTCATCCGCAACTACCTCGAGCTCATCGCCGACCTACCTTGGAGTGCCCGGGCCGAGGTGAACGAGGACCTCGATGCGGTGGCTGAGAAGCTCGACGACGATCACTTTGGGCTCGACGAGGTGAAGAAGCGCATCCTGGAACACCTCGCCGTGCGCAAGATGACCCAGAGCTCCAAGGGCGCGGTGCTGAGCCTCGTGGGCCCACCTGGGGTGGGCAAGACCTCCCTGGGACAGTCCATCGCCGACGCCACCGGGCGCCCCCTGGTGCGTGTGGCGCTGGGTGGCATCCGGGACGAAGCGGAGATCCGCGGGCACCGACGCACCTATGTGGGCGCCTTGCCCGGGCGCATCCTGAACGCCCTGCGACGGTCCGGTGTGCGCAACCCCATCGTGCTCCTGGACGAGATCGACAAGCTCGGGCAGGGATGGATGGGCTCTCCTGAGGCGGCGCTCCTGGAGGTGCTGGACCCCGAGCAGAACCACTCCTTCACCGACAACTACCTCGACCTGCCGTTCGACTTGTCGGAGGTGTTCTTCATCACCACGGCAAATACGATGGAGGGCGTCGCCCCGCCGCTTCGTGACCGCATGGAGATCATCGAGCTCCAGGGGTACACCGTCGAGGAGAAGCGGCACATCGCCCGACGGCACCTGCTCCCCGAGGTCCTGGAGAACCACGGGCTGGGGGCCGCCAGTGTGACCGTCACCGACCAAGCGTTGGAGAGTGTCATCACCGACTACACCCGAGAGGCAGGGGTGCGACAGCTCAAGCGTGAGCTGACCCGGGTCTGCCGGGCCATCACCCTGGAGGCGGCGCGGAACTCGGACAAGAAGATCTCGGCCCGCATCGACGCCGGCGACCTACACGACTATCTCGGTAAGACGCGGTTTTTCAGCGAAGCAGCCGAACGCACTTCCTTGCCGGGGGTGGCCACGGGGCTGGCCTGGACGCCCACGGGGGGCGACGTGCTCTTCATCGAGACCACCCGGATGCCGGGCAACGGACGCCTGGAGATCACGGGTAAGCTCGGCGACGTCATGAAAGAGTCCGCCCGGGCGGCCTTGAGCTACGTGCGCAGCCACGCCGAGACCTTGGGGGTGGATCCCGACGTGCGCGAGAACGAGGACCTGCACATCCACGTGCCAGCCGGGGCGATCCCAAAGGACGGGCCGTCCGCAGGGGTGACCATCTTCACCGCGCTCACCTCCTTGCTGACCGGCCGAAGGGTTCGCGCCGACACCGCCATGACCGGAGAGGTGACCCTGCGGGGCAGGGTGCTCCCTGTGGGGGGGATCAAGTCCAAGATCCTGGCCGCCCACCGCGCCGGTCTGACACGCGTCATTCTGCCCCAGCGCAACGGGCGAGACCTGGACGAGCTTCCCGAAGACGTGCGCAGCACCATGGAGTTCGTGCTCGTGTCGGACATGAGCGAGGTGCTCGACGCCGCGCTGATGGACGCACCCGCCATGCCAGTGCTGATGCAGAAGGCAGCGGGCCCGGTGGTGGCAGGTGACAACGGCGAAGCGATGAGCGCGTGATCGGCCACAGCGCCAAAACCTACAACACCCCCCAAGCCTCATCTGCGCTGGCGTCGATCCACTCGAAGACCGCGTCGCTGTTGGTCTCCAGGGCGCCATCGAAGCCCTCGGCGATGTTGGTGAAGCTGCCGGTCTCCGCTGCGGCGGAGCCCGCCACCAGCGCGTGGGCCGCCTCGAAGCGCTCCCGTTGGGCCTCTGCGCTCAACGGGCCCTCCAGCAATTCCTGCAGGTGGGCGTAGTAGGCCTCGGCGTAGTGGGGGTCATCCATCAGCAGGCGGATCAGCGGCCAGCCGGACCCCACCTCGTCCATGGTGACGGACAGCGGATCGCCGATGTGGCTGGCGTCGAAGGTGAGGTTGAAGTCCCAGGGCACCCACACCAGCCGACCGTCCAGGCCCGGGTCGGCGTAGAGGTAGTAGTTGTGGGTCATGTTGCCGTAGCCGTCCCAGCTGCCGATGAGGTTGCTCACGGCCATGCTGCGCAGGAAACCGTCCACGTCGAATTGGGCCTCGAGCCCGCTCCGCCAGTCCTCGGAGCTCAGGCTGTCGTCGTTCAGCGCGTCCACCAGCGCCTCGATGTCGGTAGCTGAGGTGTCGTCGAAGGTCTTGTTCTCGAAGCTGCTTGCGTCGAAGCTCGCCAGCATGGCCCCGGTGCCGTCGGCCTTGTAGCAGTTGCCGTCATCGTCATCGAACCAGGAGTCCAGCAGCTCACCGCAGGGGTCCTCGAACATGGTGTAGGCCCCCCAGTAGACCGGGCCATCGCCCACATCCACGTGGATCTCCACCAGGGAACCCCGCGCCGCGGGCACGTCGGCGGCTCGGAACAGGTCGGCAGAGACCTTGTCGCGGACCAGGGAGTCGTCGCCAAAGCCGCTGCTGAACTTCAGCTCCTCGAAGCCGTGGAAGCGCTGGTCGTCCAGCTCCGGGTAGACGTCGTCGTAGTAGTCGAAGTTCAGCCGGAAGGGCAGCTTGGTGATGCCCGCCTGGTAGGCCTGCATCAGGCTGGAGTTACCCTTGTAGCGCATGCCCACCGCCGGCCAGCTCTGGCCGTCGAAGGCCACGGTGACCGGCACGTACATGGGGTCGACCGCGGAGTCTTCGGGACCACCATCCGGGGGTAGACCACCACCATCGTCGGGGGGCGGGCCGCCGTCGCCCGCAGGCGGGCCGCCGCCATCGGCGTCGCCGTACAGCGAGGCCAGATCGTCCTGCATGTTGTCGTAGTCACCAGTGCAGATGGTGATGTCGATGCGATGCACGGTCTCATCGCCGAACAGCAGGTCGTAGTCCCCGTCCACGCCCTTGAGGTGAGTCTCTTGGCTCCAGCCCTCAGCGTACAGCAGCACGTCGCACTCGCTGATGGCGTCGCTATTGCAGGCAGCCAGGGCGGAGAGGGTGAACAGCAGGGTGGATCTCATGGTCGCTCCAGGGTTGTCCATTGAGACACCTGGGGGAAGGAGAATGGCAGCAGCACCCTCGAAGGGCGGACAGAGGCGACCGTCACTCACAGTCTTCGGGCACATCCGAGCGCACCCCGCCGATGGCGGGCAGGGTGGAGGTGCGAGGGCGCTCTGGCGATGCTCCCCAACCTTCGGGGGACAGGACTTCGCCACCTTCACCGAGCAGAAGTTCCTCCAGATCCACCGCGGGGGGCGGGGGTGCTGCCGCGTCAGGCTCCGTGCCCTCGCTCGTTGCGGGGGCCCCATCGTCAGGGGGACAGCCCGCGGTCACCGCTGACAACGCCGCCCCGCCCAGCAGCACCACAGCGGTGGCCGCGGCGCCGCGGGAGCGCTCCCGGCGAGGCCGGGGGAGGGATCTGGGGAGGCTCGAGACCATCTCCCGGAGCCGGGCCGCCGGAATCACCGCCAGGATGGCCCGCTCCGACGACCCCAGGGTGATGCCCGCCCGGTCCGCCGCGAGGGCGCGGCGCTCCACCAGATCCTCGAGGAAGGAGGGGTCCCGTGCGGCCAGGCGCAGCAGGCCCTGGATGCCACCAGGGATGGGGGGAGTGGCCCCCGATGGGCTGGTGGGGTCTCGCTTCGAAGCCATGTCAGTTCTCCTCGTCCACGGTCGGCGTCGCGAACAGCTCCCCCATGGAACCCGAGGGCCCGAACAGGTCTCTGGTCCATTGGTCACGCTCACGTTCCCACTCCAGCTTCTCTCGCGCCTTGCTCTCGCTGCGTTCCGACCAGCGTTGCAGGGCTGCGTCGAGTTCACCGAGCGACGGGACCCCCCGATCGTCCAACAAGCTGTCATAGCTCGCATCGCTGGAGCGGCTGTTCCCGTAGGCCCCGGGAGAGGCGAACAGGTCCATCGTCATCCGCGCCGAGCCACGACCCATCGCAGATCGGCTCCAAGCGGCAGGTTTGTCCAACCAGCGCGTGCTGGTGGGCGTGCGCGAGAGCAGGACGGGATGATGAGGCATGGGCAGCCAGTCTCCCGGGCCCACGTCCACCGCAGCCTCATCGACGACCACTCGGCTCGCCAGCGTCGGGTTCAGTGTCGGCCAAGGGGCAGCGAACGCGGAGGTCACCGGGAGCCTCTGGCTGGGGGAGAGCTCGTGGACACGAAGACGCCCACCCTCGTGAAGCCCCGAGCTGGGCATCCAGACCCAACCCCGATGGTCCCGGGTCAGCGGTAGGCCCAGCAGCACCACGCACAGGCCCAGGGTGCCCACGGGGGCCAGCTGGCGACGGGTGCCGCGGAGTCCCTGCCAGAGCAGCGCCACCGCCGCGAACGCCAGCAACACGGGGAACAGCGCCAGCAGGGCACTCTGCATCGGGAGGTGCAAGCCCGCGCCACTGATCTCGGCGAGGGGGTAGCGCTTAGCCAGGGTCAGCAGCCCAGCAAAGCAGAGGGTCAGCCCATAGACCACGAAAATCCACGGCCGGCTGCGACAGGCCACCAGGGTGACGGCCAAGCCGGCCAGCAGCGCCCCGAACGCCCAGGGGTGGCGAGACGGGCCCGGGCCCTCGGGCACCACACAGCGCAGCTCGTCGGGAGTGAGCTGGTGGTACTCGCTGAACTGGGCCTGGCCCATGGTGTACATGGCCATGCGCACGATGGAGAAGGGCACCTCCGGCTCCACGACCAGTGTGAGCGTCCCTCGGAAGGAAGCCCGGCCCTGCTCCCCGAGTGACTTGAGCACCTCGGCTCTCTCCAACGCCCGATCGTAGAGAGGCGTGATGAGCTGGCCCCTACTGAGGCTCTCGGGGAGCATGCCATCCTCCAACCCAGCGACCTGGACACCGTCCAGCCACAGGCCAGAGCTGGCCACAACCAGCAGCACGTTGGTCGTCGGAGGGTAGGCCTCATCGACGTTGGGTACAGCGCCAGGATCGAGATCGGCGGCGTCGAGGCCGGGGTAGTGGCGGAGGTGCTCCCACTCCACAGGCATCGGGCCGCCATCATCATCCGGGGGCGCCACCATGGGACCCCGCGCCCAAGGCAATGCGGCCGCCACAGCCAAGCCCACCACCAGCGCGACCACCGTGAGGTCCTGCAAGCCCATGGGGAGGCGGCGCCATCGCGCCAGCCAGACCCCCAGCAGCAACAGCGCGAGGAGGGGTCCCCCGGCGCGCAACGCGAACTCGCTCGCCCGAGCCCCAAAGGGGGGACACGCCGATTCCAGCCGTTTCACTACCCCTGCCAGCCACTCTGGGGGAGTGGGAGACGCCGCCCGGTGGAGCATGGTCCGCGGCCAGAGGGCTTCACCTTCCTGCAACGACAGCCAATGGCCCATGGCCTGCTGGTATGCGGGGTCGTCCAAGCCATCGGCAGGCATCGGAAGCCCAGGAGTACTGGCCAAAGCTCCGGCGGAGAGCTGCTGGCGCACCAACATGTCCAGGTCTTCGCCCTGAGGGATCACCAGCGCCTGCACCCGCTCATCGGAGCCACCCCGGCTGGCCTGGATGGACAGGATGCCCCGGAGATGTGCCGGGAGCCCAAAGGTCAGCCGCTGCACAGGCTCGCTGAGGGTGAGCTGGCGCTGGGCGATCAAGGATCCGGCCAGCACCACCGAGACCATCACCGGCTCTTCGCTCACCGCGGAACGCAGCTCGAAGCTGAGGGCGTCACCACTGCGCAGCACCGCCCGATCCAGGATGAGCCCCGGGGAGGGGTCGAGCGTCCCCCACACCCCGAAGAACCCGGATCGTTCACCGAGCTCCACCTGCACACCCTGGCCCTGCTCACCCTGAGCCGAGAGGGTCAACGGGCCAAGCTCATCCATCAGCACGTCCACCGCCGCGATGCCGTAGCGACTGGTCGACGCCTCCACAGGAGCGCCCGCGTCGAGCTGCAACGACAATGCGGCGTGGGCGGGGGAGCCATCGGGGTGCTGTACGGTGATCACGGCTCGGCTGGGCACACCAGCCAGGGGTCCGTGCTGCCAGTCGAAGCCCACCAGCAGGGGTTCGGGGGCGAAGGGAACCACGCCATCGGTGACACCCCTCGAGCCCGTCGCATCGAGCACCTCTGCCCGGAGCGCCAGGAAGCCGTCGTGCTGCAGTTCATCCAGCCCGTAGCTGGGGGGAGGCACGCTCACCCATCCCTGGCCTGCCTCGTCCAGCTGGAGCTCCAGCCGGGCATAGTGGTTGATGCCGACGCCCCTGGCGAGCTTGTAGGCACAGTCTTCGGGCCACGCCGAGCCTTCCGGATAACGTTCACTGGCCAGCGCCAGATCGTGGGTTCCCACGGTGGCTGCCACCAGCTCGACCCTCGCCCCCGCGGCAGCTGAACCATCGGGCCCACGAGCGGTGATCAGCAGGGGAAGCGCATCGCCAGGGGTCACCCAGGACACGGCAGGCTCGAGGGAGAGCTCCAGCCCCATCGGAGCCACGACGCTCAGGGGAGTGGTGAGGTGGGCGTCCCCCGCCTGCACCCCCGCGACGAACTGGCCCTCCAGCCCGGCCGGCGTGTCCAGCACGGCGAGAGCCCGGCCCTCGTCGTCCGCGACGACCTGGGCCTCCGAGACCACACGACCATCGGGGTCCTCGAGCCAGAGGCGCAGGGGCTGCTGGGCAATGGGCACCCGGCGTACACGCTCGAGCACCTCAGCGTCGAGGGTGACGGTGGCTCCCGTCTCGACCCGGGCCGGCTCGAGCGACAACCGCAGGCTGGCCTCGCTGCGCAGCAGCAGAGAAAGCTCCACCCGCTCTCCAGCGGCCTGGACCACCAGCGGCACCATCCCGGTGGGCTGCGAGGCGGGTACCGACACGGAGACCCAAGCCCGACCGTCCAGGCCCGTCCTGCCCACCCCTAACAATGCACCATCGCGGGTCGCGATCTCCACCGAGCGCAGCGCCAGCGCCTGGCTGTCCTGACTCACCGAGACCGCCACCACCGCCTGCCCCCCAGGGGTCAGCCACGGCGGGTGTACCACCTCGAGGTCCGCCGCCGCCGCCGATCCGCAGACGAGAAACAGTAGTGACACGAGCAACAGGAGCATCGGGGCAACATACCGCAGAAACGGAGGCGCCGAGCAGGCCTCTCGTCCTTCACGGCGTCACCGAACTGCGAAGCCAGACAGCTCGTGGGCAGCGTGGACTCAGAAAAGGTCCGGCCCCACGTCCCACTCGTAGTCGCCGCTGATCTCGAGGGGGTAGACGAAGCCCGAGGGCTGGTAGCTGAGCCACTGGGATTCGGCCTCTTCGGCGTCCAGGTCGTCCTTGTTGTTCTCCCACCAGGCCGCGATCTCAGCGTTGGACTCGGCCACCTCCCGCAGCAGCTCCAGGTTGTCCCCCATGTCGTCGCTGAGCCTGTGGTCGAAGTCCGAACCCACCAGCTGGGCCAGGATGGTCTGCCGAGCGTCGGTGGCCATGCCGGGGTCCAGGATCGAGATGTTCATCTCGCCTTCGTACAGGTAGCCACGGTTGTTCATGTTGCAGGACCCCACCGAGAGGTAGCGGTCGTCCACCAGGCGCAGCTTGGAGTGGGTGTCCAGGTCTTCGAGGTAGAAATAGACGTCGTCCCAGACGTAGCCTTCCTCGGTGGCCAGCTCGGCGGATCGCAGCTGGAGCATGAGGTAACGATCCGGGAACTGAGCCCGGAAGCTGCTGTCGGCCAGGTAGGTGTACATGGCGCCACCGTCCCAGGGGGAGACGCCCATGGTGACCACGATGAGCACCAGATCGGGCACGGCGATCATGCGCGCGATGAGCAGCTCGTTCATGATGGGCGCCCGGAAGTACTGGTCCTCGATGAACACGTACTGGGTGGCCTGGGAGAAGGCCTTGGCGTGGGACTCGCGGATGGACTGCTCGGCCCAGGGCTCCGGCAGGGTGACCCCCACCTGGGCGGGCACACCGCCGCTGGCCGCGGGGATGGCGGCGGGGGGATCGCTCAATGTGAAGTGGGTGGCCCGGTCGGCGTACAGCTCGTTCTGGTCGATGGCCAGCTCCCAGCGCCGATGTAGGATCTCCTCCACGTCGTAGGCTGCAGGGCCCTCGACGCGGATGGCGTAGTCCCGGCGTGGGCCGTAGTCGGGCAGCTCGAGCTCGTCCTCCACGTCCTCGCGCTCTTCCTGGTCGGCGTCCAGCAACATGCGCCGGGGCTCGAAGACCAGGTGGTCGGTGGTGTCCCAGTCGGTGCCCTTGGTGTTGATGCCCGCGACATAGGCCACGTCTCCATCGAACACCATGGCCTTCTGGTGCCACGACGCCACCTGGAGCGTGAGGTCCACAGGCTGGGGCTGGAAGTCGCCCCGCTCGATCAGCACGCGATCCCCGTAGCGCGGGTTGCCGGCCACCCGCTCGGGGAAGTCGAAGTCGCTGGCCTCGCCCAACCACTCGCCCTCGACAGGCACGTCCGTGGCGTTGCCCTGCAGCACCAGCTCGAAGTCGTCCCCGCTGCGCTGGGCGTGGTCCCGCAGGGCCGTGTCGCTGTTGAGGTACTCGTTGTAGTCGGAGTTTTCGTCCCAGAAGCGGTTGAGCAGGATCCGCCGCTCGACCCCCGACAGGGCCTCGAAGCGGCTCATGACGGTGTTGGCCTGCCTCGCGCTGTCGCTCATGGTGGTGTGGGTGCCTTCGGGGCGCAGCAACTCGAAGTCCGACTCCCACCACCAGGTGGACCAGGTGACCCGCTGTCGGGCGGTGCCCAGGTCGGTGGCGATGTCTTCCCAGAACTTCTCGTGGGCGATGTACAGCTCGGCCCGGTTGAGGCTGGGCGCTGGCGCGCTCGCGGCGAACCACTTGTGATCGATGCCGATATACACCGTGAAGATTTCACAGTCAGCGCCCTCGACCTCGCGCTGAGCCCAGCTGGTAGCCACGCGAGCGCCCGCGCTGGGCGCGCTCACGGTGAAGGCATCGGCGCTGGCGACGCCGGCGTATGACACGGTGAAGCTGGTGCTCCTGTGGTCGTCGAGATCCAGCTGCACCTGCAGATCGAAGGCCTGCTCCCCCAGGGGGTAGAGCTCCACGCCGGGTCCGGCGCTGGGGTCGTTCACCAGCGGTGGATCGAAGTTGAGGCTGATCACAGCGCCGCTGGGGTCCTGGGCCCAGATGTCCAGGGGCACGATCTCGAGGTTGGCCACCGTAGAACAGCTGTCCACGACCTCGGTCTCCGTGTCCCATGGCGAGGTGGTGTCGTCCTGGGAGGGAGCCTCGTTGCAGCGGCGTGAGCACGCGACCAGCAGCAGCAGTGACAGCAGGGGGGCCCGGCGCATCACCAGCCCCCTGTGATGATCTGGAGCTGGTAGGGGGCGGAGCAGGACGAGCCGCTGGTGGACCGCACCACCACCTCGTACAAGCCGCCGTCTTCGAGGAACACGTCCCCGCCCCAGTCCACCACCTCGACCCCGCCCACGCCCGCCTCGTCGGCGGTGGCCACCGTGCCCTGCCAGTCCCCCTCGAGGTCCTCGACCCAGATCAGCTCGAGGGAGTAGTCGGCGTCGCTGGGCACAGCGTACAGCCAGGCCTCGACGCTGAACCAGCTCCAGGCGTCATCGCCGACCCGGAACTGGAAGCGGTCCACGTCGGTGTCGGGGTGGATGTAGCCGAAGACCAGGATCTCGTCTTCGCTCTCCATCAGGCCCATGTAGGGACCCTCGTCGTCGTTGGGCTCCCACTCGTCGTCACCGAAGTCCTCGTCGACCCGACCGTCGCAGTCGTTGTCCAGCCCGTCACAGCCGTCGGTGCTCACCCCGGGGTTGACCGAGGCATCGTCGTCGTCGCAGTCCCCATCATCGACGCTGTAGCCGTCATCATCCACATCCTCGGTGGGATCCTCCCACCAGTGGGAGTCGCTATCGCTCGTGTCCTCGGTGTCTGGCGGCGGGTCGGTGTCGATGCCCTTGGGCTCGCCACTGTCCCCGCCGACGAAGCAGCCAGCAGCGAACAACGCGAGCGCGATGGTGAAACGAGATGGGTTCATGTCATGCCTATCGGAGGAGCTCGTCGACAGAGCCGACGACCAAGGAGGGACGCTGTGGGGATGACGCGAGATCTTCGAGGGAGGCCTCTCCGCTCAAGACCAGGATGCCACGCACCCCGGCACGGCGCGCCAGCTCCATGTCGGTGTACAGGCGATCCCCCACCATGGCGCAGTGCTCGGGTTGCAGGCCCAGCGTATGGATCGCATGGAGGATCATCCCAGGGTTGGGCTTGCCGCACACATGCACAGGGCGCACACCGGTGGTGATCTCGAAGAGCTTCAGGAAGGCGCCGATGTCGGGCAGCGCCCCATCGGGAGAAGGGCACACCAGGTCCGGGTGGCTGGCCACCAGCGGTATGCCCCGGTGCAGGTGGACGGAGGCTGTGCGGAGCTTATCGTAGGAGATCTCGGTGTCGTACCCGAGCACGACGTACTGGGGATGCGCCGCCCCGGTAGAGACGCCTGCGGCCTCCATCATCGACCTCATCCCCTCGGTGCCCACCAGGTAGGTCTCGCTGACCCCCTGCTCCACCAGCCACGCCAGCAGGTCGTGGGTGGACAGCAACACATCCTCCGCCTCGACCGGGATCCCCAGGGCGTGCAGCCTGGTCAGGTACTGGGCGACGGAACGGCTCGAGTTGTTGGACAGGAAGAAGCAGCGCATGCCGGCTGCGCGGGCTCGACCCAGGAACTCCACCGCGCCAGGGATGGCAGCTCCCCCCAAGACCAAGGTGCCGTCGAGGTCGAGAAACAGCGCCTCGATGCCCTCGAGGGACGGCTGCAGGCTGAGGCAGATGGGGTGCTCGATCATGCCGTGACCGTAGCACGGCACCCGCGCTCCCACGCTCACTACGCGCGTCAGGCCTCCTGCCCCACCAGAAGCCCGTTCAGCGTCAGATCGATGAGCGCGTCCGCCACGCGCCGTGGATCGAAGGCTTCCCGCTGGTGGTCCCAGCCGTAGAAGACTTCCTTGACCGCACCCACGATAGCCCGAGCCACCACCTCGCGGTCGACCTCGGAGAACACGCCGAGCTCCACGCCCAAAGCCAAGCCTTGTTCTACCTTGGCGGTGAGGTCGGCGTAAAAGCCGCGCAGACGTTCGCGCACCTCGGGCTCGAGGGGGACGCCCTGCTCGAGCAGCAGCGTGGTGAGCTGGGGCCGGGCTTGCAGGACGCCTACGAAGCGCTCGAGGTTACGGCGAAGCTGTTCCACCGGTGAGGTGGGCGCACGGGGATTGAGCGCCTCGGTCACGCTGTCGAGGGAAACGAACATCTCATCGATGAGCGCCTGGAACACCTCGCGCTTGCCCTCGAAGTACAGGTAGAAGGTGCCCCGCGCAACACCGGCCTCGGCGATGATGTGGCTGATGTGGGTGCCGTGGTAGCCCCCGCGAGAGAAAGCCGCCAAGGCGGCTTCCATCAGCTGGGCTCGGCGATCCTCTGCGCGCATTCAGGGCTCCGTCTCGCTCATCTCGAGTTGCGGACCCACGCAAGCTAACACACCTGACGGGACTGGACTGACATGTCAGGTTATTGCTGTCGGCTGCTAGACTCACGTGTCAGGTCACGCGCCGCAAGAGAGGGATTCAGCCATGTCCACCACCCCCGCACGCCTGGGCCTCGACCTGGGCTCCGTCGCCGTCCATGCCGCCATGATCGATAGTGATGGCAAGCTGCTGGGCGGGCGCTCTCGTCCCAGCGCCGGCCGTCCCCTGGCCGCCTTGGACATGTTGCTGGCCGAGATCGAGGCCGACTGGGGTGGGCTGGCCCTGCCTACGGGCATCACCGGCACCGCCGTCGGCCTGATGACGGCCCGCCTACAGGGTCTGCAGCCCGCCAACGACGTGGTGGCCACCACCGCAGGCGGCTCCGCGCTCTGCCCTGATGCCAGCGCCATCATCGAAGTAGGCGGTCACATGTCTCGCTGGATGTCGGTGGAGCCCGGCGGATCGGGCGAGCTGCTGGACTTCTCCCTGTCCGAGCTGTGCGCTGCTGGTGCCGGGGTGTTCCTCGAGCAGCAGGCGGGCCGCCTGAAGCTCGACGTAGCGGGCCTGGCCAAGCTGGCGGGCGATGCCGAGCGCGGCGCCACCGTGGCCGGTCGCTGCACGGTGTTCGCCAAGTCCGACATGATCCACCTGCAGCAGAAGGGCACCCCCCTGGCGGAGATCGCCTACGGCCTGTGCCTGGCCCTGGCCCGCAACTTCCAGGCGTCGGTCATGCGCGGCCGCGAGCTCATGCCCCCAGCGGTGCTGGTGGGTGGCGGGGCGCTGAACCCGGGCCTGGTGCGCGCCTTCCGCGAGGTCCTGGAGCTCAGCGAAGACCAGCTGCTGGTGGCCGACAACGGCCGCCTGGCGGGGGCCTTTGGCGCAGCATTGCTGGCGGAAGCGGACACCGCCATCTCCATCCCCGGCATGCGCAAAGCGCTGGCGGGCGAGCGTACGGCCGAGCGGGGCCTGGTGCGCCTGCCGGCCCTGCCCGACCCCGGCTGCGCCGAGCCCGGCCTCGAGCACTGTGACAGCAGCGCGGGGGACCAGCCCTTCATCCTGGGCGTGGACGTCGGCTCCGTCTCCACCAACCTGACCCTGGTCACCCCGGCGGGCGAGCTGTTCGACGCCCTGTACCTGGCCACCCGGGGCCGCCCCCTCGCGGTGCTCGAGGAAGGCCTACGGGAGCTGTACGAACGCCACGGCGATGAGCTGAACATCACCGGCGTGGCCACCACCGGCTCCGGGCGGCACCTCGCGGCGGAGTTCTTGCGGGCAGATCTCGTACGCAACGAGATCACCGCCCAGCTGCGCGGTGCCTTCGACGCCCTGCCCGACGTGGACACGGTGCTCGAGATCGGCGGCCAGGACTCGAAGTTCATCTCGGCCCGCGATGGTCACATCGTGGACTTCACCATGAACAAGGTCTGCGCAGCGGGCACCGGAAGCTTCCTCGAAGAGCAGGCCACCCGCATGGGCCTGGACATCATCGGCGAGTTCGCCGAGCAGGCCCTGGCCGCCGAGAGCGCCGTGGACCTAGGCAGCCGTTGCACCGTGTTCATGGACTCCGAGTTGGTCCACGCCATGCGCCAGGGCGTCACCACCCAGGACCTCAGCGCCGGGCTGGCCCTGTCGGTCGCCCGCAACTACCTGGAGAAGGTGGTGGCTGGGCGCACCATCGGCGAGAGGGTGCTGTTCCAGGGCGGCACAGCCTCCAACCGTGCCGTGGTGGCGGCCTTCCGCCAGCTGCTGGGCCGCCCCATCACGGTCCACCCCCACAACCGGGTCAGCGGCGCCATCGGTGTGGCCATGCTGCTCATGGACGCCCGCGCCGCGGGCGAGCTGCCCGCCACCACCCGCTTCGGGGGCCTCGAAGCCTGCCAAGGCGAAGTGGAGCGCAGCTTCGAGTGCCGCAAGTGCTCCAACCGCTGCCAGGTCACCCGCTTCCGGGCCGGCGACCGCGTGCGCTTCTTCGGCGATGTCTGCGAGCGCTACAGCGAGCGGGACGACAGCCGCACCGGGGCTACCACCAACGACCACTTGTTGGCTCGGCGCTGGCAGCTGCTGCTCGAAGCGGCGGGCATGGACGACACCGCGACAGAGCCAGCGGACCCCGCCCGGGCCATCGGTATCCCCCGAGCCTCGGTGGGCTTGCAGTACCTCCCCCTCTGGGCGGCCCTGATCCGAGCGGCGGGCCGCGAGCCCGTGCTCTCGCCTCCCTCCACCTCCACAATCCTTGCCCAGGGCCAGCGCAAGCTCCAGGCCGACACCTGCCTACCGGTCAAGATCACCTACGGCCACGTCCAGGCCCTGCTCGAGCGCGGCGTGCGGGACATCCTGATGCCCAGCGTCAACGCCACCCCCCAGCGCCAGGCCGGCGAGCGCGGACCCTACACCTGCGAGTTCACCCGTCACCTGCCCTACATGCTGGACACCGCGCTGGACGCGAACTTCATCGTGCCCGAGGTGGAGCTGGACCAGCTCCCTGGTCGTGAGATCGACGCACTGCAGCTGCTCGCCGTGCAGCTCGAGGCGAGCGAGGACGACCTGGCAGCAGCCCTGCGCCAAGGCCGCGCCGCGATGGTGGACCTCGAGGCCGAGCTGATCAGCATGGGTCGCGAGCTGATGGCCGGAAGCCACGACCGCATCCTGGTGATCCTGGGCAAGCCCTACAACCTCAGCGACCCCTACCTCAACATGGACCTGGGCCGGCAGCTCACCCGGCTTGGCATGGCCGTGCTGCCCATGGACTGCCTGCCCCTGGGCGAGGTCGAGCTGCCCACCCGGTACGACGAGCTGGTCTGGTCCGGCAATCGCGACTACCTCCGCGCGGCGATGCTGATCCGCAAGGACCCCAGGCTGTTCCCGGTGGTGCTGTCCAGCTTCGGCTGCGGGCCCGACGGCTTCGCCAACAAGCACCTCGAGGAACTGCTCGAGGGTAGGCCGCGGCTGATGCTCGAGCTCGACGAGCACCGCGCCGAGGCGGGCTTCGTCACCCGCCTCGAGGCCTTCGCAGACGAGATCGATGCCCACCTGCGCCGGGGCCAGGATCCCACGCCAGAGCCCACCATCAACCGGGAAGCCGACAGCAGCGGCGTACCCCGCGGCCGCGTGTTCATGCCCTACTTCGCCGATCACGCTCACGCCCACGCCGGGGTGATGCGCATGGCGGGCTACGACGTACACCTGCTGCCCCCCCCCGACGAAGAGACCCGCCGCATGGGCGAGGAGCTGGGATCGGGCCGCGAGTGCCACCCCTTCACCCTGCTGGCCGGCGACCTGGTGCGGGTGGTCAAAGAGCACAACTACCAGCCCGGCGACTCCTTCCTGTTCCAGGGAGGCGTCAACGCCTGCCTGTTCTCCCAGTACGCCGACGGGCTGCGCCACGTGAAGCGCCGCCTGGGCGCCGACCTGCGGGTGGACTCCCCCAAACCCGAAGAGCTGCAGGCCGCCATCGGCGTCAAGGGTGGCATCACCCTGTACCGAGGCATGATGGCGGTCGAGATCTTGTTGCGCCAGACCTGCCGCACCCGCCCCTACGAGCGGGTCCCCGGCAGCACCGACGCCACCTACGAAGACATCCTCAACGAGCTGTCTGTGGCGGTGGAGCGCTTCGAGGTCATGGACTTCCTGCCTGCCGCCGTGAAGCGCCTGCGCAACGTGCCCACCCACGACATCCCCCGCAAGCCCCTGGTGGGCGTCGCCGGCGACATCTACACCCGGGTCAACGGCTTCGCCAACGGCGACCTGTTCCACCGCCTGGAGGCCCTGGGCTGCGAGGTCTGGCCCGCGCCGTTCTCAGTGGACCTGTTCGCCTTCAACCAGCCCCGCTTCATGAAGCAGGCCGCGCGGCGCTGGGATCTCGAGCCCATGTTCCAGACCGCCTTCCTCAGGACCGTCCGCGAGATGGAGGAGTGGTGGGAGGGACTGCACTGGAACCTCGACGAGCACTTCCGCGAGCCTGGCATCAAGGAAGTCCGGGAGCTCGCGGCACCCTACGTGGGCCCCGAGTCCTCGAGCCTGGTGACCCTCAACGTGGCCAAGATGGCCGACTTCGCCAAGCGCGGCGCCGACGGCGTGGTCAACGCCATCTGCTTCGGCTGCATGGTGGGCGGCATCTCCGCGGCCCTGCTGCAGAAGATGCGCAACGACTACGACGGCATCCCCATGGCCACCATCAACTACGGTGGCGGTGGTGGTTCCGACGGCTCGGCCCGCCTCGAGGCCTTCGCCCATCAGGTCAAGCGGTTCAAGGAGCGGCGAAACGCCGCGAAGTAGGGGACGCGACACCCCCAGCGAGGCGCAATACTCCCCTGAACAGGAGGCCCCTTGCTCACCCCTCTGCTCCTGCTGGCCGCCCTCGCCCACGCCCAGCCCCTGCACACCGAGCTGTTGCTGCGTGCAGACCTGGACACCGCGGCGCAGGGCCTGGCTCAGAGCCCGGATCCCAAGCTCGCCGCCGCCGCCTCGTCGTGGCTATCCATCGGCGAGGGCCGGGACCGGGTCCACACCGCCGAGCTCCGCATCCTGAAGACCGGGGTGGAGAACGCGCTGATCCTGGACGATCTCCCCCGGGCCGCGGGCCTGCTGGCGTCGTCCCTGGGCGCCATGGCCCGCCAGCCTGAGCTGCTCGAGCTGCGAGATGTGGTAGAGCAGGCCATGATCCTGGCGAAGCCCGACGCCCGCGCCCAGGCCTGGATCGAGCTGGCAGAAGTGTGCCACGACCCCACGCGCCGCGCCCGCTACCTCGAGCAGGCCGACCGGGCAGCCCTCGAGGCCCGCTACGCCCCCCAGCGCATCGCCACCACCCGGGCGTCCTACGAAGGCATCGAGCGCGACGCCGCCGTGCACATGCTGGAGCGCATCGACGACGAGTACTACGTCGAGCCCGACTGGGCGGCCGCAGCCCTGGCCGGTGCGCGGCAGCTTTCGTGGCTCGAGGACGTCGGCATCGCCAATGCGTCCCAGCCGCCTCCCTCCGCCGACGATCCCGTGGAGGCCCTGGACGCCGCCATGGCGTGGGGCGAGCAGGCGGGGCTCGATCCCACCACCGTCATCGCCGAGTGGATGCTGGGCGCCCTGGCGTCCCTCGACGCGTGGACCCGGGCGGTCTGGCCGGCGGAGCTCGCCTCGTGGCAGCAACACCACGACGGCGTGTACTACGGCGTCGGGCTGGAGCTCGAGCATGGTCGACAGGATGGTGTCCGGGTGGCCCGACCCCTCATGGCCACGGCAGCCTGGAGTTCGGGCATCCACCAGGGCGATCGGGTGGATCGCATCGACGATCTCGTCATCGCCGAGCTCGAAGGGGACCGCATGGCCGCCGCCCAGGCCGCCCTGAAGGGACCCGCGGGCAGCACCGTCACCCTCCAGCTGCACCGTCCCGACCAGGAACCCTTCGAGGTCACGCTGACCCGCGGGGGCATCGTGGTCGAGACGGTGAGCGGCTACCAGCGGCGGGACGACAACAGCCAGGACCCCTGGATCGACGAGGATGACGGGCTGGTCTACGTGCGCATCGACGCGTTCAAGCCCACCACAGAAGCCGCCTTCGACGCCCTGACCCTGCCAGTGGCCGACCGCATCCGCGGCGTGATCATCGACCTGCGGGGCAACCCCGGCGGGGACATCTACTCGGCAGTACAGATCGCCGATCGTTTCGTGGCCCGCGGCCCGCTCATCGAGGTCTCAGGCCGGGTGATGCCCGAGACCGGACCCGATGTGGACCCCGTCACAGGAGAGCACCTGGCGGACTGGAACGAAGCCGCCACCGGCCACGCCCTCGAGGGTGTGCCCACCGTGGTGCTGGTGGACACCGGCACCGCATCGGCCTCCGAGCTACTGGCCGGCGCACTGCAGAAGCGGGCGGGCGCCTGGATCGTGGGCGCTCCCACCTGGGGCAAGGGGCGCACCCAGGCCCTACGGGCAGAGCCGAAGTTCGGCTACGCGGTGCAGTACACCAACCTGGTGTGGACCCTGTCCGACGGCCAGGTGCTGGCACGGGATCTCGGCGGCGGCATCCGGCCCGACGTCCACGTCCGCCTGAGTGTCGGGGAACAATACCTGGCGCGCCGCCTGGCCCACCAGCGCGGGGCCGTGCGCCACCACGCCGACGGAACCCCCATGGCGTCCAAGGAGCTCAGCCGGCGCTACGACCTGCCGGATCTCGATGACGACCCCGGCATCCTGGCGGCCACCCTGGTCATGCGGGCCGTGCTGGAACCCTGATCAAGAATCGCCCCAGCACTCGTCGTCCACCGGCTCGAAGATGCGGTCGTAGGCCGAGAACTCATCAATGGACACCCGGCTGGGCCGCGAGGCGTGATCCCGCTCCCACAGCTTCACCACCCCCTCGTAGTCAAGGTAGACCACCTGTCCGCTGTCCACCAGCGGCTGCAGCACCTGAAGGCTCTCCAACAGCAGCGCGTTGGTGGACTGGACGCCGGCCAGCAGGGGCTGGTCCAGCAGACGCACCGACGCGGTGTAGATGCCCCCAGAGCGCCGCCCCGACTCGATCATACCCACCAGTTCCTGGATGTAGCCCAGATCCTCGTAGACGATGGGCACCCCGGATGAAGTGCTGTCCCCCATCAAGCCTCGATCCCGGGGGTAGCCCTGCCCCACGTAGGCCAGCCCGTCGCCGTCGCTGGCGTAGAAGTCCCCAGGCTCGGGCCGCCACACCCCGGAGCTGAACTCGTCGATGTGGTGGTCGGCCATGGCCACCTGCGTCAACACCGTGGGACGCCAGGATGCCTGCGGCCACCGGCGACCTTGGATGAGTCCATCCGCGCCGATCCCCAGCTCCACGTTCCAGTCCGTGAATACGAACTCTCCTTTCTTCTCGGCGCATCCCATCAGCGCCAGTCCGCCCACCACCCCGCCCGACTCCACGCCCAGCGTGCCGATCAGGTAGGCGATGTCCGCGTAGTTGTACGGGCCATGCTGGTGGGTGTGCGGGTCCACGTGCACGCCCATGTCCTCCACCATCCACGGCAGGATCGACTTGTCGCCGGTGGTGGAGAGATCCTGCGCGACCTCGTTCCGCGCCATGGCGCGCAGCACCGCCTCGTCCGTCTCCCAGTTCAGGGTGGCGCCATGGTCCCACAGCAGCTCGACGCGCTCCCTGAGATCTGCTCGGTAGCGGGCGTACTCGTCGAGATCGTCCACAAGGCTCTTCCAATAGGGGGCGTCCTCGTTGTGGGAGAAGAAGGTCACGTACACCGGCGTGACCCCATCGTGGATCTCGCCGGTGTCGCCGGTCTCGGTGTCGGGGGGGGTCGAGGTGTCGACGGGCGAGGACGTATCGAGGGGGGCCGGGCTGTCGGCTGGATCCTGGGGAGACTGCTGCCGACAGGCCAACAGGGAGAGGCAGGCGACGGCGAGGGTGGGTGGGTTCACGGGATCCATGTCCTCAGCAGAGGGTGCGACAACAGCGTCTACGAAGGGACGTCACTCCGCTGCCCCCATTCGCACCAGGGGGTGTTCGATCAGCAAACAAGCGGCTCCTGACAGTCTCCACACAGCCACCGTGGCGCCCCTCCGCTTTGTCCGCATAGTTGCGCCCCACGACCTCGAGCGAGAATCCGACCATGCGCGCCAGGGAGGCACACCCCCAGCGCATCGAGCCCGCCTTCGGCATCGCCGCGGTGCAGGTCAACCGGCTGGGCGCGCTCCAGGCGGCCTACGCCGCACAGCCAGAAACCGACCCCGACATGGACGCCCGCTGAGCCGATCAACTGTGGCGCGCACGGGCCGCCCTCGAGGTCGCCTTGACCCTCGAGCTGGCCCATCCTGAGCTACTGCACCAGCTCACCCAGATCGCTGGAACGCAGGGGCAGAGGCCTTCGAGCGCTACAAGGCCCGGCTCGAGGCGGCCGTGGGGGGGTGAGTCACGGGCGTTCCCTGGACCATCCCAGCCCTCTCCAGCTGCAGCTGGGCATTGTCGATCAAGGCGCGCAACCTGGGATCGACCCCACTCGCGCGGGGCGTCAGCACCCTCAGAGCGAGCTCGTCCCCCACCACGCCATCGAGTACCGGAACCAGCTCGAGACCCCGTGGACGGAACAGCCCGAGGAGGTTGGGAAGCAGAGCGATCCCTCCGTCCTGGGCTGCCAGCGTCACCAAGAGTTCGGGGTTCGCCGAGACCACCGAAGGGCTGATGGCCACCGTTCCACCATCGGTGAGCGGCCATGCATCCGCATACCGCCCCGCTACGCGGAAGGTGAGCAAGCGATGCAGCCCCAGCTCATCGAGTGCCGTCGGTGTGCCCTCCCGCGCCAGGTAGGCGGCAGACGCCCAGAGCGTGACGGGGAACCGCATCAACACCCTGGAGTACCAGCCCTCACGCTCTGCCGAGGGTCCGAGGTGCAGCAAGAGGTCGAAGGGGCTCCGCAACATCGTGAGGGGATCGTCCGCCTCTGCGACATCCAAGACGATGCCAGGGTGCAGGGCCTCGAGCGACCGCAGCGCCTGGACGCGCGCGACCACGGGTGTACCCACGGGCACAATCATTCTCAGGGTGCCGAGGATGGCCCCCTCGGCTGAGCGCGCCTCGTCCACCATGGTGGAAGCGGCGGTCAGGAGTGGACCCGCACGCTGGACCATAGCCTCGCCTGCCCGCGTGAGCCTGGCGCCGGAGGTCTCACGGGTCAGCAACGGAGCGCCCACCACCTCTTCGAGGCGATCTACGCGCCGCCGCAGGCTCGTTCGGGGCACCGCCAGCGCCCGCGCAGCGGCCTGGAACGACCCAAGTTCGACGACAGACAGCAGGGCTCGCAGGTCACTGAGATTCATGACCACAGATAATGGCACAAAACCGGCCACCCATTGGCCACAACAGGCCATTCCCGAAGGAGCGATCCGAAGGTATCTCTGGATCACAAGGAGAGCGCGATGCAGCCCAAGACCCAAATCGGACAGACAATGTGGCGCGTGAAGACCCGCCTGCAGTTCACTGGGTGGCTCCAGTACATCCCCAACGCCGTCGCCATGCTCATCTGCTATGGCGGCGCGCTGGTGGGCTGGGCCATCGGCGTCGCGCCAGCTCTGTTGTTCTGGCCGCCGTTCATCCTGGGGTCGGGGCTGCTTTTGGTGCTGCTGGCGGACCTGTGCATCATCAAGCTCGGCCTGCGTCCTCCCGAGCCCCTGCCACGCCGCCGGGACGATCTCGACGCCTTCGAGCTGATGCGTGCCAGGACCTCGTGCCGCGCGTTCCAACCCCGGGACCTCACGCCGGAACACCGCGCCGAGCTCATGGGGTGGGTGGACCTGCACAGCCAGCCCTCTCGCCTGATGGGGGAGCACCCCATCCGCTTCGAATACGTGGCAGCGCCCCTGACCGTCTGGCCCGTGGTGGGGGCCCGTGAGTTCCTCGTCGCCATCGCACCGAGCACCTACAACCGCAGGGCGGTCATCGACGTGGGCCGCAGCCTACAGCGGATCGTTATCGAAGCCACGCGCATGGGGCTGGGCACCTGCTGGATCGGCCCAGGAGCCGACCAGGACAGCATCGAGCGCTACCTGGGCACTCGCTTCGACCCGGCGCGGAACCACATCATCTGCGTCTGCGCCGTGGGCTACGCCTCCCGGTTCGTGCCCCTGACACTACGCCTCATACAGCGCAGCCAGCGCCGACGGCTCCCACTGTCCTCGCTCTTCTTCGCCGATGCGAACTTCCGCGAACCCCTCGATACCCAGGCCGCGCCCTTCGCTCACTTCGGCCGCTGCTTCGAGGTGTGCCGGTGGTCCCCCTCGTCATTCAATGGCCAGACCACCCGTTGCGCCGCAGTAGTGGATGCCACGCAAGTCGATGCCCACGCCATGCGCCTCGACTTCGCCGCAGCGACCGGCTCTCGCTTCTACGCCCCGGTGGCGCTGGGGATCTGGTGCGCCAACTGGGAGATTGGCTGCGAAGCACTGGCCATCCCTGGTCGTCTCTCGGTCCTGCCGGCGGACGAGCGCGGCCTGGAGCAGGTCCCTGATCTGCCACGCTACGACGTCAGCTGGGTGATGGACCCCGCTGGCTACCAGAGGTTGTCCACGTCCAGGTAGATGCCGGTGAGGCCCCAGCCCTCATCGAAGCTGGTGGCGAAGTCGCCCCGCAGGATGAAGTTCTGGTTGATGGCGATGCGCAGGCCGCCGCCTTCGCCCAGGTGGATGGGGGAGCCGCCCAGGTCGTCCCACTCGGCGGCCACATGGGCCGCGTCCACGAAGCCCTGGAAGTAGAAGTCCACCGTGGTGTCGCGGGGCCGCCACGTGAAGGCCTTCCAGCGCAGCTCTGCTTGGTTCAGCACCTTGACCTTGCCGCGGAAGCGCTCGGAGCGGATGCCTCGCAGGGAGCGGGCACCACCAGCGGCGGTGTACATCTGGTAGCCCCCCATCCAGTCCAGCTCCTTGTAGTTGGTATCGCCCACGATGCCGTCGAAGACGAAACGATCGGCCAGCGTGAGCCGGCCTTCTTTCAGGATGGGCAGGTAGCCGCGCAGGGTGGTGTTGAAGCCGAACCAGTCAAACTTACTGCCCCAGTACTTGCTGGCGCCACGCACGGTGCCCTCGACCCAGTAGCCGGTCTTGGGTGCCGGTTCGTTGTCGCGGTTGTCCACCATGATGCCGCCCTGCAGCACGGAGGTGAAGCCCTTGTCGTCGTCCGAATCGACCAGGTGCTGGTAGTAGGTGTGGTCGTACTTCTCGAAGGGGGCGAAGTAGGACAGGCGATAGCTGGCGATGGCCTCGACCTTGTGCGGCATCTCTGCGAGCTCGTAGCGGAGTGACGCCAGCCCGTAGGGCATGCGGTAGGCCGCCTGATACCAGTGAGCCAGCGCTTCCTCCCGTTCATCCTCGGGGATGTCGTAGAACTCGATTTGGTGTTCGGCAAGATCGTCGGAGCAGTCGTTGTCACCGCCGATGCCGCAGTACGTCGCTGTGAAGCGCGAGTCGAAGAGCACGCGGGTGTTGATGCGGAGCTTGCCCCCCGCCAGGTCCACCACGTCGGTATCGAGCAGGTGGTACTGAACGCCCTTGAGACTGAAGTAAACCTGCCCGCCAATACGGGCCTTGTAGGGCGATGCCTCGCCGTCGTACTTGTAGACGGACCCGATAATCCCGGCTGCGACGCCCTCGTCGGAGTTGTAGATGGCGTAGGGGAAGCCACCCCAGCCCCACCCGTTCTTCTGCCACGGCTCCGTCTTGGCTTCTTCGGTCTGCTCGGCCGGGATGGGCACCTCGGCCACCGGTTCAGCCGCGGGGGCTTCCTCGGTGACCTCGGCCGCCGGAGCTTCCTCGGCGGCGGGGGCTTCCTCGGCGGCGGGAGCTTCGTCAACAGCGGGGGCTTCCTCGGCGGCGGGGGCTTCCTCGGCTTCCTGAGCGTGCAGAGGAAGGGCGAACGCCAGGGTGAGCAGCAGGTTGGTCACGATGACTCCGGGCCAATGCGGAATGACGGGGATCGCCCGCCGGATACCGGCGGAGTCTATCATCGATCGCTGGACAAGAGGGCCCACTATCGGGCTATGAAGAGAGCATGTCGGGCACCGTACATCGTCCCGGTCGCCGCCAAGTCGCCCCCGCGCTGGCCCTGCTGGCCCTGCCCCTGTCTCTCCAGGCACAGGACACCCCACGGCTCGAGGGTCGGCTCATCGAGCGTGACCCCGCCGCGGACCAGCGCGCCATCGACCAGGGCATCGAGCGGGTAGCCCAGGGCTTCCCCGCGCTGATCCGCCCTTTGGTACGCCCCTACCTGGCCAGTGTCACCCGCCACTGCCCCGAGCCCGGCATCGCCTGGGACGGCCCCACCCTGACCTACTCCTGCCGAGAAGAAGTGCTGCTGCGCCGCGTGCCCGACGGCGTGCCCTTCGTGTGGGCCGTGCCCGGCGGCGACGAGACCCCCACTGTCACCCTGAAGATGCTGGATGATCGCACCCTGTCCATGGCCTTCACCAACGAGCAGGGCGGCCGCACCCAGACCTTCCAGCTCCAGCCCGACGGCACGGTGACGGAGCAGCTCGTCTACCACAGCGACAAGCTGCCGGTGCCGCTGGAGTACACGCTGGTGTTCGTGAAGAAGGCGCCCTGACGGCACCCACGGGCTCCTAGGGCTCCGGCACCACGACCGTGACCTCGGTGCCGTAACGCTCGCCGCAGCCGGTGCCGTTGGGCTCGTCCACGTCGTAGGCGGGGGTGAGGGTGTCCTCGTACACCTCGCTGCCATCGAAGGAGACCGTCAGGGTCACGGACGCGGGTGCTTCATCCATGATGCTCAACCCGGTCACCCCGACGCCATCCCCGCTCAGGCCGAGATCCACCAGGTCCACGCCGCCGCAGGGGGTGTACGCCATGTCCGACGGGTCGGGCACGGGAAGATCCACTTCACACAGAGCGTCGAAATCCCCACTAAGCTCGAAGGTCCACGTGCCCTCGGCCGTGATCTCCGGATCGAAGGCGATGCCCAGGTGGTCGGGGGCGTACATCAGGTTGCACTCGGTTCCACAGCCGAACAGGCCCGCAAAGGGCATCAGAAGCAGCAGCTTCCACATGATTCGTTCTCCGTCGTTCCCACCGTGAGCCGTGCCGTGATCACGACAACACCGTAGCCCGGAGTCGTGGCCACCGTCAGTGCCGCACCAGCATGCAACACTCCGTGCCGCCCGCGCGTAGCACCTCCAGAACCGAACGGAGGCACCATGCTCATCAACCTCTCCCTCGTCCTGGCCGCTGTGATGACGCTGTGGGTCCTGCGGGCCGAAGGGGCCGTTGACTGATGAACCGACGCTGGAAAGGCATCCTCCGCCGCAGGTTACGGGAATCTATTGAAAGAATTTGGGTGTTCGGGACGTAGTCCCACTCTCGCCCTCCCGGAGGTCCGCGTGTACAGAGCCCTGTCCCTCGTCTGCATGGTGGTGCTGCTGGCGCTGCTGTGGGTGCTCCGCGACCCCAGCCCTCATCAAGCGGGGCTCGACGATGCCCCGGGTCCGGTGGCCACCCACCAAGCCGGCGTGCTGGTGGTGGACTTCCTGGACGGCACCAGCGAGCAGGACATCCAGGGGCTGGCAGCCCGCACGGGCATCCCCCTGGCCTACAGCTCTTCGGTCTCCGAAGACGAGGCGCTCACCTACGCCACCGTGGACGATCTGGCCGACGCTCTGGCCCTGCTGGTAGGCGAACCCAGCATCGAGGCCATCGAGCCCGCGGTGACCATGGTTGCCCTGGGCTACCCCGACGACCCCCGCTACGACGAGCAGTGGAACCTGCGCATGATCGGCACGCCGACGGGCTGGCGGGTCGGCGCGGGCCGCGGGGTGACTGTGGCGGTCATCGACACCGGCGTCACCCAGGGCCCAGATCTCGAGGGCGTGCGGGTGCGCGAGGGCATGAGCTTCGTCCCTGGCGTGGACACCGCCCAGGACGACCAGGGCCACGGCACCCACGTGGCGGGCACCATCGCCCAGGCCACCCACAACGGCCTGGGGGTGGCCGGGCTGGCCCCGAAGGTCACCCTGTTGCCCTACAAGGTCTTGGACGCCAATGGCTCCGGTCGTTCCGACCACATCGCCGCCGCTGTCGACCAAGCCGTGGACGACGGGGCCGACGTCATCAACCTCAGCCTGGGTGGTGGGCACTCCGACGTGCTGCACCTGGCGGTGGAACGCGCAGCCGAGGCCGGCGTGATCGTGGTAGCCGCCGCTGGCAACACCGGCCGCGAGGGTGTGGGCTGCCCCGCCCATGCCGTCAACGTGCTGGGTGTGGGTTCCGTAGGCCCGAACTCCACCCCGGCCCCCTACACCACCTGGGGCGAAGGCGTAGACCTGATGGGTCCCGGCGGCGACACCACGCTGCCCGGCGGCGGCGTGCTGCAGGAGACCATCGCTGCCGGAGGCGGGGCCGAGGTCAAGGCCTTCCAGGGCACCTCCATGGCCAGCCCCCATGTGGCGGGCGCGGCGGCGGTGCTGCTGGGCGCAGGCGTGGGCACCCCAGCGCGGGTGCGCGACCTGTTGCTCTCCACCGCTGGCGACCTGGGCGAGCCCGGCTTCGACACGCGCACCGGCTACGGCCTGCTGGACCTCGGGGCCGCCGTGCGCCACCTGCAGCTTCGGGTCTTTGCCCCGCTGTTCGGGGTGGGCGGCTTGCTCGCCCTGCTGATGGCCGGGCTGGCCAAGCGAAGCAAAGGGGCCGTACTGGTCGCCGCCAGCACGGGGGCCCTCGTCGCCGGCGGGCTGTTTTTCCTTCCCCTGCTTCCCCTCGAGCCCAGCCTGATGGGCAGCCTGCTGTCCCGCGGCCTGCTGCACTGGCCAGGCGCCCTGCTGGGCCACGACTGGACCCACTTCCCCCTGTGGGCCAGCGCGGCCCTGCCCATCCTGGCGGCGGTGCTGCTAGGCACCGGCCGCTTCTGGCCCCTGGCCGTGGGCCTGGGCGCCGGGGTGGGCGTCGCCCTGATGCACGGCGCTGTGAGCGGACAGCTCGACCCCTGGTGGTTCTCGGACAGCTGGGCCACAGGCTGGCTGGTGGTCAACGGCGTCATCGCCCTGTTGATCGCGGTCGCCGTGGCCGGCCTGCAGCGCGCCGAAGCCACCGGCCGGATGGAGGCCTGACCATGCGCAGCTGGAGAGGCACCCTGCGTCGCGGCCTGCTGGGCCTGGGCACCTGGAAGCTCGAGGCCGACGACGGCCGCAAGTACCAACTGGCGGGTGAGATCCCCAAGAGCCTCGAGGGCCAGCGCGTGCAGGTCCGAGGCAGCAGCGAGGGCCTGATGGGCATCGCCGTGCTGGACGGAGTGATCCAGGTGGATGAGATCAAGCCGCTGCGTGGGACCCTCGGGGACCCGTAGGTGACCACAATGCCCCGTCGATCAGCCCCGGTGTAAACTCCCGGCGCCTCGCGCCGTTGTGAGCGTGACCCCAACCGGGAGCCCCCATGAAGGTCGCTCTGATCGGCGCCGAGATCGAAGAGAACCTGGCCCTGCGCTACATGCACGCGAGCCTGGAGACCGCGGGCCACCAGCCCCGGCTGTTCGGCTTCTCGAGCCGCAGCTCGCTGCAGCGAGCTGCACGACGTGGCCCGGCGGGTGGCGACCTGGCAGCCCGAGATCGCCGGCCTGTCCATGCTGTTCACCTCTCGCTCCAAGGAGTTCGTGGACCTGGCCGGTGTGCTGCGCAGCCAGGGCTACGGGGGTCACCTCACCGCTGGCGGCCACTTCGCCGCGTTCCACGCCACCGAGCTGCTGCGGGATCACCCGGCCTTCGACAGCATCGCCCACGGCGAAGGCGAGGAGCTGAACCCAGGCCACCGAACCCGTCGAGTTCATCAAACCCGAGCGCCTGCCCGACCGTCTCCCGGACACCCACATGTGCGAAGCGGCCCCGCCCCCATGAGACCTGTACAACCTGCCCCTGCCCCCACCCGACATCAGTACGCCCTTGCTGAGCGTCGCTGGCGTCGCGGCCCTGCGCATCAAACACCTCGAGGAGTTCACCGCGAGCGCCAGCATCCACGTGGACGTGAAGGGTGAGGTCACCAAGGTCAAGGCTTGGACCACCCCCCACAACCCGACGTTTCAGGCCGAGCTCGAGGCGGCCCTCGAGGGCGTGGTCTTCGAGGAGCCGTACCGGGGCCGCGCGCACACGGTCACCCTCTGGACCCAGTTCGTACGCCAGGTTCGAGAGGTCGTGGAGTAGTCGCTACCAGGGCAGCGGCTCGAAGTCCGGCGGTGTGGCAGCGGGGGGCGGGTTGCGCAGGAGGAAGGGCAGCACGAACTCGGCCTCCCGCATGGCGTGGGCCGTCAGCGCGACGTGAACGGCCATGCCGGTCTCGCGGATGGAGGCCTTGTGCTCGTCGGGGGGTGGACCTTGGTACTCCCGGGTCAGCAGGCTGAAGCGGCCCACCGCGCGGCGGATCTCCTTGTGATCGTCTACGAGCTGCGCCAACACCCTGTCCAGGTCCTGGTTTTGCTCGAGGTCGGCCAGCGCCGGGAACACCGCCCGCTCTTCGAAGGCCAGGTGACGAAGCAGGGACTGGGACAGGAACAGCTCCACGATGAGCAGGCGGGACCAGCCGTCGTCCCGATCCATGTCGTCCAGGGCCGACTCGAGGAAGGCCATCCAGCGCTCCACGTCCTCGTGTTCTTGGTTCATCTCCCGCAGGGAGTCCAGCGCCTTTCCCAGCTCGGTGTCCTGTGGAACCTTCATAAACATCATTGCACCTCTCGTTTTCCACAGGGTAGCCGCCGCCTTCGGGGCCCAGCCCGCACCTTGACGCTATGGTGGTTGTGCCCACAGGAATCCAGCCATGAAGCGACCTCTTCTCATCCTGTTCCTCGCCTTCGCCGCCGTGATCACGGCCGTGGTGCTGCTCCGCCCCAGCCCCAATGGGGACGGCCCCACACCGAGCACAGCGCTGGATCGAGGCGCCCACGCACCCAACCCAGCACGGACCGACGGGACACCAACAGGAGCCCAAGACCACGCAACGCCGGATGGCGGCAGCCCATCCACCCCAGGCAGCCCAACACCCCAAGGCACCCAGCCCACCGCCACCCCCACCGACCCAGCACCCCTGGAGCCGGTAGCCGGTAGCTCGGAGCCGACCCCCGATGCCGAGCCCCTCGAGGACCCCGACGCCGAGCCCACCGTCTGGCCCGCGTCGGGCGAGGGCATCCGCGGCGCCATGGACGAGGCCCTGCCCAAGATTCGGGAGTGCTACGAGCGAGCGCTGGTCGGAGATCCCAACATCGCCGGCAAGATCGTGGTGGCCTTCGCCATCGGCACCACCGACACCGCCGCCGGGGTCGGGCAGGTCACCCGCGCCGGCATCGCCGACGCCACCGTGGAACAGACCACCATGGACGACTGTCTGCTGGACGCCATGGAAGACCTGCAGTTCGACCCACCCAGTGACGGCGAAATGGAGGTCAACTACCCCTTCATGTTTTCGATGGAGTGATCACGCCCCCACCAACACCACCCGCACCTCCAACCCACCCTCGGGATGGTTCCGCGCATCCACCCGGCCCCCCATGCGGCGCACCAGGCCTGCCACCAGGGCCAGCCCGATGCCGGTGCCCTTGGTCCGGCGGGTGAGCTCCCGCTCGCCCCGGTAGAAGGGCTGAAAGATACGTCGCAGCTGACCCGCGGGCACACCGGGGCCGTGGTCTCGCACCGACAGCACGATCTCGCCCCCGACCGCACGGGCCTGCAGCACGATGCGCTTGTCCTCAGCGCCCGCAGCGAACTTGATGGCGTTGTCCACCAGGTTCACCAGCACCTGCAGCAGGGCGTCCCGGTCCATGCTCACGGGGGGCAGATCGGGGGAGGCTTCGATCTCCAGGGAGAAGCCCCGCTCCTTGGCGTGGGGGCCCAGGATCTCGATCACGGCTTCGAGCAGCGGACCCACCGGACCCACCACCCGCTCCACCTGCCGAGAGCCCCGCTCGAGCCGGGCCAGCTCGAGCACGTTGGCGATCAAGCGGGACAGCCGCTCGGACTCGGCGGTGATGGTCTCGTAGTACTGCTGGCGACGTTCCTCGCTGGGCACCATGCCGTCCCGCAGGATCTCCGCCATCATGCGGATCGACGTGAGCGGGGTCTTGAGCTCGTGAGAAACGGCGGCCACGAAGTCAGAGCGCCGCTGGGCCAGCTCCATGCGCACGGCCACCGTCCGGTACAGCACCAGCCCACCCACGGCGGAGACGAACAGCAGCAGTAGGGACAGCCCCACCACGGTCACGCCGCTGGCGGAGCTCTGGCCCGGCACCCGATCCATCACCGCCTGCACCCGCAGGTTGGAGAAAGGTTCGGCGAAGCTGTGGGAGAAGGCGAAGCGACGCCCGCGGTCGGAGCGGGGGCCCCAGTCTAGATCCACAAAGGGCGCCAGCTCACTGCCGGCCAGCACCTGCTCTACCAACCGCTGCTCGAGGGCCGGCAGCAGCAGCACCAGGCCCTGCCGCCAGGTCTCCCCTTCGAGGGTCACGCTGCGGTGGAGCACCAGGTGCTCGGGGTCCAACAGGGTGCCGGTCAAGGGGGAGATGAGCACCCCCACCTCTTCGCCCTGGACAGCGATCTCGGTGGCCTGATTTCGCAGCTCTACAGGCTGCTGCGCCTGCTGCTCCTCGAGGTTGTTGCGGGAGATGACCTGCTGGATGTCGCCCTCGTTGACCTGGAAGGGCTCCACGGCTTGGCGCTGGGTGGTGTACGACTGGGCGTTGCGGCTCTGGCGACCGGCCACCGCCCGGTTCAGTGTGTTGTACAGGCTCTCCACCGCACCACTGGCTTCGCTCACCTTGGCCTGCTGCTCGGCGGGCACCCAGGCGGTGGCCAGCTTCTGGGCGTTGTCCGCGCGCACCACACCCCAGTCCACCCGCTGGACAAGGGCCAGCAGCTCGGTCTCCACCGCCATCACCGCCGGGTCCACCTGTTCGCTGTAGTTGTCGGCGGCCAGTTGCTTCTCGGAGGGGCGGGGCCGGAAGGGCGTGAACACGGTGCCGTCGGGCTCCACCTGGAACCAGCCCAACACCGCTGGGTCCGCGGGCAGCTCGGCCAGGGGTGAGCGGGCTAGCCCGGCCAGGCCTGGAAGCTGGGCCTGGGGCACGTAGAAATAGCGATACTCCAGGAAAGAGCGAGCTTCTTCCCGCAGGGTCAGATCGGTGAGCTCCCGCTCGAGTTCGTCGAAGAGCCGCTCGGCCACCAGCTGGTGCCGCAGACGCTCTTCCTGGGCCAGCCCCCGCAGGGAATGAGCCAGCAGGGCCCCCACACCGATGACCAGCAGGGTGCCGATGGCCGCGATGAGCAGGCCCACGCGCAGCATGGGGCGGGGGGAGCTCACCCCTGCACCAGCCGATAGCCGGCGCCGCGCACGGTCTCGATGACCCCAGCGCTACCCAGCCCACCCAGCTTGCGGCGCAGCTTGGCGATGTGCATGTCCACGCAGCGGGTCTCCACGCCCTCCACCCGCTCGAAGCCCCACACGGCCCTGAGCAGCTCAGGGCGACCCACCACCCGGGCACCGGCCGAGGCCAGGTGGGCCAGCAGCTCCACGTCGCGCACGGTGAGATCCACCGCGGCGCCATCCAGGCTGGCCTGCAGCCGGTCGCCGTCGATGCTCAGGCCCCCCGCCTCGAAGCGGGACACCGGCCGCACCCCGGCCCGACGCAGCAGGGCCTTGACCCGAGCGGTCAGCTGAGCCACCGAGAAGGGCTTGGTGACGTAGTCGTCGGCCCCGGCCGTGAAGCCCTCGAGCACGTCCTGCTCCGAGCCCTTGGCCGTGAGCAGTAGGATGGCCTGGTGGGGCTTGGCCGCCCGTGCCCGGCGACAGATGGTGAAGCCATCGACCCCAGGCAGCATCACGTCCAGCAGCAGCAGCTCCCAGTCCTGCTCGAGGGCAAGGGCCAGGCCCTCGTCACCGTCGCCTACGCCCACGGGGGCGTAGCCGTGGTAGGCCAATACGTCACAGACCCCCATCAGGATGGCCTGCTCGTCTTCCACAACCAGGATGCGCGGCTTCATGGGTGGAGTATGGGTCCGGGGGGTCCAATGGGGCAAGTAAATGCTGTGTAACCGCGCCTCGATCACATCAGACCCCAGCCCCGAGCTCGAGGTTGCGGCATGCTCGAACACGTTACAGAATCCCCAAGAGGGGTTCAAATGCGCACATCATCTGCCTGTCTCGCACTGCTTCTGGCCGTCCAGCTCACGGGCTGCCCAGCCTCCGACGACACCGCCCTGGACGCCTGCTCACTGCAGGTGACCATCCAGTACGAGGGCTACGGCACCACAGCCAGCTCCGTCCTCACCTACGACGAGGACGACAACCTGCTGCTCCAGGAAGGCTTCGACGGCGACGGCGTGCTGGAGCGCCTCGAGAGCTGGACCTACGACGACGAGGGCAACCTGATCGTGCACGAACTCGACTACGGCGCTGACGATGACATCGACGGCCGCTACACCGCCACCTGGGACGGCGACAGCAGGCTCTTGACCGAGACCTGGGAAGACGACATCGCCAGCGGCAAGATGGGCACCGCCAACTACACCTGGGGCAGCGCCGGGCGCCTGCTGACCCAGGAGGTCCACACTGGCTTCGAAGAGGACAGGACCGACTTCCTCGAGTCCTACGCCTACGACAGCGCGGGTCGGATCATCGAGGTCCAGTACGACAGCGGCGCCGACGGCAGCCCGGAGCAGGTCGCCCGCTACGTCTACGACGGCGACGATCTCGTGCAGCTGGACGAAGAGCACCACAGTGGGGTCAACCGCACCACCTGGACCTACGACGACCGCGGCAACGCGCTGACCGAGACCCGCGACTACGGCACGGATGGTGTGGCAGACCAGCTGCTCGCCTGGACCTGGGACGCCGCTGACAACATGCTCACAGCAACCACCGACCATGACGCCGACGGCGAGCACGACCAGATCACCACCCGCACCTACGACGCCGACGGCAACCTGCTGACTCAGCACTACGACGACGACATGGACAGCGACTTCGAGGAAGAGCTGGACACCTGGAGCTACGACGGCCGCGGCAACACCCTCTCCTGGGTCCACGACGACAACACCGGCCAGGACGGCATCGACTCCCGCTACACTTGGACCCACGACGCCCAGGATCGTGTGCTCAGCGAAGAGATCGACTGGGACCCCATGGGCACGGCGGACGAGCGGAGCGAGTACGACTACGACTGCTGGTAGCGACGGAACGCCGAACGTAAACCCTGTGTAACCACGGGGTCAACAGAGGTTTCCGACGGCTTACCCGCGCCTGTCCAGACCCGCGGTATCCATGGATCACACCCCCCACGGAGGTCTGTGATGTCCACCAAGTCCCGCAACTGGATCGCCGCCCTGGCCGCTGCCAGCTTCCCCGTCACCCTCAGCATCGGCGCCGCCTGCTGCAACTACGCCGCCAACGCCGTGCTCAAACCCCCGGCCCAGGCCGCCACCGCGCCCACCCCTCTCCCCCCACCCCTCTCCCCCGGGGGAGAGGGGAGCAGCGCTCGAGAACCGGTGCCCACCCCCACCGACACGGCCACCACCGACGGCATCCTCTTCGAGACCACCCTGGACCGCGGCGCGGTGATGGCCGGAGGCAACGGCCTGGTGCGCATGGAGCTGCGCATCGCCAGCGAGCACGAGCCCGTGGCCGGCGCCCGCCGTGCCACCGACCTGGTGGTGGTGCTGGACGAGTCCGGCAGCATGAGCGGCGACAAGATCTCGGACGCTCGGGCCGCCGCCCACGAGCTGCTCGCACAGCTCTCCGACGAGGACCGCTTCGCCCTGGTGAGCTTCGACAGCAGCGTGGACCTGCGCATCCCCTTGGACTACGCCACGCCGGACACCCGTCCTGGCATGCGGCGGGCCATCGACCGCGTGGCGGCTGGTGGTGGCACCGAGATGCAGCTGGGCCTGTCCGCCGGCTCCGAGCAGCACCAGGCCCAGATGGGCCGGGCCGCGCGCACCATCCTCATCAGTGACGGCTTGCCCAACTCATCCGACGGGCTGGTGGCCCAGGCCCGCAGCTTCGCCCGCTCGGAGACCCCCCTGACCACCGTGGGCATCGGCTCGGACTACGACGAGCAACTCATGGTCGAACTGGCCGACGCCGGCACCGGCAACTTCTACTGGGTCACACAGAGCCAGGACCTAGCCGCCATCTTCGGCCACGAGCTGAGCACTGCCCAGGAGACCGTGGCGACGGGCCTGCAGGTGGGCCTCGAGCTGGGCCGGGGTGTGGAGCTTGTGGACGCCAGCGGCTACCCCGTGAGCATCGTTGGTGGCCGCGCCATGTTCGACGTGGGCACCCTGTACGCCAGCCAGGAGCGCAGCTTCTGGGTCACCCTGCGGGTGCCCGCCGCCGCCGAGGGCAGCCGAGAGGTGGCCATGCCCAGCTTGTCGTGGCGCACCCCCGAGAGCGCCTCGCTGGCTTCGGTCACCCTCGAGCCCTGTTCGGTGAGCGTGGTGCAGGAACAGCAGCGCTTCCTGGCCTCGCTGGACTCCGAGGCCTGGGGTCGCTCGGTCATCGAAGAGGAGTACAACGTGCTGCGCAATCAGGTCGGCCAGGCGGTCCAGGCTGGCGACATGGCCCAGGCCCAAGCCAGCATCGACGCCTACACGGCCCGCAACTACTCCCTCAACGAGCACGTGGACAATCAGGAGGTCTGGGACAACTTCGAAGAGGTCGCAGCCCTCGAGCAGCAGGTGCAGCAGCAGTTCGAGGGCGAGGCCCAGAGCGCCCGCCAGAACTACTTCGCCAAGACGCTGAACAGGCTGAGCTACGGCGGACGCCGCCAGGGGCAGGCCAAAGGCTACTAGGGACGTTCCACAGTGGTTCTGACCGACATGTCCCTCTCCCCTCGGGGAGAGGGTGCCGCACAGCGGCGGGTGAGGGGGCAGCGCCATCGGGACCCGACACGGGGTGCAGGCGCCGGATCAGTCCTCGATGCCCAAGGTCTCGTAAAGCTCAGACGCGCTCAGCATCCGCTCACCATGCAGGATGGCCAAGCGGTTCCGGCCGGCGTCCTTGGCATGGTACAGGCCGGTGTCCGCCGAGCTGACGAGCTCCTCGGCCTGACTGGCCGGCGCGTTGGGCCAGGTGGCCACGCCTATGCTGATGGTGACGGACAGGGCCTTGCCCTTCCAGTCGGTCTGCATGGACTCCACACTGCGCCGCAGCCGCTCGCCCAGACGGGCTGCATCGGCCAGACCTGTGCCGGGCGCCACCACCAGGAACTCCTCGCCGCCGTAGCGACAGAGCACGTCACCCGCCCGGACGGCGTCCTCGATGGTGCTGGCCACCCGGCGCAGCACCTCGTCCCCGGCGTCGTGGCCGTAGG
>Ga0307987_1000227_pt1 | contig 34988 bp, 30 predicted proteins | sample EllFjometagen181_FD_203157 | JGI IMG/M metagenome (GOLD analysis project Ga0307987, IMG submission 203157) | Marine microbial communities from Ellis Fjord, Antarctic Ocean - #181 | ecosystem: Environmental > Aquatic > Marine > Unclassified | place: Southern Ocean | collected 2014-10-08 | reverse complement strand
TTTATTTCTAATTTTTACTGCCAAGTGGATGATTATTTAGAATTAGAAAATTGTGTTTTCTCTAATTCGGATATTCCACCTTTTCCTGATGAAGAATATTATACAATTCAAATTTCAGCACAACAGGGTTGCTTTCCGGATATAAAAATAAGTAACTGCTCATTTGTTAATAATTCTACAATAAATGGGAGTTATATAGCATATATCAGTAGTCCTGGTTCGGTAGAAATGAATAATTGTACATTTACACAGAATACTTCACATGTCTGCCCACTTGGAATTTTTGGTGAAGTCGACTTCCGAAACAATATTCTGCATAATAATGAATCAGATTATGAATATGAAATAAATACTGGTAACTGGCCTACTATACCTTCTATCCTGAATGTTGAATATTGCGATATTGAAGGTGGAGAAGGTGCGATCTATCCTGGCAATCCACCTAATGAAGCCATTATTAATTGGTTGGAAGGTAATATTAACGAGGATCCATTATTTCTGCTATCAGGCAATGATCCATATCAACTAACGGATCTGTCTCCTTGCATCGATACAGGCACACCGGATACAACAGGTTTATTCCTACCTCCCTGGGATTTATTACACAATTATCGCGTTTGGGATGGAGATGAAGACGGAATAGCAATTATTGATATGGGTTGTTATGAATTTGGTGCTGATACCGTTGGAGTTTTTTATAATGAGTTACCAATTACTAATTATAATTTACGAAATTACCCAAATCCCTTTAACCCAGAAACCAAAATCGTTTTTAATCTTCCCGAATCCGGTAGAGTAAAGCTGGAGATATTCAACATTAAAGGTCAAAAGGTGAAGACTTTATTAGATTGTTATATGGTTCTGGGTAGAAGTGAAACGCTTTGGGACAGTAAAGATGATAATGGCAAAAGGGTTTCTTCAGGAGTTTATTTATACAGATTACAAACACCAACTAACATAATAACAAAGAAGATGTTGTTGTTAAAGTAATTTGTCATTTGTGTGTTTGTCATTCCAACTGAAGTAGGAATCTATGTCTTGACATTCCAAATTGCTTTTTGAAATCTACCAAAAAGGAAATATTATGAACAAAGAAATTTTTAGAAAATATTTGGAAATACATCTGCCTAAAAGAGTTGATGAGCTTATGGATTCGTTTGATAAATTGCTTGAAGCTCTTTGGGAAGAGAATTCCAAAGTTAATCTTATTTCAAGGAAAACACCAAAAGATGAATATTGGACACGTCATTTTTTAGATTCCCTTCTTCCAATTGAGATTACAGATCTTTCCAATAAAAAAATACTGGATTTTGGAACTGGAGGTGGATTGCCTGGAATACCCTTAAATCTTGTTTTTCCTAACTCTAAGCTTTATCTATTGGATTCAACACATAAAAAGATCAATGCCGTAAAAAATATAATTAAAATTCTTGACCTGTCATCTTGTTTCACGATTGTTTCACGGCTGGAAGATTTAGAAAATAGTTGGTTTGGGTCTTTTGATATTATAGTGTGCAGGTCAGTGAAGATCTTGCCTAAGTATAAGAGTATTTTATTTAAATTGATTAAGAATAACGGTAAGATAATTTTATATAAGAGCAAGTTAGTAGATGATATTACGCAATTTAAAAAACGCAAAATTCATGATGTTTCACATCCTGCAATTGGGGAACGAAAAATTATTGAAATTGAGATTTAGCATTAAATAAGTAAGTAGGAATAAAGCTTGTTTCTGCTGAATATTCTGGAGAAAAGATGGGAAAAGTTATTGCAATTGTAAATCAGAAAGGTGGCGTTGGTAAAACGACTTCAGCTGTTAATATTGCCTCTGCCCTAGCGATTTATGAGAAGAAAACACTGCTAATAGATTTTGATCCACAAGGGAATTCATCAAGTGGAATAGGCGTGGAGGGGAGTAGTCCGAATATTTACGAGGCTTTAATCGGTCAGGTAAAAATGAGTGAAGTTACAAAAAAATCTCCCATCTTAGAAAAGCTGGATATTGTACCTTCTAACGTAGACCTTAGTGGTGCAGAAATTGAGCTGGTAAAAGAATATTCACGTGAATTTAAGCTGAAGGAAGCTTTGGAGCCAATAAAAGATGATTATGATTTCATCATTGTAGACTGTCCTCCTTCATTGGGCTTGCTTACGGTGAATACACTAACCGCCTGCACAGATGTGTTAATTCCAATACAGTGTGAGTATTATGCACTTGAAGGAGTGAGCCAGCTACTTAACACAATTAGATTAATAAAAAAAGGGCTTAACCCCGAATTAAATATTATGGGAATTCTGCTCACAATGTATGATAGACGACTTAACCTTTCTCTTCAGGTTGCTAAAGAAGTGAGACGCTATTTTCAGGAGCAGGCATTCAATACTATAATACATCGCAGTGTGAAATTGAGCGAAGCACCAAGTTTTGGAAAATCAATATTCCATTATGATATAAAATCATCTGGTGCAAAAAGCTATTTACAATTAGCAAAGGAAGTGATGGCAAGATGACAAAATTAGGAAAAGGATTAGAGGCTCTGATTAGTGCAGTTCCAGAATCCACAGACGTTTCAACCGGAATCACAACCATTAAAACTGATCAGATAAAGCCCAATAGATATCAACCGAGAAAGCTGTTTAACAATGAAAAACTGCAGGAACTTGCAAATTCATTGAAAGAGAACGGGATAATTCAACCAATAATCGTAACTACAAAAGATGAGGGTGAATATGAACTTATTGCGGGTGAACGCAGGCTGGAAGCTTCTAAGTTGGCTGGATTCAGCGAGATACCTGTAATTATTCGCAGCGTTTCACCCAAAGAGCAGTTACAATTCGCTATAATTGAGAATGTGCAAAGAGAAGACTTAACAGCAATTGAAGAAGCAAAAGCATATCAACAATTGAATGAGGAATTTAAGCTGACACATGCTCAGATCTCTGAGATAGTGGGTAAAGATCGAGCAACGATAACAAATTTTATAAGACTTCTAAAATTAAGTGATGATGTACAGATGATGATTTTGAATGAGCAAATATCATCCGGGCATGCCAGGGCAATTTTGCAAGTTGATGAGGAATTGAGAGATAAATTCTCGCAGCTTATAATCAAGAATAAACTTTCTGTGCGAAAGGCAGAAGAAGAAGCAAAACGCATTAAAGAAACAGGGACAGTTTCACCTTCTAAAAAGAAGAAAGAAATAATTGAAATTCCCGAGTTAAAAGAACTAGAAAAAAACCTGAAACAGAAATTTAATTCAAAGGTAAAGATCTCTGATAACAACTACAAAGGGAAGGTTAGTTTCTACTACTCTTCACAAGATGAATTGAATGAATTATTGGAAAAACTAAGAAGATGAAATTTGTCATTGTAATATTTTTAATCATTATTTTATTAATAACAGCCTGGTTTTATGTAGAGAATGTTAAGCTAAAAAAACAAGTTGATAAGCAGCAACAAGAGCTCGAGATATCTACAAACTATATAAAACAGCTCAATAAGAAAATCTCCGAAGATAGCAACCTTGTTTCATCTTCCCAAACAAGTGAAGAGAAGATTCAGAAATTAATGGATACATATCTGGAAGAACAAAATAAAAATACAAATGGTGAAGCCAAGAAAGTTATTGAATACAGCGGACAGCGTAGATTCTTGCCTGATATTATTCCACTAAAGGGTGATTTTGCAATAAGCCAGAGATATTCCGAGAAACATCCAGCACTAGATTTTGCCGCACAAAAGGGAACTGAGGTTGTAGCTGTTGCAGCAGGTGAAGTTCTCTCCGTTTATTACGATGAAAATTATGGAAATGTAATAATGATAGATCACTTAAATGAATATGCAACACTTTATGCGCATCTTGCAACAACATTTTTTGAGAGTAATAGTACTGTAGAAAAGGGAGAGACAATTGCTTTGGTAGGGAATACAGGGAATAGCTCTGCCCCACATCTGCATTATGAAATAATGTTTGAAGGAAAAAATGTTGATCCCGAAGAATATATTGATATAAAAAAGTAGGAGGTACAAAATATGAATAAGAATAGAAGAGTAGAACTTTCAACTATAATTGGAAAAGGAAGTAAAATAAAGGGCACACTTTATGTTCAAGGTGGAGTAAGAGTTGATGGCGAAGTAGAAGGTACAATAGAATCTGACGGATTTGTTACAATCGGATCATCCGGAATTGCTAAAGCTGATATTAAAGCCGATGAATGTCTGATTTCCGGCAAGGTAGTTGGAAATGTGATATGTAAAGATGGGGTTGAGTTAGATAGAAGCGCCAGAATGAATGGAGATATTGTTGCAAAGATCCTAAAAATACATACTGGAGCAGTATTTAATGGAACTAGCTCGATGACTTCCGGTACAAAACCAATTAGAAACCCAATAATATCACCAGATGCGGAAAAAAAAGAATCCACTGAATAGTGAGCTGATCAAATATCTTAGTTTGATATCCCAATTGGGATTTACCATAATTGGCTCGATACTTCTGTTTTTGGCAGGAGCGATATTCCTTGAAAAGAAATTCCAAACTGATGGAATATTGATTTTAATTGGTGTTCTTCTGGGAACAGCAGCTGGCGTTATTGCAGCATATAAATTATTAAAAAAAACGTTAGAAAAAGAATGACTAATAATATGGATAATAATAATAGATACATTAGAAGAATAATGCTGATTATTCTCTTGACAAACATACTCGCAATTTTGACTTTACCGTGGTTCTTTAAGCAATCAATAAGCTGGATTCTAGGGTCGTTGGGCAGTGCTGGGAATTTTTATTGGTTAGCTCATAATTTAAAGAAAAGTATTGAGCTAATTCCTACAAAATCAAGAGTGAATTCTGCAAAAGGATCACTGACAAGATATGCTGTGTTAACAGTATTTGCACTGGTGATCTTCTTTATTGTAAAGCCGAATATCATTATTTTTGGTGTAGGCTTGCTTTCTGCACAGATCGTAATCTATATAGTTGAGATTGTAAGGAACCTTAAGAACAATAAGTATTTCAGAGGGTAGGATGGCTAAAAAGAAAAGCCCAATATTAAAGATATTTATAATTGTCTTCATTATCGAAGCAGCACTTGTATTCGTTTCAAGTGGTTTTAATAAACAACTCCAAATTGGGCTTGATGATGGAAAATTTGTCTTTAGAAATATACAAAGTCATTATGACCTTCAAGAGAAGATAACAGAAGAGTTTCAGATAGATGAGTATTACCGTCAAACAGGTGAAACACCCAAAATATACGGCAGTAATAAGACGTATGAATTTTTTAAGAATGTATTTGGTAATGCTTCAGCAATCGGCACGTTCCAACTTCTGCGAATGCTTCTTATCGTTGATATTCTACTGCTATTCATTGCCTTATTAATAAAAAGGAAATTACTAAAAAGACCTTCTCAACCTCAAATAATATTCGAATTAACATATTCTGCTTTAGAGCAATTTGTAATTGAAACACTTGGTGTAGAAAGAATTCATTTTACTCCATATATTGTAACATTATTTTTATTTATCTGGGTTTGTAATATGGTGGGAATGATACCAATTCCCGGATTTATGGAACCAACCAGGAACCTTAATGTACCACTTGGTCTTGGTGTTTTTGCAGTAGCAATTGTTCATATTACTGCACTTAAAGTTAAGGGAGTTTGGGGTCATCTTCAAAATTATTTAAATCCCGTTAAAAATCCACTTTTCCTTTTGGATATTATTGGCGAATTTTCTAAAGTTGTATCTATCTCGTTCCGTTTATTCGGAAATGTTTTGGGTGGAGCAATCATTATTACAGTTGTTTCATCTCTTGTCAGTTATGTGGTTTTCCCAGTTGGGCTAAACTTATTCTTCGGTATGTTCGTAGGAACTATACAGGCGTTTGTTTTCACAATGCTGGCACTTACATATATTGGTGTAGAGATCTCGGAGTAAATGATGGAATTATCTGTAGAATATATAAGAATTGCAGCTTACTTAGGAGCTGGGATAAGTGTTGGTTTGGGTGCCATTACAACAGGGATTGGATCTGGAATAATTGCCGGAGAAGGTTCACGTGGTGTGATGAAACAACCACAAGCTAACGATCAGTTATTCAGAACAATGCTTATAGGACAGGCAGCAGCACAAACTGCAGGTATATTCGCTCTGGTTATTTCAATGTTACTTATTTATGGTGGTTTTGATGTAGCTGATGGTGGCTGGTTCAGAGCTGCCGCTTTACTTTCTGCAGGACTGGCAATGGGTATTGGTGCTTTGGGACCATCTTTGGGTGCAGGTTACTCAGGTGGAGAAGCTTGTAAATCAGTTGCTAGAATGCCAAAACATGGAAATGCAATAATGGGAAATATGCTTATAGGACAGGCATTATCTCAAACATCTGCAATATTTGCACTTGTTGTTTCTTTACTGCTTTTATACTCGGTTCCTTTACAACCAGAAGGTCTTGCAGTTGGTAGGATTTTATTAAAATCAATTTCGTTAATTGGTGCTGGATTGGCAATTGGGTTAGGAACGATAGGGCCCGGAACGGGAATCGGTTATGTTGCCGGCAGAGCAAATGATATGCTAGGAAGATTTCCTAAAGAGAGATCAAAAATAATGAGAACAATGTTTTTGGGAGCAGCAGTATCAGAATCTACAGCGATATATTCGCTTGTGATTGCTTTCTTGCTGATCTTTGCAGTATAAATAATTTAATATTAGGATATTGGAGGAAAAATGGAATTAACATTAGCACAGGGAATCGTGAAAGCTGCAGCACTTTTGGGTGCTGGAATGTGTATGGGAATGGGTGCTCTAGGACCTGGAATTGGTGAGGGATTTGTTGCCGGTAAAGCTTGTGAAGGTATCGCACGTTCACCGGAAAACGCAAGTCTTATTACACGTACAATGCTTGTTGGACAGGCTGTATCGGAATCTACTGGTATTTATTCTTTAGTTATTGCTCTTTTGTTGATATTTTCAACTTAAGAGTACAACCAAAACCAGACATTGAACGCTAATTGGAAGAAGTAGCTTTCAACAGCGAAATATTAATTTTGGAGATCTTATGATTAGTATAGATTATTCTCTCATTATCGTGATCCTGAATTTCGTGCTTTTATTGATCGTTTTGAATAAGATTCTTTATAAACCGATCAAGAAATTCTTAGAAGAACGGCAGAAAACAATAGCGTCAGATCTTGATGAAGCAAAAGCTTCCCGCACTGAAGCTGAAAAACTTGTTGAAAAGAAAGGTAATGAGTTAAAACAGTCTGCTGAAGAGATCAGGAAAATGAAGAATGCAGCAACAAGTGATGCCGAAGGCAAAGCAAAAGACATAATGAAGAATGCAAAAGAACAAGAAAAACGGATTCTTCAGGAATCGGAAGATCAGCTTGAAACCGAGAAAGTGAAAGTTATGGATGAGATTGAAGGTGAACTTGCTGAGATGATTGCAGAACTTTCTTCTAAATTTTTATCAGAAAAACTCGACGAGAATAAAGACCAGGAATTGATAAAAAAAATTATCTCTGAGAGGGAGAAGTAAGTGAAAGACATTCTCGTAGCTCAACGATATTCTAAAGCTATAATGAGCGATCTAAAAGAAAATGAGATCAATTCAATTTTAGCAGATGTTGAGTTAATGAGCAGATCTATACAAAAAGAACCAAAACTTGTGGATTTCGTTAATTCATATCTGTACCCAATAGATAAGCGTTTGGAAATTGCTTTGGAATTGACACGGAAATTAGAAAACAGTAAATTGTGGGAAAATCTTTTCAGCATTCTTATTAAGAAGCATAGATTTAACATTATCTCTGTTATATTAAAAGACTTAGAAAATAAAATATTTAGCGAAAAAAAACAGATCAAAGTTAAGCTTGTAGTTGCACATGAATTACCAAAAGATGTATTAGATTCTATATCAAATAAATTAAAAGAAATTCTTGAAAAAGATGTGGTTTTAAACATTAATATCGAACCTGAGATTTTAGGAGGATTCGTTGCAACGACAGATTCTCTTTTAATTGATGGATCAATAAAAAATAATTTAGTAAAACTATTAAAAGTTAAGTCAAAAAAAAAGAAATGAGGTCAGTATGAAAATACAACCAGATGAAATAAGTTCGATCCTTAGAGATAAGATCAAAGGATTAAAATTTGACATCGATATTTCCGAAACTGGAAAAGTTGTTCAAGTGGGAGATGGAATTGCCCGTATTTATGGAATGGACAATGTGATGGCAGGTGAAATGATAGAATTCCCCGGTGGTGTAATGGGAATGGCTTTGAACTTGGAAGAGGATAATGTAGGCTGTATTATTTTTGGTGAGACACGAAAGATAAAAGAAGGTGATATAGCAAAAAGAACTAAGAATATCTTACAGGTTCCGGTTGGTGACGCAATGCTAGGACGTGTTGTGAATGCATTGGGAGAACCTTTAGATGGAAAGGGTGAAATAAAAACTGAAGCTTATATGCCAGTTGAGCGAAAAGCGTTAGGAGTTGTAGAAAGACAACCCGTGAAAGAACCTCTTCAAACAGGTCTTAAGGCAATTGACTCAATGATTCCTATAGGCAGAGGGCAACGTGAATTGATTATTGGTGACCGTCAGACTGGAAAGACAGCTATTGCAGTTGATACAATTCTAAATCAGAAAGAAACAGATGTGATTTGTATCTATGTTGCAATAGGTCAGAAGAAATCTTCAGTTGCAAAAATGGTGAATACATTAGAAGCAAATGGAGCGATGGAATATACAATTGTTGTTGTTGCATCTGCAGCCGAATCGGCTTCTTTACAATATCTCTCACCTTATTCAGGATGCACAATGGGAGAATTTTTCAGGGATAATGGAAAGCATGCTCTCATTATTTATGATGATCTTTCTAAACACGCTGTTTCCTACCGAGAACTTTCCTTACTACTTAGAAGACCTCCAGGTCGTGAAGCGTATCCTGGTGATGTTTTTTATCTTCACTCACGCCTTTTAGAACGAGCTTCTAAATTAAATGATGAACTTGGTGGTGGCTCACTAACAGCTCTTCCAATTATTGAGACTCAAGCTGATGACTTGACAGCCTATATTCCAACAAATGTAATTTCTATAACTGATGGTCAGATATTTCTCAGCAACCGCTTATTTCACTCCGGAATTCGTCCTGCTATTAATGCTGGACTTTCTGTTTCTAGAGTTGGTGGAAGTGCACAATTGAAATCAATGAAAAGCGTAACTGGGCAGCTTCGTGTAGCTTTGGCACAATATGCAGAACTTGAAGCTTTCTCAAAATTTGGTTCTGACCTCGATAAAGCAACTCAAGCTCAGTTAACCAGAGGTAGAAGATTGATTGAAATATTAAAGCAGTCTCAATATTCACCTCTATCTGTGGCTAAGCAAACTTTTATAATTTTCATGGCAAACGAAGGTTATTTGGATGAAGTTGAAATTGACAATGTGCTAAAGGTTGAAGAAGAACTTTATTCCACACTTGATTCTGAGTATAAAGAATTTATGGAAGGAATGATTAAAGATAAATTAAATGATGAAACTAAAGAAGCAATGCAGAAAATATGTGAAAAAGTATTAGCAAAATTTTAGGGAATTATGGCTAATTTAAAGGAAATTAAAACTAGGATCGAGAGTGTAAAGAACACTAAGCAGATCACAAATGCGATGAAAATGGTTGCTGCATCGAAGTTACGAAAAGCTCAGGAAAACATTATTAATGCAAGACCATATGCAAATCATATTAATGATATGCTTCGGACATTGAAGAATAAAAATACTTCTGCTGATCATCCACTTTTAGCTGAAGTAACGGGTAAAGGTAAAACTGCTTATGTAGTAGTTACATCAGATAGAGGTCTATGTGGATCCTTTAATACGCATATTATTAAGAAGGCTATCGCACAACTCAAAGAAGATGCCAATGCGGATCTAATTTGCATTGGAAGAAAAGGTTACGATTATTTCAGGAAGCACTCAACAAATGTAACAGAACACTATGTTAATCTTTTTAATGATATGGATTTCAGTGTGTCGGTTGATGTTGCGGAAAAAATATTAAGTTTATTTATTGATGAAAATTATGATAAGATCAGCGTAATTTTTAACGAATTTAAATCTGCAATTCAGCAGGATATTGTAGTGAAACAACTTCTGCCAATCGTTCCAATCGAGTCTGACGAAATTTCCAAATTAGATTACATTTATGAACCGGATGAAGATACAATTATTGATGAACTTGGAAAAAAATATGTTCATGTTGATATTTGGAGAATCATGTTGGAATCATCTGCTGCCGAGCAAGGAGCCAGAATGACTGCGATGGATTCTGCAACAGAAAATGCAGCAGAATTAATAGCTAAACTAACTCTAAATTATAATAGAGCCAGACAGGCAGCGATCACAACGGAAATAATTGAGATCTCTTCCGGAGCGGAAGCAATACAACAATAATGAAAAATATTTAGGATATAAGAGGTATTTATGATAGAAGGAAAAGTTATACAGGTTATTGGACCAACAGTAGACGTGGAGTTCCCAGAAGGTCATCTGCCTGCGATTCATAATGCACTTAGAATCGAAAGAGAAGGGAATGTCGATCTTATTTTGGAAGTTCAAATGCACCTTGGAGAGAATAAAGTTAGAACCGTATCAATGGACTCGACTGATGGTCTGGTTAGAAACACTAAGGTAATCGATACTGAAGAAACAATTATGGTTCCTGTAGGTGAAGAAGTTCTTGGTAGGATGATCAATGTGGTTGGAGAACCAATTGATGGTGGCGGTCCTGTGAATGCTAAGGAAAAATACTCAATTCATCGTCAAGCTCCGTTATTTGAAAATCTTTCAGCTGAAGAAGAAATTCTTGAAACCGGAATCAAAGTGATCGACCTAATAGAGCCTTATTCAAAAGGTGGAAAAATTGGATTATTTGGTGGTGCAGGTGTTGGTAAAACCGTTCTAATACAAGAACTTATAAGAAATATTGCAATTGAACATGGTGGTTATTCTGTGTTTTCCGGTGTGGGCGAGAGGACTCGTGAAGGAAATGATCTTTGGTTAGAAATGAAAGAATCGGGCGTTATTGATAAAACAGCATTGGTATTTGGACAGATGAATGAGCCTCCAGGTGCACGTCAGAGGGTTGGTCTAACAGGGCTCAGCATTGCGGAATACTTTAGGGATGTAGCCAAGAAAGATGTTTTGCTGTTTATCGATAATATTTTCCGTTTTACACAAGCAGGATCAGAAGTGTCTGCACTTTTAGGAAGAATGCCCTCAGCAGTTGGATATCAACCTACTCTTGCAACCGAAATGGGTAATTTGCAGGAGAGAATTACATCTACAAAAGATGGTTCAATTACGTCTGTTCAAGCCGTTTATGTTCCTGCAGACGACTTAACTGACCCAGCTCCAGCTACAACATTTTCTCACCTTGACGCAACTACTGTTCTATCTAGAAGGATTGTTGAGCTTGGAATTTATCCAGCAGTAGACCCACTTGATTCAACAAGTAGAATATTAGATCCACAGATTATTGGTGAAGAACATTATAAAATAGCACGTGAAACACAAAGAGTGATTCAAAAATATAAAGATTTACAAGACATAATTGCGATCCTGGGAATGGATGAGCTTTCCGAAGAAGATAAAATTGTTGTAAATAGAGCCAGAAAACTAGAAAGATTTTTCTCTCAACCATTCTTTGTTGCAGAGCAATTCATTAATACTTCTGGGGTGTATGTTCCATTAAAAGAAACCATCGCTGGGTTTAAAGCTATCCTTGATGGTGATTGTGACACATGGCCAGAGCAGGCTTTCTTATATGTTGGAAATATTGAATCTGCACAAGAAAAAATGAATAATATGAAAAAAGGGAAATAATTTAGAAGTATGGATAATATTCATATTACAGTTATACAGCCAACTCAGATCCGGATAGACAAAGAATATGATCATATTATTGTTCCCGGTGTAGACGGTGATTTTGGAATCTCTTTTGATCACACACCGTTTATTACTAAGATCAGAACAGGTGTTCTCCAGCTTTTTCAAAATGAGATAAATGAAGAATATGCAATTCACGATGGGTTTGTTACTGTAGAGAACAATGTTGTAAAAATTGTCTGTGATACTATTGAAAGGAAAGATGAAATAGATAGTGCACGTGCAAAAGCGTCAAAAGAACGCGCTGAAAATAGGCTAAAGAGCTCAGAAGATAATGTAAATTTCAGACGTGCTGAAGCTTCATTAAAAAAAGCTCTGGTCCGATTGGAATTAAATTCGAAATAAGAAATTTTGGGTGACCTTGTTCACCTTTTTTTATAATAATATTTAGGATAAAAAATGAAGATCAGGTATTTGCTGCTTTTTTTATTTTTAGTTACAATTTCTTGCTCTGAGAAAAAAGGGAATAAAATTAACAATGAAATTGAGCATGAGATTGTAAAATTAGATACATTGAAACAAGTAATTCAACCAGAAGAAAAAATAATTAACATTGAACAACCAATACAAGATTTTACAATAAAGAAAGAATATGAAAAGTTTACCAAAGGTATATATTTGACAGCATACACTATTAACACACCAAAATTTTACACATTATTAGATAGTGCTGAATCTGCTGGGATAAATACCTTAATTTTTGATCTCAAGAATATGAATGGACATGTTTTCTTTAGAATGCCCCAAAAAGGCTTTTTAGAAAGCGAAAACATAAAACCGATAATTGACATTACTAAGGTGGTTAAAGTCGCCCATAAGCGAAATATGAGAGCCGTTGCCAGAGTAGTAATGTTTCATGATCAGCTAACTGCACAGCGAGATTCATTAATGAGACCAGAAAATGTAGATGGTGGATATTGGTTGGAGAGTAAAAGAAAAAAAGCTTCCTGGTTAGATTCTTCAAATCTTGAGGTTCAGCATACATTGTTATTAATAATTGAGGAAATCGCAAAAAAAGGAATCGATGAAATTCAAATGGATTATGTAAGATTTCCTACCCAGGGAAATATATCGGAAGCTATTTTTGCATTTCAGAGAGAAGATACTTCTCTAGCCCAAAAAGATTCGACATATGTTCCAAGGCAGAAATCTGACATAATAAAGCAATTCGTTTCACAAGCAAAAATGATTTGCGACAAGTACAATGTAACATTAACTGCCGATGTATTTGCAATTGTATCTTGGCAAAGACCTGCAGATATAAATGCTACTGGACAAGATATTAAAAAAATGACACAGCATCTGGATGCAATTCATCCCATGATCTATTCTTCCCATTTCAATAAAGATTTTGGGTTTAGGAAGGATATTCCGAATGAACCATATTTTATCGTTTATAAAGGGAGCATTCTTTCAAAGAAACATGCCAATAGTGAGTGTCGAGTGATTCCGTATATTCAGTCTAACTCATGGAAAGTTAATTATGGATATGGTTATATCACAGCGCAAATCCAGGCAGTTATTGATTCAGGCTCTGATGGATATATCTTATGGAATGCTTCAAACAGATATTATCAAACCCTCAGGTGGATCAGAGAATTCGATAATACCGATTAATGTTTCACGTGAAACCTATAAGTTGTTTATGATATTTTTTGTGAGGACTTCAGCGATTTCTTCTTCTGATTTTGTAGTACTCAATGTTTTCAATATTGTCTCATTCATTAATAATTTTGAGATGTATGATATTGAGAATAAGTGCTGAACATCATCATGCAAAAGTAGCATGAAAAACAAATTAACAGGCCTATTGTCAATGGCATCGAATTCTATGCCTGCAGCAGATCTTCCGAATATAATACTTGGTTTTTTTACTTTTGATGGATGAAAATGTCTAGGATGCAAAAGAGCAACACCCTTTCCAATAGCTGTAGAAACAAGTTCCTCTCTGGCAACAACAACTTGATACAACCAACGATGATCCCTAACAATTTTTAGTTCTTTTGCTTTCTTTGACATTTCACCGATAGCTTCATACTTGTTGTCTGCTGCAAAATCTAAAAAAATGAACTTTGGTTTGAAGTAATCTGAGAATTTACACACTGATCTTTTTAGTGCAAGGTGTTCAACTTCTCTTTCATTTAGATTCGCAAGCCACTCATCAACATCTGCCTTTTCGATTTTATAAGTATTACCGATTTTTTTTGCTGTAAATATTTTGCTTTTGGTCATTTCCTTTATCACCGAATCAGTTACCTTGAGATATGTAGCGACTTGCCTTAGTGTTAGATACTCTTTAGCCATAAATAAATCCTCATAATTAATTTTATTTGAAACTCTTATCCGATTACTAAATATTTCTGTCAAGTATTAGACAGTAATTTCTTGACAGATATACTATTGAAAGATTGCTAAATTCATGAAATTTAAAATAATAATGTTTATGACAATGCTACTGTTAGGCTGCAGTTATTCAGTTTATACAACTGGATATCCTCATTTGAAAACGATTCAGATCTTACCTGTTGAAAACCTTACTGATAATTATGAGATGAGGGATCTTGTATTTAATTCACTTATAGAAAAATATGAGTCTGACGGTCGTCTTAAATTTGTGGGAATGTCACCGGATTGCCAAATGGAATGCAGTATTTTGGACTATTCCAATAAGATTGTCTCATATTCAGGATCAACTGTAGATGAATATGAAGTTAGGGTTTTATTTGATTTGCTCTTTACTGATTTAAAAGAAAACAAAATTATTTGGGAGAATGCTTCATTAGTAGTCTCAGAAAGATACTCGCTCGCGGATGAGAATAGCCAGTTTGGAACAGAACTGGAAGCTCAAGAAGAGATTGTAGTAAAACTTTTTGAATTAATAATGAAGAATACATTAGAAGAATGGTAAGAATTAATAAATATTTAGCACAATGTAATCTGGGCTCACGAAGATCAGTAGAAAAATTGATTATAGATGGTAAGGTAGAAGTAAATGATATTATTATTCATAGTTTATCATTACAGATCGACCCAAAGATAGATACAATCAAATTCGAAGGAAAAGAGGTTATTCCGAAATCTGAAAATATATATTTAATGCTCAATAAACCTAAAAAGTATCTTGTTTCAAAAAAAGATGACTTCGATAGAAGGCTAATTTATGATCTTTTACCTGACTTTGGTACAAATTTGTTTTATATCGGTAGATTGGATTATATGTCTGAAGGGCTTCTATTATTGACCAATGATGGTGATTTTGCTGAAAAGATTATTCATCCAAAATACAAATTAGAGAAAGTGTATAAAGTTAAGATAAAGGGTAAGATAACAAATGATAATGTTGAATTACTTAGATCTGGAATTATTTTAAACGGGAAAAAAACTAAACCCGCAATTGTATTTGTGAATAGTGTAAAAAATAACACAACAACATTAAAAATTACTATTTTCGAAGGTAGAAAAAGACAGATCCGTTATATGCTAAAAAGCGTAGGCTCGGAAGTTCTGGAATTGAAGAGATTGCAAATTGGAAATGTAAAATTGAATAAATTACCTTTAGGTATGTGGCGAATGCTTAAACCCTCTGAAATAACATCCTTGTTGCAAACAAGTAAAATAAATACTAAAGGAAAATAAAATGAGAATTGGTTTGATTGGAGTACAAAATTCGGGAAAAACAACAATTTTTAATGCATTAACAGGATTGGAAGCCGAAGTAACCTCATATTCCTCACAAAAAATTGAACCTAATATGGGTGTAGTACAAGTTGAAGACGGAAGAGTTAATAATTTGTCTCAAATGTATAATCCAAAAAAAACTATTTTTGCAACAATAGAATATATAGATTTTGTAGGGCTTACAAACAATAAAGATAATAATGATGCATTTGGCGGTTCCGGAATGGGATTGATTAAAACTGCTGATGCATTGGCATTAGTGGTTCGTAATTTTGATGATCCTACATCTGGAGATAAACCTGAACCAGTTTTAGAAATTGAATCAATTGAATCCGATATGATTATCTCAGATTTAATAATAGCAGAAAAAAGACTTGAAAAAGTGGAATTGAGTAAAAAGCGTGGTATTAAGGAAGCATCGTTAATAATAGAAGAGAAAGCACTTCACAAGATTATAACTCATCTTGAAGATTCTTCTCCAATCCGCACTCTTGAACTTGCGAATGATGAAGAAAAAGCAGTTCGAGGCTTTCAATTTATCACTCAAAAGCCATTGATGATTATTCTCAATTCGGATGAGGATAACTTTGGTGGAAATGAATCTGTAATAAATGAACTAAAAAAGCGATACAAAATTATTGAGTTTGCTGGAAATTTTGAGATGGAACTGAATAAATTGGATCAGGAAGAAGCAAAAGAATTTATGCAAGACCTTAATATTAAAGAATCTGCAAGGGACAGGCTAACAAAATTTTCTTATGAGCTTCTGGGTTATTGTAGTTTTTTTACTGTAGGTGAAGATGAAGTTCGAGCCTGGACAATAACCAGTGGAAATGATGCTGTTGAAGCTGCAGGAAAGATCCATTCAGATTTAGCTCGTGGATTCATACGAGCAGAATGCTTTTCTTATAGCGATCTCATAGAATGCGGAAATGAAAAAAATGTTAGAGAAAATGGACTATTCAGGCTTGAGGGTAAAAAATATATTGTTCAAGATGGCGACATCCTAAATATTCGATTTAGTGTATAGTTGAGGTAAAAATGGATAAAGAGGGAAAGAAAAATTATTTACAAATCCTATTAGGAATAATTATATTATTACTTTCAGTATTGTTTCTAGTTGCTATATCAATACCGCTACAAGAAATAATAAATGATTATGATACGATGGAAGCAGCCAATCTGAATATTTTTAGGTTTATCAAATTAGATTTTCCTCCTGTTTTGAATCCTATTGGTCCTTTTGGAGCATTCTTTGGGTATTGGCTCTCAATAATTTTCGGTAAATTCTTTAGCATCTCATTGCTTATTGGAAGCTTGTCTCTAGGCTTTTTTATGGTTTTTCTAAGGGAAGATAAACACCCATATGCACGAGTGATCAGTTTTATTATGTTTGCGTTCTTTGCTAATATTGGATCACTTGTTTTAAGTTCAGAAAGAATGGAAGCAGCGGGAGTGGTTCCAAGTAGTTTTTACTTCTTTCTTGAGAATATATTTGATCGTACCGGAACTGGTATTATCTCCTTTGCTGTTGTGATAGTGACTTTAATCTTTATTTTTGATTTAGAGAATATTCAAAAATTTATAATTTTTATCTTTAAAAAAATTGGAAGAGGAATTAAGGCAATATTTACTTTTTCAAAAAAACCAAAAAAAGAAAAAATTAGCAAGCCTTCAAAACCTAAAAAAACTAAAAAGAAAAAAACTCCCAAAATTACAGATCACGCACTACATAAATCTAAGGAAGAAGAATTCAAAAAACCTGTAATTCCTCCACAAAAGATGACTCAAGATAAAGATGCTGTAAATGATACTCTCAAAGAATACGCATTACCAGATGCTATCCGCTTTTTATCAAGCGTGCATGCATCAAAAGAGGATAGGGAAGAAATTCAAAAAAATATTAACAAAATTAGCGAGACTCTTATCGATAAACTAGCTGAATTTGGAGTAAATGCAGAAGTTAAAAATGTAAATATTGGACCCATTATTACTCAATATGAAATTGAACCAGCACCTGGAGTGAAGGTAAATAAGTTCCATGCTCTATCTGATGATTTAGCTCTTGCTATAAAAGCGAAAAGTATTCGAATACAAGCACCAATACCAGGACGTGGCTTGGTTGGAATTGAGATTCCAAACATTACCAGAGATACAATCTACTTGAAAGATATACTGGCATCTGAAGAAATGAAGGCTTTTAGAGGAAACATTGCGCTTGGGTTGGGAAAAGATATTTCTGGAAATTCTGTGATTGCAGATTTGGCGGAAATGCCGCATTTACTTATTGCCGGAGCGACTGGCACAGGTAAAAGTGTGTGCCTGAATACAATAATTAATAGCATTCTATTTCGTATGAAGCCTGAAGATCTCAGATTTATCATGATCGATCCCAAGAGAATAGAATTATCAATCTATGAAGGAATTCCACACTTAATTCAAGAGGTAGTAACAGACAACGAAAACGCTATGAAGGTTTTGCAATGGAGCGTTTACGAGATGGAACGACGTTACGAACTTCTTCAAAAACATAAAGTTAAGAACATTGTCTCGTATAATAAGCAAGTTATAGAGTTAAAGAAAAAATGTAAAACAACTGAGGAATCTGATGCAATAGATGCGACAATTCCTTACATAGTTATTATAGTCGATGAACTCGCTGATTTAATTATGACAGCAGGGAAAGATGTAGAGAGGCTCATAACAAGACTTGCACAAATGGCAAGAGCTATAGGCATCCATCTCATCCTTGCAACCCAACGACCTTCAACTCAAGTTCTCACGGGAATTATAAAAGCAAACATACCCTCTCGAATTGCATTCAAGGTTCCAACAAAAATAGATTCCAGAGTTATTCTTGATGCGAATGGTGCCGATAAATTATTAGGGAACGGTGATAGTCTTTTTAGCTCTACCGGCGTTGGAGGACTTCAAAGGATTCATGGAGCTTACATTGAACCTTCAGAAATTCTCGACATCACAAAATACCTTCTTACCCAACCTAAACCGGAGCAGCAAATAAAAATAATTAACGATCAAGATGTTTTCCAGGGAAATTTTGAATATGATGATGAACTTTTCCCTGAGGCTGCTATTGCTATTGTTTCTGCAGGATCAGCTTCTGTTTCAATGCTACAGAGGCATTTTAAAATTGGATATGCACGTGCGGGAAGACTTATCGATATGATGGAACAGGCAGGAATTGTCGGACCACACGTTGGAAGTAAATCCAGAGATGTTCTTGCAAGTGAGGAGGATCTGAAGATCTATGGTTACTTACCTGAATAAAATATTGTTATTTATCCTGTTTCCAACATTGCTGATTGCAGGAGATGTTACATTAGAAAATATATATGAGGATGTTATCATAACTTATTCTACAATATATACTTATGAAGCTGAATTTAAGCAAGAGAATTATTGGGCAGAGATTAACATAGATAAAATTTCTAAAGGAAAACTTTATTATGACAAAGAAAATCTATTGATGGATTATTCACAACCGGATGGGCAGAAGCTTCACATTAATAAAGAGTTTATGACCATGTACGATCCGATTGCAGGTCAAGCAATGATTTCTGATGAATTTGAGATTGAGTTAAGACCCGATAAACTTATCTCACTTTATTGGGATGTTTCGGAAAAAGAGATTATAGATCAATATGATAATACCGTTAAAATTATGCTGAAATCACCTCAAGAAGAAGATATTATAATTACGATTTCAGATAAACTCGTAACTGAATTTAATATTGTTGATGAGAACGGAAATTTTGTTATCTATAAGTTCTCTAATGTTAATATCAATAAGGCTTTACCAGAAAATATATTTGAATTGACTCTGCCTGATAGTACAAACATTTTTGATACGCGAAATAAATAAACTAAAATCTAAAATATATATACTAATATTTTTTGGAGGAAATTATGATTGCGCTGATTATGGCGGGTGGTGTAGGAACGCGTTTCTGGCCGCTTAGTAGACAAACAAATCCAAAACAATTCTTAAATATTATTTCAAAAGAATCAATGATACAAATGACAGTTAAACGACTTTATCCAAAAATCAAATTTGAAGATATATATGTAGTTACTGCAGGTTCTCAAGCCGAACTGACCAAAAAACATCTGCCAGAACTTCCCAGTGTAAATATTATCATTGAACCATTCGGGATGAATACTGCACCATGTATAGCTCTTAGCGCCCAATATCTCGCTCGTAAGTACGATAAACATGAAAAAATGATAGTATTGCCAGCTGACCATTTAATTGCTCTCAACGACGATTTTCTGGCTTCGCTGGATATCGGTGAAGATGCTGCTGAAACAGATAATCTGGTCACATTTGGTATAAAGCCAAATTATCCTGCTACGGGTTATGGTTATATTGAAGCAGGTAAAGAAATTGATAATAATAAATTTACAGTAATTCAATTTAAAGAAAAACCAAATTTAGAAACTGCTGAACAATTTATTAATTCAGGTAATTTTTTTTGGAACAGCGGTATGTTCATGTGGAAGATCGAAACGATTCTTAATGCCTTCAAAGCTTACCTTCCAAAAGTTGCAGAGGTTCTAGAAAAGATCGATAAACGTTGGAACAAAGATGGACTCTCAGCTGATATCTCTCCCGAATATGCTTTAATGCCTAAAATCCCAGTTGATATTGGAATTATGGAACAGGCAGAGAAAAGAGTTGTAATTCCCGTGGATTACGGTTGGAGTGATGTGGGTAGTTGGAAGGCACTGTACGATATTGCTTCCAAAGATAAAAACAATAACGTAATAAATTGTGATAACCAAACAATTGACAGCTGTAATAATTATGTAAACTCAAAGAAATTCGTTGCTCTAATTGGAATTGAAAATCTGGTAGTTGTTGAAAGTGATGATGCACTCCTTATTGTCCAAAAAGATCGAAGCGAAGATGTAAAAAATATCGTAGAAAAACTTAAAATGGATAAAAAAGAAAAACTGCTTTAGATTAAAATATTTATAGATTTCCGGAGGTGTATTATGAAATCAGTTTCTATAATAATATTTATTTTATTAACCTTAAACCTTACAGCATACGAATGGAATGAATTCTATCCGCTTGATCAACCAATCTATAATGCTAATTTCGAATTTGAAAATATCGATATTCTTTGCACAGAGGGATTACTCATAAGAACGGAGAATGAATGGGACCTTTATGAAAATTCTGGACTGACAGCACTAAATGCAATTAAGTTGGATGATGAAAATCTTCTTACTCTTTTTGGTTTTGGCTCATACTCAGATGGTGTTTATAAATTCAATTTAAATACTTATAATTTCGAACTTATCGATTGGTTTTTTGCTCCGCAATTTCTTTATTACAATACAATTGATAACCTATACTATTTAGGAAGTGAGTACGGGCTTTCCCGTTCCTACGATGGCTTAACCTGGATTGAAGATAATTCTTTTCAAAATGGTTCATGTCTTTCAATGAATAACCAAAATGAGAACTTTGTACTTGAATACGACCAATCAATTTATAACTGGCAATACACAGAAACACCGAATTTTTCTCCTCAACAAGATCTCGGATTATTAGAACTTGATGAAATAGATGAAGCTTCTGGATTGGTTGCCAGCAGGATGAATTACAATGTATTCTGGACAATTAATGATTCGGGTGGTGATGCAAATATTTATGCTTTCAATTCAGCAGGTGAACATCTTGGAATTTATACAATAGATGGTATTACAAACCGTGATTGGGAGGATCTTGCAATTGGTGGTGGTCCGGGTTATCAACAATACATTTATGTTGGTGATATTGGAGATAATGATAATCAGTACGATACAAAGTATATATATCGATTTGAAGAACCTCTTGTAAGCTGTAATCAAGCACCAGCAACCGAAATAATCTATAATTCTGAAACTATCTCTGTTCAATATCCAAGTGCAAATTATGATGCAGAAACGTTAATGCACGATCCGCTTACAAATGATCTCTACATTGTTACTAAAAGACTTCAAGCTTCACCGGTTGGAGAAGATAAGATATATCGTGCAGAATATCCACAATCTACAACACAAATCATAGTTATGGAAGACGTTGGGAGTTTAGATTACCCACCTTCTCTAGATCCTTTTGGTGGTTTATATTATGGTGCAACTGGTGGCGAAATATCTCCTCTGGGAAATGAAATTCTTATAAAAACCTATACTCATGTTTATCATTGGAAAAGAAATCATGACCAAACTTTGGCGGAAGCTTTCCAAAACGACTATAACAGCGTTACCTATACTTTAGAACCACAGGGTGAAGCGATTTGCTGGGAACCGTATTGCAACGGATATTTTACTACCAGTGAAGAGCCAGCTTCTTATTTCCCTGCACATCTCTATTTCTATGATCTAAATTCCTGGCAATTGGCAAATGACTATACTTTGGTAAGAGGATTCCAATTTGATTCAAATGGAATATTGTATGCCTTTATGCCTGGCACTTCCAATTCTTCCGGACTTCACAGATCAGAGGATATGGGAGTAAATTGGGAAGCTTGTTTCTGGAGTTGCAATCTTTCTGCATTAGCTTTAGATTGTAATGATAATATTTTTACCGGTTGGGAAGAAGAAGGTGTAGGCTTCTGGGAATACCCGATGAATGATCCATTAATGATAAATACGGGATTAGAAGATCAGTATATTCTTAATTTAGTAGATTTCCCAATTATTGATAGTCCATCGATTCTTGCCTGTACACAAAGCGGGGCTTACTTCCTAACTGATTACACGGATGTTGACGATTGTGAGTTGCCTAATACAAATTACAATTTACAAAATCATCCAAATCCTTTTAATCCATCAACAACAATCAGTTTTGAAATCTCGAATATAAACGCATTTGCACAAATTGAAATTTATAATTTGAAAGGTCAAAAGGTTAAATCTTTACCAGTTATCCTTAGTGGAGATGAAGGATTAGTTACATGGTATGGTACAGATCAAAATAATTATCCAGTTAGTACAGGAATTTACTTTTACCAATTGAGAGTTGAAGGAAAAATAATGCAAACCAAGAAGATGATATTAATAAAATAGGAGTTTTTATGAAGAGATTACTATTAAATCTGATTCTGTTCCTTTGTAGTACATTATTATTTTCCCAAACTACAATTCCTGCTGGAGATGTTTCGGGAAATTGGTCAGTTTCCGGTTCTCCATACTTAATTGAAGGTGAAATTTACATTCCAGATGGACAAACCCTAAGTATAGAACCCGGTTGCTTAATTGAATTTCAAGGACATTACAAATTCAATGTTCAAGGCAGATTACTCGCAGAAGGAACTGAACAAGACAGCATTGTATTTACCGTAGTAGATCCAGATATTGGTTGGAATGGAATACGTTTTGACAATACTCCAGCTACAAACGATTCATCCAAAATTGTTTATTGTATCATAATAAACGGTATTGCTGAAGGATATCCTCCAGACCTTAGAGGTGGAGCTATTTATGTGAATTCTTTTTCAAAACTAAATATTGCAGATTCCCGTTTTGAAAATAACCAAGCCATCGATGCACAACCCGTAGGTGGGGGTGGCATTGAAAAAGGTTCTGGTGGAGCTATATGCATCAAGAATAGTTCTCATATAACAATAAAAAGAACTTTATTCATAATGAATGAGGGTCATTATGGAGGATCAATTTTCTGTAGTGAATCTCAAATATCTATCAGTCATTGCAGTTTTATTGGTAATAATGGAATATTTAATGGAGGCGGCATTTCAACTTGGGAAGCTTCTGTGGAAGTAACAAACTGTATATTCTATAATAATTCCTCACAGTATGGTGGGGGAATAAATTTTGATTATCAATTAGATTCAGCGATAATTAATTGTATCTTTTCAAACAATTCTTCACAATATGGTGGTGCTATATATTCAAATTCTTCTAACAATGGCTATATCACTAATAACTTACTTTGTAATAATTTCGCAGAATATGGAGGTGGTATTTGCTGTTTGTCATTCAATGGCTATATCACAAATTGTACTATTGCTTTTAATGAAGCACAATATGGAGGAGGTATTTGCTTTGGCAATTATTCAAATCCTTCTGTTCTAAACACCATAATCTATGATAATTATTCTACTGTAAGCGGAGATCAGATATATCTGCAAGAAAATCCTACTTTTGGATATTGTTTTGTTGAAGAAGGAATATCTGGTTTTGGTGGTAATAGCTCATATAATGCTCAAAATTACCAGAATTGTATAGAAGCAAATCCAATGTTCGTTCAACCTTCAGTTGGATACGGTTTATCCACCAATGGATTGCTTTCGGATTTTTCTCTAAATACCTATTCTCTATGTATTGAAGCAGGTGATCCCGAAACGGATCTATCACTTCTACCTTTATTTGATATTGCAGGAAATCAGAGACTGCTTTTTAATTACGTTGATGTTGGTGCATATGAGTATACATCTTACTATGCTGATTTTATAGCCGATCCACAATCTGGTGATGTTCCCTTAACGGTTCAGTTCTACGATGAATCAGTTGGCGTACCTACTTTTTGGGAATGGGATTTTGAAAATGATGGTACTATTGATTCATATGAGCAGAATCCAATATACACTTATGGGCAACATGGAAACTATTCTGTTTCATTAACAAGTGGAAATAATAGTTATAATGATACTATGACTAAACAAGAATATATTAATGTGAATTATACTATTATTCCACAATTTTCTGCAAACATATTATTTGGTTTTGCACCACTGACTATTGACTTCATAGATGAGTCTTACGGTAATATTATTAGTTGGGAATGGGATTTTGAAAATGATGGTTTTATTGATTCTTATCTTCAAAATCCAACATGGGAATACACTGAACATGGAGTATATTCAGTTGCGCTTAAGATATTTGATGGTCAAATAGAAGACACACTGATAATAGAAGACTACATTACAATACTTCCGGATAATGAATTAGGTGGGGTAATCACAGACAATTTAGTATTAGAAGCTGATACAGTAAATGTTATAGGTGAAGTTACGGTCTTAGATGGAATCACATTAACAATTAATCCTGGTGTTACGTTGCTTTTTCAAGATCATTACAAGTTAAACATACAAGGAAGATTACTAGCAGTTGGGACAGAACAAGATTCTATTAAATTTACAATAGCTGATACAACAGGATTTAGTAATTTTGCTATTCCAGATGGTGGCTGGCATGGAGTACGATTTGACAATACTCCAGCAACTAATGATTCGTCTAAAATTGTTTATTGTCATTTTGAGTATGGAAAAGCAGTTAGTAATAATTGGATTGAGCGATCTGGAGGTGCTATTTTCATTGATGATTTTTCTAAAGTACTAATTTCTTATAGTACATTGATAAACAATTATGCTGAAGATTATGGAGGTGCAATTTATGACGCTGGCGGCATTAAGATAGAAAACTCAAGGATTTCTAATAACATATCCGATGATTGGGGAGGAGGAATTTATTCTAATGGTTATCCTTCAGGAAAATATACAAATCTTATAGTAAGTTATAATTCCGCTTCATCAGGAGGTGGACTATATATTGGAAATTATCCAGAAATTATTAGTTGTATAATTACAAATAATCAAACTGATGGTGTATACATAGATGAATCTTCACCAAAAATAATTAATAGTATTATCTGTAATAATGAAGGTAATGGAATTTATATATTTGAAGTGGGCTGGGAAGAATCTAATCCTAAGATAACAAATTGTACTATAACAAATAATGATGCATATGGAATAAAATACCATTATTATGAAGAATGGTGGGAACCAGAGAATGATAGAAATAATAACAAAAGAAATATTACCGTAACACCATTAGGAAATAGAAGTATTACCGTAAAGAATAATCTGCTTTCTGGTAATGCATCTGGATCTGTATATGCGGATGGTCCAGCAAGTTTAACTTACTGCTCTTTTTCTGATGATTTACCATCATTTGCAGGTATTGGATGCATTAGTACAGAGTCTCATTTTGTTAATCCTACGTTGGGAGTTGGAGTAAATTATAATGCACTTAAAGCTGATTGGTCTTTATTATCTAATTCAATGTGTATCAATCGTGGCATACCAGATACAACAGGTTTATATCTGCCAGAATTTGATCTGATGGGAAACCCAAGAGTTTTTCAAGGAATTACTCCAAGAATTGATATAGGTTCCTATGAATTCCAAGGTGAACCAGATCAAATCCCAGATATTTATGCTTACCCACGCAGCTTCGATTTTTATCTGTGTTCAATTGATAGTTTCTCATTAGAGAAAAGCTTCACAATTTCAAATATCGGTTTTGTTGATCTGGAAATATTTTCAATAACAGCACCAGAATGCTTCCTAATAAAAAGAGAAAACGATACAGAATATAGTTCTACTATCGAACAATTTACAATAGAAGCAGATAGCACTGAAACCATTAAGATAATTTTTAATCCCAATTCTGCGCTTATTTATTCTGATAATATTTTAATAACCTCTAATGATCCTGACGAAAATATAGTCACGGTTGGAGTTACCGGAATTGGTGATATTTATCCGGTTGTTTATGGTAACATTTCAGAGGATACAACTTGGGATTCTGAGATCGTAAAAGTAACAGGCAATATTACAGTAGAAGATGGTAAAACATTAGTTATTACTCCAGGTACAACAATTAAATTTATGAATAGATATCAACTTGATGTTCAAGGAAGGATTTTAGCTGAAGGAACTGAGCAGGATTCAATTAGATTTACTTCAAAAAATTTAGATTCTTGGTGGAATGGGATTGAATTTGTCAATACACCTACAACAAATGATTCTTCTAAGTTTAGTTATTGTCATTTTTCCAGGTCATATCATACGCGTGGTGGTGCATTTCAAATTTGGGATTTCGATAAAGTTAAGTTAAATTTTTGCACCTTTATAAATAATAAGGCAGCAAATCATGGTGGAGCTATATATGCAAGGTATTGTGATATATCAATATCAAATTCTCAATTTATAGCAAATGAAGCACTAGCTGATTGGGACTACATGTGGAGTTGTCCAGGTTATGGGGCGGGACTGTATATTGCCAACTCAAGTGTTGAGTTAATAAATTGTATAATAAGAAACAATCACGCACACGATGCTGATGATTATCCAGATGGTGGTGGAATATATTCCTATAATTCAGATTTGAAACTAATTAATTCTCAACTATATGAAAACTATAGTTATAATGGTCAGGCAATTTATTTAGGCCGATCAAATCTTGTTATGTATAATTCTATTATTTCTCAGCATGACTTGTATAATGGTAATGGTAATGCAATATTGGCTTCAGACTCAACAAATATTTCTTTAATAAATACAGTAATATATAATAATACAGGTAATAATGTAAGGTTTAGTTCTGGAGGTGTATCAAATTCGTTCTACTCGGATTATTCTTGTATTGAAGGTGGAGAAAATAGTATCATACACGTATATAATGGTGCAGTTTACTGGGAAGAAAATAATATCGAAGATGACCCTCTTTTCGTTGATCCTGAAATTGGTGATTTTCATCTTCAGTCAGGTTCACCATGCATAAATGCAGGAACTCCATCTGGTTGGATTGTGCCAATGTTGAATCAGCCAATAAATGAGATTTTGGAATATGATAGTGCAGATAATAATTATGATATTGGTTGTTATGAATATCGGGAGCTTATGCTAAATATTGATGATATTGATTTTGGTGAAGTCTCTTATGGATTACTTTCTGAGGCTGTTTTAGTAACAATTACAAATATAAGCGAAGAAGATATTCTTATAACAAGCATAGAAGCATCCGATCATTTCCTTATAAAAAAAGACATGGGAGATAATTATAAACACTTAATTAATCAAATAGATTTACCTGCTAATTCGGATGTTACTTTCTGGGTTGCTTGTAGACCTCTTTATCATGGATTAGTGGACGGAGAAATTTCCATTTATTCCGACGCAATTCCGTCAATAGAAGTAATTACTGTTTCAGCTAGTGTTAATCTCATTAATGTTCCCAAACTTTTCAACAACTTTCCAAATCCTTTTAATCCTGAAACTACAATTAAGTTTTCAATTCCACAAGAGAGTAAAGTTAAATTAATAGTTTATAATCTAAAAGGTCAAAAAGTAAAATCACTTGTAGATGCAACTTGTGAAATTGGTATAAACACAGCTATCTGGGATGGAACAAATAATTTTGGAAATAAGGTAGGAACAGGTGTTTATTTTTATAAGCTAGATGTGGATGGTAAAACAATTAAAACCAAGAAGATGCTTCTCTTAAAATGAAACTAGCAGTTATCGGCACTAAAAAATTCACTGATTATATTTTTCTTTCATCTATCCTGAAAAAGATTCCAAATATAGAAATAATCATCAGCGGTGGAGCAATAGGGACTGATACCCTTGCTAAACAATTTGCCATTCAAAATAATATAGAATTGAAAGAATTTCCTCCCGATTATAAAAAATTTGGTGACAAGGCAAAACACATTCGTGATAAATTGATCGCAAAAGAATGTGATGAGTTAATTGCTTTTTGGGATGGTGAATGTGATGGAACAAAATACACAATTGATTATGCAGAACAGCTTGGAAAAACAATTGAGATAATTCAGGTTATAAATAATTAATGAAAAACGTAATAATAGGAATACACGGTTTAAAGAACAAGCCAAACAAAGATCTCCTGGAAAATTGGTGGAAAAAATCTATAATTGATGGTCTTAAAAATATTGGCAGGCATAATATTGAGTTTGAATTTGAACTTGTTTATTGGGCAGATCTTGAATATGCCAAACCACTTGATCTAGAAATATCAGATTCTAAAGATCCTCTTTTTATCCAGCATCCATACACCTCTATTTGTAGATCTGAAGTATCTGAGAAAGAATCGAGAGTTAAAAAGAAGATCCTTGATACTATTGAAGAAGGTTTAGATAAATTAATTCTGCAGGAAAAAAAAATTAGTGGAATTGAAAAAATAGTAGATTCCACAATAAGAAGAATGTTTACAGATCTCGATATATATTATCACGGTTTTTGCAAAGTTGATAAAAACCATATTGCCAAGCATACTTTTAGAAGCAGATTATTAGAAGTTCTGCAAAAATATCAACACGACCGAATAATGTTAATTGGACACTCGATGGGGTCAATTATTTCATATGATACTCTCTTTGAGAATGTTTTTGAATTGAAAGTAGATACTTTTGTTACTGTTGGATCTCCACTTGGTTTTCCGCTGATCATCAAAAAAATATTAATGGAGCAGAAATTAGAAATAAATGTAAATGCAAAACCTCCAACTCCGGATAACATAATGACAAGCTGGTATAACTTTTCTGACTTGGATGACAAAATTACATTTAATTATGATCTTGCTGATGATTATTTACCAAATTTGCATAGTATTAAGCCGGTTGATGTTATCATCAATAACACATATGAATATAATGGACAAAAAAATCCCCACAAGGTTTATGGTTATCTCCAAAATGAAGCAGTAGCAAATATTATAGATGGTTTTTTAGCAAAACCGACGTCGCTCATCGCAAGATTTTTAAAGATGGTCAGATTATGAAGCAGGATTTCGTGCTCTTACTCATGCTTTTGATAACAACATTACTTTTTGCTCAGACTGCGGAGATAGACAGTTTGAGAGCCGTGATAGAACAAACAACAGGGATAGCATCAGTAGATGCCATCAATCAATTATCCAAAGTTTACTGGCAGGTAGATCTTGAACTTTCAATTGAAAACGGTAACATAGCCTTAGAACTTTCACAAAAGCTAAAATACAAAAAAGGTGAAGCCGAAGCGATAAAAAATATTGGTGGAGCCTACTACTTTCTTGGTGAATTTGATATCGCTGTTGAACATTTTATCGAATCTTTAGAGTTGCGAGAAGAAATTGGTAACAAAACTGATATAATTAATGCTCTGAATAATTTAGGTATTGTGCAGGAAAGCTTGAACAACCATGAACAAGCACTATATTACTATTTGGAATCAATGGATATTGAATCTGAAATAGGTAATAAAGATGGGATAGCTGGCTCATTAAACAATATTGGTATGGTTTATGAAAATTTATCTGATTATAACAAAGCTTTGGAATATTTCCGAAGAGCTGAAGCTGTTTACAAAGAGATTGGAAATAAATACGGACAAGCGCTTACACTTGATAATATCGGTTCAATTTTTCGTGATCTTACAAATTACGATAAATCAATAGAATACCATTTACGAGCACTAAAAATTCATGAGGAAATCGATGATAAAACTGGTATCGCAAAAAATCTGGGAAACATAGGAATGATCTATGATAATATTGGAGAACGCGAAAAGGCTCTAGATTATTATCATAGATCGCTCAAAATGGAAGAAGAACTTGGCAATCAGCTTGGAATTGCAGGAATTCTTAATAATATCGGTATTATATATGATGATATGAGACAATATGATATTGCCATTGAATACTATAAAAATTCTCATGACATTTACAAAGAAATTTCAAATCTTAATGGTGTCGCAGATGCTTCTAATAACATTGGAGTTGCCTATAAGAACCAGAAGAAATATGAAATGGCATTGCAATTTCTTCAAGAATCTTTAGATTCCTACAATATTATTGGTAGAAAGAAAGGAATTGCAGTAGCACTTAATAATATCGCAACCGTTTACAAAGAAACAGAAAAATATTCGCAAGCTTTAGAATATTTTAATAACGCCCTTATAATTGCAAAAGACATTAAAGTAAGAGATTTGCAGATAGAGATCTATGAAAACATTTCCGATATCTATGCAATTAAGAAAAATTATAAAACATCTCTTCAATACTATAAACTTTATTCTAGCATTAAGGATAGTACTTTCACAAAGGAGAGAATGGAAATAATCTCTGGGATGGAGACAACATACGAAGTAGAATTCCTGCTTGAAGAACAAGAAAAAGAGATAGTTCTTCTTCAAAAAGATAACGAAATATACAAACTACGTTCTGAAAAACAGAATTTAGCATTATTACTTCTCGTGTTTGGATTAGTAATTTTGATGGTTATTGGATTCGTATTCTTTTATCGCTACATATTAAGCAAAAAAACTGAAGCAAAATTAGAGAAAGAAGTTGAAGAACGTACTCGTGACCTAAAGAAAGCTAATATAAAATTAACAAAAGAGATTCAAGAGCGTAAAGAACTGCAGAATCAATTAATGCGTTCGGAACGGCTTGCTGGAGTGGGAGAATTAGCTGCAGGAATAGCACACGAGATACGAAATCCGCTTGGGAATATCAGCTCTTCTGCTCAGATCTGCTTAAGTAAATTTGAGCATCCAAAAGAAGTGCAACAGTTTTTGGAAATAATTCAGGAAGACTCTGATAAAGCAAACTCTATAATAAAAGGTTTGTTGGATTTTGCCAATCCTCGCGATGTGAAATTTAAAAAAGGATCTCTTTTAAAAGTATTAAAAAATGTAATTAAAAGAATCGATGCTAGATGTCAGGAAAAAAATATTATTGTAAGTTTAACTAGTAAGGAGAGTATCCGAGAATCTCTGATTGATGCTAAATGGTTGGAACAGGCATTTCTTAACATTACGGTAAATGCTATAAATGCTATGCCCAATGGGGGAGAATTAAAAATTGTTGTAAAACAATTAACTCATAAAATAAAAATAAGCTGTATAGATAACGGACATGGAATTTCCAAAAAGAATTTAACAAAGATATTTGACCCATTCTTTACAACCAGAGAAGATGGTGTTGGCTTAGGTTTAAGCTTAACCCATCAGATATTTGAAGATCATAAAGGAAGTATTCAGATAGAAAGCAAAGAAAAAATTGGAACAAAAGTCCTCGTTGAAATTCCAATTCAAACATAAATGGAGAATAAATGATTAAAATTTTAATTATAGACGATAACAAAAACATGCAAATAATTCTGAAAAATTTATTAGTTGATGAAGGATATGATGTAATATCTACAACAAATGGAAAAGATGGTTTAAGTGCTGTAATAGAACAGTCTCCAGATCTCGTTCTATTAGATATACGTTTACCGGAAATGAATGGAATTGATATTTTACAGCAGATTACAAAATTTGAAAAAGAGATCCCGGTGATAATGATAACAGCTTACGGAGATGTAGAAACAGCAGTTGAAACTATGAAACTTGGGGCATTTGATTACATTACAAAACCTTTTGTAAATGAAGAGTTGAAACTGGTTATCAGAAAAGCTCTAGATACAAATGAATTGAAGCAGGAAGTAAAAGTATTACGGCAACAATTGAAAGCAAAAAAAGGTGATGATGTTCCTATGGGGAATAGTATTGCCATTGCGCTAATTTTGAAGCAGGTTGAACTTGTCGCTTCAACTGATATGAGCGTAATAATTCAGGGTAAAAGTGGTACAGGAAAAGAGGTTATCGCTAATTTGATCCACAGAAAAAGTAAAAGAAAAAACAAAGCATTTATCCCAATTGATTGTGGAGCTATACCGGACACATTGGTTGAAAGTGAATTATTCGGATATCAAAAGGGTGCATTTACAGGAGCGTCTTCAGCTAAAAAAGGTAAATTTGAAACTGCAAACGGTGGAACACTATTTTTAGATGAGATTACAAATCTACCTCCATCCGCTCAGGCGAAAATCCTGCGTGTAATTCAAGAAAAAATGATAACTAAAATAGGTGGGACCAAACCTATAAATATAGATGTAAGAATAATAGTCGCTACAAATCTTGATATGATCAAAGCGGTTCAAGAGCACCATTTTAGAGATGACCTGTTTCACCGCTTAAATGAGTTTTCGCTTAGTCTTCCAACTTTAAAAGAGAGGAAAGATGATATACTAATAATTGCTGAGCAATTCCTACAAGAATCAAATATCGAACTTGATAAAAATATTATAGGATTTTCACCGGAAGCGTTGAACATTTTAGAATCATACTCATGGCCAGGTAATGTTCGTGAATTGAAGCATGTTATAAAAAAAGCGGTTTTATTAGAAGAAACAGATCACATTACTCCTAGTGCATTAGACCTGGAGTTTGGTAACGTTCAGAGCAGTCCTTTTAAAGAAGCTTTAGATAAATATTATGAGATGATAATAACACAAGGCTCAACGATTTCAGATATTACTGCAATTGTAAGTGCAGAGATGGAACGTGTTCTCATCAAACGAATATTGGTTGAAGCTAAATATAATAAATCTAAAGCTGCTCGCATTCTTGGTATTGATAGAAATACACTTTATTCAAAATTGAAAGGACTTGGAATAGAGTAGTATTTTTGTAAAAATCTATATGCAGTTTGCGGAGTCAATTACGCAAATATATAGTTCTTCAATTTTTCATTATCAAATATTATTTGCCTAGATAAACATATTCTATTTTCCCTAAATTATTGTAAATATAACAATTAACATACAATGCATATTGTAAATATCCCTAGTAATTTTGAGTGGCACACGTTTTGCTTTATTCAGTTGTGTATCAAAAAAAATTATGGGAGGACAAAATGAAAAAGATGTTAATTCTTTTGGGCTTAAGCTTATTAATATGTACACTTGTAGCTGAAGATTTTATGCAACCTGCCCAAGTTGCTAAGGATAGTTACACTAAAGGAATGCGATTTGGAATGAGAAGCTCATCAAGGGATCAAGATCCTGCACCTGAGTATTTCTTTATACCTAATGGCGATGGTGAGAATACTACTTACTTAACAAGTTCGTATTACGATTACATGCCTTTCAGTTATAACGGATACAATCTAAGAAAACAACCAGATATGTCACAACCTTATGGCTATCCAGCTGGTGGATGGTATGCAACTTACATGCGTTCTGAAACACAGGCTGTTGGAACAGACCGAAGAGCTTTTTACAGCTATATTAATGCAGATGGAACACTTGGTGAAAGTAATGGTATAAATTCAGAGATCAACCGAGAAGGTTTTACTACTCTTGCAATTGATCCTGTAACAGGTGACCCTTTTACCGCTTGGCATGCAATTGTAGAAGAAGATGGAAGCTATGACAGTAATATGTCATATTCATTGTTTCATGCAACCGGTCTTGCAGGTGCTTGGAGATCTCCATTTATTCTTATAGATAATCCAGAAGTAAGCGAACCATTAACAGGACATGATGATGATGAATTTATCTGGCCACAGGTTTGGATTGGACCATCTCCAGAAACAGGGAAAAGAAGAGTTCATGCTTATGGTAATAATTTCACAAACAATACTGGTGGTAATGGAAATTACAATTGCCTTTATTTGTATGCTGATTTTGATGATGAAGACCTTATATCTACATCTGATCTGGAGTGGACAACAGTTTCATTCCCATATTTTGATGATATGCACTACAACGATATTGATCGCGTTAACAAAGACCTTATTGTAAGCGAAGATGATGGACAAGTTTTATTCTTTGGTTCAATTGGTGACTCTCTTTTAGCAATGTATAGCGATGATTACGGTGCAACATTTACAAAATATGTTGAGGATATCAAACAACCATTAGTAAATCCAACTTACGAAAATGATCCAAATACATATTTGTGGTACGATGATGATGATGTAACTCCATCTGAAATGTTTATCGTTCCTTCAAACGACCTTAGCCATTATAATGGTGCATTTACAAATGAGAATACTAAAGTTACTTGGATGAGTGGTGTGAACTATAACTCACAAGAAAATATTGACGGTCAACTTTATATGGCTGCTTATCAATATCCAAAAATATTCTCATTTGATACTGTTACACATGAATTTGATTTTTATGATCTCGATATTCAAGGTGTTGACCCTGCTGATGAGGTTATGACAATAGCTTTTGACCTCGATGAAGATGGTGAAGTTGACGGATATGATCCTGATAGTGACCCGCCTGGTGAACCTATTGTTCAAATGAGTTGCCCAAGCTGGTTCTTTAACACAGATGATGGATGGCAAGATGCTTACTTCCATGAAAGTAATTGCAAAATTGTTTCAAAAGAGAATTGGGTTGTACTTGCCTGGTATGATGGAGCAAAATTACAAGCTGCTTATTTTGAAGAAGATGGATACGATGATTGGTACAAGCAGCCTGAACTTTGTATAGTTATCTCAGATGATGGTGGTGAAACATGGTCAGATATCAGATACATCAATGCAAACTCACTTGATAATGTTATTGATCCAGCTGGATATTTTGAAGGAAACTATGCGCCAGAATTTGAAGATATGCTTCCTGTAAGTATTTCTTTTGGTGATGAACTTGAGGTATTAAGTAATGATCCTGGTAATTATCACGCTAAACTTCATTTCCTATTTA
>Ga0307987_1000226_pt1 | contig 35341 bp, 27 predicted proteins | sample EllFjometagen181_FD_203157 | JGI IMG/M metagenome (GOLD analysis project Ga0307987, IMG submission 203157) | Marine microbial communities from Ellis Fjord, Antarctic Ocean - #181 | ecosystem: Environmental > Aquatic > Marine > Unclassified | place: Southern Ocean | collected 2014-10-08 | reverse complement strand
CCGTGCTGGTGGTTAACCTTTACACGGGCTGGATTATCCAGCTTGTTTGTACCAGCTTAGCTTGGCACACCACAGAGCCGACTCTACATTTTTTTCAAACAGCATTATTTGCAAGTAATGTAGCGTCGGTTCTGTGAATCGAAAAGAAAAAAACAGTCACCAACCTTAAAATTAAGGAAACCTAAAAGTACCGAAGTATTTTTAATGAAATTCTTCATGAACTGTGTTATTATATTCAAATAATACTCTAGAGTTATTAAAAACGGCTCTGTCACGGTTTCTGTGGGTGAACCAAAAAAGATTTAGATTCGACTGCGTTGCAGTCGTCACTAATAATGAATTAATTAACCATGCATTTCATACATGGCACTCAAGACGCAGTCGCCGAGAGGCTTTAGCCACTAAAAATAAATAATAGGATGAAGCAATGAACGTAGTGAATGGCAATTCTCATTGAACAGCTTCGCAGTTCTAAGACTACGAAATAGTCAAACTTTAATAGCCTCGCATGCAATGCGGGGTTAGTTATAACAAAAATAACACGCCCCTGGAGGGGGCGAACAAAAAGGCATCACCCTCGGAAACCGTGACAGTACCTTTTAAACTCAAAAAGGATTTTGAATGAGATTAACATTAAGGTTAATATTTCTCCTGGTTTTATCAATATATATTACAGGATGTTTTAATAAACGAATTAACAAATATACATATGATTCAAACGGAAATATTATTGAATTTGTACATCTGGATGAAGACAACAATCCATACCCCACAAGAAGCAGATACGTAAGTTATACAAAAAAATATGACACAAATGATAATCATATTGAAACCGCTTACTGGGGGATAGACAAACAACCAGTAATGTACAAAAATGAATTCCACAAAATTAAATTTGAATACAACGATTATAATCTTTTATCTATGATGTCATATTTTGGCACCAACAATAATCCATGTTTAAGTCGTGAAGATGACGCAGCTTCATTTACAATCCAATATGACCAGAACAGTAACGGTATTGAAGCGGCATACTTTGGAATAGATGGAAAACCTCGAGTAAATCTCGATGGTTACGCCTATATATTGAAACAATACGACAAACATGGGAATCTCATACAGACAAAGTTTCTTGATGTTGATAGAAACCCTTGTATTTCGACGAATGGATGGGCTAAAGGGGAATATAGATATAACGATGAAAATAGGGCGGTAGAAACTTCATTCTCTGACACCAATGGTATTCCATGCCTTATAGATGATAATTATTCAAAACAACTTTTAAGTTATGATTTGTATGGCAATAAAACAAATAGGTCATACTTTGGAATTAAAGGAGAACCATGTACAAATAGATACGGCTACCACAGAGAAGAATATCTATATGATCCAAACACCAATTTGCTCAAACAAGCATATTTTGACAAAGCCAATAATCCATATTTGGTTTATGATCAATACTTTTGCATAGGATACAATTATGATGACAAGGGCAATATAATCGAAACAACAATTTGGGGAACCAACAATACACTAATTGTAGGTAAAACCGGCTTTGCAAAAGCGAAAACCAGATATGACTACGATAATAATACTATTGAATCTACATATTATGGGACAAATGATGAACCATGCCTTGCAAATAGCAAATGTTTCAGGGTAATTGTCAGAAAAGATAAGAATGAGAGACCAATATCTGTCAAATACTTTGGATTAGATAACAATCCCTGTATTGGTCCAAAAGGCTTTGCAACTTTAAAAATAAAACGTAACAAAGATGGCAAATATATTCGGGGAACCTTCTATAACGAAAAAGGCGTGATTATAGCAAACCCTACAAAAGAAGAAAATGAAACAGATAGCAAGAACTCAAACAACGCAACAAACATTATACAAGGAGTTCAACAATAATGAAAATTGCTATTTTTAGAGAAAAAAAGAAAACAGTAAAAAAACATAAAATTAATATACTTTTCTCCTCATATACACTTGTTATAGGCTATTTAACTGTATCTAGTTTATTCACATTTTGTTTTTTATTTCTTCTATCTTACCAGAACTATATGGAAAACGGAAAACGCTCTCACAATGCTTTTCTATACTACAAAAAGAACTTACTTCATGACATTGGTCAATCTGCAACTTCTTATTCAGAAGCTTTTGAAAAGCTAACTACAACCACGCAATACTTTATTGACTTACTATTTATGTCTATGACCACACAAACTAAACTTATATTGTGTATACCCTTTCTTTGCTGGATAGCTGTAATACTCAATATATTAAAAACGCAAAACCAAATTTATAAACTTGCACAGCCTAAAGTTAACAGTAAGTCAAAAAATCAGCTAGAAACTATAATAAAAACTTATAAAAAACTACGCAATGGTTTCATGATAACGACATTTGTATGCTTCGCAATTTTTGCTATATCTTTATTTGAAGAGAATAACATCAAAGAAATATGCACCAAAGGTGGAAACGCAGCATCATCTCTAGAAAATTATAAACCTGCAGTACTTGGCAAATTTACTGACGGACAGATAACAAAACAGAATGCTCTAAACGAAATGTTAAATCATCTTGGAGAAGTTACTATTCAAGTAAAAAGATCTTATAACCTATCTCTGGTTTTTTCTTTGTCTTTGGCTATATTATCGTTTATATCTTCAATACTAGCAGTTGGAGTAGTAGTTAATAGTCATAGATTTTTTAGAATAATTAAAGAATCAGATATTAATATTGACCAAGAATATATTTAACAACCAAAATTAAGAAAAGAGAAATATCCAGATGATACAGATTAGAAACATATCCAATATATTGATTGTGGCTACAATTCTATTTGCCACACAGATAATAGCTTCAACAATTAGCACATCTAAGATTAAATTGACAAACGGGACAGATACAACCTGCATAACGCATGCAAATAGTGAATTATCTATTTCGGTAATCCCTAAACTTGGTGGAAAAATAATATCAATAAAAGATATTGATGGTTTTGAATTTGTTAGCAGAAGTGGAAAACCATACTCACTAAGAGAATACGGCGGCAAATTTGGTGACAAAGAGTTTGACGGTATCGATGAAATTTTCCCTACTCTCTCAGCGTGTAAGTATCCTGCAGCACCCTGGCAGGAGGTTGAACTACCTCCCCATGGTGAACTTTTTTCCCAACCATGGAATATTGTATCAACCAACAATGTAATTTGCATGGCAGTCAAAGGCAAAGCTCTTCCATATCTATTTCAACGAACTATTACACTAAAAGGCTCATCTGTTGTTTTGGACTACGAAGTAACAAACCTAAGCAGTAATGACATTTACTATTTTTATCTGTTTCATCCCCTACTAACTGGACTCACAGGTACACAGTTAAAACTTGAAGATGACCAGTTGGTAAAGATCAGCTATAACTACAAAGAATTTTTGGGAAAGATGGGAACCGAAGCAAACTGGGGAGATCTAATGATTGAAACCAACAAGGTATTTAAAGAAAACATGTTTAAAGAAAACTCTGGAAAGTACTGGAAAATCTTTGCAACACTACCTAAAAGTGAAGTCATTCTAGAGTATCCGAACAAAAAAAGCATCTCTTTGGAATGGGAGGCAGAAGCACAACCCAAATTTGCAGTATGGACAAGCGAGGGCATGTCTAAACTGCATCATATTGCCCCGGAACCAACAACATCGTTTGAAGAAAGCCTTGAAGACGCTTATAAAAATGGCAATGCTAAATGTATAAAGGCAAACTCAAAAGTCAAATGGCAGACAACCCTGACAATTGAAAATTGATAATTGATAAATAAATTTGCAAATGCGTAAAAGGGCAGACACATAGGTCAGCCCGTACATTGCCAGTGCGCGCATAATATGGATTTGTGGATGGTGTGAATTTGTAGGGGCATACCTGTGTGTGTGCCCTAATAATGGTTGCCCATACATTACCTGTGCGGGAATGCGGAAATCAATTTAGAATTTTGAACGTGGGAAATGGAGCGGGTGACGGGAATCGAACCCGTGTGACTAGCTTGGAAGGCTAGAGCTTTACCACTAAGCAACACCCGCCTTTCGTGGATAACGGGCTGAAATATGCCAAAATCAGGGACAATAGTCAACAACAAAAAGCAAATTATCCAATTTTTTGCCATTTCAGCATTTTCGCATCCAACGACTCCCGCATTTATCTGTCTTAACTCTTACGTGTTCTGCATAGCCTTTAGGCGAAACATGGATCTCTTAACTCTTACCACGTATCACGAACTTACGCATTTCAGCATTTTCTAACTTGCAAATTCTCTAACTTACGCACTTGCGCATTGTCGCACTTGCGAACTTATCTTAGTCTTCCCTCCAGCGCAAATACTCTATTTTGTTGTTTTTATAATTGGCAACACACCAAATGGAGCGGGTAATATTTCCCATTGTACCTTCTGATGTAATTCGATAAGTTCCTGATTGAGTTGTTATATAACTCTTAACAGAATTAGGTAGCTCCAACCTTGCAAGAAAATCAGACTCATCTTTAAAAGGTTCAGCTTCAATTTCTTCAATATCAGAGAAAAAACCTTCTCGTTCTTCAATAATTGATCCAGCAACAAGGTCATCAACCTCAGGTAATGTCATAAGCACTCTAGTAGAAGCTGTATTCACATCCACTTTCCCATCTCCATAAACAGTTAACATATCTGCAAAGCCATCAAACATGACAGGCTCAATATCATTTTCACTGTCAGGCATAATACCTCCATAAACCAATGCTCTTGAGAATCCTTTAATAAGAAGCAACTCACCTACTGAATCAAGATATCCATTGCGTGCCTGATATGGTTCCTCAAGATTCATATAGTAGTCATCGGACTCTGCGCCATCTATTCGTGTAATTCCATCCTTATCCAGCCAATCAGAAAAACTGTCAATCAGTTCCGGCCACATATCTTCTGGAACATTTGTAAGTTCAAATATTCTCTCCCAGTCATCTGCTTTAAGTCTATTGACATTTCGCCGAGAACGCTCAGATGTGATATGAAGTTTTAAAGTTCCACCAGCAATTTCCTTTTCAACAATAACAGAATTATTCATTGCAAGATCTTTTGCATCCGGAAACCATATATCATCTTCTTTTTCAATAGCAATGGATATTGCTTCCTCATCTGACATGTTTGGGTTAATTTTTTTACTTTTCGCAATTAAAAGTCTAGCAACCTGTATTCCGGAAAGGGCAATAGCATCTGCTTTGTCTCTTTTACGATAGAATGATGTAATTCGTGATTGTATCTGAGCCTCAAAAGAGAAAGATCCAACTATTAGAGAAAGAATAATCACAATCCATAAAACAATTATTAATGCTGATCCCTGCTTGTTTCTCATATCACTTTGTCCTCTTTGCTATTAAAGATACTTCTTCAATTACGGATGCAACAGCATTATCCTTTGATACGGTCAATTTATACTCACCTTGAACATAAAGAGCAAATTTATCTTTGCCACCACATAATGCAACATCTACATCCTTGGCTTCACCCGGACCATTAACAATACAGCCCATAACAGCCACAGAAGGCATTTGAACATTAGGATTATCCTGCATAAACTTTTCCAGTTCAACCTCAACCTTCAAAGCAACAGCTTTGACATCAACTTTGGTTCGCCCACATGTTGGACAAGAGGTAACGGTTGCACCAGGCTCTCTTAACTCCAGGCTTCTTAAAATTTCAAGACCAGTTTTAATTTCAAGTTCCGGTTCATCAGTCAGAGAAACTCTTATAGTATCGCCAATACCTTCATTTAACAACACACCAAGAGCAACAGATGACTTAATTGTTCCTGCAAAGCTTGTGCCAGCTTCTGTAACACCTATATGAAGAGGATACTCAATGCGCTTGGATAAGAGCCTATATGCTTCAATGGTTCTCAGGACATCTGAAACTTTTACAGAAACTTTTATATTATAATAGTCCAAATCTTCTAATATTCTAATATGTTCTAGAGCACTTTCCACAAGAGCTAATGGTGTCCGACCATACTTGGCCTCAATATCTTTTTGCAGTGAGCCGGCATTCACACCAATTCTAATTGGTATAGTTTTCTCAGCAGCAGCTTTCACGACTGCTTCAATCTTTGAAACTTCGCCAATATTGCCAGGATTCAGCCTTAATCCAGCAACACCTGACTCAATAGACTGAAGAGCAAGCTTGTAATCAAAATGTATATCTGCAATCAAAGGAACAGAAACTTGATTTACTATCTCTTTGAGAGCCTTTGCGGCTTCCATATCAATAACAGCAAGACGCACGATATCACCGCCAACCCTCTCAATAGATTTAATCTGAGAAACAGTAGCATCAATATCCCGGGTATCAGTTTTTGTCATTGTCTGAACTGAGATGGGTGAATCACCACCAACAGGAAGGTCACCTAAAGAAATCTTTTTTGTCTTTTTACGTTCAATATTCATTTGCTTATTATGTTTCTTTTACGGAAATAAATCAAGTTTAAAGAATTGATTTAGGTTTTTATCCTATTTTTCTCTGGGTAAAAACTCTTTATATCAGCAACGACGATATTGCAGAAGTGGAAAATGAAAACTCTAAACAAGTGACTCAATGACCAAATGACTCTAGACTAAAACTTTTGAACATGCTCTATTAAACCATACAAATAATAATATCATGAGTGCAACGAATTCAGCCATTTTTAATTATGGCTCTATCACGGTTTGTGTGGTTGAACCAAAACACTTTAAATTCAACTGCGTTGCAGTTGTCACATTAATAATGATTAATTGACCATGCATTTCATACATGGTTATTAATGTTGAACAGCTTCCATGCTTCGCTCTGCGAGCTACGCAGGACACCGTTGCTGTTCTAACTTCATTTCCGTGCCCACGGGACACGGCTACAGTGAGCTATCCTTGCATAAAACGTTGGTTTTGTAGCATAACAGCTATAGCCGAGTCGCTTCGGCTCGGAGACAAACAACGTTTGTCTAAGTTTTATGACAAGCACAAGTATAATTAAACAATACGCCACTGAAGGGGGCAAACAAAAACGTATCAACCTCACAAACCGTAACAGAGCCTTAATTCGGAATCGAACTACCTATCCAATGTAGGAACAGCAGCAACTAACTCTTTAGTATAATCATTCTGAGGGTTATTTAGCAAAGATAATGAATCTCCGGTCTCAATAATCTGACCTTCTTTCATAACATGAATAGTTTCACACATATATTGAACAACAGCCAAATCATGGGCAATAAAAAGAAATGACAAATCAAATCTTTCCTGAAGTTCTTTCAACAAATTAAGAATCTGTGCCTGAACAGAAACATCCAGAGCAGACACTGGCTCATCCGCAATAATAAGTTTTGGTTCAACTGCCAAAGCTCTGGCAATACCAACTCTTTGACACTGACCGCCACTTAATTCATGAGGATATTTGCTTAGACAATCTGTAGCTAAGCCAACAACATCAAGAAGTTCCTTAACTCGATCATCCCTATCTGCTTTATTCTTTATACCCTTAGTGATTTTTAAAACTTCAGACAATATTTGTCCTACACGCATTGCAGAATTGAGAGAATTAAAAGGATCCTGAAATATTGGTTGGACCGATTGACAAAAAGTTTTTTTATCAACCTTGTTAAAACTGCTGATATCTTTTTCCTGAAAAAGAATTTTTCCCTGAAAATATGGAACAAAGCCAAGAATCGCATTTGCAACAGTACTTTTTCCCGATCCACTTTCACCTAAAAGACCTACAGACTCACCCTTGGCAACACAGATTGACACATCTTTAACAGCAACGTTGTATCCTGTTCTATCCTTGTATCGTACTGATATATTATCAACTTCTAAAATCATTCTAAATTAATTCTTTCATTATTTTAGTTCTAAGTTCTATGGTCTAAGAAACTTTGAGTTAAGATCTCCATGGGAGGACATTACACTACGTTCCATTGCTGTCGTAGACTCCAGCCTCATTTCCTTTGTCGTGTCGCCTAAAGGCTATGCAGAACACGTAAGAGTTAAGATTTAAGAAAAGAGCTAATAAACATCCAACATTAACCATTAACAACTAACAATTAACCATTATAATCGGAGCTTTCCCACATTAATAATTAACCATTAACAATTAACCATTATTTTTCCAGATGTTCTGCAATCAAATCCGCAATATCTGTATCTGGCTTGAAATGAACTTCAAAGAGTTCAACTTTGTCTAAAACTTTGTCAATAATGTTAATGAAATCAAAAACTAATGTTTTGTCAAACCATGGAATACAGATCATTTTCATAATTCTTTCAAATGCAACTTTTCTACTTATTGGAACAAGTCTATTTTCAAAAGACTGCACTAAAAACATAATACTTTTTAGTGGATCAGTATAATCACCAACAACATTCTCACTACTTGGCCAAGGGGTGCCGCAAGCATGATACACTCCGTCAATCATGGAAATTATAGGTCTCTCATCACTCATCATAGCAAAATCATATTTTGAATCTCTAAGACATCGACTCATGGTACTCTTTCCACTCTCAGAAGGACCTGTATACAAAACAGCTTTTCCTTTGTACGAAGCAGCTCCACCATGTATCATTATTCCTCCAAGAGATAAACCTCTATACATAGCAATCTCACGCCCCAAAGGATATCTAATTGGACTTTCCAGAAAGCCATTATTTAAGAATGTGTTAGGTGGGTAATAAATATTCACAACTTCAAAACTTCTATTAGGCATCTCTGCAATCCAAAAGTTACCCATATCTTTATTGCCATAAAACTTAAGATAGCGAACGCCTTCTGGCGTAATAAGCATTGCCCAATCTCCACAATCAAAAAGAGTTTCTGCATTCTCTGGAATTTCAATTGGGGAATTTGTAAGATTAATTTCGATTGATGGATAATGACTGGTAGAACCGGCATGTTCAAAAACATCAAATTCTTTGCGACCTTGACGAATGGAAAAGCCAGAAGAATTGATGTTATATATAATATCTGCGATTCTATATCTAAGATTATTCATAAAATTATGCTGCCACTAAATCTGTTAAAATTTCGTCTATAACAAAAAAATGGCAGAAAACACTATGAAATGCTTTCTGCCAAAACTAGGTTAACCCAAGTATCTATTAAGAACCACCTGCTCTGAAAAGTGCACTTGATTCACAACCTGCGTCAACGCAACCTGAGTTCAGTACTTCTTCAGTAGCTAGTTCGATTTTTTTTACTTGAGGCTTATCATAACTTTTCATACGCTAATCCTCCTGTAATTATTTGTTTACGATACTTACCCAACTCACAATAGTAAGATGAGTAACTTTGTTCGTCACCATTCTCAAGCAGAAATCTGCCCGGACAGTAACCACATGTTGCTTGATTATTACACGTAGCACATTTGAAGTCAAGGGAAATTTTTTTATTTTTAATATTTTTTCTCATTTTATCCATACAATCACTGAATTTATTGTATTTCAGGTCATATTCTATATGCCTTACAAGCATACATGGCATAATCTTCCCATACGGATCAATATGAAATTCTGTAACACCAGCCCCACATGAGTACAATAACCCATCAGCATGAAAATTACGCCCTTCGTTATTTTTAATCTGCGAAGACCACTCCGCAGCTCTTACTTCATCAGCCATCTCTTTTTTAGCAGCTTCTTTTGCAGGAACTCTATACTGCAGCGGAGAATCATCACCATCAAGCTTTGGGAAAATACCAGCATCCGGTCTGAACTTATAACCAAGACTCTTAGATAAATTCATCATTTGAAAATACTCATCACTATTAATTGTCATTATAATAGTTTTTAGGTTTACATGTATATTTCGCTCTTTTAACAATTTGAGAGTATTTACAATCTTTGAATATGCACCATCGACACCTGTAACTTTCTTATAAGTCTCATCACAAGCACCATATAGGCTAATCTCAATTGTATCAGGTGGCCACTCTTTAAGAAAATCTGCCATATCTTCATCAATTAACATGCCATTTGTAAACAGTGTAATAATCAAACCACTCTTTTTGGCATAAAGATATACCTCTTTAAAATCGGGACGAAGCAGAGGTTCTCCACCAGTAATAAGGAATTTAAGACATCCAGCAGCAACAATGTCGTCAATAATCTTAAAAATTTCTTGTGTTTTCAGCTCTCTGTCTAATATATCCTGACAAGCTTTTGGGGGACCAAGAAAGCAGTGAACACAATCAAAACAACATCTATGAGTAATTTCAAAAGAGCCATATATAGGTATATTATTTTTGAAGGCAAGTCTTTTAAGGTTTGAGGAGAATGTCATTGGCACAAGAGAATCAGTCATATTTAAACCTTAGATACTAATTCGTTATTCAATAAATCAACAAGAAGTGCTTTTAAATCTTTTTCAGCTACTTCTCCGGATACGTCAAACTCAGAAACAATATCATCCAGAATATTTAAAACGGACACATTTTCAGCTAGTTTATTCCAAACAAATTCAGCAACCATGGTTAATGCAAATATATTACGCATATCAGCAAGCTTTCCTTTTATTGGAATAATCATAGCTTCTCCACCAACATTGCGAAAGACAAGGTCATCTTGTTGCACATATATATCTTCTAAGTTTACCATTATTATCTCCTAAAAATAGTTTATTTAATATTATTGTTTGATAATACCAATCATAGCGATTCATATCAAGAGTTTATTTCATAATAAAGAAAAAACCTTTGATTTTTATCTTCAACCAATGATCAATGCAATTCCTGTTAAGGTGATGACACTAATAATTGTAACAACAATCACAATAGCTGAGGCTAAAGAAGCATCTTCATCCGAGCCATATCTTCGAAGGAACACAACTCCAAGAACAGCAGAAGGCATTGCTGCAAGTATAACCAGAATCTCTCTCCAGAGTTGCGAAAAACCAAAACCAATAGATATGAAGTTTGCAGCAATAGGTTTCAATATTAGTTTTATTAATACAACCACAATTAAAGGAATTATAATACTTTTGAGCTTAGGAATTTTAAACATAAGACCAATTGAAAGAATCGCAAGAGGAGTTAATGCTGCGGATAAAGTTTTAAATAACTGAAAGAACGGTGAAACAAATCTATTACTTTCTTTAGGTAAGCCCAAAACAGACCAAAGAATACCAATAATCAACGCAAAGAAAACTGGTGACTTAAAAAAGGACAATGCAACCTTCCACTGTTCTTTAGATGAAGACGCGTTTGATCCAAACTTTGCTGCCAATATGGGAGCAAGTATAAAAATTGGATATCCCACACCCACTTCAGAAATCAACACAGCCTCATCCAGAGCTTCTGGGTTACCCGGAAAAACTTCCATAATAAATGCATAGCCTAAAAATGCAGAAGAACCAAACGCAGAACACAAAACAACCGCCCCCTGCTGACTACGAGTCAGTTTGAGTAAAGAACTAATCCACCACGCAAAAGCAACACATCCAACTTCAAGTCCAAGCATCACAAAAGCTGGCTCTAGCTGATTCAATTTAAATGCCGAATTGGCAACTGTTATAAAAATCATTGCAGGCAGACAAAGCTCTGTCACAAGTTTAGCAAGCACTAAAGAGTGCTCCTCCTTAACAAAACCTTTGTATCTCATATACAATGCACATAAATACAATAACACAATTACCAAAACTGCATTAAAAGAACTATAAAAAAAGTCCATAATACTCTCCTATCTTATTTGTTTTCTACGAAAAAGTGTATAGCACACAAAAATACGTTATTCGTTTCTCGTTGTTCGTTATTAGCATAAGACACTGCCGTGGGCAGGACAAAAGAAACGGTAAACTGTAAATGTTAAGCACAGGTGTTGCTTCCGCCTTCGCCGTTCCGGACTGCGGCTTGACACTCGTGGCGGAGCCTAAGAGAGGCTGGAGCTCGCGACAGCAACGAAGTGGCCTACTAGCAACTTATTTCATTTTCTTCCTTGAAGAGCCAAGAACATAACTTCCACCGTGTCCTGCGAAACCTTTAGGCGAAGCATGGATGTCCCATATCTCCCATTCTTAATTGATTTATCCTGTCCAACGACCTCCGACCAACGAACCAACCATCTAACTCAAGCCTTATTGAATAAATTGTTGTACAAGATTTTTGTTGAATAGATAAGTTTCCTTGGCATTTTTCAGCATAATATCGCCCCCGGACTTATACCATTGCTCAACAAATTCGTCGAAATAATCAATCGGCTTTTTGCCGGTAATAATTTCCACATAAGCAACTTGCTGAATCTCAATAAGATCCCCCATATACAAGTCTGCATCTTTTACATTAGTTGCAGTTCTAAAAATATCACTATGCCCCCACTCGGGTCTACAGTTATTTTTCAACCAAGAATTTTCATTGTTGGATATATATTTAGCGAAATAGTCAGGTGAGCCCGCGGGCGACAGGAATGAACTATTAGACACAAACGGTATGCAATCAATCAGTCCTTCTACACGTCGAGCATCCTTGCTCTCATAAGGAGAAAGAAATTTGATTCCACCATCACTCTTGTTCCAATCCCAATGAACCCCTTGTTCACCATATTTGGTTTCCCTATACAATTCAGTATTTACAAGGTTACTCTCCAGAATCTGAAGAATTCTAATGATTTTTTCAGGATGATCCACTAAGTGCTTTCCAAAAACAACCATACTCAAACTACCAGCCCCCCACACATGAGTACCACTTTCTCCACTCTTTCCTAAAGGAGGCGGAACAGCAACTACCTTTGCTTCAGGATGCATGGATTCAACCCTTGAAACTAAAGAGGACTGGTTGTCTCTGTCAAAGTTAAGAACGCTTGATGCGTAATTCACATAAGCAGTTTTGCCATTCAAAAACTTGTTCACCCCTTGTGAATACCATTTGTCAACTTGGAAGTCCGGATGTATATACCCTTTTTCATACCATGAATGCAAAAGTTTCAAAGCTTCTTTAGAGCGTTCGTCTACTCCTCCCCAAATAACCTCTCCTGTCTCATTTGTAATCCAATTAAATGGCAAAACACCAAACGCCCCAAAAATCTCTGAAAAAGTTGAATAGTGATTTTGAAGATCGCCTGTCATTCCATAAATTGATGTGTGTTCTCCTTTACTATCATAACAGATTGCCTGAAATGCATTTTCCATATCATCTAGTGTAACAGGCAGTTCATAAAGACCATTAGTCTCAAGAATATCTAGACGCCATACTCCAGTTCTTGGTAATACCCCCGAATACCATAGACCAAGAGGCACTCCATAAATTTGACCATTATAAGTACATTCTAGCCAGCCCTCAGGGGCATATTCAGAAATCAAACTAACTAAAGTCGGACAATACTCCTTCAACAGATTAATAGGTAATGGTAGAATAAACTCGTGATATGCAAAATTTCGAAGATAATCACCCGCTGCACCAAAAAAATCTGGCACATCCCCTCCTGCCAACATCAAAGGTAGTTTAGTTATAACCTCCTCGGCAGAAAGATTTCCAAGCACATCAACATTAATATTATATTGGTTCTCCAGAAATCGCAGCTGCCAAGCATCATCTTCAACGCTATTAGGCAAAATTGTTGTATAATCATATACAGCATTTGTATCAACAGAGACTCCCTGCCAATCTATTTTTAAAGATTCTGAAGAGTCTATTAAAGCATCATTAGTACTAGGAGTAAAAATCAAAAAGAAAATTAACAAGCATACAAAATATAAGACAACCAGAATCGTTCCTGATTGCCATAACTTAGATTTTTCTCTTTTTTTTAATTTTAATTTCATAATACTCACTGTTCGTTATATATTTACAAAGCAAAGGCTTTGCCAATTGTCATCGGATCAACACTCAGAAAACGTTGTTTTTTCTCCGAGCCGAAGCGACTCGGCTACAGCTATATGCCACAAAATCAACGTCTTACGCAAGGCCACCTCACTGTAGCCGTGTCCCGCGGGCACGGAAATGAAGTTTTTGGACAACCCCAACGAGCATACCAAAGTGGAAATTTTCAATTATTTCAGTCCCACTTCGGGAGGCTAAACTCATCGCCTGTTTTGTCAATCCACTGTTGAAGTTTTTCATTCAACTCATCACGCTTGGCTTTAAACATAACATTAAATGCAAGGTTAGCCTGTTCGTATGGGTCTTCATTAAGGTTGAACAACAGCCATTGCTGGTTTTCAAAACAGACATATTTCCACCCATCAATAGTAACAACTCCACGCCATGGCTGATCTACACTGTTTCCATGCTTTGTAGGAACAACACTCTGAATATAAGCAGAATCAGGTATCTCTTTAGCAGGTCTACTCTTCAACCTTACGGCTGAATAATCAAATCCCTCCATCCAATCTGGTGCATCAATACCACAAATTCCCAAAGTTGTAGGAGCGATATCAACATGATTCATAACGGCATTACTATCCCTACAAACTTCATCACCATAGTTCATCGGAATTCCACCACCCATTATAAATGGTATTCGAATTGATTCTTCATATGGTGTCATTTTAAGAAATTGTCCATGGGAACCATGCATATCACCATGATCAGAGAAAAAGACAATATGAGTATCATCTTCCAAACCAGCATCTGCAAGTATTGCTCTAATTCTTCCTACATTCCAATCCAAATTTTCAATCTGTGCATATGCACCAGCTAGTTCTTTTCTAGCTTTTTTCATTACTCTGTCTATATTCGGAACATTAGGACGCATTTCAAGCTGTTGCGGATTAAATCGATCCATAAATTCTGCTGGAGCAATATATGGATTGTGTGGTGGTTGAACAGACAGCACAGCAAAGAATGGTATTTCGTCACTCTCTTTTCTGTCAATATAATCAATGAGTAAATCTGTTAGGCAGTCAGTTTCATATCCCGGTAGGCGATAGTGAAATGCATTATCTCCTTCGCCACCATGAACCCATGAATCCCACTGACTGTTATTGTTATCGAACCCAACCCACTCTTTAAAACCACCACGACGTTCAGGAGGTACAATATGAAAAGCAGCTCGACCATCCCTTTCGTGGAAGCCATCAAGATGCCATTTGCCAAAGTATGCCGTGTCGTAACCGTTATCATTAAAAGCAGTAGCAATTGTCGGATCTTTAGGAGGCATCTGATATTCATGTCCAGGAACACTGTGATGTGGATACTTACCAGAAATTAAAGAACCTCTAAAAGGACAACACAAAGGCATACCACAGACTGCATTAGGAAAATTCTGCCCCTCAATGGACAATCTATCAATCTCGGGAGTACTCACATTTGGATCCCCATTACAAGACAAAGCCTGTGCACGATGCTGATCACCAAAAACCCAAATAACATTTTTTCGTTTCATTTCAAACAGCCTTTCCAAAAGTTTGCAGGCTGAGCCTGCACCCATATAAATTCGATTCATAGAATCGACGCTACAGTTGTCAGATACAACATTAGTAGCTGGTTAATGTAGCGTCCGCTCTGTGAGCGGAAATATATTTTTCATATAATTTTTGACAGTACTAGAATTCTCAAGTGTTTAGGAAGAATACAAAATATACTTAGGCAAAACAACAACTATCTGTAGCTATCCAAACAAACTCTGTTTTTTTAATATCATTTAAGAGGCGGATGTGGTTTTTGCAAGTTATAAGAGCAAATAAAGTAATACTTGAGTGTATAGTTTAATCAACATTTTCAATATTGTCATTATCAACCTCAATAACAACAGCTTGTCCAATAATATCAATATTCAGAAAAACCTTTGAACGTTTATGGTCTATTCGCTCAACAACACCAAGTGTTCCCTGCAGAGAACCATGAGTAATTGTAACCTCATCCCCTACTTTGTATTTTTCAACATTCAGTGAATCTGGCTCTGAATTTAGTACTTTCTTTATGGCTTTTAATTGACTTATAAGTTCCCGTTGATTAGGAACAGCTAGAATGGAAGCAACTAACCCTGAAGCTAAAAGTTTTTTTTGCTTTAAATCATCAGTTAATGAAACAAAGACATATCCAGGAAAAAGAGGCAATTCGTATGTCACTTTACGACGCTGATATTTTTTGATCTTCAGATAAGTTGGAACATAACAGCTTATCTTATATTGCCGACATAAATATCTAACTTTTTTCTCGGATCTTGCTCTAACCCTTAAAACGACTAGTTTCATATTTAATAATTATTCCTTTATATCTTTCAGCTTCTGACAAAGTTTTATATTTTTTCAATCAACGGAGACACATATTATCTTGTCTTATTCCTGCATTTTTTCTTTCATTTCGGTCATCAGGGACGATGACTCTCCCTTTTGAAACTGCAATTTAACCGTTAACCTGCAATGTTCACGGGGAGGGACACCGTCTCTGGTGTCCGTATTAGAAAATCTTCAATTTTCTTTCTGTTATATTTCTTATACAATTTTTGGTAGTACCCTCTTTCAAATACTGCATGGATTGTATCAAAGGCAAATAATTAAATCAACGCCGATTTATTGAAAATTTTGTTCTTGCTGAATAATAGCAACTATAATATACTATAATATTGATTTTAATTAGATAATTTACGGAGAAAACAATGAGAAACATTATAGCAACAGCAGCACTACCATATGCCAATGGCGACATACACCTTGGACATCTTGTAGAATATTTACAAACCGACTTTTGGACTCGTTTTCAGAAGATGCGTGGTAATGACTGCCTATACATTTGTGCAGACGATACACATGGAACACCTATAATGATTCGTGCTCGCCAAGAAGGAATTACTCCTGAAGAACTTATTGCCGCAAGTCACAAAAGACACAGCCAGGACTTTTCAGACTTTCAGGTTATATTTGACAATTATTCATCAACAAACACACAATATAACAAAGATTTATGCTGCGGGATATTTGATGGACTTGAAAAAGGTGGTCATGTACACACATCAGAAATTGATCAATACTATTGTGACACTTGCAATATGTTCTTACCAGACCGCTTTATTAAAGGAACATGTCCAAAATGTAATTCGCCAGAGCAGTATGGTGATTCATGCGACAGTTGTGGTTCTGTTTACTCCCCAGCCGATGTAAAAGATGCCTACTGTGCGACATGCGGATCAAAACCTACACTAAAGAAGTCTTCACACGTTTTTGTAAAACTTGCCGACTTTCAGGACTTCTTGGAAGAGTGGATTCCACAGCATACACCTGCCGGTGAAGCAAAGAAACTTTTAGATTGGTTTAAAGAAGGTTTAAGAGATTGGGATATATCTCGTGATGAACCATATTTTGGTTTTGAAATCCCAGGTCATCCTGGCAAGTATTTTTATGTTTGGGTTGACGCCCCTATTGGTTACATCGCCTCCACACAAGAGTGGTGTGAACGCAACGGCAAAGACATTCGCGCCTTCTGGAATGATGAAAAGACAGAGATATATCACAATATAGGAAAAGATATTTTTAGATTTCATGCCCTCTTCTGGCCAACAATGCTTAAGGCTGGTGGATTCAAGACTCCAAATGAAATTTTTGTTCATGGATTCTTAACAGTTAATGGTGAAAAGATGAGCAAATCTAAGGGAACATTCATAAAGGCAAGAACATACCTAAATCACTTAGACCCAACATATTTGCGATTTTACTATGCATGTAAGCTTGATAATTCAACTGATGATATTGATTTAAATCTTGAAGATTTTGCCCAAAGAGTTAACTCAGACCTTGTTGGAAAAATAACAAATTTAGCTTCGCGAGGAGCTCAGATGCTTCAAAAGAAGATTGATGGTAAACTAGGTGAACTTGACGAAGATGGTAAAGCATTGCTCGCAACTGCACAGGAAAAAGGCGACATTATTGCTGAACATTTTGAAAAACGCTATTTCAGCAAAGCACTTACAGAAATAAGAGCACTTGCAGATGAAGCAAATCGATATTTTGACACAAAAGAGCCTTGGAAGACGATAAAAACTGATCCGGAGTCCACTCGTCAAGTACTGACATCAGTACTAAACGTTTTCAGAGTGTTAGCGATATATCTAAAACCAGTTCTACCTGAATATACAGCTGCTGTTGAAGAACTTTTTAATGAAGAACCATACAATTGGAACTCATCAAAAGAGACATTAACCAATCTAAAAATAAATGATTACAAATATCTTGCACAACGTATCGACCAAAAGAATATTGACAAATTGGTTGAAGATACTAAAGCTGACTTAAAAGCGGAACAGGAACTTGTGACAGTTAAGAAAAATGAATATCTACCTGAAATTACAATTGATGATTTTTCTAAGATTGACTTAAGAGCTGCACTAATTCTAGAAGCGGAAGATGTAAAAGGTGCAAGCAGACTTCTAAGGATTAAGGTTGATATGGGCAATGGTGAAACTCGCCAGATTCTTGCGGGAATCAAATCTGCATATAACCCAGAAAAATTGATTGGCAAGATGGTTGTAGTTGTTGCAAATCTGAAACCCCGCAAAATGAAATTTGGTATTTCCGAAGGCATGATTATTGCTGCTGGTCCAGGAGAAAAGGATATTTTTGTCTTATCTCCAGATTCTGGAGCAACAGCAGGCATGGAAGTGCATTAAGGATAGTTCTAAGGTCTATGTTCTAAGGTCTACGAAAAGAAAAAAGATAACGAACGTCCAACACCGAACATTCAACACCCAATATCGAATGAAGAAAGACCTCTACTAAATAGTAGAGGAGCTTTTGCAATTGTGACGCATGACTCATGACCAAAGACGCATGACAGAAAAAACTCAACAGGGACAAGGTCAACCAAGAGCTTTTCAACATTCATCTGAGATAGTTTTTATCAAGCGAATAATCTCTTTTACTCTATTTGACAGCAACTTGGAGGCAACATCTTTCTGCATAACATCTTCAAGGCTGATAGGATAATCTTGGATTGATGTCATAAAATCAATGCCATGTTTATGCAGAGAATATGCATCATCATCCAACGCCCCAGAAATAAGAAGAACAGGTTTATTATGCTTTTTTGCAATCTTAGCAATGCCTACTGCAACTTTTCCACAAGCAGTCTGAGCGTCAGACTTGCCTTCTCCCGTAAAGATAAAATCACAATCTTTTATTTTATCCTCAGCATTGATCACATCAAGAATATACTTAATGCCTGGAACAGCTTCGGCATCCAGAAACTGTGAAAAAGCATACCCTAACCCACCGGCAGCACCTGCTCCAGGAGAACTTGAAATGTCTTTTCCATAATGTTTTGAAGCAACCGCTGATATTTTTTGAATCGCACCATCCAAAATGGGCAACTCATCAATAGTTGCACCTTTCTGAAGTCCATAAGTATAAGTTGCACCTTCTGCTCCATACAAAGGACTTGAAACATCACTCAATATTGTAAATTTACACTCTCTGATACTAGCATTAACAGAGCTATCATCAATTTCGGCAAGATTTGAAAATTCTTTAACATCCATTGGAAGTTCATTACCATTTCCATCAAAGAACTTGAAGCCAAGCTCCATCAGCATCCCTAAACCACAATCATTAGTGCCGCTTCCACCAAGACCGATGGCAAATCTGCTAAAACCTTTTTTAATTCCAAACTTAATTTGCTCCCCAAGTCCTCTTGATGTTTTTAACGAAACATTTGTTTTGTTTGAATATGGAAGCCCAACGGTCTGAGCCGATTCAAGAATACAGATATCATCGACAATGCCAATACAGGAATTACATTTAATACCTTCAAGATTTGTAAATTCATTAACAATTGTTTGACCATCTGCACCTTTGACAACCGCGTCTAACGTACCCTCTCCTCCATCTGCAATAATCAAACTGATAGTTTGTATCGAAGAATCTATTTCTGCAATAGCTGCTTCGCATATATCTACAATTTCTAGAGATGACATGCAGCCTTTAAATGAATCAAATGCAATTACTATCTTCATATTCTACCATTATTCCTAAATATTTAATTTTCTACATACCATAAAAAAAAGGCATCCCTGCGGATGCCATAAATGAAACTATATTTTTATTCTTTTAAGAAAGTAATTGGCATCGTTTCAATAACCACTCCATCAATAATACCTTTTAGAGTTCCTGTCATTATGCTTGGTGATTCCACACTATCAAGAGTTACCTCAATCAACAAACTAGCAGTTTCGCCATTTTCAGTTGCTGTGAATTCAAAAGTAACATCTCTTCCGTAAATGTCTCCAGATACATCGCCGAACTCTAGCCCCATAAGAGTAAGATTGTGACCATCTTGAACTAACGTGATAGAATCACTTCTGCCATCTATAGTTACTTCCCATACACCTGCAACATTAGCAATTGTATCATCATCTCCGCCGCCGCCGCCACAGCCGGTTGACATCACAACAAGAGTTCCGACCATCATAACCATCATCATTAGTTTTATTATTTTAGACATAACAATACTCTTTATTTTATTTGTTTATTACCTTACATTTATATATATCAAACAAGATATATAACACCACTTCTTCAATAATATAAAACTCAAAGAAACTACGCAAATTATTTTTTGTGAGAAACTTTAAAAAAAGGTCAAGCGATGCCAATAAAGACAAAAATCTTTGATTTAATTTGCACTAAAAGGGGTGCCAAATATTAGACACCCTTATAAATTATATGATATGTTCTTGAGACAACAATTAATATTATTGCCTTGACCAGTTCATAGACTCTACTTCAACAACTGCTCCGTCTATAAGTACTGTCAATGTACCCACCATTAAGCTTGGTGATTCTTCACTATCAAGCGTAAGCTCAATTAATATAGTAACAGTTCTACCATCATCAACTTCTGTACGCTCAAAAGTAACTATTGTACCATAAATATCGCCACCGCTTACAATTCCATCAGGATCAACAAGACTTAGATCATGCCCGTCCTGCTGTACGGGAATCAAATAACTATCTTCAATATAACCATCCACAACGACATTCCAAACTCCAGCAACATTTGCAACAGTATCATCTCCACCGCCACCGCCTCCACAGCCAGCTGTCAACAAGATCATTGTTCCAACCATAAATACCAACATTAACTTTGTGACATTAGACATAATCACACTCCTTATTTTATTTGTTTTTTACCTTACATTTATATATATCATGTAAGATATATAATATCACTTTTTTGTTATAATATAAAAAAAAATCTGATTAAGCAAATAATTTCTAAATAAAAGTTTAAAAGAAGTTTTAAAAAGACTAAGAAACACCAATTAGGGATTAGATTGTAAAGTTAAATTCAAGGAAAAAAACAATAATTAAAACAACTTTAAAAGAATACGGGATATCATTTCCTCTCGTAATGTTATGCCGACTAATCCAATACCTAATTGTCGTAATTTTCGGAAAATTCAGCAGGCAGGATTCAACTGTGCCAATAAATAGGGCTTACTGTTTAATGTGATAATGCCTGAGATTTTGCTATAAGACACTTTCGCCTTTAGCTAGCTAAAGGTACAGTGTTACATAGGACACTCAAAAAGAACTAACAAGAGTACAAAACAAATTAAATTATAGGCCTAGAAAATGTCTAGGCTTTAAAACCCCAAAAGAAGTTAATGATGAGGAAATGGTTGTTGCACTTGCAAATTGAATTCAAGAGGATGCCCTAAATACGATTGGGATAGAATTGTTTCAGATGACTTACTAGACGTCTTTAGTGTATTATAAAAATTTCTATTTTCTCATTGCTTCCTGAGCGAAAATGAGAGGGTACATCATTTCAGCGTACCAAAGGGATGCAAAATATAATCCAATTGGTGAAGATTTCTTATGCTGTAAAAGGTTTTCAAGGGCAGTCTCCCCATTTAAAATAACAGATTTGTCAACAATATCAAATTGTTTTAGTGCCGTTAAAGCTTTTGCAGTATATTCAATGTTCCCTGAAACACCCTTGTCCCCCCCCCATGAACCATCACTATTCTGTGCTTGAATTAGGTATTCAACACCTTTATCTATTATATTGGTAGGTATATCCTTGTAGACGGCAGACAACACAACTGATGTACCATAAACTTTAGCATTTTGATTTTCTGTATTTTGATCTCCGAACCAGAGAGGTTGCCATGAGCCATCAGCCTCCTGACTCTTTTCAAGATATTTTATCATTCTGATAATTGCTTTATCAATTTGTCTGTTTAATACACTCTTTGCTTTCCACAGAGACAATGCTTCAATTACATGAGCGGTAATATCTGGGCAACTTTTATCAAAGGGTAATTTTCCCCATCCTCTACAGAATGTTGGAATACCACCATCTCTATTCTGCAACTCAAGTAGCCAATTTATTCCCTGCTCAACATTATGATTAATCTTGCCATCCATTAGAATATACAATGCAATTAAAACTGCGGATGTGTCATCAGCATCAGGAACTGCACCAGGAGTATTTGTCCATCCCCAACCACCAGGTATTGCACCTGTAAATGGATGTTTTGTAGTAAACTGTGCACATAAAAGGCTTTTACTTATATGCTTTTTATTTCCAATGTTGTTTATAAAATCTGTTCCTTCTAAAGATTTAACGGTTTTGGCCGTTATCCATACTGCAAGGTTTGTATCAATTCCACAGCTACCATCTTCTCTAAAAACTTTTCGTAGGAAATCAAGTGATACTTTGGTAATTTGAGAATCTTTATAACCTGCATAGATTAAGCAGGTCGAAACGAAACCTGTTAAAGGTGGAGCATCTAAAAAGCCACCATGTGATGGCTGTATTGCTACAAGTTTTTTGAGGACTTTTGGAGTTATAAAATTTCTAAACAAGGATATAGGTGACTTTACTCTTTTTTTTGCCTTATGCTGTGCAAGCCCAACAGCAATCAACGCTGGTATTGCATAGCTGACAACAGGAAGTTTCAAAAACTTATAAAAACTTTGCGAAAGCAGAGCTGCTTCAAAAGGTAGCTGAGGAATATTCTTCCATGTGGATTCATCAAGTATACCTGCAATCGTGCACATTGTTAGTATTGGAACTGAAAAAGTTAAATCTGTCTTATATTTCTTAATAATAGCAGTTCGAATATTATACCCATTTATAGTGCCAATAGACTTTTCAAGCCACTCTTTTGACTTTTCTAATGTTGACAAAACATTAGGTAAATTTGATTTTGCATACGAAAGATTTGCATATGCAAGAATGGTTGCAGTGATATTTGATGGCGAATTGGGGGTATCGCCCCATCCTCCATCTTCATTAATATTTTCGCGGAGCCACTGGTTCGCATCACTTATAAGTTGAACATCTTCCTCTGCATTATTCATTTGAAGAGCAAAACATGCAACGGCTGTTGAGACAGCACTTGAAGACAGTTGTCCATACCACAGTCCATCTTTGGCCTGCAATTCAACTATTATATTTTCAAGTTCATCCATTCTCATTGTTTCCTCAAAAAACAGCCTGTAGCTAACACAAGGTGTCTTTTCCTGTTTAAGCTTTATTTTTATTGTTGAGAACTGGAGTAGAATAATACTGTTTTAAATCTTCTTTTTCAATTAAAAAGTATTGAATTTGTAGATGGCTTCATTTTATATGGTAAATTTTAAGATAATACCACAAAATGATTGTTTCAATTAAGCGAGAAAAAAAAGGTCCATTAAGAAATGGAGCCAGCAAACGGACTCGAACCGTTGACCTGCTGATTACAAATCAGCTGCTCTACCAACTGAGCTATGCTGGCTCAAAAGAAGGGGGGATTAAACCGTTTTTTGAAGAAAAAGTCAAGATGTTTATTTTCTTTTTATGAAAAACTCTCTTTTTATGGTGAATTTTGAAAAAATGGCTTCTCAAAATCAAACAAAAAAATGAAGGGGCGAAACATCTGTTGAAATTTTTCATTGATAGATGAACCTTTTTTAGTATATACTTCTTTTCATATTTTAATTGATTGGATATAATATGAATAACAAATATGGATATTTTGATGATTTAACAAACGAATATGTAATAAACACATGGCTAACCCCACGCTCATGGGAAAACAGGATGTGGAACCAAGATTTGAACATGCAGATAACAAACCATGGTACAGGCATAATTTATAGAAAAGATCACGAGGGTAGTTTTGTATTGTATAACTGGTCTGGAAACAGAGCATTATATATTCTCAACAAGAAAACAGGTAATATGTGGTCGCCTGCATGGTATCCAGTCAATAAAGATTTATCTTTCTACGAAGTTCGTCATGGTTTAAATTACAGTGAAATCTTTGGGGAATTGGATGGAATAAAAATTGCATGGAAAACAACCGTTCATTCAGTGGATGCCACAGAGATATGTAGAATAGAAATTGAGAACTCAACAAACGAAAATTGCGAACTTCTAGTGGTTCCTTTTTATGAAATTGACATCTCTTTTAAAGATCCATATTTTGGGTCAAACAACTTGTACAAAAGCAGTGTATTAAAAGATACAAACTCCCTATTTATCAAAAACTTTTCTCCAAAACGAAATTTGGAGTATTATGCCCTTTGTTACCATTCTGACCTGCCAATAGATAAATATGAGATGGACAAAGATTCATTCTTCAAAAATTTTAGTTCACTTTCTAATCCATATACTGTTCTAAATGATGACTTCAACAACTCCGAGCCTGATCTAGCCCCACCAGTATTTGCAGTTGGATACGATATAAATCTCCAATCAAATGAACATAAAGCAATTAACACATCCATATTCTCAATTGAATCAGAAGAGCTTGCATTTGCAAAAGCTCAAGAGTATGGTTCTCACAATTTATATGAAGAATCAAGAAAGGTTCATGGGTCTTTTTATAAAGAGTTTTTAGCTGAAAACACAATTGAAACATGTGACCAAGATATTAACCGATTTATGAACATATGGATAAAACAGCAACTGCGTTATAACGCAATGTGGAACAGAGGGTGGAATCTTGGTTTTCGAGACAGCATGCAAGACTGTGATTCTTTCAGGAGGCATGATGCTAACCTTGTCCGAGATAGAATCCTCAACGCCGCAAAACACATCTATGCAGACGGTCACACAGTTCGGGCCTGGGCTGCAATCAATACTAAAATGTATTTTGACGGTGGTGTTTGGTTCATAAATACAACAACAAATTATATTAAAGAAACCGGCGCATTTGATATATTAAAACAAACTGTAAAGTATCTCGATGAAGGAGAAGGAACAATTCTTGACCATATGAAGAGATGTGCAGACTTCTTAAACAACCAGAGAGGCTCTGATGGTATATGTAGAATGGGCTTTGGCGATTGGAATGATGCATTGAATGGTATAGACAGAGAAGGCAAAGGTGAGTCTGTATGGACATCTATGGCATTTATATGGGCATTGACAAATTTTATAGAACTACTTCAATATATTAATGATGACAGTTATAGATTCTACAAAAAAGTTAAAGATAAACTAAAGGAACTTTTAAATGATAACTATTTTGAAGAGGATAGATATATTCGAGCAGTAACTGATGCGGGAGACAAAGTTGGTAGCAAAACTTCAAAAGGTGCTAAACTATTCTTAAATACACAATCATGGGCAATGATTTCCGAAATTGCTGATAAAGAGAGATCAGAGATAATATTACAGACCGTAAAAAAAAATCTATATACAGATTTTGGACCAGTATTGCTTTCTCCTCCATATACAGAATATGATGAATCAATTGGACGAATCACAAGTGATGAGCCGGGATATGTTGAAAATGGAGCTAACTATGTTCATGCATCAATGTTTTATGCATACGGCCTTGCACGTGCAGGACTAGCAGATGAAGCTCTAAAAATTATTAGAATGGTTTTACCTGATAACCCTAAAAATCCATATAAAAGCTCATTAATGGAGCCTTTCAATGTGACAAACGCACTTGAGGGAAGGTTAAGCAAACATCCTGGACGAGCAAAGTTTGCTTGGAGAACAGGTAGTGCGGGTTGGATGTTAAAAACAGTATGGGATGGTATCTTCGGCATATTACCTGGATTTGACAATATAAGGATAGAGGCCAACATTCCAAAAGAATTTTTACCTACAGTTTCTGCTAACAGAAAAATTAGAGGAAAGAATTACACATTCATTTTCACTAATGACAAATCTCTAGTTGAAGATTATGATATTTTAATTGAAAACAATTCATCATTAAATTATAATGCCTTAAAAGACAAAAAGAAAATTTTAGTCAGCATTTCAAGTAAGTAAAGCTTAAAGATGAAGCCTTAAACAAATACGAACATCAATCATACAAACAATATATAGCAAACAACAAGCAGCAAGGAAAACAAGAAAATGCATAACTATAATGATACATATACAAATGAGAATCTAAAACATATTGCATTTCCATTAGGAGGAATCGGTGCGGGCATGTTCTGCCTTGAAGGCTCCGGGATGATTGGAAAGGTATCGCTTCGAAATGAACCAGATGTAAATTTTGAACCATGTGTATTTTCTGTAATATACACAGAACAGAATGGTATAAGCAATGCAAAGATTCTTGAAGGTCAAGTGCCATATAATAAAATATTTGGATTTTCAGGAGAGTCATTTGATGGCGCAGGCAATGGTTTAACTGGAAAACTGTATGGCTTACCGCATTTTGCATCTAACACTTTCAATGCACGTTTCCCATTTGCAACTGTCAATTTGAGAGATGACTTAATTCCATTAGATGTGGAGATAACAGGCTGGAGCCCATTTATTCCACTAAATGCTGATGATTCATCAAAACCAATAGCTGGACTTGAATTCAAATTCACAAATACTTCAAGCAAGAATGTAAAAGCTGTTTACTACTTTAGTGCAAAAAACTTTATGGAGATGAAACCTGAAGGTAGAGAACCTACCGACGAGGAAACTGCCAAAGTATATAGCAGACAAGACGGTTTTATATTGAGCCAACCCATAATAAATGGAGAAGAATACAAACATGGAGCATTCTATGCTGCAATTGACGATGCAGATATCCAAGTCAATACCGACTGGTTTCGTGGAGGATGGTTTGACACAAATACAATGCAATGGAATGACATTAAAAGTGGCAATGAGAAATCTGTTGAAGCATCTGACAACAAAAGTCCAGGCGCATCCATTTCATTAAGCTTTGAACTCAAACCTCAAGAAAAAAAAATAGTAAAACTAAAACTATCATGGTATGTTCCAAAAACAACACTAAGAATTGGGTCAGGTCCTGATGATGAAGTCTGCAACTGTTGCTCCACGTCTACAACAAAACCAACACATGTTCCATGGTATACAACACAATTTTCAAATGTTGAAGACGTAATGGACTATTTCAAAAAAAACTATAAGAAACTATATTATGAATCTAAAAAATTCAGTGATACATTTTATGACTCCACCTTACCAAATGCAGCATTAGAGGCAATCACTGCAAATTTGACGATATTAAAATCGCCAACAGTACTTAGAGAAACAAGTGGTGACATATGGGCTTGGGAAGGATGCTGCGATTCGCGTGGATGCTGTCATGGTAGTTGTACACATGTGTGGAACTATGCTCAGGCAATGCCACATTTGTTTCCTGACCTTGAGCAAACACTAAGAAAAACTGAATTTTTTGTATCTCAAGATAGTAAGGGGCATCAAAATTTCAGAACTCCCCTACCCATTAGAGAGCCTGACCATAATTCTCATGCCGCATCTGATGGGCAACTTGGCGGTATAATGAAAATATATCGCGAATGGAGAATATTAGGTGACAATGACATTATTATTAAATATTGGGACAAATTGCAAGAGAGTTTAGACTACTGTATAAAAACATGGGATCCAAAAAAAGAAGGAGTTCTGACGGAACCACACCATAACACATACGATATAGAATTCTGGGGTGCAGACGGAATGTGCTCATCTTTTTATCTTGGTGCCTTGAAAGCCGCATGCAAAATTGGTATAGCTCTTGGTAAGGATATAATCGAATATGATGATTTATACAGCAAAGGTAGAAAATATATGGAAACAGAGTTGTATAACGGAGAATATTTCTATCAACAAGTTAACTGGACAAAACTAGATGCAAAATTAGATATGACCGACCCAAGCATACACACACAAAAGCTATTAGAAAAAGAAGGACCAAAATATCAATATGGTAAAGGCTGCTTATCCGATGGAATACTTGGCGCATGGATGGCAAAAGTATGCGGACTTGGAGATATTCTCGATGTAGAAAAAATAAAAAGCCACCTTATGGCAATATATAAATATAACTTTAAAGATACATTAATTAATCATGATAATCCTCAACGCCCAGGTTACGCAGTCGGAGATGAAGCTGGTCTACTTCTCTGTTCATGGCCAAACGGTGAAAAACCATCACTGCCATTTGTATACAGCGATGAAGTATGGACAGGCATTGAATATCAGGTTGCTTCACATCTGATTCTTATGGGCTACGAAACAGAAGGTATGGATATTGTTAAAGGTTGCCGAGACAGATACGACGGTACGAAACGTAACCCATTCAATGAATATGAGTGTGGGCATTGGTATGCAAGAGCAATGGCATCTTATGCACTCATACAAAGTATTTCAGGAGTAAGATATGATGCTGTAGAAAAAATACTATATGTAAAAAAGAAACATGACAATTTTAGCATTTTCCTTAGTACATCAACAGGCTATGGAACAGTAAACATCAAAAATGATAAAGTCACTGTCGATGTCAAATCAGGCAAAATAGACATAAGAGAAATCAAAATTGGGTCCTAGAAATATATTGTAAATAGAGCTTCCTATTCAATTCATAAACCCAGCATCGATTAGTTTGCAATTTTAATATCAAAACTAGCAGATAGATCATCTTTTGAGACAGTTAGAGTACTATCCACAGATAAAGACACATAGGCTCTTCCTTCACCGGCATAAACCATAACATCTCCTGTTGACGTATAAGAATTTACATAACCGTCACCAGAAAGTTTGGTCTTAACATGTCCATTCCAATTTGATATTGGACGATTTTGTTCATCAACAATTTTTATTCTTATAATTGCTAGTTTTTCACAATCGTTTTTCTCTAGAATCTTTTCACAATCAAGAATAATTGCTTTTGCAGGCTCTTCGTTTTTCTCAACTAAAGGATTGCGTAATTTAAATTCATCTGGGTTACTAGCATACTGCTCAAGAAACCACCTTGCAGATAATTTGGGCATACGCCAAGCATCAACCAAACCAGAATAACGAACATATCGACCTTTTCTTAGAGTCGAATAATCACTAAAACACCATAAACAAAAACCAGCAACCCAAGGTTTGTCCTTTATGTTTTCCAAATCAGATTTAATTAACTCTAGTTGGTTTGTTTCTTGTTCAAAATCTCCACGTTTTGCATCTGGATTATTAGAACATTCTGTAAGTATTACATTCTTTAATTTACTTGCATCACATCCCTCTTTCAATATGTCAAACTCATAATTAGACCCCCACACATCAGGAATACCTGTGGTTCCATATTTTTTTGCTCTTTTCATATGATTTTCTGCATAAATAACGGATCGTTGCTTATCTAAACTTTTACATAACTTATATAAATCAGAATAAGCCTTTTTGTGGCGCCCCTCATTACCCATACCCCATAAAATTATAGATGGATGATTTCTATCTCTTCGGATCATTGCATCCATCTGCTTATAAGCATTTTTAAGCCATTTTCCACCCCTAACAGATTTCCAGCTTGCTAACTCTGCTAAAACAAGAATACCCAAACGATCACATGCGTCCAAAAAACAAGGACTTTGAGGATAGTGGGATAAGCGGACAAAATTGCCGCCCAAACTCTTAATTAAAAGAGCATCTTCATAGTGCAGACAGTCAGGTATTGCAGAGCCAAACCCCGGCATTGATTCATGCCGGTTAAATCCATTTAAAAACACTCTTTTGTTATTTAGAAAAAATCCTTTATATGGCTGAAACGCTATTTCACGTATACCAAAAGATGTTGAAATAGAATCTATAATTTCATCATCAGCTTTAACAAATCCTCTAATCTCATACATATATGGATTATCAACATCCCATAGTTTTGCATTGTTCATTGCAATATCACAGCGAACATCATTGGGGTTAATTAATTTAGAAGTAGCACTCTCTGCAACACATATTCCTGTGTCATCAAATATCTGCCAGGAGACCATAAATTCTTTACCAGCAAATTTTTCTGGAATTATAATAGATGAACGAATAGACACAGTAATATCCGAATCTGACTTAATCTTGGTTTCCACAAAAAATTCTTTATTATCAAAATATATGACGGGGGTTTTCTTTATAAAAATTCGACCACTCATTCCACCATATAATAAGAAATCAGGCATTTTATGTCCAGGCAAGACAGATATATTACATAAATTTGTCAGTCGCAGACATATACAATTATTGTTTTCATTAATAATATCAGTTATATCAAACTCAAAACCAAGATACTGACCGTCAACTTTACCAAGATGTGACTTGTTTAACCAAATATCACCAGTACCATAAAACCCCTCTGACAATAATGAATAACGATACATGTCAGTATCAGAAAATGATTTGTCTACAGAAAAAAACTTTTTATAACTACCCCAGCCTCTATAATAAGCAACATCTTTCTGAAAACCATCTAAATTATTCCAGCAATGAGGTAAATCAATATTTTTCCCTTGCTGCGAGTCATCAAACAACCATTTTTTAGATGCCTTGTTTTTTATAAAAGTCCAATTTTTAGATATATCAATTTGTGTATTTTCTAACTTCATATATTCCTTTCATTTCACATATTTTATCATATGCTCCTAATGTCCCTAATATGGTTTGCGAAAATGCAAAGTGCTTCAAGGCAAAACAGTAGGCCTCATCTATTATTTTATTTTTCTGATTTATATTGGTCAACAATTCTTTTATAGCAGCAAAAGATGCTTCTAGATCATCTGGAGCAACCACATATCCATGCCCACTCAATGACTCAGCCGTACCCGATGCATTAACAGCCACAACTGGCGTCTTTAATATCATTGCTTCTCTGACTGTAACAGATGCACCTTCTATCAGAGATGAAAAGAACAAAACATCCAAGCTCTTTATTATTTCTGTTGAATTGTCCTTAAAACCAATTAAAAAAACATAATCACTTAAATTATATTCTTCAATTAATTTTTTTAAATTTTCTTTTTCAGGTCCTTCTCCAGCAATTATCCAACGGATATCAAGACCATTTTTCTTACACAGATCTGCAACCTTTACAAGCATCTGCCAATTCTTTTTTTTACTTAATTTTCCCAAGCCTCCAATTAAGCAGGAATTTGGAGCATATTTGTTGCGTAACGATTTGTCGCTACATATACTCTCCATCTCTTCAACTTTTATTCCAGAAGGAACTACAAAAAGTCTGTTTTCAGGAAAGGCAATGCATTCTTTAAAGACATTCTTTACTGTATTACTAATAGCAATTACACCATCCAGATTCTTTAAGGAATACTTGCGTCTAGAAAAATAATTCTTTCTGATAGGAGAAGCAATTCTTCGAGAATACACAATAGGAATACCAAGTTTTCTTGCAACAAAGCTTCCTACTTTTACCGATTGGGAATCGTTAACATGCAAAAAATTAATTCCATGTGTTTTACAGGCGGTTTGAATCTGTGAACTTGAAAAACTTTTTTTTATAGGGATGACTGGCAAATTAGCTAATTCTGCTTTTTTCAACAAAACACTATCTTCAATTACAACCAGTGCAACTTTTAGCCCTAATTGATGCAACCAACATGCTAAATTGAAAATCTGATTTTCACCTCCACCCCAACCCAAATTAAAATTAAAATATCCAATATGTAGTTTGTGTTTATTAAATTTATTTATAAAAATAGATATTTCATTATTAGTTTCCATCCGGTAAACCCTTCCTCTTTAACAGCAATAAATCATCAAACAACAGATTTGTCTGAACTAACTTATCACTTAACACATAACACTTATCATGAATATTTCATCTTGCAATCGAAGAGAAAATACAGCTTTTCAACCACTCTAATTTTTCTTTTTTCTGACCTCTGGCAACATGCAAGCTCTTATGGTCTGATTTCAACATAAGACCAAGTCCAGTGTTGTTATTTGGGTCTTTTTCAATGGTTATTGTTTCTATTTCCGAATAATTCATTCGCTTTGGATTTTTCCCACACATCTGACCATTGAGTTTTATACGACAGTTTATCACCTCTGTACTTGTTAAATATACACAACCATGTGTAAACACATGATATATCGCCACCCATAACGGAATAATTATAAATATACTTATAATAATAAGAGGAAAAGTCATGCCCCAGTTAAAACCTTCTTTAAAAACCATAAAATAGGCAAATACACAGGCAAATGCCAGCATAAAGAACATGCCTATATATATTGCAGGAGAGTCTTTCATTACAATTTTGAGTTTTCCATCTTCCACAGCAAGTCTAAAACCTTTTGGTGGTTGTTCTCTCGGATTGAACTTTGCTTCAATCTTCCCCTCTTCAATTAGAGTTTTAACATTCTTGTCAAGATCTTCAACTTTACGGACAACCTCATCTCCTGCTTCACCTGAAAGAGCTGGTACAGCAAGGTTTTTACAATGGTTCTCCCATAAAACTCTCATTCCAGATTCTGAATTTCGTTGAACATCCAATTTAATATTCAGTTTCTTATTATCCGAATGCACTAATTCATTAATATAAAGAGTATAAGATGGACTGTTTTTCCCTCCCGAATGATATTCAGAATAATTTCTAACGCCCTTATAGTGACTCAAATGTTCATCAAATTCATGGTTGCCTTTAATTGATTTAATTGAGATCTTGACTCGATTTTCAGATAAAACAATTGTTTTTTTATAACGAATCAAAGCAATTCCACCAATGAAAATCCCAATTCCAATCACAGGAAAAATTAGAGTAAAAAGCATCTGCGGTTCAAACTTTCCACTAGTTATTAAACCAATTAGCACCGACGTTCCCCCGCCGCCCCAAAAAAGAGAAAATATAATTAAGACGGCACCAGCGGCTTTTGAACCTTTGCTAGCCTCCCATTCAAATGGTAATTGAGAGGTGTCAATATTAGTGTTTGTTCTCTTACCGCTGCCATTAATTCTGATTGTTCCCATAATATAGAGTTAAGAGATAAGAGTTACGAGCTACGAGTAGTACAACCATCGTTTTTATCACTTAAATACCTTTGTAATTTTGTTAACATTGATAAGATATGTTCTGCCTTAACAATCCACTTATTGCCTATATCATCAATATATCCAATAGCCATACCTATTGTAGTCTGAGTAATAAGTTCAGCTGATGATCCTTTTGATATATCTAAAAATCTAATCTGATCTTTTAATGACATCTTTTCCATTCCTTCTGCAATGTTTGACGGAATAGATAAACTGCAACGAGTTATCTGATCTTTAAAACCATAATCTTTACAGTCAGCAAAATACTTATAAATCTCAATACTCAATTCTACAGCTAACTTCCATACATCCAGATTACTACATTTCATACTTCCTCCACGATTAATACTTTTCTCTTAACTCTTAAGTCTTTAACCTTAAATCATAACTCTTAACTCTTAATTCATGAGGCTTCGCCTCATTCACTCCCCCACGGCAAGCCGTGTGGCAAGTCTTTCTGGAAGACCAGCAGCAAGAACTTTTTGTTGAGTAACTCTAAAATCATACGACACGCGTCTTAATTCAACCGTTCTAGTGGCAAGGTCATAAATCACATAAGCAGCACGAGGATCCCTATCTCTAGGCTGTCCAACACTACCAACATTAATAAAATATTTTTTACCCATTGAAACTTTTACTTTTTCAAAACTGCTACTAGTAACAGAATCTTCTTTTATAAAAGCTACTGGCACATGAGTGTGTCCATGAAAGCATAAAGATGTTGTCTGATTCTCAATACTAATTTCGGCATCAATATCTCCTACAACATATCCCCATTTTTCCGGCATATCAAGAGTTCCATGAACAAGTGTAAAGCCAGAGATTTTTTTCTCATATGGCAGATGTCTCAGATACTCCAATTGTTCTTCCGAAAGCTGTTCCTTCGTCCAAGTCATAACTCTTGCAGCATGGTGGTGAAAATCTTCAAGAGACTCATCATGAGAGCAATAGTGATCATGATTACCTCTAACACATACAGTTCCAAGTTCAATAATTTTATCAAGACAAGGTCCCGGGTCTGCATTATAGCCAACGATATCTCCGACACATACATAATGCGTCACTCCTTGCGATTCTGCATCTTCTAAAACGGCACTTAGTGCCTCCCAATTCGAATGTATATCGCCTAAAACTGCAAATTTTTTACTCATATCTATTTTATAACTTTAACAAAGCTGCAGCAATAGTTAAATCATCTAAAGTCGTTATCTTCATATTCGAAGTTTCACTTTCAACCAGATGAACATCTAAGCCTGCAACTTCTAAAGCACTTGCCTCATCTGTTACTGTTAAATCATTCTTGTCAATATATTCATATGCTTCTTTAAGCACTTTCACCTTAAATGTCTGTGGAGTTTGAACTGCCCATACTTTATTTCTGTCTAATGTGCTTGTCACCTTAAGTCCAGACTCAACAAATTTTATTGTATCTGTCATTCTACAACCAGCCACTCCGGATCCGTAACGTTTTGCTGCTTTAATACTGGCACTTATTAGTTCTGGAGTTACTAAGGGTCTAGCTCCGTCATGAACAGCAACAATGCTGACTTCACTTGGCAACTCTGCAATACCTTTGGCAACTGATAGTTGTCTTTTGCTACCACCTGTAACAACAGTTTCAAGTTTTGAGCAACCAAACATTTTTGCCATGGCTTTTGTTGAATCAACTCTATCTTTTTTGACAACCACAATAATTCCGTCAATTTCTGGACACTCCTCATATGCAATCAAAGAATATGCAAGAACAGGTCTAGAACCTAACGGCACAAATGCCTTGTCCACCTTTACTTTCATCCTTGAGCTCTGACCTGCCGCCACAATTATTGCGTAATTCACGAGAGTCCTCCATGCTTAGTGTTTAAAAAAAATACTTAATAACTTTATAATGGTAACTGTTTTAACAGTATATGTCAATCTATTTGGAACAGAAAATTAAAAAAATCCCTGTTTTTCTGGTTAATACTATTTTATGTCAGCGGGGACGCTGACCCTCCCAATTCGCAAATCAATATTATATTGTACAACGGGAGGGATGCCGTCCTCGGCGTCCGCCAAAACTAATTTTCTAATTTATCACCCAACAGGTAATAAATTTGTATTTTTAATGCTACATTTATTGACCCAAATACATGTTTTCTCTATCAACCAAAAATCTAA
>Ga0307987_1000225_pt1 | contig 35521 bp, 26 predicted proteins | sample EllFjometagen181_FD_203157 | JGI IMG/M metagenome (GOLD analysis project Ga0307987, IMG submission 203157) | Marine microbial communities from Ellis Fjord, Antarctic Ocean - #181 | ecosystem: Environmental > Aquatic > Marine > Unclassified | place: Southern Ocean | collected 2014-10-08 | reverse complement strand
TGAAACATTAACCGGAAAAGATGTAAGTCACTGGGATGACATGAAAACAACAAATGGCATGCGTCAGGTGAAGGTAAACTTTTCAAAAAGACTTGAAGGCGATACAACAATCAATCTTCTTTCAACACGAATGATTAATGAAATTGAAAAAACATTTTACATTCCAAAAATTGAGGTTGAAGGAGCCCGCAAACATACAGGCAGAATAACTGTGATTGCAGAAAAAGGGGTTCGTCTGAATGTCGTGAAGCACGAAGGTGTGGATATCAGAAAGGCCAAGGAAGTGGAAGTATATCAAAGCGGAGCCTTGGTATTCGACCTTCTGCGCCAAAATTGGAGTGTAGAACTTCAAAGCGAAATACTAAACCCAATAATAAAACCAGAAGTTCTTCAATGGGTTGATCTTGAAGAAGGTCTTCTGCAAAATAATGCATACATAAAATACAAGATTGAAAATGCAGGTGTTAAGCAATTCCAAATTAAATGTCCTGATACAAAAGCACTACTCACATTTACAGGTCGAGGCATTGCAAGTGTCAACAAATTGGATGGAACAAATGGTATATGGCAGGTTAATCTAAATGGAAAAGTAGAAAGTCAATACAATCTAAGAGCAACATGGCAGATACCATATAGTAACGAAGCTAAACAGGTCAATATTCAATCATTACAGACGGTGGACACATACGATCAGAGAGGTTACCTTGTAATCACATGTAATGGAAGAATTCAAGTCGTATCCGAGAATGAACCAATCGGTCTAAAGCTTGAAGATGCCAGAAACATTCCATCTAACTTTGGTTCACAGGATCTGTCCGATGCAATCTTATGCTATCGAACATTAAGACCAGAATTCAATCTTCCTTTAGTTGTAACCAGAAATGATGCAGCAAAAGTGCTACCTGCACAAATCGAAAGTGTTGTTCTGTCATCTGTTCTTTCAGAAGACAAAAAGCTTATCACTTCTGTGGAAGCACAAATTCAGGTTGCCGACCTGAACTTCCTGAAAGTCAAGCTTCCTGGACAAGGAAAACTTTGGACAGTTCTGGTAGATGAAAAAGAAGTTTCTGTATCTCGTGAAAATGAATACTACTGCATACCTCTTGATCAAATTGGAAGTGATGCACCAATGAATATATCTTTCTCATTCTCGGGTGATTTTAAAATAAACAAAAACAACTATGAATTAGATGTTCCCACATTTAAAGATCTTCCTATGAGAGATATTGTCTGGAATCTGTACGTAGATAGTGATGCTGATTTTTATGACTTCGGTGGCACAATGGAATACGTGAAAACAGATAAGAACAACTACTTCTTTGACTCAAGAAATTACATATCAAGAAACCAGGAAAAACAAAAAGCAAACATCAAAAAAGCGCAAGACATCTTGAGCAAGGGCGAGAAGATGATGCAGCAAGGTGACTCTACAGGTGCAAGAAAAGCATTTGAACAGGCATACAACTACTCACTGGGTAAAAAAGCACTTAACGAAGATGCAAGAGTTCAGCTAAGAAACATCTCAAAACAACAAATTAAAGTTGGTCTATACAACAGACGTCAGGCAGTTAAGTATGACAACAATATTGCCATAGAGCCAAATCAACAGGCAATCATACAGCAGAGTGAAACACAAAATGCTCAAAGCCTAAACTTCACAGAAGAACAGGTAAGACAAATTGAAGAAGAACTTGCTGAAGAAAATGATGCATTTGATCTTGTTGCAGACAAGATGGTTGATCAGCAGGCTGCCGCATCGGCTGTTATAAAAGGTCTTCAAATCACCTTGCCAACTCATGGAAAACATATACAGTTCAGAAGAGACCTGCAAATTACACCAGAAAGCAAATTGAATGTTGAATTCAAGGTGCAGAAACTCAATATTGGTGGACACCTAATGCAGATCGTATCGCTTCTCATTCTTGCAGGATGCATATTTGGGGGTTCGTTCCTTTTCAAGAAACGGATATAGAACCACGTAGAGACGCACGGTCATTGATAGACAAAGACGCACGACCGTGCGTCTCTACGGATGATCACACGTCCTAACATTCTTATCACCTCATCTTAACCTCTAAAAAAATTAAATTCTGTCTTTTTATTATTACTAATGCATTAACAAAAAAAAAGACAATACTAAATTTTGTCACATCTTGGTGACAAGCAGGCTGAGCCTGCACCCATGTTTTGAGCAAATTCAATTGAAAACACTAAGTTTTGAGAAAAACAACCATAATACACACAAAACAATTGAGAAAAACAAGGTTATTTCTTGAAAACCATTTGCGAAAACCAAGGTTATTTAGGAAAAATCAAGGATAACTTGACTTGCAGAACAAAGAATTCCTTAAATCAGCACTCTTTTCCGCTGTCTTAATTCGGTTTTACACAAGTTTTCAATTTATTTATCACACCTGCGACTGTGTCCGGCCATAGCCCAACAGGCGAAGACTGAAGTATTCCAACGTTTACTGTCTTGTCGTGCTGTAGGCCCTGCGAAGGCGGATTACAGTCTCATCACATCCTAACCTCGTAGAGCAACTTAGACCTTAGACCATAGAACTTGCTCCTGTGGAGCAATAGCGCGTAGCGCCCTAATCCCATACTTTAAAATTATTCAACTTACCTAAACTCCTTTTAGTTTTGCTAACATCTCAATAGCACCAGCTTCAAAACGAGAAAAGGCAAACCATTTCTTACCTAGGTCTTTCAGACTAGCACCAATATGATAAATTTCTTTTTCATCAATAATTAAAAATCTGTCATGTGCTTTAGAAAATTTCTTTATCTCAACTCTCGGATACTGGGTATTATGTTTTTCTAAATCCTGCTCCAGTATTTTAGTAATCTTTTTTGTAAAAATGATTACATGCACATTTGGCTTGCGTTTAGTAAAAAGTTGCAAGACTGATTCATCAATATAATTATCAATAAGTACAATAGATTTGTTAGCAGACTTTATCAAATCAGCTGCAAAGACATATGCATCAAAGATCTGACCATCAAAGAAGATGCCTTGTTTGGGACGGTTGTCTGAACCCAACTCCTGAAAAACTTTTTCAAAATTCTTTTCTGTTTCAGCCTCAAATGTAATCTGACGACGTTCTACAGAATCTAACCGAGTGAAGATACTGGCATTGTGTTGTATAAAGCGTCGCATTTCTACAAAAGCATTAATAATTTGAATACTAATTTTTACAGCTGTTTCACTGCGTAGTACCGCTGAGAGCATTGATATGCCCTGTTCAGTGAAAACATAAGGAAGATATCTCCTGCCACCATGTGTACTTGAGGTTCCGAATTGGAACCTCAAGTTTTCATATTCGTTTTTTGTCATTTGAAATCGAAAAGATTCAGGGAACCGATTAATATTTCGACCAACAGCACGATTAAATTTTTTTGTTTCTACTTGATATATTTCAGCCAAATCACTATCTAGCATTACCTGCATTCCCCTAATAGTAAAAATGCAGTTTTTAATATTATCTATCGGTACTATTTTACTTGCATCACTCATGATTAACCGAATATTTTTGTAAACTCATTTATTTCTCCTCTTATTTTATATTCTTAAATGTTTTTATTCGTATATTTGATATAATATAAGTAAGTGTTAATCACTTTATACTCTTTAATATCAAAGAATGCAACCTCAAAAACAAACAAAATCGCCTTTAAAATACATTACTTCTAAAACGCTAAATGGTTAGATGGTTAGTTCGCTGGAGAGTTGGATAGATGAGGAAAAGCTCCGCAGGTATTTGTGTAACGCACGCTTCCAGTTAGGCCAGTCGCTACGCTCATTGCTGTCGAAACCTCCAGCCTCACTTCCGCTAGTAGCGTGCAAGTATGTTCTAGAACGATAGCGGATTGCATTCAAACTCAAAGAGTTAGTCGTTGACGATTCCCTAATTGAGGAGTTGCATAAATAGGCCAAAATAATACCTTTCTAAAAAATCCTATAATTCTAAAACACAAGGCAAAAAGACACTTTTAAATTCTATAATACAAGGCAAGAAACATAAAACAATTCTAAAAAACAACCATAATAAGCACAAACTAATTGAGAAAAACAAGGTTATTTCTTAAAAATCATTTGCGAAAACCAAGGTTGTTTAGGAAAAAACAATCATTTAGGCCAAGTTGCATTAATCAATACTTTACAATATTCTCTTTTAAGGCTAATTATATTAGCCTTACGAGCATGAAACATCAACAATTCAAGTAAATGCAGATTAAAAAAACAAACCTAACTGGACGTTCGAGAATATGCAAAAGTTTTTGATGGACGGAATGTGTAACATTTTTCATCTGACAATCTCCAGATATGGACGCATTACATTAAGCATACGGCAGATTTTGGCATAATGATAGATTTCATCTATGGTTGCTTTTCCTTGTGCCAAAGCGTCTTTCAGTGCTTCTAGAGCTATATCCAGACCAACTTTATTACGGAATTTGAAGCAGTCCACAACCGTTTTGGCCGGTGAGTACACCCGCAGTTTCGCTCCTTCTATTTGATACTCTTCAATCCCACATGAAAAGTGCGATTTGTTGACAAAAACAATACTAAACTGATTATTCAGCTGTTTAGGAACAGTTTTTTTTCTTTCAATAGCAATCCAGACTTTCATAGGTATCTGAGTAGTAATCTCATGAAACTGAAGAGCCGAAAGAAGGCAAATAACACCGTGTGGAGCCGTCAGACAAGCCATCTGGAGTGTCTCATTTTTAGAAATATGTTCAAACGGCACATAAACTCCTCGAGCTATTCTTCTAAGAATGCCCCGTTTTGCCAGATAAGCTAGGCTTGTCCGGCTAATACCCACATCCACAATATCGACAGATGTAATCTGCCCATTTTGACAGGCAATATCAATGATTTCTTTTGTTGCATTTTTCATATACTAAACTTTCCTAGATTAAACAAACTCTACGCACATATTAACAAGTGCAGATAGTTTGTCAAGTTTTTATATGTATTTCCTCACAAATTTCCTCACAAAGATACACAAACCACTCCAATCAGACCTAACTGGAGTGGAATATGCATCATTTGAGGATAAAACTTCTCCACTTGTTGATAAGTGGAGAAAATTCTATCCAATATAAATATATAGGTTCTTCATAAATTATTGTGGGTGACAAGCCCCGTAGGGGCGATATCTTGGTAGCCACAGGTTTTAACCTGTGGAGGTTATATAATCATGTAATATGAATCCTGTAGGGATGATATCTTAATGGCAAGATGCCACCCCTACAGGGTTAAACATGTGTGTTTATGATTTCCTTGGGTTGAAACCCAAGGCTACCAAGATACCATCTCTACGAGATTAAATATATCTAATATTTTGAATGTTTGAAATATTACCCACAATAATTTATGAAGAGCCAATATATACAGGAAGTATTAAGTTTTCTATTGCATTATATTTAAAACATTTGCTATAGTTGAACCGTTACTTACTATACAGTAAGAAATAATATTAAAGTAAGGAAAACCAAAATGGCTTTAGCAACAATGACAACAAAAGGGCAACTAACGATCCCTAAAGATATAAGAAAACAGCTTCACCTTAATTCTGGAGACAAAATTGAGATTGTAATAAGCACTAAAGGAGAAGCCGTAATGAGACCTGTATCGGCAAAAGTTGACGATATATTCGGCATTCTTCAAACAGACAGAAAAACTGTTTCTGTTGATGACATGAACAATGCTATAAAAGAAAAACTTAAAAACAAATACTCATGATTGCAATAGACACAAATATTCTAATACGTTTTCTTGTCAGAGATGATACAAAACAAACTGACAAAGTGTATAAATTGTTTAAAAACGCAGAAAAGCAACACGAAGAATTGTATATTCCTATTCTAGTAATGCTAGAAGTAATATGGGTTCTAGAATCTGTATATGAAATTAACAGAACAGACTTACTTAATGCACTAAGCAAGTTAATTTTAATGCCTATACTATGTTTTGAAAATTTATCTGCTATTCAAAGCTTTATACTTGATGCAAAAGACTCAAGCTTTGATCTACCAGATCTTCTTATTGCACACTCTGCAAAACTCAAATCATGCGAAAAAGTAATAACATTTGACAAGAAAGCATCAAAACACCAGCTCTTCGAACTACTGCAATAATTAAGAAAACCTGTTTAAGGTTTCCTGTTTATTGTTAGATAGGACGCTTCGCTACTGTTGACACAAGACCAACTGGTGAGAAGCTTTTTCGAAGTTTACCATTTACAGTTTACCATTTACCATTTTATTTATCATCTGAAGCAAAGAGATGTTTGTATGCGGCGGGATTTGAGAATATTTTTTTGAAACGTCTTATGATACTGGCACAATGGGCACCATCTGCGTAACGATGGTCAATTGTAAATGAAATTATTACCGACTCTGCAATGCCAACTTCATCACCTTGAACGATAGGTATTTTGCGTGGTTTACCGATTCCGACAATCAGAGGACAGCGGGAGTATGGCGATAGAGGAATATAAGCATTCTCAATGCCTAATGCACCAACATTTGAAATCATTACCGAACCAAATGCATCTTTCATTCCAAATGACATATTTAATGTATAGTTAAAAAATTCACGAATTCTAAGCAGAGGCTTAATTAAATAAACTGATAACGGATTAACAAACTTTTGAATCTTTAGATTATCTTCATCCCTGTTGTAGCGAAGGTCATCAACCTTCTCTTTTGATATTTGAGCAACCTCTTCAATGGATTTGTTGTTCACATCCATAATAGGAAATCCGGAAAGATCCTTGCCATCTTCCCCTTTTATTAGTGTGGTAATGAATGCATCAATTGTTTCGCGCTTATGTAGATTTCCTAAACGCAGAACATGATTCAGTTCTGGAAATTTTTCTAAACAATGACCTAATGTTTTTGCGACAAGATGAGTCATGGTAATAGGAATTTCAGAATCATACTGACTAATAAACTCTTTGGCTGCAGATGTAGGCAAGTCGAGCATTGCGTATGTTGAAGGATCTCGAGGATGTTTCCAGCTTGATATTGCAATCTTACGATAACTTGTGAGTTTCTGTTTTTGTGAAAACCGTATATTCTTCATGCTTTTCCTAGAGTTGTCATAACGTACCACGTATCACGTAATACGCATAACTATCAAATGGTACCCCAGAGAGGGCTCGAACCTCCGACCTGATGATTAGGAATCATCCGCTCTGTCCTGCTGAGCTACTGGGGTATCTATGAATCAGGGTTTCCTGTTTCGCTTGTGAAGTATTAAGAAAATCAGAGAAAATAACAAGCAAATTCTCACTTTAAAGGGAACTTTTCAAAATTTGCGAACAAATAAAATAATGTTGAGCTTATCTTTTACAACTTGCGAGTTTTAAAACTCGAAGTCTATAGCTTTTAGAAAGGCTTTTGCAATGGTCATGTGGCCAGAAACATTAGGGTGAACTCTATCCCAGGCAAGGTAGCTTGAGTGAAAATGTTCAAGAACACCATCCATGGCTTTTTGAGTATCCACAAAAATTGCATCATATTTTTTTGCAAGTTTTCTAATAATTGCACCATACTGATCCATTCTGGCACGCATTGCATCATCTGTGCATGGCTCGATGTAATATGGAGTCATCAACACAAGTCCTTTTAAGGATGGTCTAACTTTACCAATCAATTCACACAAGGTTGCTTCATATTCATCAAGCATGATATGATTTTCCAACTGTTTAGGAAGATCAAACTGACGCCACACATCATTGATGCCGATCATTATTGACAGCCATTGGGAATCCTGGTCAATAACATCTGTCTGCCAACGTTCTTTCAACTGTCTTACAGTATCTCCACTACACCCCATATTGACAACTCGAATTGCAAGTTCCGGATACGAGCAATCAAGCAATCCTTTTACAAGATTCACATATCCACTACCATAAGCATCAAATAGACCTTCGCCTACCGGCCTTGCTCTACCAACATCTGTAATAGAGTCGCCAATCATTAATAATTTATCATTCTTGTCAATTTTCATTTTGGTTCCTTTTGTTTTCTACGAAAAGTATATAGTTTGTAGTATGTAGTACACAGTTTTTTTCTTCACTCTGCGAGCTGCGAAAAACACTGCCGTTGATCTTTTACCCAAGGCTATATTATGTCGGGGTGCCACCTTTTTCGGCGATGAGCCATCGCCGCTACAGTTTGGTGTGCGAATCTCTTACAGTGTACAGTAGCGTCGACCGTTGGTCGTCGAATTAAATAAATACTTGCGGAGCTTTTCCACACCATCTAACCATCTAACGAACTAACTGTCTAACTAATTTAACTCTCGTTCCTCAATTCTTTAATCTTATCGATGGTTGATTGTCTTTCAGGAAAGAGTTGATGAATCTGCTCGTATTTTTCAAGAGCTTTTGCCTTTTCACCTTGCTTTTCATATATAACTGCAATTTCCAAAAGTATGTTTACCTTGAGATATGTATCTTGATTCTCAGCTGGTTGTAGCTCCATAAACCTCATAGCGGCCTGAAATTTCTGCATAGCTTCTTTTTGATTGTTTTCATTAAGAAGCATCATACCCTGCTCAAGCTTGATTGCAGGATTATAAGGCAAATTCTGCTGTGCTAAGTTATACATTTCTGTACTTAAATCAGTACGACCATAACTTTTTTGAAGCCAATAAGCAATTGTTCTATACAATTCATCGTTAGTAGGATCAATCTTTACGGCAAGATATATCCATGGAAGAATCTCTTTAGCTTCTTCTCCTAACCTATGAAAATGTCCACTAGGAACTGTTGCCCTTTGCATATGTGCATAAAAATTATCAATCGGATTCTTGGAATAAGGAATTACCACATCGTCATGATGATGATCTTCACCTTCATGGTCATCATCATGGTGTGCCACCATCTGATTGCCATCTTTATGCTGAATAACAACACTTTCAACAATTCCCTTATGAAAATATACATCTGCCTTATCATAAAAATATGAGCTTATTGCTTTACGTGTTGAACCAAATATTGCATTTAAATTCTCTGAAGTATAATTGTCCTGCCCCTTTAACAAAGAATTGTATAATACACTTGATAATATTGATGTTACAACTATCAGTAATATTAAAATATATGTTGGTTTTACTTTTGTCATTTTTTAAATTTTCTATAAAAATTGGGCGAGACAGGTCTAGCCCCTACAAAATTCCCGCATTCTTGTCGAGCCGTAGGAACGAAGGCGGCTTTCCACAATTTTCGCATTTCCGAACTTACGCATTTGCTCAGTATCTCTCCGACCTTGAAAAATACTTATTTCGATAAGCCAACCAGGCAAACATTAAAAAGATTGCAGTAAAAAAGATTGCATACAATATGGTAATCATAAATACACCAAACGGTATTGCAGCAAACTCATGCACCATTCTCTGGCGCAAATCTAAAATTTCAAAATGTGGTAGAAGATTATACAAGACGGTAAATATAAAAGATGAAACTTTTGTTGATGCTGGCGAAGCAATAAGTTGCGGAATTTTGGGAATAATCAAAAAACAGGTTGTTGTCATCACGTACGAGATAATTGTTGCTGCGTCAGAATTCAACCTCGCGGAGAAAAACAGAGAATAAGATATAATTATTGATATTACTCCAAAATGAAGAATCATAGTTTGTATAAGAGGATATATTTCAAATGTACCGCCTTTAACCAAAACCAATAAAAATACTATTATATAAAATATAGCAGTTGCAATTACAGATATGGCAAATATACCCAGCCATTTACCCAATATCAGCTGTTTTCTATTAATTGGCTTGGCCAGCAAAGAATATATTGTTCCGCTTTTCTCTTCATCCTGAAGCGTACTACCTGCAACATTTGTAGCCATTATGATTGAGAACAGCCATGTAAACAGCAATCCAATGTCTTTAACATATGCAGCAATACCTGCAAGCCCCATTACATTCATTGAACAAATAAGAATCAATATTGCAATTGAAATAATAAAAAGAATATATATGTCCTTCTTTCGCAACACACTTAGAACAGCAAGTCTGGCAATTGTTAATATTTTATTCACTGATTACCTCCATAAAGTATGATTGAAGATCTTTGCTACCTTGAACAAGCTCACTCAACTCCCCTTCAACTCTAATCTGGCCCTGAACCATAATAGAAATTCTATCACAAACTGTTGCTACCTCTGAAAGCTCATGAGAAGAGAAAAACACTGTTTTACCTTCCGATTTGATGTTGGCAATAATTTGACGAATTGTTTCACGACCAAGGGGGTCTAGACCATTTGTAGGTTCATCAAGAATAACAATTGATGGATCGTTAATTAATGCCTGAGCAAGACATATTCGCTGCATCATGCCTCGTGAATATGTGACAATTCTACGATTGGCAACTTGCTCGTCAAGATCAACAAGTTTCATAAGGTCACTAATTTTACTACCGATGTGGTTCTTCTTTATGCCAAAAAGTTTAGCTGTATTAACAAGTAACTCCTGACCAGTAAGAAATTTATATGTTTCCGGGTGTTCTGGAAGATATCCAATGCTCTGTCTGGCGGCATTATTCAAAACATTTTTACCATTAATTAAAGCAACTCCTGCTGTTGGCTTTAAAAACCCCAGCAGAACATGCATAACTGTTGATTTACCGGCACCATTTGGTCCTAAAAAGCCAAAAACACTACCCTTCTCAACACCAAAAGATAAATTGTCCACAGCCTTTACACTATTCTTGCCAACCTTAAACTCCATGGATATTTTTTTTGTTTCAATTGCATAGTCCATAATTATTCTTCCTGCCATTTTCGCATTTTATAAATACCGCCAGAGACATTCCAAAATTCTTAATAATGGTTCTGTCACGATTTCTGTGGTTGAACAAAAATACTTTAAATTCAACCCCGCCGTCACTTTCTGCTATCGCCGAAAGTGACGGCAAGGTTGTCACACTAATAATGATTAATTGCCCATGCATTTCATACATGGCTATTAATATTGAACAGCTTCGCTGTTCTAAAACTTCATTTCCGTGCCCACGGGACACGGCTACAGTAAGCTGTTCTTGCATAAAGCGGTGATTTTGTAGCATAATAGCTGTAGCCGAGTCGCTCCGGCTCGGAGACAAATAACGTTTGTCTAAGTCTTATGACAAACACAAGTATAATCAAATAGTACGACACTTAAGGGGTCGAACAAAAACGTCTCCCCCACACAAACCATAACAGAGTCTTAATTCTTTTCCCTGCCATTTTCGAATTTGCGCATTTCCGAATTTCTAAACAGTGTCTATCTTATCAGCAACAATTTGAATATTTTTAATGTATGCATCAAAGCTCACAAAGACATCAATATCTTTAAATTTAATCTCTTTGTTCTTCAGTTTCAAGGCCATTTTAAATGAGCTTGAATCTATTTCTAAAATTTCAGCAGCTTTTTGAATTACATCATTTTTCTTATCTGGAATATCTTGTGCATCAGTTAGCAGCCATATTGCCCCTCGAAAGAGAGCAACAAAAGAGGAAATAGTTGCAATCATCAACTCAGCAACAGCCTTTGGTTTACCGGATGTTGTGAGATACGCAGCACTCAGATGAATCAATTTACCCTTAAATTCATTCTCTAGCTGATGACGTAAATTGTTCTTCTGAATATCCAGGTCCTTTATTAAATCTTCTCCCAAAAGCACTTTATAAGATCGCTTGATATCAAAAAACTCAATTGGAAAAACATCTAGGGAATTTAAAATTCTTTTTTCAGTAAAGATAAAGGGTGCCGCATTACCAGAGGATATCCATGGTTTACAAACCTTTGCCAACTTATTTAGAGTAGTCATATTGCGTTCTTCAACCACCAACATCACATTATAATCAGATACTTTTGGGTCAAAACCAACAGACGCAGAAGAGCCATAAAGATATCCAGCCTTTAAATCATCACCCAATTCATCCTTAAGCTTACTTGTAAATTCTTTGATATTCATTTTTTTCCTTTAATAAAAGTTCTAGGGTCTACGGTCTAAGAAATGCGTATTACGTGTTAAGTGGTACGTGATACGTACTACGTGCTAAATTTAAACAGCTGTAAATGCGAAACTAAATTAAGTTATTAGCTTTTAGTTTTTAGCACTTGCAACGAAGATCGTCGCGTTACATCAATACCGCCGGAGGCTTTCCAGCATTCTCAATTATTAATTGTGTTTTAATTAACCATTAACAACTAACAATTAACAACTATTCTTACATATCCATCCCAGATGACAAACTAAACACAGCCGATAAAATACTAATTGCCACAAAACCAACGACAACAGAGATCAAAACAATAAGAATTGGTTCAAGAGCGGTAGTAAAAATTTTTAAACTATGGTCAAGTTCACTTTCATATCGTTTAGCAATATGCGAGAGAGAACTAGGCAAATCACCAGTTTCTTCACCCACCGCAAGCATATCAGTCATCATTATCGGGAAAATTCCACTGGCTGCAAGAGGTCTGGAAATGGTAGAACCATCTTTAATACGATTTTGTGCATTTTTCAACTCATTTGCAATAACAGCATTGCCAACAGTTTTCTGAAGAATCTCAATCGCCTTAACAACAGGAACGCCATTTTGTAAGAGAGTGGCAAATGTTCGAGCAAAATTTGAATATATGGCAGCTGCAACAACCCCTTTAATCAAAGGCGTCTTGAGTTTCAGCTTATCCCACATCAGACGTCCCTTCTCGGTCTTTATAAAATTGTTTATTAAAACAACTATAGCAATAATACCAAGCAGCATGAAAACACCATATTTTTTTGTTCCGGCACTCATATCAATAAGCAATTGAGTAACAGCCGGCAGTTTTGCACCCATCTGGCTAAAGACAGTCTCAAACTGAGGAATCACGGCAACCATGGCAAACACAACTGTACAAATACCCATGACTAACACAATCACAGGATAAACAAGAGCCATTATTATCTTCTCTTTGGTCTCCTGCAATCGTTCATAGTGCATAACAAGTCGTTTTAAAACTTCAGGAAGAGCACCACTACTTTCACCAGCCTGGATCATGTTCACATATAACTCTGGAAAAGTCTTTGGATGGACAGCCAGTGCATCCGAGAACGTTGCACCACTAATAATTTCATTTCTTAACTGAGCAAGAATATTATCATCACCTTTATCTACTCGACGTTTGGCAAGACAGTTCAAAGCATTACCAAGTGTCATACCTGATGCAAGAAGATCACTCAACTCAGTGGTAAACATCAAGGATTCACGAGGTTTCATCTTGTCCTTGGCGGAAGATGAAAACTGAAACCATGAACCCTTTTTTGTTTTATCAGCAACTTTGCTTTTTTCCTTAATACTAATTGGAGTCTGCCCCATTTTGGAAATCATGAGCATTGCTGATCTGCGATCTGCAGCTTCAACAATATCTTCAATTTTCTCGCCAGTTTTAGTTCTTGCTGTATATACAAATAATGCCATAATTCATTGTTCCTTATAAATTTCAACTATTATATAAAATACCCGAAAAATAACAAGCATTTTTGACAGAATCAACATAAATTCATACTATTAACTCTTATCATCAAACAAACTCTTTCCCCAGTCGACAGATGCAGCAAAGGTCATGCACCTATCGAAAACATCGTATGTAATCTCTGGGGATTGGGTATCACTGGTTAAATTATCTGTATTATCCCTGCAGAACACTCTCTCATCCGAAATATAAGGAATATATGCTTTGATAAAGTGGTCAAAAAGTTCCTCGGCTGGATTTCTAACGCCCCCCTTATAGTTTTCATCAACAACAACATCAACACCCTCTATGTTAAAAAAGTTTTTAGTATATTCAATAAGTGTTGCCATACTTTTGGGATAGTCACTGGTAATATTATAATATTCTTTGGTAAGTGGCTGATTAATAATTGCAAAAAATGTCTCAGTAAAATAATTAACAGGAATAAGATTAATTTTGCCTGCACTTGGAATAAAGATTTTAATCGGCAGGTGAAGCATGCCTAAGTCATTTATATAAACACCACACTCATCTGACTTTTTACCATTATTATTATTTATATCATTTAAATAGATATCCCTAATATGACGAATAAAACTGACAGGATAGTATAGAGCATTAAATTTCAATGACCTACCTGTTACAGAATCCCCATAAACAATTGAAGAACGGATAATTGAATATGCCATTTCAGCAGCTTTACATTTCTCTGCAACCAAGCTCTCAGCTGCCGACTTACTCTCTTCATAGACATTGTAAAATTTGGATGACTTAACAGGTTCCTCAGAACACTCAATACTATCAATCCCCGCAGCATATACACTACTAATATAATAAAAATGACGACAGTTACTCTTTTGTGCAAAGCTTAGAATATTTGAAAGACTATCAACGTTGGACAGCATTACACGCTCTCGATTTCTCTCCGCAAAACTTGTATCAGATGCACAATGTATTATACTTAACCCTCGTTCACAAAGCTTATCATAATTCTCAAGTCTTAAATCATTTTGCATAAAATCAGCATCATACAGTTCAGTCATATACTCCAAATGCTCAATCTCAAACCATTTAAGCAACTTGGCAATTCGCTCTTTTAATGAAATATTTCTAGATGCTCTTCCAAGAACAAGCACCCTTTTCCCTTCTAAAAGAAGTTTTGCCATAATATGGCTACCTAGAAAACCTGTCGCCCCTGTAAGCAAAAAAGAGTCATCAATATCTTTTATATCTTTCACTCAGCATCTCCGTCAGTAGAATACAAAAAACTCTCTTTCCTACAGAACCCCTGCGTAAAAAGATATCTTATCCATTGCACAGAACCTGTCTCTGCAGAGAACTTTTCAATCATCATGCCTGCATCCATCATAGCACGCTGTGCTTTCAAAATCTCATCTGGATTCGTGTGATCTAAATAGTAGTCATACTCAAACACGCAACGCTTTCCATCGTCCAACGGAGTAATAAAACCATAATCATTCTTTAATCCATGACTATCAGCAATACGTTTAAATTCACCATTAATTTTTCCTATTAATTCATTATCAATAGGCAAATATATAATTAAAGCCAACAAATGCTTTTCACGCCCCATACGCGAACTGCAGATTCTAAACATATTAATCCATACAGCATCTGTCATCTCAGGTCTGGAGTATAATTTTTCAAAAAATGAACGCAATTCGGGGTCAACATCTTGCACAAGCTGTTTAGCCGAAGGAGCAAGAGCAGCCTCTGCAAGGTCAGCAAAATGTTCAAGTCCAAGATACGAAAACGGCTCGTTATCATCGGACAACTCATCAAGCATATCCAGCCAGGATGCATTTGTCAGTGAAGGTAGACCCAAATTCAAAATCCTAATCATTCTATCATCAAAATAATTATACCCCATATCTTTTATAGAACGAAGAGCATACTTGTCGCCAATAACAAAAACAATATATTCAATTTTTAATTTATCTTTGAACGTATCCTTTACTGCAGCTGCCAGCTTTTGTGTAGGAGATAAAAACACCGAAAGATACTCACCGCCAAGCACACCAATAGCAATACCAATACGACGTGTGGCACACTCCCTAGTAAAATCAAGTGCTTCACTAAGAGACTCAAACGGAACAAACGCAGCTCCTTCACCTTCTGTGATAGCATGCAGACGAATATATGCCGACGAGCATATTCCCGGTATTTGAGAATCCTCCTTCTTAAATGCAAAGAGATTTGGAGAATTTCTGTCATTCAATCTGAAAACATTGCCATCATGTCCAACAAATTCTGCATCAATATAATTGTCAGCCGCTGTACCATAGCTAGCCGAGAATGTTGAAAACAAACCTGAACACATAATATTAGCACAAACTAATGCAGATGGTTCCGCAACATTCACCCGAAAGCCACGTTCAACAGCGGCTTTTTGCAAATCAAAAGCAGAGACACCAGCTCCAACTTTAACAAACCAGTTTTTTTCATCAAACTCAATTGATTTCATTCGCCCAAGATCCAGAACAGCTCCTTCATTCATAACAAAACCCATAACACTCGAACCATTTCCTCGGACTGCATATGGAATGTCATAAGAATTTAAAATTTTAACTACTGCCGATATCTCAGAAGTTGAATTAGGCATGATAACATAATCGGGCATTCGTGTTCCTGCAATAGGACATGGATCATCCGAATAAGCTACCGCAATCGCCCTATCACTTGTTGCCCAGTAATCACCAACAATAGCCCTAAGCTCATCAAGAATATCATTAGTCTGCTCCTCAACAACCTCACCTCCGCCATCCAAATAATCTTTAACATACTCTTTAAGAGCTTTCATAACAGCAACGGGTTTCATCTCTGTAACAAAATAGCACTGCTTATCACACTTGCCACACAAATCACAGCTATCAGCAATCTCAACACATCGCTCAGTAACAGGTACCCTGCCATCCATCAAGGCTGCATACAAATCCATTCTGCCTTGTGGATAAAAACTGACATAATGTTTTTCAAGTCCCGATTCACAGACACCACTTCCAAGAAAATCTATCTTACACATTGCATAATGCCGGCAACTCTTCGCACTCTTCAATACATCCATCACTAACAGTCCCTTTCATTATTTTCTTCAAATTCTATAATATAAAACGCACTAAATAAAAAACATATAATGAGAATACACCCAAACAACAATAAATTCAAACAGAAAGTATGGCTGTTCCCCTTAGATTCTGATTAAAAGCATAAACATGACTACAATCAATAAAATTAAGTAAGAAAAACACTAATAAAATCACATAGTAATACGTTTTCATATTAAAGAGCACATAATAATTAAATAAATTCAAAAGCGGACGCCGAGGACGGCATCCCTCCCATCTAAACCTTGCATGTAAATATTAGATTGCAGCTTTAACCGGGAGGGTCATCGTCCCCGATGACCGATTTCCGTTCACAGAACGGACACTACATTGCTTGCAAACAACGCTAATTGAAAAACATAAAGACAATGTCTGATTGAGAGAAATGTAGAGTCGATTCTGTGAATCGATCAAATATGGGTGCAGACTCAGCCTGCATCCTTTTACAGAACCTAATATAAAAAAGGAACAAGATGAAAAACAAAATATTTTTAACACTACTGGCAAGTCTTTCAGTACTAACTTTAAAGGCAGCCACAACAAACAACATCGACACCACACAAGCAAAAGGCTTAGAATGGCTAGTATCTCAACAGAAAGAAAATGGTTCATGGTCAAACGAAAACTATCCAGCCATGACAGCATTATGCCTATGGGCGCTAACAACAGAAAACTCTAGCAAATACGAAAAGCAGAAAGAAAAAGCAGCCGAATGTGTAGCAAGCTTTGCTCAAAAAGATAATGGAATATATAAAGCTCCAACTGGTGGACGTGGTTCAGGTGGTTTGTCAACATACAATACGGCTATCTGCATGACAGCTCTCTACAAGTACAACAAACTGAAATATAAAGATATCATACTTAATGCACGAAAATTTGTTGCGGCAAGTCAAGTTCAAGGTGACTCTACATCATCTGGTGGATTTGGTTACAACATGCCCAATGGTGGACAACGTGATAGACCCGACCTAAGCAATACAGCATGGGCTCTTCAAGCAATGCGCACAACCCAAGACTTAGAAGAGTTTAGAAAAGGCGAAAGAGTTGACATAAACTGGGAGAAAGCAAAATCCTACATTGAAAAGCTACAAATTCAAGATGGTAAAGATAAAGGGGCATTTGGATATTCAGAAACTGGCGAGAGAACACAGAAAGCAAATAGTAAAGTTCCTCTTAAAACATTTGGAAGCATGACATATGCCGGACTGGAAAGTCTAATTTTTGCAGATGTAAAAAGGACAGATCCTATGATTCTCTCAACAATCCAGTGGGTTGGAGACAACTGGACTCTACAGGAAAATCCAGGCATGGGTGCTAAAGGACTTTTCTACTATTATAATATTTTAAGCAAAGCTCTAGAGCTTTACAATGGACCAATCAAACTATCTGATGGCAAAACACTTGACTGGCAGAAACAACTTCAGAATAAACTTATTGATGAACAGAAAGCAGATGGTTCATGGATTAATACTGATGGACAGTTTTGGGAAACCGACCCAATCCTAGTCACATCATACTGCCTATTAGTAATCTCATATACAAAATAGAAAATCTCCGGCGGGCCTGCCTGCCGCGCCGTAGCGGAACGACAAAGGCGGGCCACGTCGAGATTAAGACTAGAATAGATTATAGTTTTAATTAACATGTCCGACTCAAAAGTGGAGAGCTCTTTGAACTTATTTGAGAATTCTGTTATTCCAATTATGAAGTCACCTGATGCAGTCTACAACAATGATGTCTTTGTCTTGGAACCATTTGGATGGTTTATTTGCAAAATCCAATAAACTATTATAACTCATTACTATAGCCATTATTATCAATAACTTTTGTAACATATTCAGGTATTCTGACAGACACAGAATTAGCCTAAACTATATTAGAGCAATTCACAGTTGACCTGTCGTATACCTGCTACCTGCGGCGACCGTTGATCTTCTCCAAAAAACACAACATAGCTCACTATGCTTCTGTTTTTTTGAGAAGCCAACCTTGTCCTCGCTAACACATCTACATGACATCTCAATTGTTCATTGCTCTAACTTTTCAAGTTCTTCGGCATCAGCCAAATCCTTCAAACGGCTAGATTTCTTTTTGCACTCAAGTAGATCTTCTTTGGAAATAATGTTTAATTCCAATCCATCATATTGGATTTTCCGAGAATTACTAAAAATTTGCCTATTGCTAATGTCTTTTAATTTAGTAAGAATATCAATTCTGTTTGGTTCAACCCCCAAATGTATAGCACATCCCTCCTTTGAAAAATAATCGACAGAAATTTCTGCCTCTCCAAAACCAAACTCCTTTAAAGCCAATATTATTTGATTTGCATTCTTTTTGGAAGGAAATACGAGAATATCAATATCCATGGTCGTTCGAACATAACCATAATAATTCACAGCAAATCCACCAACCAAAAGATATTGAACAGAATGCCTCTCAAAGAGGTTTATCAAATCTTTCATGTCATCACTAAAAAACATAATATTACCACGTTACTTGTTCAAAGGTTATTGTACGAACCATCTTTTGTTGATGCCAATCCTCTCCAAAAACTCTTTTCTGAAGTATACCAAACTCATCTAAACACTCTCTTGGTGTTTTTTTAGAACGTCTTTGTGTTTCCGCCTTTTCTTCCTGTTCAAAGGAATCATAAACTTTTATTGTTAAGTTTCTTTTTTTCATACCATAAATACTACAGAATCTAACTAATTTTAGCAACAAAAACCTACCAGTTTCTCAAGTTTCTAACTTCACAATTCTATTATCAGCCACAATGATAATATTTAGGGCAATTTAAAAACAAATGCTCTGTCACGGTTTGTATGGGTAATAATATCCCCGGCGGGATTAAGATGAGAGAACTAAAGCTCCTTGATTTTACAGTTGAAAGGGACAAAACTCACTTGCATCAATAAAATCAGGAAATGAGTTTTAGTTTTCTGTTTTTTTTGGTGATGATTAAAATATATATATAATATAATTCCGATCACAAATCGGACGCTACATTACTTGCAAATAACGCTGTTTGGAAAGAATGTAGAGTCGGTTCTGTGAACCGAGAAGAAAAAAAACACACCAACCTTAAAATCAAGGTAGAGTTGTTGTTTTCCAAAATTTGATTGTTTTTATTATTTCAAACTGATATAGTTTCTTTCTGTTAAAGAAAGAGAAAGCTATTATGATATTTTATGTTTATGGAAATGATGATTTACGAGTTTTAAAGAAAGCAAATGCGATTGCAGAAGAGATAATCCCCGAAGCCGACCGCGAATTTGCACTTGATGTTATTGATGGCAATGGAAGTAATGCAGCAGAAGTAGTTGCGGCTCTCCATGAAGTCATCACGTCTCTAAAAATGGTAAATCTTTTTGGTGGGTCAAAAACTGTATGGCTGAAGGATGCTGACATCTGCAGTGAAAGCAGAACTGCTTCATCGGTTCTAGTAAAAGATGAAGTAGCAAAGTTTCAAGTTTTTCTTAAAGGTGGGCTTCCAGAAGGATACAACTGCATAATTACATCCCCAGCGGTAGACAAACGAAAAGCATTTTACAAATTCTGCAAAAAAGAGGGAGAAATCTTTGAATTTAATGTTCCCGAGCAAGGAAGAAAAGGTAGTCAGGCTCTCAGTGAAAACTTAAAGGCCTGTCTTACAGAATATGGACTAACTTGCAATGGTAGAACATTTGAAGATTTGAAAGATGCTCTTGGTTCATGCGATTCAAGAAAAATGGATAGTGAAATTTTCAAACTTTCAACTTACCTTGGAGATGGAAAAGAATTTTCCAGCAAAGATGTTCAGGAAATAATTACAGTCTCTTCCGATGCAGTAATTTGGGATTTAACAGCTGCCCTAAGTGCAAAGGATCTAAAAAAGGCACTTAATATTGTAAGTGTTCTTGTTGAACGCAAAGAATCCACTATCGGTATGGCATTAATGCTTGGCAATGCTATAAAAGATTTAATTGTTTTTCGTTCAGCTATGGATGCCGGCTGGCTGACATTGAGCTACAACAACAAAGTCACATGGGGAACTGTTCCTCAAATTCAAATCGATGCTTGGAATGCAACGGGAGAAAACCCTATGAAATCTCATCCTTATCGAGCACTAATTCTTGCTGGACAAGCATCAAAGTTTACTCAACGTGAGCTATATAGAGCCCTCGCGGCAGCTGTTGAAGCACAAAAGAAAATGGTAACAACAAGTATACCAGCTGATATCATTCTAGAAGTTATGCTCTCCAAAATCCTGGCAGGGAAATAGAAGTCGCTACGCGACCGTTCATCGTAAATCATTAATGGTTAGTCGGCAGAGTTTGGGTCCCAGATTCACACCAACTATCACTTATTAATCGCTCTGCATCTACGGGCGAGTGATACACTTTCAAATTGGTATAAGCACCCTTATCAGCTAAACAGTTATCTATTTCCCTCTTTTTCGCACGATTGCACGGCATCCTCAGTTCTGTTGTCAAGATTCATCATTAGAATCCGTCGAACCTCGGCTATAGCTGAAGGTTTTTTGTTAACCAACAGGTGATCGGCGTGTATGACCAATTCCGATTCAGCACCCTCAACATGTGCACTTTCATAAGCCACCATGCCATCTCCGCCACCGATTCGGCCAGCACTCCATAGATCGCCCATCACCGAATTCACCACAATCGTAGGATCCCAATCGCTTGCGGAGAGAGCAACAGTAAAAAGACTTTGCGGCGACATATTGTCGATTCCATTCTCTAGGCAGTCCATGGTCTCGAGCCTCCCCGCCTGGGCATTGAAGAACTCGTTCATGTAGGTTGGACGATTCATCAGCATACTGCCAGCGCGCCCTGCAGGGCGGGCGGCGGTGCTTGCCCCGCGGTGGGGTGCTGCCATGAATACGGCACGATTAGCAAACGGAAGGGGTTGGAACGTGGTCAGGCTCTTCAAATAGCGTTGCAGTTCTATATCGCCCTCGGCCAACTGAGCAGCATCCTTGTCTATTTCTGCAAAGTCATCTGTCGAATCAGTAATCATGAGGCGCGTGACCAAACCACCCATGCTGTGCCCCACCAAAACCATATCGTTCCACGCTTCGCCGGTGGCTGCCTTCTGCTCGTGCAACGCGAGCAAAGATTGTCGCAATTCTGACGCTGACTGAAGAATAGGGTTCATCGTAGGGTAAGAAAACATCCAGAACTGATACTTTTCAGTAAGCACTGGGTCTGAAAGCAACTCGTTAATCATAGGCACCCAAGTCAGGGCCGTATCCATAAGCCCATGCGTGAACAGCACCGGAATCTTAGTCGCATCGTAAGGCTCAAGTAGGTAGAGCCCCCGATTGTCAGCCATGAAATCACCCCGCAGAAGGCGAGGCATATTCACAAGACCACGGTACTTGGCGTTGTTTTCGTAAATCAAGGCCAACGAGAGACTAGTATCGACTTCAAGCGGCACATCGCGCTCCTGTATCGTCACAGAGGGCGAGCTAAGCGGGTTCCATAGTTCGGTTGTGGCTTCAACAGGCTCCCCACTCTCCAGCCATGAGCCAGAAAAGCGTAGTAGCACTGTGGCCGGGGCGACGGCTACTTCACATATTGGAGGGTGAACCACGTCATGTCCGGCAACAACCGTCTCGCTGGCGCGGACGCACACAATCGGCACACCGATGCCCCGACGCCGATTTTGGTGACGTAAGGCATCCGTTTTGTAAGAAAACGCCACCAGCACTTGCTCAAGTGGATGGCGATCGGCGAGGCCATGACCACGCTTGATAGCGAGTTGACCCTCAATCATATCGAACTGATTCACATCCTGCGGGGTATCATCCTTGTCCAACAGGGTATCAATGAGCTGCGAAAGCGAGTAGTTGTAGAGATCAGCCGCAAACCGTAGGTTCGGATCCAAAGCATTCAACGGCCGGCCCATCTCTTGGTCAAACAGTGCCGCGTACGAGGCGCGGCTGGCCGTCAGCAGAAATGCTGATTTCTGGCCGGACTCACCCGACCGGTTGGCGCTGAAGTAGGCCAGTTCGGCAAGCGCTATCAAACCCACACGATCCGGTGAAACGAGCAATTCTTCGCGCAATGTAGGCACAATAGCACTACCCTCATCAAGGGCCTTGCCTTCCCATCCACGCAATGCCAAGTAGACGGTCGTCTGCTCACTGAGATGCTTGCTCGTGAGTGCGTTTTCAGTCAACTGGCGACTCCAGTAGTTATCCTGCACATGCTGTACGGCCGATGGAGATACACACCCTGACAAGAGCGCAATGACCAGCCACAAAGGAATCAACTTCAAGAAAGCATCACGCTTAAATAGATTATCGAGGATACCGGGAACAACAAAACTTGAGGCAAAAGTCATATTATCTCTCTTTCAAAGAACAATTATTATACGAATGTTCGTGAATAATTTTAGTATTTGTTAATAATCTCAAAGGTAGAGACGCACGGCTATGCGTCTCTACTTTTGATTGGTTAATTTATTAAAATAACACACAATAATTTATGCTCTGGAATGTAATGTGATCAATTATTATAGTGTATTCATTAAGCATTTCTCTGAATTGTATGATATATTTGCAGTTTTGTATAATTTTTTCTATAATTTTTCTTAAAGAAATTTGATGAGAGTGGTAAAACCATCAATGTTAGCGAGGTTATAAGCCCTTTCGGAGATAATTATTTGCAACCACGAAGGTGAGTAGAAATACCCCTCCCACCTCGCATCCAACTTCGTCCCTATGGCGTGATAGCCCTGAGATACCTCCTTAAATTAGGAGAGGAGTTTTTGTTTTCTCATCAGATACCATAATTTTCTTCCCGATGGGGCAAGCCCACCGGAGGGAGGAATCCCCGAAAAAAACACCTGCCTTGAAAACCAGAACAATCTCCGGCGGGCTTGCCCCGGCGGGATTAAGATAAGAAAACTAGATGTTTTCTGATGCGGACACCTTGAACGTATTAACCCCCCCCGGCCAGCTTGCTAGTCTCGACCTGCGGGATTGCAATATGTGTTTTCGACGGTCATCAGCCTTCGCAGTTTCTGTCTACGGCTCGACAAAGACTACCGACACTACAATACGGTGTAATGGGTACAGAAGCTAAGCTGTAGCGGTGATGGCTCATCGCCGAACACTATAATGATTCCAACTAGAAAAACAGGAGTTAAATTCCGATTCTCAAAAAAAACTTGACAAAAATGGCAATCATCTATATTATGTCCCGAAAACTTAAGTCATACGTATGAGTAATATGATTTTATTGGTTTAAACAGGGGTTTCATTAACAAAAGTTATTTAAAAGGCGGGTAAAAGTGATTAAAAAAAGGGTTACACAATTAGATATTGCAAGAGAAGCTAGTGTCTCTCAGGAATTAGTCTCCGTTGTTTTAAATGGTAAAGATAGTGATAACAAACGATGCGGTCAAGATGTCCAGGACAGAATAAAGAATATTGCCAGAAAACATAACTACCGTACCAATCGCTCTGCTATGCTTATGAAAGAACAACGGCACGGCTCAATTGGTCTTATAGTTCGTATTTTCACACAAATTCGGCCTCATCTTTTTTCTAAAATGCTCTCTGCAGCAAAAGAGAGAGATTATGCACTGTTACTTGAACAGCTACCTAAAAACGATGGTAATAGTAAGATGATGCTACTTGATGACTCTATTGTTGACGGGTTGATAATCTTTAATGAAATGCCTTCTGAAGTTATGGACCGAATCAATAACATTCAAGAACCAGTTTTATATTTTAATACAGAAAAGCGAGAAGGTTACAATGTAATCACTGTAGATGATGAGGCCGCAGGATACCAAGCAGCCAAAGAATTGGATAAAGCAGGACGCAAAAAGCTTGCATATATATCATGGGCGTATGGAACAACGTTTCATTATAGTGCACCAGCAAGAAAATCAGGCGTTGACAGGTATTGTAAAGAGCATAATATGGAGTTGATTTTAGATTTTAACATTGACTTAAATAATGATGATGCTCTCGATTACCGACCTATTAGAGATTATATTTTAGAAAAAATAAAAAATAAAAACATTGATGGTATCGTTTTACAAAAGGATGAAATTGCACCAGCTTTGTATAGTGCAGTTAATATACTTGGAAAGAAAATCCCAGATGATTATGCAGTAATATCATTTAATAATAGCGAAATATCTTATGGATTAGATCCAAAACTTACATCATTTGGCTTTGATAATGAAACAGCATCAGAACTTATTATAGATCGAATGGTTGATTTAATTAAAGGAAAAAAGAATTTAGAAACCATCAAGCTACCTTTAGAGTTGTTTGATGGTGAATCAGTAAAGAATAAGAAATAACTTTTATATATATTTCCGCTCATAGAGTGGACACTACAACGGGATGTGATTTACTAAAGCCTGTATTGATTATTATAAAGCCTAGTTTTGTTAGTTGGCTAATGTAGTGTCGGTTCTGTGAACCGAAAAAGGGGATAAAAGAAAATAATCTATATCCCAAACCGACAGGGCGTCTTTGTCGAGCCATAGACAGGAACTGCAATTAAGCCCTGGAGGGCGAAGCATAAAGTATCTTCGCTAATGATTAAAAGCAATAATTAATAACTATTAATGTGAGTTGTACGTTAAATATATTATACGTTTTCGAAAAAAACAAATTGATCTAAAAAGAGTATAAAACTTTTGACAGAACCAACCGAAGAAAAGGGAAGAAAAATGAAAAAAAGAATGACAGCACTAGTAATATGTGCAGTAGTGTTTGTATTGGCTCAATTCGTGAGTGCTGATATAACTTGGGACGGATCCGCAGGAGATTTTCTATGGGCAACACCGAGTAATTGGGATGCAGACAGAGTTCCTGTATCATCAGATGCGTTGACGACTATACCATCATCAAGTTCTACAGTGCAGATTGCCTCAGGAGAGACATTTGGTGTGGGAAGGTTCTACGTGGCGTCAACTGGCGATGCAAGTCTTAATGTAGCGGGAACACTGATTATGACGAATGGTACCGTATTTTTTCCGTATGACTCCGGGCACACGGCCACTGTTACGGTTCCTAGTGGTGGTATATTCAACTGGACAGGAGACTGTTATGTTGCTTACAAAACGGGAAAAGGTTTTCTAACCCTGTCCGCAGGAGCGGTCTCGGCGTCTAAGCTTTATGTTGGCAAAAGTGCCTATGGCGAAGGCGGCACATCGGCATCCAGAGCTGTTCTTGTTGCAGATGATTTTGATTTAACACTTTCAAGTGTTCTGTCGATTGGTGATACTTATTCAATGGGTTATTATACTAATACTGGCGGCGGCGAAATATCTTCCGGCAGCGATGTAATTGTAGGATCTTCAAAGGGAATAGGTGTCCTTGCTCTTGAGTCAGGAAAATTAACAGCATCAGGCGATGTGTTTGTCTCAAGATATGGTGGTTCAGATGGACTTATTGTTGCAGGAGATGGAACAGAGATTAGAGGAGATGAATTTTTTGTTGGTTTAGATGGCGGTGATGATGGCATCATGCAACTTGGTGCAATGACTCTTAGACAGACAAAATGGGGAGGAAAATTCCATCTTGGCTACGATGCTTCGACGGCAAAGGGAATGCTAGAATTGCGCGGTACAACAGTTATACAGAATCAAGGTGGTGATCTTAGATTAGGCGTGCTTGGTTCAATAATCGGCTACGGCAGTCTGACAGTAGGTTCCTACTCGTCTTCGACTATGGACCATAGCGGTCAGGTTACAGCAAGTGGATTTGGCGCCGATCAGGATTTGACATTCTCAAACTATCATATACTGCAGTCCACTGCGGGGACAGGAACGAATGGCTGGTATGCCAAAAGTGGCGGTCGACTTGCATTGCCGGCTATAACCGTCGCAGCAGGCAATTCCACCAACAATCTTGCGGAAACCTCGGCTGCTACAGTGCTTGATTTGGTCAACTCCGTTCAGGTTACGCTAAATAATGCAGCGTCTGGAAGTCTTTCATACAAACTGTATGCATCAGATCGAACAGATGTGCCTGCAGGACTTGAGGCTGAAGTTGTTGTCTCTGTATGGAAAATTAGTGCCCCATCATTTGATTCTGCAGAGTTAACTTTTAAGATTCCAAATATTGATGCGGATGATAATTTGAAGCTTCTACGCTATAACGGGGCTAAATGGAAAGAAGTTGGTACTGTCGATGCAAATACTGATTTTGCAACTACAACAACCGTACTTGCTTCTTCTGGTGATGATAATCTTGGGTTTTTTGCAGTTGCTTCTCTGCCTTCTACAGGTTCTATTATAGTGATAAACTAAGGCTATTTTATAGATTACCTGAATGCACCTCGTGGAACAGTGTTCATCTTGCAATAATTTAATATAGTGTTAATAAAATATTTTATGTTTAAGACAGCCCATGGCTGTCTTAAATTTATTTAGGGAAAAGAATATATAAAATGATAAGAAAAGCTTTAAAGATATTGTTAATTTTAGTCGCCACAGGTTCTTTGTGTTACGCACAGCCAGATATGTACCCGATTGATATAAAAATTGATCATCGCGGATTGGTGGAAATTCCAGGAATTTTACGTTCAAATAGTGAAACAGCATGGGGAGCAAACAACCTAGTTGTCAGACCTCTCTATGAATGGTCTGCTCAGGACTATTGCTTGAAGAACATAAAAAAATCTGGTGGTGTCATTTCAGCAGATTTCAAGTCAAAACCAGATCTTAAAATGGTTCAGACAGTGAAGAAAGTCAAGAGCACGGATGGAACAAAACCATTGAAAATTCATTACAAGCTTACCCCAGCTGATGGAAAACCAGTCACATATGATACTGTATATATCTTTTTCTCTTTTGCATCAAAAGATTTTGAAAATGGAAAAGTTTTATTTGATGGAGGAAGCGAATTAATACTTTCTAAAAAAGCCGGAATAGATGCTTCTGTTTTAAAGAGCTCCAAAACAATTACACTTATGAATGATACAACAGCTGTAAGGATTAAAACAGATAACATGAATATAGTCTTCAAAGATATGCGTCCAAAAAGTTCAGCATTCCAAATTTGGCTGGAATACCCGAATCCAAAGAACAAAACATCTATGGAATTTGATTTTGAAATTTCAGCAAACAGCTTACCTTATGTTGTAGATACTAACAACACAGACTGGGTTGAGTTGCCACACCAGATAGCAATTGAAAAAGATAGTATTGTCGATTTTTCATTTATGAGTGATGGTCCAGCTGGAAAATATGGACGAATTATAAACAAAGATGGACATTATGCATATGAAAAGACAGGAGAGAGAGTCAAACTGATAGGTGCCAACCTTTGTTATACTGCAAACTACCTTGAAAAAGAAGAAGCTGACAAACTGGCTGAACAATTTAAAAAAATGGGCTACAACACTGTACGTTTTCATCACACAGATGTTTATCTCATAAAGGGGAACTGGAGCTCAAACAAATCGGATGATATCGATCCAGAATATCTAGACCAACTAGACTACCTGTTCTCTGCCATGAAAAAGTCTGGGATGTATGTGACAATTGACTTATATGCACAAGGCAAATATGATATAGGTGAGATAGAGGAAATTGACAAGGTAATCAATACGGAAATAAAAGGCTTGATTCCAATTTATGAACCAGCGTTTGAAGCATGGAAAAAAATGGTAGTAAAGTGGATGAATCATGTTAATCCATATACAGGCATGGCATGGAAAGATGATCCGGCACTAATTACCATATGCCCGGTTAATGAAGATACTATATTCCCTGCATGCTGGGATAGTGTTAATAAACCTCTTTATGCAAAAGCTTTTAAAGAATGGAAACAGGAGAAGAACCTTACAAGTAAAGAAAAAGACCTGAAGAAAGATCCTCTATTTGCACAATTTCTACTTGAAGTTAAGATGGCATCAAACAAGAAGATTGAAGCATTTCTAAGAGAGCTTGGAGTTAAGTCAATGCTGACAGGCAGCAATTGGGGTGGCACAATGGCTCAAACTTTTACAAGAAGCCAGTTTGATGTTGTTGACAACCACTTATATTCTGACCACCCATCTCCTTACAAACTGCCATCAAAATATAAGCAACAGCATAACTTAAAACCTTATGATATATACATGGCTCCAAATTTTATGGGACCTACACGTATATTTGGCAAGCCTTTTGTCGTAACCGAATACAATTACTGTGCACCAAACAAGTATCGTGCAGAAGGTGGAGCTCTTATGGGGGCATATTCATCTCTCCAGGACTGGGATGCTCTGTATCGCTTTGCATGGTCACACGGTGCCTCGAGAGTTAACACAGAGGAAAAAATGTATGGATTTGATATGAGCACAGATCCTCTGTCCCAGATGACTGAAAAACAGATTGTTCTGTTTTTCAAACGTGGCGATGTCCAACCCGCAGAAAAGAAATATGTTTTTGGGGTTACAATGAAAGATGCTGTTTCTCAAGGAGTTGGCAATATGTGGAAGCAAGGATTGTTTCCAAAAGCATTTACAGCTATGGGATTCGAATCTCAAGTTGGCTCACAACTGATTGATGGACAACAGATAGATGGTACTTTCGATGGTGTGGTAACCATTTCAACTGTCACAAATAAATTATTATTAAACGACAACAAAAATATTATTGTCAAAGATCTTCCAGCTGTAGAACACAAAGTGGCTTCTGACACAGAAGAGATTGTCATGGATGCTGATAACCGTTACTTCAAGGTTAATACTTCAAAGTCTGATGGCATTGTGGCATTTCCTAATAGCAATCTAGTGTCAGGAAATCTTTCAATATCTAGCAACAGTACTTTCTGCTCTGTATCAGCATCGTCAATGGATGACAAAGATTTAGAAGACAGCAATCGTATCCTTCTTTTGTATTTAACAAATGTTTTAAACAACAAAGAGACCTTTGCCGCTTCTGATATGAAGATTCTTGCTGACTATGGTGAACTACCATATATAATTCATACTGGATCTGTAGATATTTCATTGAAAAACAGTAATCCAAAACTAAAGTTATATGCATGTGAATCATCTGGAAAACGTGTTAAAGAAGTTGAAATGGAATATACCAATGGTGCATATAATTTCAAACTAGAAATCTCTGCAGACACCCCATATATGATTTATGAACTAAACAAATAGAATGATTAGTCATTAGCAATTCGTAATTGATTGATACTTCGAAGCTATTTTCGAATTTTCGAATTATTCTAGTGCTGAATGACTTCAATCTCTTTCCACTTACCAGTTCGGTATCTTAGGTAAAAGGAGATGCTAAAGAGTGTGAAGACAAAAACAACAGCAATCCAGCTCTGAACCGCACTCAGGTGAAGGACTTTTAGCACAACATATGTCACAATAATTAACAACCAATGAATAGCCACTGATATATACATAGCCCACAGGGTATCTCCTGCACCACGTAAAGCTCCGGCGAATGCTAGAATTGCAGATTCAGTCATCACATAAATTGAAGCAAGTTTTATCATTCTAGTAGCCATTGGCTTAGCTGCCTCAAAGAGTTCTGCATTCTCGGCTGGTCTAAAAACTTCTGCAAGATGTCCAGAAAAGAATATAAAAAGTAAGAAAATGAAAAACGAGTAAATCCAGCCTAATTTAAGCGCCGACATCGTTGCTTTATGGGCATAATCAACTCGCCCTGCTCCCATATACCGTCCAACCAGACTTGTAACCGCAACCTCAATCCCAATCAGAGGAACAAAAGATACTAGATCCCAGTTGAACGTTATTGTCATTGCAGTGGCCGTAAGGGGTCCGTCAGAGTGAAAAAGCATAATCATAAAATTAAATGCCGCAAAATTAAGAAAAAACTCTAAACCAGCTGGATAGCCAAATTTCAGCAGCCTGCCCATAATTCTCTTATTAAAATGAAATGACTCTTTTACTGAATACTCTTCCTTATTAGATTTTGACAAATATACTCCAAATAGAATTGCTGCTCCAACAACCGTACCAATAATAGTTCCATAAGCGGCTCCAGATATGCCTAACTCCGGGAAACCTGCCTTTCCAAAAATCAAGAGATAATTCATAACAACATTAACAACCATTGAGATTAAAGCAGAGAACATAATAATTTTTGTTCGACCTGTTCCAGAAAAAAAGCAGGCCATTGTGGAGCGAAGAAGTCCAAAAATCACAAAAGTATTTAAAATGCCAGCATACTCTTTCTGTAGTATAAGCTGTTCTGATACTAAATTAATATTGTCAAATAACAGAAATATAATAGGGCGAAGCATAAGTATGATTGGAAAAGCAATTAACGCAATAATAATTGACTGAGTAGTAGCAATGGAACATTTCTCTTTTTGTTTTGAACCAAAATATTGAGCTACTAAAGCTGTTGAATATCCAATGAGACCAACAAAAAATGTAGTCAGCATAAAGATTGACAGACCTCCAAGCATAGCAGCATTCATATGATGAGTGCTAACTTTGGCTAAAAACAATCTATCAATAAAAATCATCATTGTGTCACATGCACATGAGACAATCATCGGCAATGCCATATTGACAGTTTCACGCATTGAACCTGGAAGTATATCTTTTTTCGTCACAAACTTCTTTCTTGTTTTGTAAATCTGAAATTTCTAATTATTAATTAATTTATGTATGGGAGGAATATTATGACGCCAATGATAACTGATGCAATAGCCGTAACAAGAACTGCTGCTGCCCCAATATCTTTTGCTGCTGCAATATATTTGTTTTGTTCTTTTGTTACAGCATCACATAGAAACTCAACTGCAGTATTAAGCATTTCGACAGCAAACACCAGTGATATTGTCAGAATCAGTATACACCAGTGATTTGCAGCTATTCTAAGATACCAAGCCGCGGCAACAACAATAATTGATGCTAACAAGTGAATTCGCATGTTCACCTGAGTTTTCACAACCCGAGCTATACCTTTAAATGCATATTTCAAACTACTAATTCTACCTGCTAAAGATTTCATATTTACTCAAAATGGGTAAGGCCAGCAATGGCAGCACCAATGATTGGAGAATCATCAATCTTTGTTATCTTATAGTAGATTTCTCTACCATCAAGAATTTTACGAAGATACTCTTCTGCAATTGATGCCAAGTGATTTGTTTTATAAAAAGTAGAACCATCAATGTTTATACATAGAGGAGTTAGAGGACTCTTTCCTTCGCCACACTTTATTGCAGCAGCACTGATGTTGATTGCAGTCAGGATTGCAGAACGCTTTGTTATGGATGAACCAAAATGATAAATCAACTCTTTATCATCATCGGTGAATATAGGCTTATTAAAAATGCCGTCAACAGATGGATTACCAACAAAATCATCAAGTTCCTTTGTTGACAGGAACTTCCAATTCAAAATTTCTTTTGAAGCTTCAGCAGACATCAGCCCTTCATCGGCAGCTTTCTGCATCATATCAAGCCCAATGGATCCCATATAGGCGCCAGAAATCATTTTTTCGAATCTATACAGACTTGGATTATCTGTTTTGTCATTCAGCGAATCATCAAAGTTAGAACTTATAGCTTTGGAAAAACATCCAGATTCCACATTAATAGCCTGAGTACCCTCATTTAGATTAGCCAACTTGCTAATATTTGCATTTGTTTCCACGTACGCAGTATTTGTTCCCGTTCCAAGAATGAAACCAATATAGCTTGAATAGTGACTTGCAAAGCCAGCCATTTTACCTGATAGCAATGTTGCAATAGTATCGTTTAGAAGAACAATCTTATGATCCTTTCCAGGTTTTCCCAAAGCTTTAATAATACCGGAACCAACATACTCTCCTACCAGTTCAGGAATCTTAACCTCTTTTGACCATGTCAATAATTTTCCATCACCATTCGGCAGAATTTCAGTTGCATACGAAAAACAAAAGCCTATATTATCAGCTTTTCTTAGGTATGGTTTAAGAATATCAGCAATCGTTGTGAAAAATTCTTTTTTAGAAATCTCTTTTTCAATTCCCGGCATTTGACGTTTCTGAAAATTTGAGATTGTTGGATTTCCATTCTCGTCAAACGAAACTAGGCAAATTCTAAAATTTGTTCCGCCTGCATCTAAAACAATCACAGGTTTGTTAACTGGCACTTTCTTCTCAATGTTCAGATATGAAGGAATCATCTCCAGAGAACTATCTAAACCATCCAAACCTGCATCCATCTCTTCAAAAAAGTTTTTCAGGATTGAATCAACATCCATTGTTGTATTAAAATTATTATCTTGTAAAAATTGTTCTGCTCTTTCTTTTAAATTCATCTTTTCCTCGACTTTCAAATCTATTTTCCTGTTAAAAAGGTGATAATAGACTATGCTACCAATGTTTGTATTTAAATAAAAGTTTAAAAATGACATAAGGTATTAAAACCTTGTTTTTTTTGTGTTGTAAATCTATTTGCTTGTTAAAAACACCATAATGAGTTATGCTACTAATGTTTGAATTTAAATAAAAGTTTAAAAACTACATAAATTATAAGAACCACTTTTTTATTAAATTATCAGGTTAAGTACAGCCTGCACAGAGTACAACAACACATACATTTATGTTTGGAACAGGAAATATATGAGAATAATATTTACAATTTTACTGCTTATTATGTGTAACCTCAGTTACTCACAGGATTTTCGAAAGGTTGTTCGCGAAATGGAAAGCAAGCGGCGAGCAGAAAACAATAATGCCCCGAGTGCTAAACAGCAAAGCAACACATCAAAACCAGATGACAACACAAAAAGCAAAGCAACAAATAAGCCAGCCAATAATTCAGGCAGAAAGGTTGTATTTGAAAGCAGTGGTACAAATGAGTATGTCAGAACAGATGACGACTTAATTAATTTCACTTTTAATCAGGTTGAGGTTGCAACTTTTGTAAAACTTATAGGCGATATTACCGGCAAAAAGTTTGTTATTGATGAAGGAGTAGAAGGGCTGATAACAGTCATATCCCCAAAATTAAGAGCACAGGATGTATATCCTCTCTTTACATCAATTCTTGAGTCTGTCAACTGCAGCGTCATTGAAGAAAATGATATATTGAAAGTGGTGAAGCTTAGTGATAAACGTTCACCTGTTGCACCTCTAGTACCTGAAGGCACCGACATAAACTCATCACTTGGATTAATAACAAGAATTGTATTGCTAGAAAACATCTCTGCAGGCGAAATTGTTTCATCACTCAAAAGTATTGGGGAAAAATCAAGCAATATTATTGCAGTGAAAGAGACAAATCATATTATCATCATTGATACAGCAGCCAATGTTAAACGTCTTGAAGAGATTATTAATGCTGTTGACAAACCTGGTTTAGCACGAATAACTGAAGTTATTGCTCTGAAATATGCAACGGCAGAAGATATGAGACAACAACTTACTGAAGTCTATGGAAAACTTTCAAACAATAGCAACACTCGTTATAACAAAAATGTTTCCACCCAAAACAAGAATAATAAACAGAGTCAATATCTTGACGACCCAACAATTGTTTCATCTCCAGGAGCAAACAGTTTAATCGTCAACGGGACAAAAGGTCAAATAGCAGACATTAAAGAGCTTCTTACCAAAATGGATATAGACAGTGCTCAAGGTAGTGGTCGTCTAAATGCTATTATTCTTAAGTACATATCGGCCAAAGAAGCTGCAACAAGCCTAAACACCTTACTACAAAAATCAGAAGTCAAGAGCCAGAGATACAATTCACAGCAGGTTCAAAGAAAGATTGCGATTCATAGTTTGGATGCAAACAATGCTCTAATCATTGATGCTACACCGGGTGAATTTGAAGTAATAAAACGCCTAGTTGATCAGCTTGATTATCTGCCAGAACAAGTTCATATATCATGCTTGATAATTGAACATACTCTTGGCAACTCATCAGAGCTGGGAGCAGAGCTTGCCGGATTGCAGATGCCTTCAGCGGTAGGTGATATTTCAATGCAGGGTGGCAGCATCTTCAATGCAGCTGATAATGTTACAAAATCAGTATCTTCTGGAACTTTTCCTGGTGGGCTAACACTAGGAGCAGCCTATGGAACAAGTATCGATGACAGCGGCAACGTCCAGGTTAGTTATCCCCTCTTAATTAACATTGTAGCCCTAAAAAGAAACAGTAATTTCAAAATTCTTTCCGAGACATCTCTAGGGGTACAGGACAATAAGAAAGCCTCAGTTCAAGTAGTTAATCAAGTACCAGTACTGAAATCAACAGTAAATTCCGGAGCGGGTACTGCAACCGATATAATACAGAATATCGACAGAATTGATGTTGGTATAACATTTACTATCACACCCCACATTATTCCAGGAGGAGAAGTCCTCATGGAACTGAATCCTGCAATATCAGCCATAACAGACCCTGGTGATCCCGGAACGTACACACCAACCATTTCAAAACGAGAAGTTAAAACCACAGTTATAGTACCTGATGGAAAAATGATTATTATTGCGGGACTAACACGAGAAGATACAGTTATATCAAAATCAAAAGTGCCTCTACTCGGAGACATTCCTATACTTGGTTTCCTATTTAGATGGGATACTGAAAAGAAAGATAAGTCAAACATCATTATTATTGTTCAGCCAACAATTGTTACAAGTGTTGAGAGTCAGAAAGAGGTGCTGGATACATGGGAAGACAAGACAGCAATTGATGTAAATGAGTCTTTAGAAAAAAGCCGAGACAACAATCATATAATTAGAGAAAAAGAAAAAGAGAAAGAAGCCAAAAAAAAGAAGAAGCGTAAAGACTAACCAAAAACTTCCTCTGGCAAAAAAATTTCAGTATGAACAAGACAGTATATTCCGATACAAACACTAAGATATCTGCGTGTATAATTACAGGAAACGAAGAAAAAAACATTAGAAGATGCCTCGAAAGCGTAAGCTGGGTTGATGAAA
>Ga0307987_1000223_pt1 | contig 35594 bp, 36 predicted proteins | sample EllFjometagen181_FD_203157 | JGI IMG/M metagenome (GOLD analysis project Ga0307987, IMG submission 203157) | Marine microbial communities from Ellis Fjord, Antarctic Ocean - #181 | ecosystem: Environmental > Aquatic > Marine > Unclassified | place: Southern Ocean | collected 2014-10-08 | reverse complement strand
ATATTTCTATCTATTATATATTCTAATGTAGTTTATATTTCTATCTATTATATATTCTAATGTAGTTTATATTTCTATCTATTATATATTCTAATGTAGTTTATATTTCTATCTATTATATATTCTAGAAAAAAAATCAAAAATTTATTATTCCTAAAATAAAAAATACAAAGGAAAGAAAATTTATGAAAAATAATGAAAAACTTAATTCTGAGATTCCCCATAACTTATTATTGGAAAAAAGAGTTGTATCTATAATTTTTTTTGTTAAATACTCAATCATATATTTTTCTCCAAAAAAAAAACTAGTATAAATAAAAATATTTTTATTACACACCTCGATAAATTTTTTTATTATAAAATCAAAGAATAAACCATTTTGAAAAAACCTAAAAAATTCGAAAGTTATCAACCTAAATTTTAACATATATAAATTTTTTTTAAAAAATTTAATTTATATTTTTTTTTAAATTATTTAAATAATTGAAGTAAGAGACTCTATCTTTTCTTTTAGATGTAAAGTAATTTTCTTGTTTTTCTAATACAAAAAATGTATATAAGAATAAAAATAATCAAAATACAATTGCAAAAAATGCAGCAAATTGAATTGTTACAACAAAAAATGTATGTAAAATTTCATATACTCAATGAAGGAAAACACTTGGTAAAGAAAATAAGAAGAAATATGAGAATGTATCAAAAGAAATTAATACGTTATTTAAGTCTTCACTTATATTTTCATAACCTAAAAACATTTTTTGATTAAAAGTAAAAAATAAAACTACATCGTGCATACCAGCGTATGTTGCTATCATTAAAACAAGTCTTATACCTTGAACAAGTATTCTTGTATAGAAAATAACTACACTTATATAATCAAACATTAATTCAACAAAAAAAATTTTTGATCCTCCTACTCCCTTTAAATATGCTAAAAAGAAAATACCAAAATCTAACATTAAGAAAGTTGGAATACCTACTATTATATAATATAGTGCTGGAAGTAAATAAAAAACTAAAACTAATTCAGGTAATATTGAAAGAATAGATCAACAATGGATATAAAAATATCAACCGAATATATATACAAGAACTATTGCTGCTAAAATCATATCGTCAAAAGATGATATTTCTTTCTCTGATTCTACAGTAAGAGAGTTCAAGAGGAAATCTACGTCATTTTGATTATCTTCTTTTAAACTAGTGTTAAAATAGGAAAAATAAAAACTTATAAATAAAAAGCAAAAAAAAATCATAGCTATTAATTGTATAACTAAGAAAACAGGATTGAAAAAAATTTCTGAATCTAATAAAGAATATATATTAAAATAAATTTCATTAAAATTATTGTTGTATAAGTTTAAAAAAATATTAAATTTAAAGAAGATTAATTCTGGGTGATATATATATATTAGGGACATTTCTTTAGAACAAAAAATATTATTAAATCATTCGTCAAAATATGGAAATTTTATTAAAGATGAATAAATATATAAATCTAAAAAATAACTACTAAATAATTGAAAGTTGGAACCGATTAAGCTTATTATTCAAAAATAAAAAAAAAAATAATCAAAAGATTCGTCAAAAACTGAGTTTAAGAATCAAAAATATCATACTTTAAATTCATATATATTTAAAGCTTGGATATTTACATAAATTCAATCTATACCGTGATATAAATTATTTACCGAATTAGAATACATAGAATTAGAATATAAGTTTAATGAGTTAGTCTGAGAAAAAACATTTTGAACACCTAAACCTGAAAACATCAAAATAAAATTAAAAAAAAATATTAGAAAAAAATCAAATACAAAAGAATAATGTAAAAAATAAGAGAAAATTACTCAATTCATTTTTTTTTAAAAATCTAAAGGTAGTAAAATAAGTTCTACATATATGAAATATTTGAAATAACATTTTTTTAATTTAAATATTTTCAATTATAAAGTGAAAAGAAAAAAAAAATTAAAAATTTCTTTATTTTTCATTCTAAAAATAAAAAATCGATAAAATTTTTTAATAAAAAAATTGATAAACAAAAAAAATTTATTTCTAAAACTTTTGAAAAAAAATATTTAAAAAATTTATTTTCACTTAAAAAACTATTTTTTTTTTTTATTTTATTTAAATCTATTCATTTTTTTTTAAATTTTATTAAAAAAAAATTTTTTAAATATAAAATATTCTTTAATTTCAATAGATAAAAAAAATAAAATTTTGAAAAAATTAACTCTATAACATCATTTTTATATAAAATTTTTCCTAAATTTTTTACCGGTAGCCTGTTTAAAAAAAAAAATTTTTTTTTTAAAAACATATTTGAATCTATTTTTGAATAAATAAAATGGTTAGACGATAAAATGTAATCAATCCTAAAAATAATTTTATAAAAAAAATTTACATTATTATTTTTTTTTAAATTTAAAATTGTTTTATTCAATTTTTTAGATTTTTTTTTTTTATCAAAGAAAAAAAATCTAAAAATTTTTCTATTTTTTAAAATATAAGAAGAACAAAGTTTATTAAAATCCAACAATTTAATTTTTTTATTTTTTTGAAAAAAAAAAAATTTATTATTTTTGAAAATTTTTTTAAAAAAATTAAAAAAATAAAAATTTGACTTTAAGGCAAAACAATCAATTCTATACTTTAATTTTATCGATGAAAATAATTTTTTTATTTTTAATAAAAATGAAAAATAAAAAAAAAAATTCTTTTTTTGTATATATATAAATATTAAATATATATGAATATATATATATATGTTTAAATTAAACAAAGGTATTAACACGTTAATAATTTAATTTATGTAGTTTTTATAAGAAAATTTTTGTAAATTCTGGTTCATAACCAATAAATAAAAGATTATTTTTTAAATTTAAGGAAGTGTACTTCTTAGATTTTAATAATTTTTTCACCAATCAAGGATTTTTTTTTATCATTTTTAATCTTTTTTTCTTCAAATCAACTCACTCATCATTTCATTGAACTTTTCAAAAAAAATTTAAAATTTCTATATTCAAAACGTCGCTTAAAAAAAGAACATTTAAACTTCCATAATATTTTTTTAATAGAAATAATTTTTGATCTCTCATAATTGAATTATTGGAAAAAGTAGTTTTTGCATTAGTTCAAGTTCTTTGATTCCTAACTGGTAATCTAAAGTTATGCCTCCAACCCTTGTAGCAAGAGATTAAATCTAAAAAATAAATGTTTATTTTTTTTTGTTTTTTTAAAAATTTAAATAAGTTAGAAAAGATAGATAAATAGTTTAAACCGATATAAGTATATTTTAAATTATCAAAAAAAAAATTTTCTAATTTTAAATTTATAATATTATTTCTATAATTACTTTTTACCATTTTTTATATTTTAACTCTATAATTATTTTTAAACAAATAAAAAAAAAAAAAAAATTTTTTTTTTTTTAAGTTTATAATATTAAAAAAGAAAAAGAAATTTTGAATTAAAATAAATCATTTAGAAAATTCTATTAGAAAAAAATCGCCAATATATATATCTTTTTTTTTCTTTTTTAAATTTTTTTTTATGAAATTTTTATTAAAATAAAAAAAAAAAAAAAATAAATTAAAATTTATGAAGAATAAGAAATTAAAGAATTTTAAAAAAATATAAATATATTGTTTTTTAAAAAATATAAAATAACTATCGAATAGATTTTTTCAAAAAATACTAATCGAAACTCTATTATTTAAAGGAATATTCACCAAACCCATTTTTTTTTTAATTTATATATTATCTTTTTTTTTTTTTTGTTAATATTTTATAATTTTTTCTAGTATTGATAAAAATACCCATCCTTAAACCTATATTAAATGGAGACACATGTAATTTTTTAAAACTTTGTCCCTTATATAAGTATATGTTTGTATATTTAAAAAATGTGGGGATATACGAAGCTAGGTTTAAAAAAATAAAATTTTTATTAAATAAATGATAAAAAATTTTTATATATATTATTTTTTTAAAAATATTGAATGAAAAGAATTTTTTCTGTTTTAATTTATTTAACAATTTTTTATTAATGAGAGAATTTTGTTACTCATCCTCAAGGAGATACTTCAGGACAATTTGTCTTGGTTCTACCACCATGTGGATGATCTATAGGATTTTTTGCAACACCCCTAACAGTAAATCTTTTTCCAAGTTTTTGAGTATTTCCTGCTTTTCCAAAATTTATATATTTTTTTAGTATATTACTATTTCTTCCTATAAAACAAGTCCTAAATTTATTTACAAAACAAACATCATTTGACGGTAGTTTGATTTCTAAAAAATTAGCCTCCTTATTAATATTTATAATTTGACAGTAAGTTCCACTTGCAGAAGCAATTTTTGACATTTTATATTTTAAAGATAAAACATTAAAAATAAAAAAATATTTTTTTAGTAGACCAATCCATGTATTTATACCCAATAGCTTATTTTTAATATTACAAAATAAAAAATCGTAAGAATAGATTATATCGTTAAAATATAAACCATGGGCAAGTTTTATCATTGAAATAGAACCATTTTTAAACTTTATTAAACAATAGAAATTTTTATTTATGTTTTGTTTAATAGAAATAATAATAGAATTTTGTAGGTTTAAATTATTAGAATTCAAAAAAAGAATATTTTTTTTTTTTTTTATTTTTGTATTTATTATTTTTTTTCCATATTTATTTCTACCACTACTAATAAATTTATTTTTAAAAAAAAAGGGATTAAAGATATTGATTTTTTTTATATTTTTTATGTCTTTTTTCCATCTTAATGATGATGAGATAGGTTTAAATTTTTTTAAAAAAATTTATAATTAATTTTTTATTTTTATGTAAATTTCACAAGTAAATTAGCATACTATATTTATAGAAAAAAAGAATATAATAGTAAAAAAAATCGTTAAATTTAAAAAAATTATGTAAACAATAGACTTTTTTTTTTTTCAAATATTTTTGTTTAAAATAAAAAAGATTTAATTTTAATATGTGAAAAAATTTTAAAAAAAAAAACATATAATAGTAAAAAATATAAAAAAATATTAATTTTAAAAAAAAAATATTAATTTTTATAGTTAAAAATAAGTATTTAATATTTAAAAACTTGTTTAAAATAATTTTTTTTTTTATCAACTTTTTGTTGTTCTTCATTTATTTGTCTATATAATGATCTTTGGAGTTGTAATATACCAAACATAAGTGCTTCAGCACTTGGTGGACATCCTGGAACGTATAAATCTACTGGTATTAATCTGTTACATCCTCTGACAACAGAATATGAGTAGTGGTAGTAACCACCTCCGTTTGCACAGCTACCCATAGAAATTACTCATTTAGGATCTAAAACTTGTTCATAAATTCTTCTTACTGCTGGAGCAATTTTATTAGTAACTGTTCCTGCAATAATTATCAAATCAGCTTGTCTAGGTGTTGGTCTAAAAATTACACCAAACCTGTCAAAATCATATCTACTAAGAATTGAATGCATCATTTCTACTGCACAACAAGCTAAACCAAATGTCAATGGTCAAAAAGAACCTTGTCTAGCTCATGAAACAACCGAATTTAATGGTGTAATAATATAATCTACTCGCATTTTTTTAAATTTGTCTAAATTTTCTTCTTATTTTTTTTTTTAAATTATCAGCTAATTTTATACCGAATATCGATCTTCTCGATAATCTATTTAAAACTCCACTTAAATCATACTTTCCTCTTATACATCGATAAGAAACTCCTGGTAAATCTCTAGCTCCTCTACCTGAAACTAAGACTAGTGAATGTTTCTTTAAATTATGTCCAATTCCGGGAATATATGCTAAAACTTTTTTAAAAATAGATATTTCTGTTTTTATAACTGAACGTCTAGCAGAATTAGGTTTCTTGGGGGTAATGATAAAAACTTTTATTGTTATCCCCTTACTAAATGGATTTCCTTCAAACGAGTACATTTTTTTTTTTATTTTTAACTTCCTTTTTATTAAAGCCATTAAAATAAAAATTTAAAAAATAAAAAAACTAAAAAAGTAAAAAACTAAATTATCAAAAAAAAAAAATCCGAAAAAATTAAAAAATAATAAAAATAATATTAATAGAATTTGAGATAAAGAAATATAAACATATCTATTTAATTGAAAGAAATAGCTTTCTTGTGTTTTTCTTACTAAAAACCTTAAATTTTGGATATAAAAATATATTATAAAAAAATTTACAATTAGAAATAAAAAAAATAAAAAAAATTGATTTTTTAAAATTAAAAATAATATTAATAAAAATTTACCTAAAAATCCTAACAAGGGTGGCATTCCAGCTAAAGATAAGAAAAGGAATATTACTGTTAAATTAAAAAAATTTAAAATATTAAAATATTTAAAAGTATTTAAAGAAAAAAAAAAATTTAAATCAAAAAAAAAAAACATTCCAAAAAAACAAAATAATAGTATAATATAGATAAAAACATTTAGTAATAAAATTGATATTCCAAATAAATTTTGAAAATAAATTAATATAGATAAATTAAAATTTAACATTTTCACATTTAAAAAAAAAATAATGAATAGAAGTTTATTTCATTTATGACAACCTCAAGCAACAAAAAATACATTAACTCAAAAAAAAATAAAAAGTATGAATTTAAATTTTGGACCCCAACATCCCGCAGCTCATGGAGTTTTAAGATTAATTTTACAATTAAACGGAGAAATAGTAGAAAAACTAGATCCACACATCGGTTTATTACATAGAGGTAGTGAAAAATTAATTGAAGATAGAATATATCTACAAGGAATGCCTTACTTCGACAGATTTGATTACTGTTCTATGATGGTGCAAGAACATGCATATTGTTTAGCTATAGAGTCATTACAGGGATTTCAAAATTTCAACGCTTCATTTACACAAGTCAGAACCATGTACGACGAATTAACCAGAATAGTGAACCATTTATTAGCTGTAGCTTGCCATGCTTTAGATGTCGGAAGTATGTCATCAACTTTTTGAGCTTTCGAAGAAAGAGAAAAATTGATGGAATTTTATGAAAGAGTTTCAGGAGCAAGAATGCATGCTGCATTCTATAGACCCAACGAATTAAACTTACATTGTATTTCAAATTATTTATTAGAGGATATTCTTGAATTTTCAAGAAATTTTTTCACATCTTTAAATGAAATGCATAACGTATTGACTTACAATAAAATTTGAAAACAAAGATTAATAAACATAGGAGTATACTCTGTTGAAACTTGTTATAAATACGGTTTAACTGGTGTAATGTCTCGTTCAGTTGGTTTAAAAAGAGATTTGCGACTAAATAAATTAGAAACTTATGCGAATTATTATTATTTAAATTTCAGAAGTTATATAGGACAACATGGAGATTGTTACGATAGATTTTTAATTAGAATGAATGAAATGATTGAGTCTATAAATATAGTCAACCAATCTATCAATAAAATATCTAAATTTAATTTTATTAAATTCCATTATTTAAATAAAAAAATTTTAAAAAAAAATTTATATACCATTTTCCCTCATTTTTTATTAAATTTAATTATAAATCAAAAATTTAACAATAAGATTCAAAAAAATAGTTACAATTCAATGGAAAATTTAATATCTCATTTTAAATATTGAAGTGAAGGTACAAATATACCACAAAATATAACATTTCAAAGCGTAGAATCGCCAAAAGGAGAATTTGGAGTATTACTTATTTCAGATAATTCTACAAAACCTTATAAATGTAAGGTTAGATCTGGTGCATACCATAATTTACAATTAATGTCAAAATTATCAAAAGGACACTTTTTAGCTGATATAGCTGCATTAGTCGGAACTATAGATATTGTTTTCGGTGAAATAGATAGATAAATGAAAAAAAAAAAAAATATTTTCTTAAAAAAGTATTTTAAACTTTTTTTCTTAAAAAAATACTTTAAATTTTTAATTTTAAAAAGTATTATACAAAATTCAAACATTCAATTAAAAAATAAAAAAAAATATTACTTTTTATATTATTTAAAAAAAAAAAAACAAATTTGTATAGTTACCGGTCAACATAAAAGTTTTTCAAAAAATTTTCTTTTCTCAAGATTCCTAGTATTAAATTATTTAAAAATGAATGATTTACAAAACTTTAAACTAAAATAAAATGAATTGTTTTTTCTTTAATAAAAAAAATAAACTAAATATTATAAAAATAAAAAAAAAATACAAAATTTTTTACTTTTCAGCTAATTTTTATATATTTTTCTCTATTAATTATAAACTAAAGTATTTAAATAAAAATTTAAATTATTTTTGTTTTTTTATTGAAAATTTACAAACTTATAAAAAAAAAAGTATTCATATATTTTTTTTTGAAATTTTTAAATTTTTTATAAATAATAAAAATTTCAAAATAAAAAAAACTCAAAAATTATTAACTAATTATATAAATTTTTCTCACAATATTTATTTTCTTTTAAAAAATTTTTTTTTTATAAAATTTAAAAAATATAATATTTTTTTTATAAAATTTCATAAAAAAAATATAAAAAAAATTTTTTCTATCTATAAATTAAACAAATATTCGTTAAAGGGAGTTAAGAACTACAAATCCTTGATTCTAAAAAAAAATAAATTATAAATTTTTATATTAAAAAAATAAAAAAAAATGCATACCTAATATTCCAGAAAGAGTTCTGAAGTTTATTTTATTATAATAGAGTTTTATTTTTTTTTTTGTTCAACTAAAGTTTCCCTTTTTAAACAATAATTTTCTAGTTTTAGCGTTTCCGCTTTGGTTTATTTTACCTTTAATTTTTATAACTATACCGTTTAATCAGAAAAAATAAAAAATTTTTAAAAAAAAAAAATTAAAAAACAAAAATAATCCAAAAAAAAATTTTCTATGGTATTTAAAATGAATTTTTTCGATAGTTAATTTTAATCAATTTAGGAAAAGAGAGATATCTTTATATTTTAAAATTAAAAGTAATAATTGAAATATTTTTTCTATTTTTAAAAAAATTTTTATTTTTAATATTCAATAAATTTTTAAAAAAAATTTTAAATTATTTAAAAACAAAGAGTTATTGAAACAATTTATTTTAAATTTATTGAAAAATAAAAAACAATTTTTTTTTAAATTTAATTTTAAAAAAAATTCAAAAAATAAAATAAAATAACTAAATAGAGAGTTATTAGAAAAAAAGAAATTAAAAAAGTTGAAATAAAAAAATATATTTTTTTTTTTTATTAAAATTTTTTTATTTTTAAAAAACAAAATAAAATTTAGTTTATACAAATATATAATTTTACTTGTAAAATAATACTTTAAGCATATATTATTTTTTTGTACATTCATATTATAATTTAAAATACAATTTATTTCTTTAAATTTTTAAAATTTAAAAAATTTAAATTTACCCAGTATTCATTTATTATTTTAAAATAACCGAAGTATGAATATCTTTTAAATAGGTTGAATCATTTATAGTCAAAAATTTGGATATAAAAATAAAATGGATTCATTTTTAAAAAACAGTTTTTAATTCTAGTGTAAATTAATATAAAATTAAAAAAAAATAAGTTTAAAAAAACAAATAAAATTTTATAATAGTTTATTAAGATATAATTGTTTAAGAAAAAGCTTTTTTTTTTTAAAATAAGAAAAAATAATCAAATTATTCATACACTATATAAATTTATATAATTTAAAAAATAAAAATCAAAAAAAAAAAATAAAACATAGAAAAAATAAGAAATAACAATAATCCTTTTTAAATTTAAAATATAGTTTATAGACATTTATAAAAATTATACTATTTTGTATAATTTTCTGTAATGCTAAAAAATGGAATCGAACCACTAACCTTTAGGTTTTCAGCCTAACGCTCTACCACTAAGCTATTTTAGCAAAAATAAAAATATAAAATGATAGAAAATATTAGACAATAAAATAATTAATCATAAAAAAATGAAATTTTTTCAATTTATTTGAGTAAACTGATCGAACCTATAACGAGGTAAGGTACCTCTAGTAGCGACTGCAAAAGCACAAACCATTAAAACTTTTATTAATAAAACAAAATAAGGCATTTTTTTAGTATAAAAATTTACATAGCATAAATAACATAACCAACAACGAATGATAAAAATATGAAAGTTTCCATTAGAGCAAAACCCATTAAAGTAGAATTAAACATATTTTCGTTCTCTTCTGGATTTCTTGAAACAGCTAGATTATAACCAGCGAATAATATTCCGGTACCTAAAACTCCAAAAGCGATAGGTAACATACAACCACCTAATACTAAAACTTTAACAGCAAGTACAAGTAACATGAAAAAATTTAATTTTTTAATAAATATTTATATAAGAATAATTTTAATTTGTATATATTAGAATATTTAAAATTTAAAATTAAATCATTTAACTTAAATTCAAAATAGTTTTTAAATTTTATTAAAAAATTGTTAAAATTAGAAAAAAAGAATTTTAAAATTTTTCTTAAACGTCTTTTTTTATTTAAAAAAACTATTTTATAAGAAAGTTTTTTATTTTTTTTATTTTTTTTATTTTTTAAAAAAAATAAAGGCTTTACGAAAAAAAAAATTCAGTTTAATAAGTATTCAATATTAAAAAAAAAAAAATTTTTTTTAAAATTAAAATTCAATTCCTTAGAATAATGGTAATAGCTGTTATAATTAATGAGGTTAAAATAAAAAAATTTAAAATAATTTAAATAATAATTATAATATTTTAATTTTTTACCTTTTTTAAAAAAAAAATTAATAAAAATATTATTATAAAATAAAAAAAAAATATTTAATTTTTTAATTTTTTTATTCTTTAAAATTATATATTTATATTTATAATTTAAATTTAAAAAGTTCAAATTCTACATTTTTTTTTTATATTAAAATAGAAACTAAAATACAAAAAAAACTTAAGGAGTTAATAATACTACTGTACGCAAAAAATACTTTAATATAGTTTACGTCGAATAATAAGTTCACTAAAAATAATAAACCTAGGAAAATTAAAAAACTTATTATAATAAAAAAAAAATTTGAGAAAGAAAAAAAATAAAAAACTATTAAAATAAAAAAATATATAAAAAAACAAAAAAAAAAAAATACAGAATAAAAAAAAATAGAAATAATATTTAAACCTTTATATATCTCTAATTTAAATAAATGAATTGGAGAAAAACCTAATTTTAAGAAAAATGAAAAAACAAGAAAAATATTTAAAAAAAATAATTTATATAATTCTGTTTTATTATTAGTAAAAATATTTAAGTTTAAAAAATTTAAAATCAATCATTCAGTAGAACCATACAAATAGATATAGTATCCTAATATAAAAAAAATAAATACAGAACTAAAAAAAGTGGATCAAAAATGAAAAAACAATAAATTTAAAAAATTTTTTGATAGTAAATTTTTAGTAAAAAAACTATTCTCAAAATTAACTAATCAAATTTTTGAACTAACAAATTTAAAGAAAATTAAACACGATAACAACTCTAAAATAAAAAAAAATGTAAATAAAGTATTAGAAAAAAAAAAAATAAAAATTAATGTATTGAAATTTATTATAGCGAAAATATAGTCATAAGTTAAATTGAAAAAAAAATTTGCTGAACTATTTAATAGATACACACATAAAAAGTTTACAATTAAGATTACAAATAAAATATTATAAGAAAAATTATTTATATAGAAATGATTTCATCAAAAACAAAAATTAAAGTTATTAAATAGATAAATAAAAAAAAATAAAAATATTAAAAAAGTCATATTTAAGAATATAAAAATGTAGTTATATATTTTTTTGAACGAATTTTTTTTAATTTTAATATTTTTTAGATTAGAATATTGTAAAAAAAAAAAATTACTTTTAAAGTAAAATATCCAATAAAAAAATAAAATTATAGAAAAAGGTAAAAAAAAAAAAAATTCATAAAAACTTATAATCATCAAAGTAAAAATAAAAAATATCTGTTTCAAGTTTTATTAAATTTTAGTAAATTTATAAATTTAATAGCTATATAATTGTTCAAAAAATAAAATTTTAAATTCTCTCATTTCATTTTTAAAAAAAAGGGCTTATAATTCTAATTTAAATGATATAGTAATTTCTTTTTTTTTAATAAAATCAAAGATGATTCAAAAAAAGAAAAAAAATAAAAATAATAGAAATTAAAGTTAAAAAAAAAAAAAAAATTTTTTTTTTTTAAGTTTATTATTAGTAAATAACGTTTAAAAAAAAATTTCTGTTGTGATTTTTTATAGCGATTCGGTGCTTTTAATATATTGCGAAAAAAAAAAAAGTTTTTAAAAAAAAAATAATTAATTTTAAACTTTTTTCTTATTTTTATATATTCTAAAAATAAGAAAAAGAAAAAAAAATTTTTACAAAAAATTTTTTTTTTTTTCCTATTTGCTAGGGTATAGTTATAGTTAAAAATATAATATAAGGAAATTTTTAAAAAATTTGTCAAATTCTACATAATATAAATTTATTTTATTAAAAAAAAAATTTTGTGGGGGAAAAAAAAATTTAAAATTTTTTTTATAATAAATTTCTTTAAAAAATATAAATTATTGAATTCTAAAAAAATAAAATTATAATTTAATAAAACACTTCATCTAAAAAAATTTCCCTTTCCTTTACCCATTCTTGCGTTTTTACTTTTTTTTGTTAAAGGGTAATTTAATGTTAAAAAAATTCAAAAAAAAAATTTTTTAAAATTTAAATATTTAATTTGAAAAAAATATTTAAAATATTTTTTTAATACATGTATATATATATATTCAAATCTAAAATATTTTGAAAAAAAAAATCCTATATTTCCAAGTTTTAAATTAACTTTAGAAATATTTTTTATTTTTTTATTTTTAAAAGATTTTGCTACTTTAGTTTTTAATAATATTATTCTCAATAAAAAAACATATTTTAAAAAAATTAAATTAAATAAAGTTTTTTAAATTTTTTTTTTTTATATAGAAATATGTATATATACATCGAAAAGTATAAATATATATAATATGCAATTAAATATATATACATAAAAATTGATAAAAAAATAAAATAAAAAAAAATATTTTTATAAATAAAAAATAGAGATAAATAAATAGAAATATATTTAATTTTAAAAAAACTTATTAAAAAGTTATTATTTAATAGAAATGAAATAAAGAATGAATTGTTAGAATTAAAGAATAAAAATTTTCAATATATATAAAATTTAACAAAAAAAAAATTTTCAGAAAAAGATTTTAAAAAAATATAATAATTATAAGAAAAAAAAAAATTTGATAGATATTCGTAAAATATTATAATAAAAAATAAAAAAAATAAAAAAAAATGAAAAATAAAGTATTTGTTTTTAAAAAAAACAAAAAAATGTAAATAACAATTTTCTAGAAAAAAAATAAAAAAGAAAGAAAAAAATTTTTTATTGAATAAGAAAAAAAAAAAAATAAAAAAAAAAAAAAAATAATTTTTAAAATTTTTAAAATAAAAGCTTAGTTCTAGTATAGATTGGAATTTATAGAATACAAAAAATAATTCTAAAAAATAAAAAAAGAAAAAGAAAAAAATTAATAAATATAAAAAAAAAAAATAATTTAAATATAGTTTTAAATTAGAAACTTTTATAAAAAAATAAATTTTAACGCAATAGAAAAAAAAAAAAATAAAAAAAAGAAGAAAAATAAAAAAATAGAGGAAAAATTGATACAAATTATTAAATCCCAGAAAAGAATGTAATGACGAAATTAAATTGTATCTTAATACAAAAATAAAAAAAAAAAATAATATAATATTTTTATAAAAAAAAAAATAATAATAATTATTTGAAAAAAAAAAAAGTTTATGAAATTGTAATATAAAAAAAATTCAAAAGAAAAAATTTAAAAATTCTATAAAATCTCAGTTCCATCAGTTGTTTCAAGATAACTCTTGAATCGACCACCAACTTCCTAAATATTGACAAAAAAAACCTGCTATTATTCCTAAAAAAATTATTTTTTTTTTTAAAAAGAATAGTTTTTTTTTTTTTAAATACAAAAAATTAAAAAAAAAAAGATAATTGTATAATAAAAATAAAAAAAAAATAAAAATAAACGTATAGAAAATATATACTATAATTGGATGGTATAAAAACAAACCGTTCAATAGTTTTTCATTTAATAAAAAATTATTATTCTTTATTAAATGAAAGAAGAAGAGATTTTCATATTTTTCTAATATAAAAAGAAAAAAAAATAATAAATAGTATTTATAATAGTTAGTAAAAAAGATTAGTATAAAAAAAAAAAAAATATAATTAAAGTCTATATTAGAAGAAAAATTTAAAAATAAATTTAATTTATTTTCATAATTGTTTAAAATTATAGGTATATCTAAAAAATATATACAAAAAAAAATAAAATAAAATATTATAGTAAGAAAAAAAATTTTTATATTTAATAAAATAAAAAAAAAAAATATATTTAATAGCATTCAATAACAAAAAGAGATTTAATTTTTAAATAATCTTTTTTTAATTTTTTTTTTTATATACTTATAATTTTTTATTTTTACATTTAAATAATTATATTTTGGTATTCAAAAAAAAAAACAAAAATAATTGTTTAAAAAAAAAAAATAAAAAAAAAAAATAATATTATTTAAAAATAATAAATGTTTGAAAATAATAATAAAATATTTATTATTTTTAAATAGAATTTTTTTTTTTAAAAAATTTAACATAATAATTAAACTTTTCTTTTTTTTTTTTAAAAATTTTAACTTTAAGTTAAAAATATTAAAAATAATTCCAGAAGATAAAAATAAAAATCAAAAGAAATATAAATATAAAAAAAAAAAAATTTTAATATTTAAAGATTTTATATTTATAATTAAAAAAGAAAATTTTTTTTTATTTTTTTTTTTTTCTAAATGTATATAAAAATAAAAATAAAAATAAAAGAATTTAAAAAAACTTGAAAAATTTGAAAAAATATTTATCTTAGAATTAAATATATGTGCCTCAAGTTTTATATTTGATACATAATTTATTGTGGGTAAATAATAGGACTCGAACCTATAATCTTTAGAATCACAATCTAACGCTTCACCAATTAAGCTATACCTACCAATTTTAATATTGTCAACTTAAAGTATTAAATTGTCAATCATAATATAACGAATATATTATTACAAAAAAAAAAAAAAATAATATAATTAAATCTAAAAAATATAAATTTAAAAAATTAAATAAAATAGGGAATAAAAAAGTAAACTCTATATCGTATAAAATTAGAAATACACACATCATAGAAAAATTTAAATTTATTTGAACATTTAATTCTGATAATGTTCTAAAACCACATTCATAAAATTGCTTTTTTGCAGTTTGATTTTTTTTTTGAAAAAAATATTCTGCACCTCAAGTAAGTACTCAAAATATACAACAAAAAATAAAAACATTTTGAATTAAATAAAAAATTACCATATCACCCATTTGAAATAATTACTATTTTTTTCAAAAATAATTATTTAAATTTATTTTATTAAAATTATTTATTGAAATATCGTTTTTTTTCTCATTTTCTATAAAATTAAAAGATACGTTATTTTGTTTAAAACTAATTAATAGTAAAAAACCAAAAGCAAATTCTAATCCAGCTAATGCTAAAATAAAGAATGAAAGAGATGCTAAATTTAAGTCATCGTTAAAAAGTCCTAAAAAATTTGTTAATACATACAAAATTAATCAAATAACTTCAGAAAAAAAAAATAAAAATAAAAAATTGGAAGAATTTATTAAAAAACCAAAAATTCCTAGTCAAAATATAAATATTCAAAAATTTAATCAAATTTGCATTTTTATTTATTATTTTTTTATAATTCTATTGTTTCGTTAAGTTTTACAACAACTTGGTTTTCAAAAAAACTAAAAAAAGAATCCTTTATTCCATCCGATACAAAATTTTTTAATAAGGGATTTTCAAACTTAGAATACTCTAGTAATAATTTTCTAGAATCTTTTTTATTATATAGTATAATTCCGTACATTTCACTCATTTCTCTCTCTAATCAGTTTGCATTTGGAAAAAATGAATCAATTGAACTTATTTTAAAGGATTTCATTGAATTAAACAACAATAAAAAATGTATTCTAAATTTTATTGAATAAAAGTAAAAGTTATAGTAAACTATTTTATTAAATTTTTTAGAAAAATACATATTAAAGTTTATGTTTTTTTTAAAATTTAAATCGATTGCGGAATGTTCCATTAAAGTTACATTGTTTAAAAATAATTCTTTGGTGCAAACATGTAAAAAACTAAGAAATCATCTATTTGAAATTAAAAGATACATATTATTGGAATTTATTTTTTTTGAATTTCAAACATTTATAAAACATTTTTCAAAAATTATAAATAATTGAATTGGTAATGAATATTTTTTTAACATTTTTCTTTTAATTAAAGTGTTTACTATGAAATTTAAATTTAAAAAATTCTTTCCAGAATAATCTCATTAAAATAAAAAATTAAAATTAATTTTTATAGTAGGTGCTTTAATTAAAAGAAAAATGGGAGTACAAAAAAAAAAAAAAAAAAACAACAATTTTAATAAAAAAATAAAAAAAAAAAATTTTTCTATTAAAATTCAATGGAATGGTATAAAAGACCTTATTTTAATTTAAGTATAAAGCATATTTTTTCATATTTTGCAATATTGTCTGTTAGTTTTCATGATATTCATTCTTTATTTGGATTTTTTACTTTTTTAACAGTTACTTCTCAATTAGTTAGTGGAACAATGCTAGCTTTTAGTTTAATTCCGGAACCTATGATAGTTCCAATAGTTAGAGAAGAAGAAGATACAGAAGATTTGTATATTGACGACTTTTTTTGATTACATGAAAGAGGTGTTGATTTAGTATTTATTTTTTCTTACATTCATTTATTTAGAAAATTATATATAAACGTTTTTGAATACGAAAATGAATCTGCATGAAAAAGCGGAGTATTTACATTTTTAATTTTTCAAGGTGTAGTATTTGCAGGTTTAGTTTTATGTTGTACACATTTAAGTGAGATTACTTTAACAATATCAGCAAACATAATGCACACTTTTTTTGCTTTTAAAGGAAAAGCTTATTGATGGATTTTTACCGATAAACAATTAAATACTGATACAATGATAAGACTCGCTTACGCTCATTATTTGGGAGCTTTCTATATGGCCTATTTAGGATTAATCCATGGTATAGATATGCACTACGATTGAAAAAATGAAAATTCTTTTGATGGTTTAGATAATGAAATGGTTTGATGAGATGAAGCACTATCAAATGAATTAAGTCACATGATGGATGTTATTGTTATAATGGCATTAGCTTGTTGATTTTTATACACTGAACCAGAAGCCTTAACTTATGAAATTTTCATGTGAGGTGATATAGGATTAGTTACTGATGTTAGATATTACGGTGTTGCACCTCATTGATATTTCAGACCATTTATGGCTTGATTAATAGCATGTCCGCACCATAAAACTGGTATTTTTGGTTTAATTTTTTATTTCTTCGTTTTATTTTACCAACCATTTTTACACGGATCTAACGATCAAAATAATTATAATAAAAAAATTTTATTATTTACAAAATATAAATTAAAGAAATTATTCTTCTTTAATTTTTCTTATGTAAATCTAGAATTAAACATTTACCACCAATTTACATATACATTTTTCTTAATGAGTTGTTTATATACTACTTCATTTTTACCTTACGGTAGATTTTATAATAGATTGGGAGGAAACTTAGGTATGCTATTCGCTTATATGTACATATTTTTATATCTTGGTTTTTCAATATTTAGAAGACCATTATTTTTAAATTTATTTTTTTCTTTTTTTTATTTAAGAATAAATTATTTAAATAAATAGTTTGTGTTAATAGTTTTAAATTTATATTGTTTTACAACATTATTTTTTAACAATTCAATTATTTTTTTTTTTAAATTTTATCTTTTATGGATAACTTTTTTACACTTTTAAACTTAAAATCTGTATTATCTATAAAGGTGTTTGTTTCTTTAGATGTATATAATAAAACGTTTTTTAAAAAAATAAAAAATCAATTAAATGAAAAAAAAATTTTTTATTTTTTTTTTTTATATATAATATTTTTTTATTTTTTAATATATTTATCACATTATGTTTATTTTTTAAAAATTTTTTTCTACAATAACATTATTTTATATTTTTTTTACTCTCCTATTTATCTATTATATTTATTTTTTAATATTTTATATTTAATAATTTGACAATTAAAATTAAATTTTTTTTTTTTTTTCAACGACTATTTTGAAGTATTAATTTTTTTAGAAAGTTTACAAATTTTTAGAAAAGAATTTTTTTCTTTAGAATATTTTTTAGAGATATTTAATTGATTTTCTTTTAAATTCCCTAATACTTTAAGTAATCTAAGTTTAGATATATATATAAATTTCTTTAATTTTCCATTTTTTATTTTATTTTTACTTTTTTTCTTTTTTTGTTCCTTTATAAGTATTTTTTTTATTTCTTATTTAGGATTTTTAGGTATTTTTTATATAAATTTTATTGCATTGAATTTATTTTGAATATCGTTAATTTTTTATTTTAAAAAAATTTTATTTTTAAATAAATTTTATTATATAAATTTTGGAAAATGAATCTTTTTGAATCAAAACTATAAAATTAATTTTGATTTTTTTGTTGATAATATTTCCTTTAGTTTTGCTTTCCTAACTACAACTATCGCAGTTTTTGTATATATATATGCGTTTTCTTACTTTAGATTTGAACCGTTAGTTGATAGATTTATAATTTTATTAAATCTGTTCGTTATTAGTATGGTATTTTTAGTTTTTTCAGGAAACTTAATAAATTTATTTTTAGGTTGAGAAATGATAGGTATTACATCTTTTTTTTTGATAAACTTTTGAGTTACAAGAGCAGGAACATTTAAAGCTGGTTTTAAGGCATACTCATTTAATAAATTAAGTGACTTTTTTATATTTTTTGCTATATTATTGCTATACAACGTTAACTATTCTCTTGATATAAACGTTATAATTTTTAAATCACTTTTCAATGAAACTTTAAAAATAAATTTTTTTTTTTTTTCTTTATATTATGTCGATTTTATTTCTTTATTATTTTTAGGTAGTATTTGTATAAAATCAGCTCAAATAGGATTTCATATATGACTCCCAGATTCAATGGAAGCCCCAGTACCAGCCTCATCGTTGATTCACTCCGCTACATTAGTATCAGCCGGTATTTTCTTATTAATTAGATTTACTACTTTATTCGAAAAAAGTTATTTCTTAATTCTATTAATTGCATTGATAGGTTCAGTTACAGCATTTTATGGAGGATTGGTGTCAATGTTTCAATCTGATACAAAAAGAATTTTAGCCTACTCTACTATTAGTCATTGTGGATTTTTAATGGTAATTTATACAACTTTTGTATACGAATATTTATTATTATACTTATATATCCATGGTTTTTTTAAAGCCGCTACATTTATGTGTGTAGGTAATGTAAATAGATTTAGTAAAAATAATCAGGATTTTAAAAATATGGGAATGTTTTATAAATATATTCCCTTTGACTGTTGTTTATGCTTTATAGGATTGATGAATCTATCTGGATTACCATTTAGTTTAGGATTTTTTATAAAACATTTGTTATTTTTAGGGTTAAATATAAATATATACATATATAATTTTATATTTTTAAACTGTTTATTCGGTGCATTAACAGGATTATTCTACTCTTCTAGATTATTTTATTCTGTTTTTTTTGATATAAAAAAATCTAAAAAAAATTTGTATTACTCAAATTCTAATAAAAATTTATTTTCTAAATTTTTTTCTAATACTACTTTTGCATCTAATTTTGCAATAATGGGAATTTTCTTAACTTCTTATTTTTTTGGAATTTATTTTTTTTACTATTACTTATCAAACGATAAAATGATTAGTTCATTTTTTTCGAATAATGAATTTTTAATTTTTTTATTAAACTTTTCTTCATATTTTTCATTTTTATTTAATTTTACCTTAATAAACTTAATTATTTTGATAATGATTGTTGTTATCATTTTTTCTGTATGAAAAAAAAATATATATAGAAATTTATATATAGATATTTTTTTTTTTTTTTACTTATTTTCAATTGTATTTTTAATTCTTTAAATTTTTAATTAAAAAAAAAATGTGAGGTAATATTTCAACTGAAGCTTCTTATCAATTAAATTTTAACACTGGATTTTCTACCACTAGATCAGATGTATTAGTACATTTAGCTCAATGACAATATTGATGATGATTTTGATTCGCATTTATTTGATGTTTTTATTATTTACTATCGTCAAGAATAATTCGTTACAGAGTATTAAAAATGAAACCTAAAATATATACAAGTTATAGACCCCATGGTAAATGAGGTGATTTTATTGCTGCTGTTATACCCGGACTTTGAGTTTTAAACATTTTAACTAATTCTAATTTTATTTTAAGATTAATTGAATGACAGAATGAATCTAGTTTATTTACTGTTAGAATTAGAGCTAGACAATGATATTGAATATACAAATTTGAATTAAAAAATATTGTTGATATTTTAGTAAGTCCTAAAAATTTAGGTTATAATAGATGATTATTAAATACATTTGGTGACTTAACTGTATCAGATAATTATTTACATATATTAAATTTGAGAGCTCAAAATAAATGGATAAAGGGTTATTGGAATATTTTAGCAAATAATTATTCGAAAGTTAACCAACAAAATATAAATTTAACTCAAGAATTTTATAAATTTTCTAATTATAACAAAAATTCTATTTTTTTAGATAATGTTATAATAAAAAAAAATTCAAAATTTTCCTTTAATTTTATAAATTTTAAAAATAATAATAAAAATTTTTTTTTCAATTCTTTTTTTTATAACAACATAAATTTTAAAAAATATTTTTCTCAAATAAATGATACAAATCTTTTATTTAACGATACCTTAGATTTTAGCAATGGAAAAACAGTTAGTTTTTTAAATTTAAACACTACAAAAAATATCTCTATTTTTAATAAATTATACAAATTAGTAAATAATGAAAATACAATAAAAAATACTTCTATGAATATGTATTCAGATTTTTTAAAATCTTCTAGAAATATAAAAAAATCTGCAGGTTTAATTTTACCTTTCAGAACAATAAAGTATCAAATTCAATTTTCAGATTTAAACGATACTTTTCTTTGAAGAGAAAAAGCTCCAATTACTTTATTTACTCATAGATTTGGAAAGGGAAAAAACTATTTAGTAGAAAAACCTTTATTAAATGCTATTTATTTAACAATAAAGCAAAAAAAATATAAAACTAGAAAAAGTATTCCATTGCTCACTAAAATGTTAAAAGATGAAAATGATTTTACTAAAAAAATAAAATTTTCTAGTAAACCTGTACTACTAAACAATTCATTCTTTTACAATGATTTTAACGATCCAACAACTTTATACAGAATGATAAAAAAAAATAAAGTAAAAAGTGATGTAATACCTGTAACATTGGCAAGAAGACTGCTAAGAACAAAAAGAACATTAGTATTGCCAGCTCATATTAATATTACTTTAATTACCAATTCATTTGACGTAGTACACTCATGATTTATTCCTGGATTAGGAATAAAATTAGATTGTATTCCTGGAAGATCAACTCATCATACATTTTACATAGATAGCGTAGGTTTTTATTATGGTCAATGTGCAGAAATTTGTGGTAGATACCACCACCATATGCCTATAAGAATTTGTGCTCTACCATTTGAACATTTTTTAGTATGATGACATACTTTTGGTTTACCTAAATTACTTTTTACAAATAGCCAAAAGCGTTTTGAATCAAACTATTCCTTTAGGAAGTTTGTATGATAATTATATAAATGTACTATTTATATAATTATTTAGGTTGTTAATAAATAATTTTATTAAATGTGATCTTGGTTTTAAATTAACGCTAACTAATTACATGACACATGCGAAAAAAATGTAAACGTAAAAAATACATTTTGTGTTGGTGAGTAATATATAAAATATTTTTTTTTATTTAATTATCTTTAAAAATAAATTTATATAAATATATTTAAAAAAAAAAATTTATACTTTATTAAGTAATGATAGAATTTATATCAGCTAAAGATTTATAGCTAATTTTAACGATGAATTAGCCACATAGGATATTCAAACAGTCCTATTTTTAAAACAGCAGTGGGGAATTTTAAACAATATATATAAGTATGATTTAGTAAATTAGTGGTAATGATGAAAACAAAAATAAGTTGTAAAGTTAAATCTTTTTTAAAAATAATGATTTAAAATTTTAGAAATTATGGCAAATACATGTGCCAGCAGCCGCGGTAATACATGAGTAATAAGCGTTATTTGTAAGTGTTAGATGTATAAAATATATAGATGAGAAAAAAATTTTAAAAATAAATACTTTTTATTTTTATTTTTTCCATAAAAATATTTTTAAAAATATTTTTTTAAAAAAAAAAATAGCGATAAAATGCTACAATTTTTTTTTTATTATTAAAATTGAAAAAAAAAAATAGTTTAAAAATTTAATTAATATATTAAAGTAATATTAGCAAATGGGATTTGATACCCCAGTAGTTATTACTGTAAAATATGATTTTTATTACTTTTTTATTTAAAGTAATAAACTAACGTAAAATTATCTATCTGGATAGTATAATCGCAAGATTGAAACTTAACAGAATTGGCGGGAATATCTTATAATGGTGGAGTATGTGGTTTAATTCGATAATCCACGAAAAACATTACCATTATTTAAAAATAAAAATTTATTTTAATTTAATTTTTATTAAATTTATTTTTAAGTATTGCATGGCTGTCGTCAGTTCGTATTTTGAAATGTAAAATTAAGTTTTTTACGAACGCAACCTTTATTAAAAAATAGTTTTTTTTAAAAAAATTTTTTTTTTTTTATGTTTAAAGCTGAAGTCAAGTCGTTATGGTCTATATATATTGGGCTACACACGTGCTACAAAAATAAAAACAAATAGTAAAAAATATTAGAAATAAAGATTAATTCTATAAAAATTATTATTGTTTGGATTATTTTATGAAATTTTAAAGTATGAAAAAGGAATCATTAGTAATTGTAATTTATAATGGTACAATGAATATAAAACAAAATTTTGCACACACTGCCCATCACGCTCTAATAGTTGTATTATATTGATTTTTTTTTTTTTATATTTTTTAATTGTTTTTGAAAAAAAAAATTATATTTTAGAAAAAAAATAAAAAAATATTTTAAAATAATTTGAGTGAAGTTGACACAAGGTACTGGTAGGGGAACCTGTTGGTTAAATTTATATATATAATATAAAAGATGTCTATAAATATTTTTGATATAAACTTTTTAAATTTCTATAAAAATTTCTTGTTTGAAGATTTAATCATAGTCTTTTTTCTATACAGCTTTTTAAAATATATAATTTTAGGTTCATTTTTAGAATTAATTTGACCTACTCAATATTTTAATAAAAAACATAACATAAATTTACAATTTTTAAAATTTCGATGTTTTAATTCATTTATATTAAAATTAAGAAATTATACTTTTTTTTTTAAAATCTTTAATTTAGTATTCTTTAAAAATATATTTATAAAAAAATAAATTTTTTTAAAAAAAAAAAATGTTTTTACTAAGATATTTATTTCAATTAATTTTTAATTTTTTTTATTTTTTTTTTTTTTTAAAAAAAGATTTAAATTTTTTTAAAAGTGTATTTTGCACTTCACTCAACAAAATTAAAAAGCAAGATAATGTTTATTTAACCGATTATAGCTATAAAAATTATTATAATCATTTTAAATTATTTAAATACATAACTCAAAAAAATAATATAATTGTGCATAAGGGTGGAAACAACAGCCTATATTCATATCTTTGTTTTTTTAACGTTTTAAATAATAATTTTTTAAATTTTAAATTGTTATTATTTATATATTTTTTTTTTTTAAAAAATTTTAATTTAAATGCTAGTTACTCGAATATTCTTTTTTTAAATTTTTTTAAATCAAAAAAAAGAAAAATTTTATTACTTTTACCAGAAATGAAAAGCAGTAGAATAACAAAATTAAAAAATAAAATTTCTTCAACATCTCTTTCTTATTTTTTCTTTAAAAAAAAATTTAAAAAAAAAATAACTAATCAAATAAAATTCTTTATTTCAGACATTTCTTGTTTAATTGAAAATTTAAAATTCAATAAGTTGAATGTTTTATTTTTAAGAAAAACAAAAATTTTTAATAAAGGTCGTTATTCTAGAAATAGGCAATACTATAGAACTGGAGTATACTGATGTATATATATAAATATAATAGCTGTGGTAGGAATTTATTTCTGATTTTATAGATTTAATATAAATTTCGGTTATATGTGATGATTGTTATTTTTATTTATTTTTAGTATTTTTTTTCCTAAAATTGTAAAATATCGTTTATACAAAATTAGTGAGATTTTTAAATCATTTTATTGCGACTTTATTTGAATTTCAAATTTAGTACTTTCATTTAATAGTTATTTATTTAGCTTTTTAAAGAAATTTACATTTTTTTTAAAGTTAAATTTCTTTTTCTTAGATTTTTTTAAAAATAAATTTTTAAAGAAAAAAAAATTTCTTATTAAAACATTACTAATAGAGAACATATTTTATATAATAAATTTAATTTTTTTTAAAAATAAAAATTATTATTTTAAATATGAATACTCTAATATAAATATTTATTTTTTTGAAATTTCAAAAAATTTTTTTAATTGATTATTAAGAAAATAAATTTTTTAGGGAAAATAGTTTAAGGGTAGAATAATGGTCTTCAAAATCATTGATATGGGTTCAAATCCTGTTTTTCTCGATTTTTTTTTTGTTTTATTATGAGAAGTAAAAACTTTATTTCTATTTTTTTTATTTATACAAAATATTTATTTTTTTTTTTTAATATAGTAATGAGTAAACTTTTTTTATTTTTTTCCCTGGACTATTCTTTTTTTAAAAAAAAAATTCTTCATACTAATTACAAATTTATTTCTAATTACAACTTAATATTAAATAAAAACTTTTTTTTCCTCGATTACTTTCTAGTGAAATTTTTCTTTTTCTTTAAAAAAATTAATAACTTTAACTTTAATTTTAGATACTCATTTAGATTAAAACAGTTAAATTGAAATTTTTATAAAAAAAATGATAATTATAAAAAAAACATTTTTTTAAATTTTTATTTTTATTTTAATTACGGTTTAGTTTTTTTTTGAAAATCTATAAAACTTTGAATTTTAGGCCTATTTTTCTTTCTTTTTTTTTTTTATTTTTTAATATATATCAGACTTTTACCATTTAATAAAATTTTATTTGAAGTTTTTTTAATTATAATGTTCTTATATTGACTATTCTCAGGTTTCGTATTTTTTATAAAAAGATATCAGTTTAGTAAGTATACTACTGCTATACAACGTTTTTGAAAAAGAACTTATATACTTTTTTGATTAATAGAATCAGGTGTTTTTGTAATTTTTTTTTATTTAACATTAAATGCTAGTGAAGAGCCAGTTTTTATGTATGATCAATTAAAGCTATATAAAACTCATTTATTTTCTTGAAGATGATTTTTACAGAAATTATTTATTATTGTATTTATGATAATAATAGGTTATTTTGTTTTATTAAATTTAAAATGAAATACATTTTACCAACAATCAGCACTTCTTTTAGCATTAACTTTATTATTAGTTTACGTAGTTTGGCTAGAATTTTATCAATTTTTTCATATTATAAATTTTTACGGAAATTTATCGTGAATTTATGACTACGATGAGTTTATTTGAAATTTAGAGATAGAATTTAGAAGAACTAGAATGGTTAATAATTACACAACAGTTTGTTTATTGGCAAAATTTTGACATTTAATCTTTATTTTTGTTTTTTGAGTTTTTTTTATTTTAAGAGTAAACGAAATAGGTAGAGTTAGGTACGCACTATTAGCAGCAAATTTACAAAATTTTATTATTATGTATATATTAGCTTGGTTATACATGTTCCCATGATTAAAATTTTTTATTAGAGGATATATGGACGTAACTTATTATTGATTTTTTACTAATACTAGAAATATAGTAATCAGATCGTTTTTTAACGATATAAAGATATTTTTATTTTCAATTTTTTACAATGTTTTTGATTATAATTTCCTCTTATTTTCTTTTAAAAATAATTCATTTTTTTATTGAATAGAAGTCTCTGAACAAGTAGATTTCAATCAATTTAGAAAACATATAATAAAGGATTATATTATATCTAATCTAAACTAACTCTATGTTTTATTTTTTATTATTTATATTTTTAAATATATACATATATATATATATTCATATTATTTTTTTCTATTTATTTTTATTAATTTTATTTCTAAATTTTTTTTTTTATATAAATATATACATATACATATATATATACATATATATATACATTTTTTGATCATTTTGTGTATTTTTATATTTTATAAAAATACTGACTATAAAGCACTTATTTCTCGAATTTTTTTTTTGGTTAATTATTTAAAAAAGTATTTTAAAAAGATGGTTCAAAAAGTTAAATACCTAATATTTGATTTAAAATTTATATTTAAAGATTTATTCTTATTTTTTTTTAACATAAACATTATAGTAACAAATTTTTTTCAATATTTTAATAAATTTAATCTATATTTATTATATTTTAACGATAGACGTAAATATTTGTTAAAAAAATATGTGTACACTATTAACCATAAAAGAATAGCTATAAATTATTTTTTTTTTTCAATGTGAACTGGTTTATCCGGTACTGCTTTAGCAACAATGATTAGAATGGAGTTAGCACATCCTGGAAGTCCTTTTTTTAAAGGAGATTCTTTAAGATATTTACAAGTAATTACAGCTCATGGATTAATTATGGTTTTTTTTGTAGTTGTACCAATTCTTTTCGGAGGTTTTGCAAACTTTTTAATCCCTTACCACATCGGTTCTAAGGATGTTGCATACCCTAGATTAAACAGTATTGGTTTTTGAATTCAACCATGCGGTTTTATTTTAGTAGCAAAAATAGCTTTTTTAAGGCCACAATATTGAAGATACTACGATAAAACATCGTACTACTTTCCATTATTAGATAGATCTATGAATAGAAAATTTCAAGAATATAAATTCGATAACTTCTTATCATTTAATTTTTTAACAAAATTAACTTCTGATGAAAATTTACTTTTTTGAAAAGCAAAGACTAAAAATAAATATAAAAATTTTGATAACTATTCTGGAATTCCTCAAAAATTATTCTTTTGAAAAGATATAATAAACTATCCTGAATCATTTTGATACGCAGCTAGTAGAATAGTAAAGGCTAGAAGAAAGAAAGTCTATTTTACAAAATGTTCGAATAGAACTTTAACTACAGCAGGATGGACATTCATTACACCATTTTCATCCAATACAAAATATACTGGTATTGGTGCACAAGATTTATTACTACTATCTGTAGTATTTGCGGGAATTAGTTCAACAGTTTCATTTACTAATTTATTAATAACTAGAAGAACTTTATGTATGCCAGGTATGAAACATAGACGTGTACTACTACCTTTTGTATCTATAGGAATTTTTTTTTCATTAAGAATGTTAGCATTGGTAACTCCAGTATTAGCAGCAGCTATGATTATGATGGCTTTAGACAGACATTGACAAACAACTTTCTTCGATTTTGCTTACGGAGGTGATCCGATATTATCTCAGCATCTATTTTGATTTTTTGGTCATCCTGAAGTTTATATTTTAATTATCCCTACATTTGGATTTGCAAATGTAATATTACCTTATGCCAATACTAGAAGAGTCGCATCTAAGCATCATATGGTTTGAGCAGTTTATGTTATGGGTTATATGGGATTTTTAGTATGAGGACATCACATGTATTTAGTAGGTTTAGATCATAGAAGTAGAACTATGTATAGTACTATAACTATTATGATTGCTTTACCAGCTACTATTAAGGTTGTGAACTGAACCTTAACTTTAGTTAATGGAGCCATAAAAATTGATTTGCCTCTATTATGTATTATTTCATATATATTCTTTTTTTTAGTAGCGGGTTTTACAGGTATGTGATTATCTCACGTAGGTTTAAATGTTTCAATGCACGATACATTTTATGTTGTAGCACATTTTCACATTATGTTATCCGGAACAGCAGTTATGGGTCTATTTGCTGGTTTTTATTACTATTTTGTTGCATTTTTTGGTATAAAATACTCTAGATTTTTTGGGTATTTACATTTAATTTACTATACTGGAGGACAATGAATAACTTTTATACCACAATTTTTCTTAGGTTTTTCAGGAATGCCTAGAAGAGTACATGATTATCCTGTAGTATTTATGGGATGACATAGTATGTCCTCAGTAGGTCATTTTATTACAACAACTGGAATTTTTTTCTTCTTTTTAATGTTAATAGACTCAAATATTGAAAGAAGATTAGCTACTCCTACTCATCTTGGTATGCCTAGATGAAATAAGAGAATTGTATACTATATTTTTAAAATAAGATACTTACAAAATATAAACAAACAAAACTCAATCCTTCCTAATTATAAGGTTAGACATTTATTGACTAAAAAGTATTTTAATGAATACGAGGTTTTTCAAAAATAAATAAATTATATATGTGAATAATAGAATATATTTTTATTTTAATTTTAAATATTTTATGTATGCTATTTATAACTTTAGTTATTGCGGCTTTAACTTTAATTGAAAGAAAAGTTTTAAGTTTAGTACAACGTAGAGTAGGTCCATTTTTTGTAGGTTATAGAGGTAGATTGCAATATATTGCTGACGCTTTAAAATTATTTATAAAGGGAGTAATAGTACCACACGAAGCAAATAAATTTTGATTTGTAACTATGCCAGCCTTTACAGCGGCAGTTTGTTACGTTTTTTGAATGAACTCAGTTTGGGGTCCAAGTATTAGTATTTTTGAAATAGAATATAATATAGTCTATGCAACTCTATTATCATTATTGTTTGGTTATTGTATTATGTTAACAGGTTATTTTAGTAAAAGTAAATTTGCAGTTATGGCTGCTGTTCGTTGCGGTATAATGATGTTAAACTTAGAAATATTTTTAGGATTGTTATTAGTAAATTTAGTATTTTTAACAGGATCTTTTTGTTTTTCTGTTTTTATTATTTTTCAAGAAATCTTTTGATTTTTTTTAATTTTTTTTAATTTTTTTGGACTTATTATAATAATTTTTTTATTAGAAACAAATAGAGCTCCATTTGATTTAGCAGAAGCTGAGTCGGAGTTAGTAACAGGATATTCTGTGGAATATGGTGGTTTTTATTTTGCATTGTATTATTTAGGAGAGTACTTTCATTTATTTTTTTTTTCTATGACAATATCAATATTAGTTTTAGGGGGTTGAGAATATCCTTATTTTTTTTTTTCTTTAAATTACTTTCTTTTATATTAAACTATTAAAATTTTAAAATATAAAAGTAAAAATAAAATTTTTATAGAATTTATATTTTATATATGTTAAACTTAAATATTTACGGAAATATTATTTATGAAAATATTTTTTTTTGGGTATTTTGATTAAATTTATATAATGAAGTTTGGTTAGTCCAATTTTTTATTTGTTATTTATTATATCTTTTTTATAATTCCAAAAATATTTTTTATTCTTTATTATATTTATTTTTTTTAATTTTATTTTTCGGATTTGCGCTAAGTTTTGTTCAAATGGAATTATTTACAGGTTTTTTGTGAGTAGTAGAATTTACAATTGTTTTTATCTTATTAATTTTATTGTTTTACTTAAATGTCGAGGGTACTGTTTATCAAATTTTTTTTAAAATAAACTTTTTATTTTATTATATAAGTTTAATGAACCTTCTTTTTCTCTTTTTTTTTTGATTTTTTAATTTTGATTTTGAAAGTAGTGCACTTCAAGTTTTCAATACTATAGAAATATACGATAATTATTACGAAGCTTTCAATAACTTTTGTATGAATGATTTTATGTTATTAAAAATAAGTTATTACGAAGTAAATAGTCTAGAATTTATTTTTATAGGTTTATTGCTATTATTTGGTAGTTTAGTATGTGTTGTTTTAAACAAAAATAAATATAAAGTAAGAAACGCTAATCTTTTTAATCAACTATCTTTTTTAAAAAATTATTATTATTATTTTATTAGAAAGCAAAATCTCACTACACAATCTAACTTTATACCAAGTATAAGAATTTTTAAAAAATCTTATAAACGATAGTATTTTTTTTAATGATTCAAAAAGGAACTTATTTATTTATAACAGATAAAAGTGGTGTCTGGTGATGCAATGTATTTCATTTATACAAGGGTTTTAAAAAAAAATTTACAAAGGGAGGAAATTTTGTAAAGGTAAGTGTAAGAGTATTAAAAACAAAAAATAATGTAAAAAAAAAAAGTAAATTTAAAAGTTTTATTATTTTAACTAAAAATAATCAAAAAAAAAATGATAACTCAAAATGAAATTTTAAGTTAAATTCGGGTGTTTTATTAAAAAAACGTTTAAATATGGTTAGTAAAGAATTGTACGGTCCAACGTTAAGTATAATAAAAAGAAAGAAGTTTAATTATTCATTTTCTGGTATATTATAAAAAAATATGTTTAAATGATTATTTAGTTATTGATTTAATCCAACAGATAATCCTAGTATACTATCAAAAATAAATACATGAAGTTATATAAATATAAAAATATTCAAAATAAAAATTCAAAATTATATTGTATTTTTTATTTTGAATTTAAACGGTTTATACTTAAAGAAATTAAAAATTTTTTACAAAAATTCATCTTTTGAAATAGTTTACTATAAAATAATATATATATTAGTATTATTATTTTTTTTTTTTTTTATATATTAGTATATACAATAATTTAATATATAAATATATGTTATTAATAAAATCTTTTTTATTAACAAAAATTTTTTTACAGTTAAATATATATATACTCATTCTTTCGCTATTAATAGGATTTATTTTATTGTATTTTAACAATTTTTTTTCTTATTTTTTTAGTTTTAAATACTACTCATCCTTTATTTTTTTAAAATTCTTTTTAATTTTTTCATTAATTATCTCCTTTTTTCTTTTTGTTTGTTCATTTTATTTATACTTAAATTACATATATTTATTTATACAATCTACAATCTTTGATTTTTGTTTTATTCCTAAATTTATATGTTTTTCGAAATTTAAATTTTTTAATCTTTTAAGCTTTAAATGAATAACTATTTACTTAACTATTGATATTTTTGGTTATATTTTACTCCTCTTAGCTTATATTGTAGGTTTTATTTCTATTATAATTTTAGATAATAGACTAAATTGAAAAGTAATAAAATATTTATTTGCTTTTAATGTTTTTGTATTAATAGTATTTTTTTATGTTTCTGTAACAAATTTAATAGTTTTTTTTCTATTGTACGAGTTTTTGCTAGTACCATCTTTTCTTTTTGTATATTTTGTCAGTCCAAGTCGTAGAGCATTACAGGCTTCTATCTATTTTGTTATTTGAACTCAAATAGGATCATTTTTAGTTCTTTGTGCTATAGCTTACATAATAATTACTTCAAATAACTTTTTATTTTTTTTATTTTATTTTTATAATTTTTCAAATTTCGAAGTTTGATTCTTATACATATTTCTTTTTTTAGGATTTGGTTTTAAGGTACCAATCTGACCATTTCATTATTGGTTAACTAAAACTCATGTTGAAGCTCCAAGTGGTTTTTCAATTTATTTAAGTGGTTTTTTAGTTAAAAGTGCTTTGTTTGGTTTTTATAAATTAACAAATATTTTAAGTTGTCACATTAATACTAGTGTTTTCGTTATTATTTGTCTTTTCGGAGTCATAGACGCTTCATTAAAAATGTGGGGTCAAACTGATTTAAAAAAATTAGTTGCATACGGAACAATACAAGAAATGAATATTATTTACCTAGTTTTCTGTTGAGGTGATTCTATCGCTATAATATCAGGTATTTTATTTACTGCTACTCATGCTTTTTTATCGGCATTGATGTTTTTTGTAGTAGATTGTATTTATAGAAGATTTTTTACTAGATCTATAATTGAAATAAATGGTCTGTTGCAGATCAATCCAAATCTGTCATTTTTAATTATTTTAATGATAATTTTTTTTGCTGGATTACCAGGAACACTAAAATTTGTCGTTGAGTTTTATATTTTTGCCGGACTGCTGGAACTATCCTTAGTTTTAACTTTCGTTCTAATTTTTGTAGCAAATGTATTAGGTTTGATAGGTTTTAGTAAAAACTGATTTAATCTAATTTTTGGTATATCAAAAAAAAATTTTAAAGTTTTACCGCTAGATTTAACATATAAAGAGATATATATATCTTTTTTATGTTTTGCTTTCTTATTGTTTTTTTCATTTTTTACAAATTTTTTATTTTAATTATATATATAATTACATTTATTTATATATAAATCATATTCCTCATATTTAGTACAACTTAAAAAATAAGTTAGAAAATACAAAAAATACTAAAAATAAAAATATTATAGAGAAAAGTACTGTAAAGGAAAGATGAAAAGAATTTTTTTAAAAAAATTTAAAAAGAATTTGAAATTTAGTGTTAAAAAATTTTAAAGTTTAAATACTTTAAATTACCTTTTGCATAATGGACTATTAAGTTTATGAAAATAGCGAGCATTTTTTTATTATTGCTTATTGAAAAAAAAAAAAGTTATTTTCATAAAACCCGAAATCTGGTGACATTAGTTATTGTAAGATTGAAAATTAAAAAAATTTTAGGATCTAATTCGTAAGTGTTGCAAAACTTTGAAGATAACAATAATTAGGAGTGAAAGGCTTACCAAACTAGATAATAGCTGGTTCTCTACGAAATCTATTTTAGTAGATTTTTTTCTAAAAAAATATTAGGGTATAAATAAATTTATTAGTAATTTTATTAAAAAATAAAATTACTAATAAAAATTTTTTAATATAATATTTAAAGAAAAAAAACAAAATAATGGCGCTAAAGTCTTTATTTAAGAAGGGAACAACCTAGATTATTTTTTAAAGTATAAGAAATATTTTTATTATAAAGATTTTTTTTTTTAAAAAAAAAAAAAAATAAGCTCGGAAACAGCTATTTTTTAAAAAAAACGTAAAAGTTTATTTTTTAAATTTTTTAAGTAAATTTTAAAAAAAAAAGAAAAAATCGAAAATGAAGAAATAAAAAAAATATTACTGAAAAAATAAATTTTGAAAAAAATGGTAGTAGAGTAAATTGTAATTTTATTTAAGAAATTAAAAAATCAATTGAAATAATAATAGTATTAGTAGTAGATATAAAGTTAAATCTTTATTGTTTTAAAATTTAGAGTTACTTAATTTAGATAAACTTATTTTGTGTGAATCAAAATTTAATTTTAATAATTTTTTATTTTAAAAAGATAATTAAATAAAAAAAATTTATTTTTTACTAGAATAATATTATATTTTTTATTTTATTATTTTAGTAAGTAATACTGGAAATATTTTTTTTTTTTGTATTGTATTAAAACTAACGCAAGTAATATAGTTGAAAAAATGAAAACATAAAAAATAATAATATTGAAGGAACTCGGCAAATTGACTTTGTAACTTAGGAATAAAAAGAACTAAAAGTAATATAAAAAAGAAAAAAGCGACTGTTTTTTAAAAACATAAGATTTTGCAAAATAGTATAATATGAAGTATAAAATCTGACACCTGCCCAATGCTGTAAAATGAAAAAAATTTATTTAATATAAGTTTATAAATTCCAGTGAATGGCGGCCGTAACCCTGACGGTCCTAAGGTAGCAAAATTCCTTGACGGGTAATTTCCGTCCTGCATGAATGGTGTAACGACTTTTTTACTGTCTCCAATATTAATTTTACGAATTTATAATAATTGTGCAGATACAATTTTTTTTTAGCTAGACGGAAAGACCCTATGCACCTTTACTATACTCAATAAAAAAATATTATAGAAAATAGAATAGTTAATGATTTATTTATAATTTATTTATATAATATTTAATTTTTTGAAAATTAAAAAGTAAAAATAACTTATTGATTGGTAGTTTGACTGGGGCGGTCACTTTCTAAAAAGTAACGAAAGTAAATAAAATTTTAATTTAAAAATATTATTTTAAAATTGATAAAAAATAATAACTATTATTTTTAGACAATTTATTATTGTTATAATAATGATCCGGTTTAATTTTTTTTTACCGATAAATGAATAAAAGGTACGCTAGGGATAACAGGCTAATAATTTTTTAGAGTTCTTATCAATAAAATTGTTTGGCACCTCGATGTCGGCTCATCACATCCTAATAAAGTATAATTTATTAAGGGTTCGGCTGTTCGCCGATTAAAGTGGTACGTGAGCTGGGTTTAAAACGTCGTGAGACAGTTTGGTTCCTATCTACTAAAAAAATAAAATAAAAAATAGCTTTAGCTCTAGTACGCGAGGATTGAGTAGAGTTAACCTATGGTTTAAAATTTAATTTTATTTATTATTGATTTTTAGCTAAGTTAATGAAAATTAATTTTATTATTAAAAAAAATTTTCTATTTTTTATTTTTAATATTTTTTTTTTATATAAATAAAATGAAATTTTTATTTTTACTAAAATTAGTAATAAAAGGTAAAAATAAAAAAAAAAAAAATATTTATTTTCTATGTAAAATTTTTTTTTTCCCTGATATATAAAACAGCACTAAACGGATATCTAATTATTTTTTATTAAAACGTTTGATTTTTACGTTATTTATATTTTGTAAAAAAAAGGTAATAAATTTTTTTTTATAAATAAAATTTTAAATGGATTAATGAAGTAAAACATTATAGTAATTAATAGAAAAAATTATTTGAAAAATAATACAATTGAGAATTAAATATAAGTATAAAAAAAAAAAAAATAAAAAAATATTTTTGAAAAAATAACTAAAATAGGTAAAAGTCCTAAATTTTTTATTAAAAAACTACTTGAGTGGTCTCAAAATGGGTTCATTTCCCAATTTCTTAAAGTTCAATTCTTTAAAGTAGTTAATTTTGAAATAGTGACTGATTGGTAAAAGTGGTAGATTGTAAATCTATTGAAATAAATTCACTGTTGGTTCGATTCCAATCTATTTCAACCTTATATAAATATAAACTACATTAGAATATATAATAGATAGAAATATAAACTACATTAGAATATATAATAGATAGAAATATAAACTACATTAGAATATATAATAGATAGAAATATAAACTACATTAGAATATATAATAGATAGAAATATAAACTACATTAGAATATATAATAGATAGAAATATAAACTACATTAGAATATATAATAGATAGAAATAT
>Ga0307987_1000221_pt1 | contig 35639 bp, 29 predicted proteins | sample EllFjometagen181_FD_203157 | JGI IMG/M metagenome (GOLD analysis project Ga0307987, IMG submission 203157) | Marine microbial communities from Ellis Fjord, Antarctic Ocean - #181 | ecosystem: Environmental > Aquatic > Marine > Unclassified | place: Southern Ocean | collected 2014-10-08 | reverse complement strand
TGTTGCCGAATCTGTTGCTGGCCTTGGCCATGGTCGCCGTCGCCTCCATCATCATCATGTACGCCTGCAACTCCTTCGAGGACGCGAGCGGTCACCTGGGGCGCAACATGCCCCCCGGCGTCCGGGGCGCCACCATCAACGCCATCGGCAGCTCCCTGCCGGAACTGCTCACCACCTTCATCCTGCTGATCTTCTTCCTGGACAAGGATGGTTACTCGGGTGGTATCGCCACCTGTGCGGGCTCGGCGGTGTTCAACGCCGCCATCATCCCGGGCCTGTGCATCGTCACCGTGGTCTTCGTGGGCGTCAAGAACGCCAAGGGCATCCGCGAGAAGGTCCCCTTCATCACCGTGGGCACCGGCACCATCCTGCGCGATGGCTTCTTCCTGGTCCTCGCCGAGATCGTGCTCATCTACCTGCTGTCCAGCACGGTCATGTACTGGTGGATGGGCCTGGTGCTCATGGGCGTCTACGTCCTGTACTTCACCTTCCTCATGGTGCAGTTCAAGCTCCACGGCACCGAAGACAGCGACGACGACGACGACGATGACGATGATGACGACGACGACGGAGATGAGGTGGGCAAGCTCAAGGCCCTGATCACCTTCGACTTCAACCAGCTGTACTTCGGCGGCGCTGACCTCAACAACGGTCGGGCCTGGGCCGTGCTGGCCTCGGCCACCGCGGTCATCGGCGTGGCCTGCTACATCTTGTCTTGGGCCGTCGTCCACGCCGCCGACACCCTCGAGATCCCGCTGTACTTCACCACCGTCATCCTGGCGGCGGCGGCCACCTCGGTGCCCGACACCGTGCTGTCCATGAAGGACGCCATGGCCGGCGACTACGACGACGCCGTGTCCAACGCCCTGGGCTCCAACATCTTCGACATCACCGTGGCCCTGGGCCTGCCCCTGTTCGTGTACGGGCTCATGCACCACGGCGACATCACCCTGGCTTCGGCCAGCACCGGTGGTGCGGTGGCCGACGTGCAGATCCTGCGGATCGTACTGCTGGGCTTCACCGCCATCGTATTCCTGACGTTCCTCATCGGTCGCAGGATGACCGGCGCCAAGGGCGTCTTCCTCATCAGCATCTACGGCTTCTGGACCGCGTTCATCGTCATGCGGGCCTTGGATGTTCCGTGGGTGAACAACGCCGTCAATCAGATCAACAGCATCGTCAACTCAATCATGTGACCCGGCAGCCGCCGGAGGAGGAAACCCCATGGAACTCAAGCAGAAGGGTGCAAGCGCCAACCTCGGCGCCTTCAAGCAGCTCAAGATCAGCCTGGTCTGGACCTCCGCGGTCGACCTCGACCTCATGGCCTTCTACAAGACCAAGGACGGCCGCACCGGTGGTGTCTACTCGGACAACTACGCCGGTGGAAGCATGGGGGATCTCAACGCCTTCCCGTTCATGCAGCTGTCGGGTGACGCGGGCGTGGACGCCACGGGCGGCGACAACCAGGAAGACATGCTCTTGGCCAAGCTGGAAGACTTCGATGAGCTGTTCATCTGCGCGCTGAACTTCACCGACGCCTCCGCGGGCACCAACAAGACCTTCGCCGACTACGACGCGCGGGTCGATGTGGTCACCGATCGCGGCGAGAAGCACAGCATCCGGCTCGACTCCAGCAACCAGGGCTCCGTGGCCGTGCTGGCCAAGTTCAGCGCCGGCTTCCTGGGCGCCCAATTGCTCAACGACTCCAAGGTCATGAGCTTTGCTGAGTTCAAGTCCACCGTGCCCGGCGCCGGCGACATCGAGCTGGCGTCGAAGGTCACCCTGGCCCAGAAGGGCGACAGCATCGCCATCAAGCCCAAGGTCACCAGCGCCTCGGGTGGCAACGAGGTGCTCATCAACCTCAACTGGAACACCGGCGCCCCCAAGAAGAAGGGCTTCCTGGCGGGTCTGTTGGGTGGTGGCGAAGAGATCGATCTCGATCTCGGCTGCTTCTACGAGATGTATGAAGGTCCCACGTCGGCCATCCAGCCCTTGGGCCGCCAGAACCCCGACGGCACCTTCGGCAGCTTCAACTACCCCCCCTGGATTCTCCACCTGGGCGACGACCGCTCCGGCGCCGACTCGGGGGGTGAGAACCTCAAAATCAACCTGGCTCAGTGGTCCAGCATCAAGCGGGTGCTGATCTACACCTACATCTACGAAGGCGCCCCCAAGTGGGCCATGACCGACGCGGTCGTGACCATCAAGGCCCCCGGCAGCCCCGAGATCGAGGTGCGCATGGGCGAGCAGCGCGACCCGCGCCGGCTCTGCGCCATCGCGCTGCTCGAGAATGACAACGGGCAGATCAAGGTCACCAAGGAAGTCAACTTCTTCGGCGACCAGGAAGAAGCGGATCACCACTACAAGTGGGGTATGCGCTGGGTGGCTGGCTCCAAAGATTGATGTGCGATGGGCGGGCGGGGGGCTTGCGCTCGGGCGGAGCTCGGCCCGTCAGGTCCATCGTCTGGCGGGGGCTGGGTGCCCTCGCGCTCATCGCCGTCTTCGTAACGGCGCTGTGGGGCACGATTCAGAACCTTCCCGAGGGCGTTCACCCTCTCAGTGGTGATGAGCGCGACTTCGTGGAGATCGGCACCGAGCTGCTACCCGTCTACGGGCGCTGTCTCATGCTCGATCCGTCCGCCTGGACCGATCCCGTTTGGGGGGAGAAGTTCAACAACTACGGTTCCCCAAACCCTCGTATCGGCGTGTTCATTTTGGGCGCTGCGGCGCTCGTCATCGATCGGACCCTGGGACCGGAGAGCCGGGCGTACTCGCTCAGGGTGTTCATGGCGCTCGTCTCGGCCTGCACCGCGGTGGTCGTGGTGTGGATCGCCAGCCAGAGTGCTTCGCCGCTGGCCGGTGGGTACGCCCTGCTGTTGATGATGCTTCACCCCATCATTCGAATGTCACGAGTGCTGGTTGTCCCAGAGACGCCAATGCTACTGTTCGCGCTGCTGGCGCTGGCGTTTCTCGTTGCGGGCTTGGGTCGGGGCAACGCGGTGGTGAGGCCCACGCTGTTGGTCCTGGCCGGCCTGTTGGCGGGGGTGGCGGTGGGTACCAAGCTCTATGGGGTTGCTCTACTGCCGGCGTTCCTGGTGCTTTGCCTGCTTCGTGGCAGAAAGCTGGGACGTCGCGGGTGGGCCTTTGTCGGACTGGGCCTGCTGCTGGGGGTCGTCGTCTTCTTCATCTCCAACCCGTTGTTGATCCAGTCGCCTGCACTGTGCATTCGCGCCATGACCATTGGTCACCTGGAGACGCACGGCGGCGCCTTCGGGATGTACGGTGCCGGAATGGAGTCGGTGTTGTTGATGCTGCGCAGGGCCACCGCTCTGTGGGGGCCGGCGACGCTGCCGTACCACAATGTCAACACCGAGCCTATCCCTGGCTTCTCCTGGGTGTGGAGCCTCCTTCTTCTACTCGGTGTCACATCTGCCATCATCCATCGCCGGGTGCTGCCGTTGATGTGGCTGCTTGGCTGCGTCGTGGTGGTGGGGTGGGTGGTGTCCCGGCTTCCGATGGGCTGGTTCGCAGCGAAGACCTGCATGCTGCCGTCGTTCGCAGTCGTGATGGCTTGTGCCTGCTTCGATCCCCTGTTTGTCGCTCTGGCCGTGTTCCGTCGGCGCAAGGTGCAGGGCGAGGCGTGAACCCGCGGCTCGACGGCCGGCGATAGCGGACTACTTCGCCCTGATCTGCATCACCAGGCTCTCGATGTGGATCTGGTCGCCGTCCTGCGGCAGCGCCGCGCTGATGACGATGGGGCTGCCCGGGCTGAGGGTGTCCAGGTTCAGGGCGCGCACCCGTCCCGACATGCTGCAGCCTTTGCCGCTGCAGCTCTGGCTGCTGCCGACGGTGACGGTGCTGGTGAGCTGGGTGGTGGGTGGGCCGTCCGAGCGCAGGTACAGAGGACCGTCGTAGACCGGGTTTCCGCCGCTGGTGACCTTCAGCAGGCCTTTCATGTGGTAGACCGCGTCGGTGGTGCCCTGGGTGATGTCGTGCTCCGATCCGGTCTCGAGGGAATAGTCGAGCCATAGGCTGACCTCTCCGTCGGGTACTCCGGTCTCCCAGGCGATGGTGACCTTGTCGCCGCTGACGCTGAAGGGCTGCTGGGCGATGAGCTTACCTCCGCATGAGGTCATGGTCGCCAGAGCTGCGATGATCGACATCATCGTGGGGGTGCGGCAGGTCATGTTGGTCTCCTGGACAGGGCTGGTGGCCAGCAGTATACGGCGGGCCCTCATCGGCATTCCACCATGATCGCACAGCGTCGGGAGTCGCGCATGTCCATCCGCATCTTCATCACCGGCGGAACCTTCGACAAGGAATACAACGAGCTCACCGGCGAGCTGTTCTTTCAGGACAGCCACATCCGGGAGATGCTGCGCAAGGGACGCAGCCACGTGGACGTGCAGGTGCGCACGCTGATGATGGTGGACTCCCTGAGCCTGGACGATGACGACCGCGAGACCCTGCGGAAGAACTGTGCCCGCTGCCCCGAGGAGCGCATCGTGGTCACCCACGGCACCGACACCATGGAGGCCACGGCGCGTCACCTGGCCGCGGCGGGCATCTCCAAGACCATCGTGCTCACCGGCGCCATGGTGCCGTACACCTTCGGCAGCTCCGACGGCCTATTCAACCTCGGCTCGGCCCTGGCCTACGCCCAGGTGCTGCCTCCCGGGGTGTACGTGGCGATGAACGGTCGCTGGTTCGACGGTGACAATGTGCGTAAGGATCGCAAGACCGGGGCCTTCGAGACCCTCGACGGCTAGGGCTTCGAGGCGCTCGACGGGCGGGGCCCCAGGGGGCTACAGATTCGGGGATCCCCAGGAGTCCCCATGACCCCCGAACTCGAGAACCTGCGCTTCGGCTACGAGACCAAGCTCTTCGAGTCGATCGAGTCCGAGATCGGAGAGCAGCGGGGGCGGGACTCCGAAGAGGCTCAGGATCTGCTGCAGATGCGGCGGCGCAGCCTGCTGGGCGATGCCGTGCGCATCACCCCCGAGCTGCTGCCCGAAGTGCACGCGGCCTACCGCGACTGCCTCGACGTGCTGGGCGGCGGGCTCACGGGCAACCTGTTCGTGATGCAGAGCTCCGAGTACAACGCCTCGGTGCTGGCCCACGACAAGACCTTCGATGTCGTGGTGCACTCCTCGCTGTTGCGGGACTTCAGCCTACCCCAGCTCAAGTTTGTCTTCGGCCACGAGCTGGGTCACGTGGTGTTCGGGCACTCGAAGTTCAACATTCGTGAGATCCTGGGCAACCCCGACGGCGTGCCCGGCGCGTTGGCCAGCCTGTTGTTCAAGTGGTCCCGGGCCGCCGAGGTGAGCGCTGACCGAGTCGGGCTGATGTGCTGCGGCCAGCTCACCGATGCGGTCTCGGCCCTGTTCCTCACTGCCTCGGGCATCACCGGCATCGACGATGACAAGGTGCTGCGATCCCTGCGCGGTCAGTACGACGAACTCGAGAAGCACATCAACGAAGAGGGGGGCGGGCATGGCTGGATCCGCACCCACCCCATGATCCCCATCCGCTTCAAGGCCTGTGAGCTGGCGGCGCTGGACATCACGGCCCTACGCCAGAAGCACCGCGGCTTCTCGTGGTCGGGTTTCCGGGGCATCGACCGCAAGATCATGGGCGTGCTCGAGACCCTGGACAAGCTGGTGGACTTCGTGCCCGGTGCCGGTCCTGGCGGCATGGCTGGAGGAGGTGGCGCCCTGCGGGGCCCGCGGGAAGAGGACACCCAGCTGGCCGTGTTCCTGTCGCTTCTGCACGTGGCGCTGGCAGATGGCAAGATCCAGTGGAACGAGAGAGCCTTCTTGACCGATCTGCAGATGGCCATGAGCACCCGCCTGCCTGTCAAGCACATGATGGACGCGGCGGAAAAGAGCGGTCGGAAGTTCGGGGCCAACGCTATCGGCGAGATCCGGGAGCGCCGCGAACAGTTCGAGTCCGACGACGTGCGCAAGGTACTCGAGCTGGCTGCGGTGATGATCTGTCAGCACGGCCGCATCAAGCGCCCCGAGCAGAAGGCCATGGAAGACGTTGCCCAGGCCCTCGGCTGCAACGCTCGCATGGTCAACGAGGTGGTGATGTTCGTGCAGATGAACGGCCCCACCCAGCAGAAGGTGCTGGAGGGCTGGTAGGGCTGAACCCTAGCCCTTCCTGCGTGCGACCTTGGCCTTGATCTCGGCCTCGAGGTGGCCGCTGAGCTCTTCGACGGTGGTGAGGTGGCGCAGCTTGCCGTCGTGGTAGCCTTCGACGGTGATGGTGCCTTCCTCGGCCTCGCGACCGCCCACGACCACCAGGTAGGGGATCTTGGCGGTCTTGCCGTTGCGGATCTTCTTGTTGAGGGTGTCGGCGGTGTCCTCGAGCTCGACCCGGAAGCCTTCCATCTTCAACGCGGTGGCCACCTGGGCGGCGTAGGCGTTGTGGTCCTGGGCGATGGGCAGCACCCGCACCTGGGTGGGGCAGAGCCAGAGGGGGAAGGCGCCGGCGAACTCTTCGATGAGCAGCCCGAAGAATCGCTCGAAGCTGCCCTGGATGGCCCGGTGGATCATGACGGGGCGCTTGCGCTCGCCGTCGGCGTCCACGTAGGTCAGGTCGAAGCGCTCGGGCAGGTTGAAGTCGAGCTGGATGGTGCCGCCCTGCCACTCGCGGCCCAGGGAGTCGCGGATGACGAAGTCGATCTTGGGGCCGTAGAAGGTCGCGTCGCCTTCTTCGATGTAGTACTTGCCGGCCGCCCGCTTCTCGAGGGCCTGGCGTAGGCCGTCTTCGGCCATGTCCCAGATCTCGTCGGAGCCGATGCGCTTCTCGCCGCGGGTCTTGAGCCCGACCATGTACTCGAAGCCGAAGGTCTCGAGCACGTGGCAGCAGAAGTCGAAGACTCCCAGCACTTCGGCGTGGTAGGTCTCGGGGGTGCAGAAGATGTGGGCGTCGTCTTGGGTGAAGCTGCGCACCCGGAGCATGCCGTGCAGGGTGCCGGCACGCTCGTAGCGATACACGGTGCCGAACTCGAAGAAGCGCACCGGTAGGTCGCGGTAGGACTTGGTGCCCACGTTGAACATCATCACGTGGCCGGGGCAGTTCATGGGCTTGAGGCCGTAGTTGCCCAGGCCCTCGCCCTTTCCGTCCTTGGACTCTTCGGGTTTTCCGTTCTTGCCCTTGTCGGCATCGCCGCCGATCAAGCCCTGGTCCAGCTCATCCAAGCTGTAGACCATGAACATGTTTTCACGGTAGTTCTGGATGTGGCCGCTGGTGTACCAGGCGTCGGTCTTGAGGATGTGGGGGGTCTGCAGGGGCTGGTAGGGCTTGTCGGGGTGGCCGTAGCTGCCGTCCACATGCAAGCCCCAGATCCAGCGCTTCATGCTCTCGACGATGTGGGCGCCGTTGGGCAGGTAGAAGGGCAGGCCCGGTCCGGCCAGCTCGGGGAAGGCGAACAGCTCGAGCTTCTTGCCCAGCACCCGGTGGTCGCGCTTCTTGGCTTCTTCGAGGCGGCGCTGGTAGTCGTTGAGATCCTGCTTGGTCTCCCAGGCGGTACCGTAGATGCGCTGCAGCTGCTCGCGGTTTTCGTCGCCCTTCCAGTAGGCGCCGGAGACCGACAGCAGGGCGAAGAACTGGATCTGCAGGGTGGACTCGAGGTGGGGACCCGCGCAGAGATCGACGAAGTCGCCGCTCTGGTACAGGGTGATGGTGCCGTCTTCGAGGGACTGCACGTGCTCGGCCTTGAGCTTCTCACCTTGGGCCTCGAAGCGCTCGATGGCGTCGGCCTTGGAGATGGAGATCTGCTCGAACTTGGCTTTCTGCTTCTTGCGAAGCTTGAGCATCTCCTTCTTGATGGCCTTGAGGTCCTTGTCCGTGAGGGGGTGCTCGGTCTCGAAGTCGTAGTAGAAGCCGTCGGTGATGGCCGGGCCGAAGCCCAGCTTGGTGCCGGGGAACAGGCTCTGCACGGCCTGGGCCATGAGGTGCGCGGTGCTGTGGCGCAGGGTGTACAGACGCTGGTCTTCTTCGGTCTGGGTAGACTTCTTGGCGACGATGGGCATGGCCCCTCCGGTGGAGTGATCCGAGGCCCCTGTTCTTAGCCGACCCGCGTCGGTGATGCGATGGCTAGTGCTATCCGGCCCCCCCGAACCGTAATGCGGCATTCAGCGCGATCCTACGACATCACCCCGGGGTCTCCCTGGTTTTATCCCAGGGCAAACCCTGAACTCTCCACGGAGTCCATGAAGTCCTGCAGGATCACCGTGGCCGCGGCTTGGTCGATGGTCTGCTTGCGCTTCTTGCGCGACATGTTCCGGGCCAGCAGGCGCCGCTCGGCTTCCACCGAGCTGAAGCGCTCGTCGTGGTAGGCCACCGGTAGGCCGCTGGCTTCGCCCAGGGCGTCTCCCACCTGCCGCGCCAGCCGACAGGAGCGGGTCTCGGCGCCGTCGAGCTCGAGGGGTAGACCCACCACGATACCGACAACGCCGTGTTCCGCGAGGATGGGAAGCATCGTGGCGACGTCCTTGCCCACGCCCTTGCGCGCGACGGTGCTCACGGGTCGGGCCAGGATGCGCAGGGCGTCGCATACAGCGAGGCCGATGGTCTTGGTGCCTACATCGAGGGCGATCAAAGAGCCTGGACGGGTAGTGTTCATGGGGGCGGAGTATAGCTTGTCTCCGGTCCACGAGGTGTTCGCCCTTGAACCTCACGCTTCATCTCACCACCGCCTGCAACATGCGCTGCGCGTACTGCTATGCGCCGCCGCACCCCGGTCCGGGCATGAGCCTGGCGGTGGCCGAGCAGGCCATGGACCTGGCGCTACGCAGCGCCGAGGGGGCTCCTGTGGGCCTGGCGTACTTTGGTGGAGAGCCCCTGGTGGAGCTGCCTCGGATTCGCGCCATCGTAGACGCGGCCGAGGCGCGGGTGGCCCAGGGCAACGGGCGTTTCCACCACAAGCTCACCACCAACGGGCTGGCCATGGACGAGGCGTTCCTGGACTGGGCCGAGGCCCACCGGGTCAAGGTGGCGGTGAGCGTGGATGGGGTGCGCGCCGCCCATGACGCCCATCGCCGCTTGCCCGACGGAGGGCCGAGCTTCCACCGCGTCCTGCCGCGGCTCGACGCGTTGTTGGCGAGGCGGCCCTACGCCACTGTGTTCATGACGGTGCAGCCTGATGTGGTCGGACTGCTCCGGGAGTCGGTGCACTTCCTCTTGGATCGCGGCGTGCGCTACCTGGTGATCTCTCTGAACTACGCCGGGGACTGGGACGCGGTGAGCTTGGAAGCCCTGGAGGCCCAGTTCACGGCGCTGGCCGATGACTACATCCGCTGGTCCCGGGCGGGCCGGAAGTTCTACCTGAGCCCCTTCGAGGTCAAGCTGGCCTCTCACATCCAGGGTCAGGACTACGAGCGTTGTCGCTGCCAGCTCGGCCTGCGGCAGGCGTCGGTGGATCCCGATGGCTGGCTCTACCCCTGCGTCCAGTTCACCGCGGGGGGGGCCGACTGGCGCATCGGGCATGTGGCCACGGGCATCGACGAGGCCGCACGGGCGCGGCTGCACGCCCTGTCCCAGGAGCTGGTCGAGCCCTGTGATCGCTGCGGTATCGAGCCTCGCTGCAGCCGCACCTGTGGCTGCCTCAACTGGCAGACCACCGGCTCTTTGACCAAGGTCTCACCGGTGCTGTGTCGTTACGAGCGTATGCTGGTACCCCTGGCCGATCGCATCGGGGCGACGCTGTATGCCGAGGACAACCCCGCCTTCCTGCGCAAGCACTACGAACCCGCCGGGCCGCTGCTGTCGCTGATCGAGGATGCGCAGGGCTAGCCGCCGTTGTCGTGCAGCCAGACCACGAAGTCGCGGACCTGGGTGCGTAGGAGCTCCTCGACCTCGGCTACGGCAGCTTCGCCGGTATCCCAGTCCCAGTCGTCGGGGCCGGTCGGGGCGTAGAACACGCCGACGTAGCGTGAGCGGGTTCCCGCCAGCGCCGCCAGCGCCACGTGGTCGGCCAGGTCGCGAATGTCATAGCTCCAGCCCGAGAACCCGGAGAAGCCCGGCTCGGTCACGAGGCGCTCGTAGTCGTTGTTGGTGACCACCTCGAGGGTGAAGCTGGCGTCGCGGTCGCACAGGTCGAAGCGATCCGTGACCACCGCCCCCTCGAGGACCTCCCAGTCTTCGCCGCTGATGGTTTCCTTGTGCTTCAGCCGGTTCACGCTGAAGGTTGTGCAGGATGAGCCTGTCTCCACCGCGTCGTAGCCGGCGGCCACCAATTCCTGGCGCACGATCTCCGCCGCGTCTTCTTCGGAGAGGAACACGGGGGGGCTCACCGCGACGCAGCCGAAGGCCACGTTGCCCCGTCCATGCTCGAAGATCGGGGCCAGCAGCGGCCACAGCAGGGCGCAGCCGCCGAGCAGCGTGCTGGCACCCGCGGTACCGGCGGCGATCCGCAGCGACGAGGCGACCCGGCTGGGCCGCTGGGTGCGGGTGGGGTAGGCCGGCTCGGGTGGGGGCGCAGCCTGCAAGGTGAGGGTGTCTTCGGGGCGGGTCACAGGCCTATGCCTCCGCTGACAGAGAACGACGAGCCCAGCGCGGCGCCCTCGAAGGGTGCGCCCCCGTAGCCCGCCTCGACACGGAACTGGAAGCCGATGTCCACCACACCGTAGTAGCCCAGCGCGCCTGCGCCACCGTAGGGGAGCCGCCACCCGGGCCCCAGCCCGATGGAGCCCGAGGCGCTGGCGCTGTCTCTGGATATGGCGGCGCTGGTGCCAAGGTCCACCCGGCCGTACAGCCCGCGCTCGAAGCTCTTGGCATAGGCGCAGGCGGACAGGCGGAGGTCGGTGCCGGCGTAGCCGTTGGTTACGAACAGGGCGCCGCCACCGATGCTCATTTTTGGCGCGAAGCGGATGTCCACCGACGACCCCGCACCCCAGCTCGTGCCGTTGCCGCCCGCGCGTAGCTCGGCGATGTGGACGATGATGCCGGCGCGGGCCCCAGGCTTGTCGAGGTCGACCTCGGCGATGGGCGTCTCGGGGGGCGTTGGGCTCTCGGCGTCCTCGACCGCATCGACGGGAGGCGGGGCGTGCACCGGCGGGGCGGGCGCGATGACTTCTGTGGCCACTGTGGGTGGCGTCTCGCAGTCACCCTTGCGCTGGAGGGTGAAGCTGTGGTCGGGGTCGTAGCCCAAGAGGAAGCCGCAGCTGGCGGGGTCTTGGAGAAGGTGTTGCTCCAGGGCCGCCAGCGGGTCGGTCGCGTGCAGGACCGGAACCGGATGTCCAAGGGCGCGCTCGACTTCGATGGCCAGCACATCGGCGTCCGGTCCTGAGGTCGCGACAAACACGGGGGTACCCAGCTCGAGCTCCACCGACCGAATCTTCTCCACCGCCCAGCTCGGCAGGGTCGCTGCGGTAGCGGAGGCGACCCAGAGCATCAGTGCGGGCGTCATGGCTCGGCACCCTGATCGCGCAGCCAGGCCACGAAGTCGCGTACTTGGGCCCGCAGTTCTTCCGCCGCGTACTCCTCGGCGCTCGGGCCGGTGTCCTCGCCGGTGTCCCACCATTCTGGGGTTTCGTGGCCGACCGGATCGTAGAACAACGCCACGTAGCGCGACCGCGCCCCTCCCACGGCTTGGAGGGCGACGTGGTCGGCCAGATCGCGCAGGCTGAGGCTCCACACCGAGCAGCTGGTGAACAAGGCCTCCTCTACGATCTTGTCGTGATCTGGCAGGGTCACGATCTCGAGCGAGAAGCCCGCTTCCCGATCGCACAGATCGAAGCGCTCGGTGACCGCCATACCCGCGAGCACCTCCCAGTCACGGATGTCACCGCAGAAGTCTCGGCGATGCAGCTTGTCGATGGGGAAGGTCGTGCATGCATCGCCGGTCTCCACCCCGTCGTAGCCTGCGTCCTCGAGCTCCTGGCGCACGATCTCCACGGCCTCTTCCTCGGACATGAACACCGGGGGCACGACCGCCATGCAGCCGAAGGAGGCTCCGCCGCCCCCGTGCTCGAAGATGGGGGCCAAAAGCGGCCACAGCAGCGCACAGCCTGCCAGCGCCGAGGCCGACAGCGCCCCCCCGGTGACGACGGGCAGGGTGGGCCTGCGGCCGGGTGCCTCGTCGCGGGTGGGGTACGCCGTCGCGGGTTCGACCGCGGGGTGGAGCGTGAGGGTGTCGTGGGAGGGGGTCACAGGCCCAGCCCTCCACTGAGGGTCAGTCCGGCGCCGATGCTGGCACCCTCGAGGGGCGCGCTGCCGAAGCCCGCCTCGCCACGCAGCTCGAAGCCCAGGTCCAGCACGCCGAACATGCCTCGTTCACCCTGTTCACCGAGCTGGAAGCGCCAGGCTGGCCCTGCTGTGAGCCGGCCGGCCCCGCTGACGCCGTTGATGGACAGCAGCCAGCTGGTGCCCACACCGAAGCGGCCGTAGAATCCCTGCTCGAAGCGCTTGGCATAGGCGCAGGCGGACAGCCCGAGGTCGGTACCGACATAGCCGTTGACCACTATCAGCCCGCTACCACCCAGGCTGGTGTGGGGGCCCATGCGATAGTCCACCGACGGTCCAGCGCTCCAGCTCACGCCGCTGCCGCCGACGCGGCCTTCGGCGAAGCGGACGATGACGCGTGGTGGTTCGGTTGTGGGTGGGGGCTCTGGAACAGCAGCTGGATCCGACGCGGCCGGCGCGGCAACCGCCTCGATACGGTCGATGTCCCAGTCAGGCATGGGCTCGGCGTGGAACGCTGCGATGAAGGCGAAGAGTGCTGCGCTCATGCTGCCCCATCTCCGCTGTGGCGAAGCGCACACGATCATGGGCTTCTCGGGTTCCATGCTACCTCAGGAGCGGCCGCGCCGCGCCGAGCAGGGCTCGACCTGGATAGTGTTGCTCTCCCCGCGAGGTACCCCATGCCCCCCATCCCCCCCATGGCCGAGCTCGAGATCCTGTCCCAAGGCGACGAGGTGGTGCAGGGCTATACCGTGGACACCAACGCCGCCTGGATCGCCCAGCGGGCCACCGAGCTGGGGCTGCCGGTGGGGCGTCATGCGTCGGTGGGGGACGATCTCACCGCCATCGCCGGGCTGCTGTACGAAGCCGCCGAGCGGGCCACCGAGATCGTATGCACCGGCGGGCTGGGGCCCACCGATGACGACCACACGGCCGATGCCGTGGCGGCGGCCTTTGGGTTCGAGCTGCAGGAACACCCCCAGGCCCTCGAGCAGATCCGGTCCCGCTACGCGAAGTTCGGGCGAGAGCTGGACGTCACGGGGCGGCGCCAGGCGCGCATCCCCGTGGGCGCGCGCCTGCTCGAGAACCGCTGGGGCACGGCGCCGGGCTTCATGGTGGATCGCTGGCCCTGCCGCCTGTGGTTCCTGCCCGGCGTGCCCCGCGAGATGAAGAAGATGATGGCGGCCCATGTGATCCCGGGCTGGCGCAAGCGCTACCCCCAGCTCGCCCCCGGCCGCCTGATCACGCTGCGCTGCGTGGGGCTGGGCGAGAGCCGGGCCCAGCTGAAGCTGCGGGGTGTCGAGCACCCCGACGTGCGCATGGGCTTCCGGGCCGCGCTGCCCGAGGTGCAGATCAAGCTGCGCTTCGCCCCTGGAGCGGACGAGGCGTTCATCCAGGCCCACAGTGCGCGGGTGCGCGCGTGTCTAGCGGACTGGGCCTTCACCCTCGAGGACAGCACCCAGCCCAGCTCAGGGGGGACCATCGAAGAGGTGGTGGGGCGGGCGCTGCTCGCCCGGGGCGACACGGTGGCCACTGCGGAGAGCTGCACCGCCGGCCGGGTCGCCGCCGCTCTGACCCGCAAGCCTGGCAGCTCGGCCTGGATGCTCGAGGGGGCCGTGGTCTACTCGAGAGCCGCCAAGGAGAGGCTCTGCGGTGTGCCCGCGGCCCTGCTGGATGAGCACGGCGCGGTGAGCGAACCCGTGGCCAGGGCCCTGGCCGAGGGGATTCGGGAGCGCTCCGGCGCAACCTGGGGCCTGGCCACCACAGGCATCGCCGGCCCCGGAGGCGGCACCGAGGACAAGCCCGTGGGCACGGTACACATCGCGGTGGCGGGACCAGAGGGCACGGCCCATCGCATGCTGCGGCTGCCTGGGGATCGCCGGCACGTGATGGATTTGAGCGTGGCCTTCGTGTTGAAGCTGCTACACGATCAGCTCTGAGGTGGTGCCCGGGCGCGCGGAACTCTGGACCCTGCGCCGCAGGGTGGCGACTTGTGCGCGCCGGGAGTGCCGGGAGTGCCGGGAGTGCCGGGAGTGCCGGGAGTGCGCGTAACCCTGGACCCTGCGCCGCAGGGTGGTGACTTGTGCGCGCCGGGGAGGCCACAAGCGCGCGTAACCCTGGACCCTACGCCGCAGGGTGGTGACTTGCGCGCGCCGGGGAGGCCGCAAGCGCGCGTAACCCTGGACCCTGCGCCGCAGGGTGGTGACTTGTGCGCGCCGGGGAGGCCACAAGCGCGCGTAACCCTGGACCCTGCGCCGCAGGGTGGTGACTTGCGCGCGCCAGGAGTGCCGGGAGTGCGCGTAACCCTGGACCCTGCGCCGCAGGGTGGTGACTTGTGCGCGCCGGGGAGGCCACAAGCGCGCATAACCCTGGACCCTGCGCCGCAGGGTGGTGACTTGCGCGCGCCGGGAGTGCCGGGAGTGCCGGGAGTGCCGGGAGTGCGCGTAACCCTGGACCCTGCGCCGCAGGGTGGTGACTTGCGCGCGCCGGGGAGGCCACAAGCGCGCATAACCCTGGACCCTACGCCGCAGGGTGGTGACTTGTGCGCGCCGGGGAGGCCACAAGCGCGCGTAACCCTGGACCCTACGCCGCAGGGTGGTGACTTGCGCGCGCCGGGGAGGCCACAAGCGCGCATATCCCTGGACCCTACGCCGCAGGGTGGTGACTTGTGCGCGCCGGGAGTGCCGGGAGTGCCGGGAGTGCCGGGAGTGCCGGGAGTGCCGGGAGTGCCGGGAGTGCCGGGAGTGCCGGGAGTGCCGGGAGCGCGATACGGCTTGTGCTGGAGGTTTCCATGCACAAGATCGTTGTCCTACTCGTCGTACTCCCCCTGGCCACCATCGTTGCCTGTGGCGACAAAGAAGCCGACGACACCGCCATCGAGGACACGGCTCCGGACTTCGTGCCCCCCGATGGCGGGGTGATCCAGCTCGAGACCCGCGACGGGGTGCTGCTCGAGGCCGACTACTACCCATCAGCCTACGCCGGCGCGCCCAGCGTCGTGCTGCTGCACATGTACGCGGTGTACTACGACCGCACCGGCTGGCCCCTGGACTTCATCGACACCCTCAACAGCCACGGCTGGTCCGTGATCGTTCCCGACCGCCGGGGCGCTGGCAACTCCGAGGGCGATCCCGAGGAATCCTGGGACGGCGAGAAGGGCAAGTGGGACGTCGAGGCCTGCACCCTGAGGCTCCAGGAAGACGGCTACGGCGACCCCGCCATCATCGGGGCCAGCAACGGCACCACCACCATGATCGACTACGCCATCTGGGCGCCGAGCGAAGGCCTGCCCGAGGCTGTGGCCCTGGGCTTCATGACCGGAGGCACCTACACCATCGCCAACAACATGGTGGGTGATCTGCCGGTGCTGCCCGCCATCTTCACCTACAGCACCGACGAAGCCGCATGGTCCGAGGGCAAGATCGCCGACAACCCGGGCGACTGGGAGTTCTTCGAGTACCCCGATGGAGCCCACGGCACCGACATGTTTGACGCCGCGCCAGAGGTGGCCGACGATATCGAGGGTTTCTTGTCGAAGTGGCTGGAGGACTTGGGCTAACCCCGAGCCAGCGCCAGCACCCTGGCCACGAAGTCCGACTTGGCCTCGCTGTAGGCGTTGCGGTCGTCCCGGTGGGCGGTGGCCAGCGCGAGCTTGAGCTGCCAGTATTCCTCGCGGGCCGGTGCGTTGGCCCTCAGGTAGTCCCGGAAGGCGAGCTGGGCGTGCCACTGGCCCTCGCCGGGTACGTACATGTGGGCGTGGCAGTCGTCCATGCGACGGTAGAAGTGGCGGCGCTCGAGGCCGTAGGCCCCCATGTACTCGAAGCCCAGGGCCGCCATGGCCTCGGCGCAGCGCGGCCCATCGGCGTGGCTTCGTAGGGCGGGCATCATGTCGATCACGGGCTTGGCCCCCAGGCCGCGTACCGCGGTGGAGCCTACATGCTCGATGTGGGTGAGCCAGGGCGCGCAGACCTCGAGCACAGCGTCTCGGTAACGGGCGAAGCGCGCGGGCCACGCGGGGTCGTAGGGCGTCAGCACCACGGGGCCGGGCGTGGGGGAAGACGCTGCACGCGTACCTTGGGTGGGGAGCATAGAGCCCGACTAACCGCCGAGGGATGCCGTGGACGCCCTTGGGGTTCCAGGGCTACGCTCCTTCATCCTCTTCGACCCAGGCCCACGATGACCCTGCACCCCGCCCTGCTCGCCTTCGCCCTGCTCGCCGCCCCCGTCATGGCTGGTCCCGCCGCAGTGGCGGTCAAGAAGGTGGGGTCCTGCCCCAGCGGCTACTCTACCTCGGGCGACTACTGCAATCCCTCGAGCTCGAGCTCCCGCTTCGCGGTCGAAAAGGTGGGGTCCTGCCCCAGTGGCTACTCCACCAGTGGCGACTACTGCCTGGCCAGCTCCGATAGCTCGCGGCATGCCACCCCCAAGACCGGCTCCTGCCCCAGCGGCTACTCCACCAGCGGGGACTACTGTCTGCAGAGCTCGTCTACGAGTTCATCCTCCAGCTCAGGTCGGCCCGACATGACGCCGGTGGCCCTGGCCAAGGTGGGGTCGTGTCCCAGCGGGTACTCGACCTCGGGTGACTACTGCAACCCGAGCAGCTCGAGCTCCCGCTACGCGGTGGTCAAGGTGGGGTCCTGCCCCAGTGGGTACTCCACCTCGGGCGAGTACTGCCTGGCCAGCTCCGACAGCTCCCGGCACGCGGTGCCCAAGGGGGGGAGCTGCCCCAGTGGGTATTCCACCAGTGGGGACTATTGTCTGTCGAGCAACTGATCCGTCAGCGCCTACGCCAGCCCACCAGCACCATGCCGGCCAGCAGGCCCATCAGGGCCAGGGGTGAGCGAGGCTGGGCGGAGCAGCCGCATTCGGGTCCGTCCTTGTTGGGGTCTCCGCCCAGGCCGGTGTCGTCGGTGATGGGCTCGCAGTCGTCGCCCCAGCCGTCGGCGCCAGGGTAGATCTCGGCGTCGGTGTCGTCGCAGTCGTCGTCCACGCCGAAGCCGTCGCCGTCCTGGTCGTCGTCGTTCCCGTCGCAGTTGTCATCCACTCCGTCGTACCAGATCTCGGTGGCGTCGGGGTTGATGGCCGCGTCGGTGTCGTCGCAGTCGTCGGCCAGCACGAAGCCGTCGCCGTCCTGGTCGTCGTCCATGCCGTCGCAGTCCTGGTCTACGCCGTCGTACCAGATCTCGGTGGCGTCGGGGTTGATGGCCGCGTCGGTGTCGTCGCAGTCGTCTTCGACGCTGAAGCCGTCGTCGTCCTGGTCGTCGTCGTTTCCGTCGCAGTCGCCGTCTACGCCGTCGTACCAGACCTCGGTGGCGCCAGGGTTGACGCTGGCGTCGTCGTCGTCGCAGTCGTCGATGCCGTAGCTGTAGCCGTCGCCATCGGCGTCGTAGTCGTCGGCCCCGTCGCAGTTCGAGTCCACGCCGTCGTACCAGGTGTCGCTGGCTCCAGGGTAGATGGCGGGGTCGCTGTCGTCGCAGTCAGCGCCGCCATGGGCATCGGCGTCGTAGCCGTCGCCATCGGCGTCGTAGTCCGAGGCGCCGTCGCAGTCCTGATCCACGCCGTCGTAGTAGACCTCGGTGGCGCCGGGGTTGATGGTGGTGTCGCTGTCGTCGCAGTCGGTGTCGGTCTCGTAGCCGTCACCGTCGGCGTCGTAGTCCGAGGCGCCGTCGCAGTCCTGGTCCACACCGTCGTAGTAGATCTCGGTGGCGTCGGGGTTGATGGTGGCGTCGCTGTCGTCGCAGTCCGACCCACCGGTTTCATCGGAGTCGAAGCCATCGCCATCGGCGTCGTAGTCCGAGGCGCCGTCGCAGTTCGAGTCCACACTGTCGTACCAGGCGTCGGTGGCGCCGGGGTAGACCGCCGCATCGGCGTCGTCGCAGTCCGTGCCGCCATAGGCATCGGAGTCGTAGCCATCGCCGTCGGCATCGTAGTCCGAGGCGCCGTCGCAGTCGCTGTCCACGCCGTCGTACCAGGTGTCGGTGGCGCTGGGGAAGATCGCGGCGTCGGTGTCGTCGCAGTCGCTGCCGCCGCACTCGATGGCGTCGTAGCTGTCGCCGTCGGCGTCGATGCCGGGGAAGGGCCAGCTGCCCAGGTCCAGCAGGTTGTCGGTGTCGTCGCAGTCCTCGGCGGTGCTCGAGGCCACCAGTTCGACCCACAGGGAGCCTGTGCCCCACTCGCTCTCGGTGATGCTGTAGGGGCCCAGCACGTCGCCGGCGCCAGAGGCCAGGGTCGTGATGGTCTCTTCGAGCACGGTGGTGCCGTCGTCTCTGTAGACGGACAGCACGTAGTCCGCCGCGTCCAGCAGACCGTCATTGTAGACCGGCACCCACAGGTCCACGGTGCCCGTGTCGCAGGCGTCGAAGCACCAGGTGGGATGGACCTCTTCGATGCCCAGGTCCACCAGGTAGTGTGAGGGGCCCAGGATGTTGCCGCCGGCGCGGAAGTTGTTCCACGACAGCCAGTTCTCATCGGGCACCGCGGGGATGCTCAGGTCGTCGTTGACGTTGGTGATGTTGTAGGCGTGCTGGTTCCACACCGGCCGGGCGGACACCCAGGGCACCGCGTCGGTGACGGTCTCGTCGTTGCCCACCACCGCGATGCCCCGCCAGCCGGTGGAGGCGTAGTAGTTGGCGGCCACCACGATCTCCACCGCACCGTCGGCGTCCACGTCGGCGATGACCGGGTTTTCGTTGATGGTCCACGAAGAGTGATCCGTCAGCTCGAGCTCCACATCGCCCGTAGCGCCGTCGAAGACCCACAGGGTGTACTGGTCGGCGTAGACCACCTCGGCCTCGCCGTCGCCCTCGAAGTCGTAGACCGAAGAGCCGGTGAAGTTGGAGGACGAGTCGGAGATGGTGTTGGTCCACAGGGTGGTGCCATCGGTCTCGATCACCATGTAGATGGTGCTGCCGGCGATGCCGATCTCGGGCTCACCGTCGCCGTCGAAGTCGGCGATGGTGGGGGGGCCGCCTCGACCGCCGGCGCCGTGGGGGGACTTGCTCCACAGCAGGGTGCCGTCGCTGTCATGCAGGTAGACGCTGCCGTTGGTGACCTTGACCACCTCGGGCTCGCCGTCACCGTCGAAGTCGGCCACCGCGGGGAAGCCGTCGTCGCCGCCGTCGTTCCACAGCAGGGTGCCGTCCATCTCGTAGACCGAGTTGCCCGCCACCAGCTCGAGCTCGCCGTCGGCGTCCATGTCGGCGGGCACCGAGATGGCGCTGTTGCTGTAGCTGGAGCCGTAGCCGTAGGCGCCGGTACCCAGCAGGTTGCCCTGGTGGTCGAAGATCTGGCGGCCCAGGGTCACCTCGGCGGTGCCGTCGCCGTCCATGTCGGCGATGGCCGGGAAGGCGTAGACGCGGCCCTCGGTGCTGGCGGCCCACTCGAGGGTTCCGTCGGCCTCGAGGCAGAGCAGGGTCGAAGACGTGCCCACCACGCAGATTTCCGGGCTGCCGTCGCCATCGAGGTCCCCCAGGGCCACGCCGCCGCTGCCCTGGAAGCCGTAGCCGTCCACCGAGGTCATGGAGAAGTGGGTGCTGCCATCGTCGCCGCTGATGGCCACCAGGGCTCCCGCACCCGAGTAGTCCGGGTGGGCGTAGGCGGTGAAGACGATGTCGGGTACGTCGAGCTCGTCGATGAAGCCGTCGCCGTTGTCGTCGGTGATGTTGCCCACCACCGGGGTCATCATCACGTTGTAGTAGGAGCTGTGGGTGGGGTTCGCGGACCACTCCCACTCCACCACCGGGTTGAAGGTGCCGACGGCGGGCTCGCGATAGCAGGCCGCATCCACCGAGGATGCGGGTGTGCTGGGTGCTGTGGTGTCGTCGCACCAGGGCAGCCCGGTGTCCAGCCAGTCCGAGGCCAGGGCCAGGGAAGGGGTGGTCAGCGTGGCGGCCAGGACCAGGGAGCGGAGCGCGTGCATAGGCGGACCTCTTTCCGGAGACCCATTCAGCGTAACGCCAGGCTCCACTCACGCGTGGGGCCATCACGCGAGAGGGGCCGGCGGATCACAGCGCGCCGCGTCGGCCCTGCTATACCTCGGCGTCGGTGCCTCCCAGCAGCTGCACCGCGATGTCGAACACGCGCTGGGCCAGGTCGTCGTCCTCGACCGGCGTGAAGAAACGTTCGTCTTCGTACACGCCTGTGCTGAAGACGAACAGCTCGACCTCTTCCGTGCCCAGATTCGCGGCGGGGGTGAGCGCGGCGTACTCGGAGTCTTCGTACTCGAAGGCGATCAACTGGACGAACTCGATGGTCTCGCCGTCCTCGTTTTCGAAGGTGATGACGGCGAGGCCTTCGTCGTCGTTCAGCTCGTCGGTGTTGTGGTCGTGGTCGGTCATGGCTGTTCCAGGGGTGGGTGGGCGTTGGGGTCGGCGCCGCCGCATATGCTCGCCCGGGCTGGAGCGCACCCCACGTTTGTGAGCTGGGTGGAGCCGCATGTCGTTGACAGCCGAGGGGAGGTGCAGTACCCACCCAAGAGTCCCGCTGCATGCTCGAGGTTCTCCCTTGACCCCGCCTCCTACCTCTCACCGAGCCGGGTCGAAGCAGGAGTCCCGAACCCCGCGTGCGAAAGGCGTTTGGTTGTGGACCACCGAGCTGGTCGCGATCGTATTGCTCTACATCGTGGCCGTGGAAGCACGGCTTTCGCTGTTGGATGGCGCCTGCGTGGCCGGGGACTGGCCAGTGACGATTCGGCTCGCCCAGGAGTTCGCCTTCGGGCTCTCCCCCACGTTGAGCCCTCAGATACTCTATACGAGCTGGCCAACCCTTGTGCTCGGCAGGTTCGTTGCATTGTTCCAGGAGCCTGAGCGAGTCTTGTTCGCCTGGTTGTTGTTGGAGGCGACGACCGCCCCCATCCTCTTCGTCGTGGTGCGCAGGACAGCGGGCCTGTTGGCCGGAGTCCTGGCGGCGCTGGTGATCGTGTGGTCCAATGGGGACATCGAGCTGGCCCTCGGGTTGCGATCTCCCTACTTCATCACGGCGCTCGTGGGGTTGGCCGGGCTTGGGCTGTGGGCTGCGACCCACCGCAAGACCTGGGGGGTTCCCGTCCTGGTGCTGGGCCTCGCGGGCGCTACCGTGCTCCACCTGGGGCTGTGGCTGATGAGCGTTGTTGGCGTCGTGCTCTGTGGCGTCCACCTGTTCCGGCTCCCTTGGCGGCGTGCCCTGGTGGCGCTGGCGGGCGCTCTCGCCGTCGGGGGAGAGATCTGCTGGGTGGTCTGGAGGCTCGACGGTCCGCGGCTCTCCCGTGAGATCTCCCTCAACACCGGTGGCCGGTTCGCGTTGCATATGGAGGACAACAACCCTGCGGTGTTGTTCCGACATGTCTGTGTGGGCTTTGACATCGAGCCGCGGCTCCTGCTCTGGTTTATCGGCGTTGGTGTGCTCTGCTCGCTGAGCCTGGTGGTGGCACATGGGGTCCACTTTCGGAAAGGGATCCGGCCGGTTTCCCTGGCGTGGCGGATGCATCGAAGGACCGCAGCGGTCGGGCTCCAGGCCGGGATGCTTCTGCTGGCTGCCAGCTATCCCTACGTGAGGCTGGGAGTTCAGACCGGCCACCTCTCATCGTTCCACTTCGTCGCTATGGTCCCCCTCCTCGTGTTGGCACTGGCGGGTCTGCTGGGTGCGTTGGGCTTCCACCGCTGGCCGTGGCTTGGTTGGGGGCTGGCTGCCATCCCCTTGGCGTGCTGGATCTGCCTGCCCTTCCCCGGGGCGCCAGCGCCCGCGTGCACACCGGGCGAGCTGGGCTCCCTTGGGGGCGTGAGTGAGCTATCGGATGTGGTGCGGGAACGTGCACAGGAGCGTCAGCACCGACCGGAGGTCATCGGGTACGAGGCGGGTACGCTACCCATTGGTCTGGAGATCGTCGTCGCCGTGGTGGATGAACTGGCCCGCTGGGGGTGGAGGTCCGAGTCCCTGCCGACCGACTGCTACCTGGTCACCCGGCCGAGCCGCGCGGCGACGCTACCCGAGCTGGAGATGCTCCACCAGCGCCCAGAGCTCGCGGTTTACTTCGATCCGGACTGTGCGGCCGTGCGTGTGAGTGGAGACCTTCTCTGCTCCGGTCAGGAATGGAGTTCGCTGGTGGGAGGCGCAAGGTCGTTGAACAAAGACGTGGACGAGCTGCTGCCCTGCATCCATCGGTTCTGATTCGTGTGCCGATCACTCGACGGCGTAGCGTCGCTCCCCGACTGCGATGACCTCGCCATCGATGGTTGCCTGCACCAGCAGTGCGGCCTCGGTACCTGGGCCCTCGAGGGTGATGGCGCCGGCACTGTGCAGGCCCCAGCCAGCGTTGAGCACCAGCTCGCCCACAGACAGGAGCTGGGCCTGGTTCAGCTCGCCATCCAGGGAGAACCAGGTCCACTGCAGCTCGATGGTCTGGGCGGCCAAGGGCGAGCCATCCCCGCCACGGGCGATGGAGATCTCCACCTCGAGCTGTTCGCCCTCGGCCAGGATCTGGCCTGGCAGCCCACCGAACACCACGGCGTTCGCGGCGTTGGCGCCGGCCAGGCCCGCTGTGCCCAGCAGGCCGAAGTCCTGCAGCAGGCGGTCGTAGCTCAGCAGGCCGTTGCCCTCCCACTCCACGTCGGTCAGCTGGGTGAAGACGTGGCCGGCGATGCGCGGGCGGGCGCGCACCGCGTTGACCCAGCCCGTGAAGTGTTGGGCGATCTCCTCGCGGCTCAGGCCGATGGTCTCGTAGCAGCCGGCCCCCGCGAACTCCGACAGCAGCAGGGGCTGGCCCTGGTGCTCCCAGCCTTCGCAGTACAGGTGGTCGCCGCCGATGGCCGAACCTTCCAGCACCTCTTCCAGGTGGGCGTCGATCTCATCCCAGTCGTCGCTGTAGTAGTGCCAGGAGGTGAAGTCCGTGTCGGTGTGGTCGAACACCCCCGTGATCACATCGGTGGTGGACTCGTCCTCGATCCAACGGCTGGGGTCGAGCTGTCGGGCATGGGCCACAGCGTCGAGCACCCACCGCTGCATTTCGTCGTTGCTGCAGAGATCGTCGGGGTTGACCAGCCCCCAGGCCTCGTTGAACAGCACCCAGCTCACCAGGCTGGGGTGGTTGTGATCCCGTCGCCAGGCGGCCTCGAGGTCCTGCCGCCAGTACTCCCGGTAGGGGGTCTCGGGGACGTTCTCCAGGAAGGTGGCGGGGGAGGGGATGTCCTGCATCACCAGTATGCCCATGCGGTCGGCGTGCCACAGCTTGCGGGGCTCGGGGTGCATGATGTGCACCCGCAGCAGGTTGAAGCCCAGGCCGTGGGCGGCTTCGAGGTCGGCCACCAGGGCGTCCTCGTCCGGGTAGGTCAGCAGGCCATCGGGGTGGTAGTTCTGGTCGAGCACGCCCCGCAGGTAGATGGGGTTGCCGTTGAGCTCGAAGACTTGGAACCGCTCGCTCTCGGGCACACCGTCGTCCGGACCGTGGCCTGGAGCCCAGTCCATGCCGAGCCCGCGCACGCCGAAGTAGCTGTGGACCTCGTCGTCCCCCAGGCGCAGGGTGGCTTCGTACAGCGCTGGGTCGGCGGGTGACCACAGGGCTGGCTCGTCATGCTCGGGGAACAGCTCGGTGAGCTCGAAGGCGAGGTCCTCGCTCAGTGGGCTCTCCCAGGTGGCCGTGTCGCCGCCGGGATGGGTGATCTCGATGGTGATGGCGTCAGCGGCGCCGTGGACTTCCAGCTCCAGCCCCACCCGGCCGGTCTCCCAGTCGGGGTGGAACCAGGCGCCGGCGATGTAGTCCTGGGGTCGGCCTTCGAGGTACACCGTCTGCCAGATGCCGCTCGAGCGGGTGTACCAGCTGCCCCCCTGCTTGCCGATAAGGGTGTCTGGCTCGTCCTCGGCCCAGTCCTCCACCCGCACCGTGAGCTGGTTGAGCCCCGGCTGCAGGGCGTCGGTGAGCTCGATCTCGAAGGGCAGCCAGCCGCCTTCGTGGCTGCCCAGCTCTACGCCGTTGAGCCACACCGTGGCCCGCCAGTCCACCGCACCGAACACCAGGAAGCTGCGTTCGCCGTGCCAGCTCGGGGCCTCGAAGCTGCGCTGATACCAGCTGACGCCTTGGTAGGTGGGGTCGGTGAGCGCGTGGGCCGCGGTGCCGTCTTCGGGCCAGGGTTCCCCCAGGCCGCTGGCCGGGCTCTCGAAGGGGAACGGCACTAGGATCTCCTGGTCCAGGACCCCGGCCTGGGCGTGCCAGGCTTCGCTGATGCCCACGTTGTCGGGATCGTGGCCGAAGGCCCAGGGACCGTTGAGGTTGACCCAGGCGTCCCGGCGCCAGTCCGGGCGGGGGTGCTCGGGCTTGGGGATGGTGGGCGGGGGGCCCGTGTCGGGGCTGGGGCCAGGGCAGGCGGTGAGCCCCAGGAGCAGCGTGAGCCCGACGCCTCGCCTCACGGCGCGATCCCGTAGAAGGTCCAACGGAACAAGGCGGTCTGGGTGTCGGAGTCGTGCACCCAGTCCCGGGCCTCGATCTCCACCTGGTTGATCACGGCACCTTCCAGCCCACTGAGGTCGTAGTAGTCCTCGCGCAGGGTCAGGGCCTGGTGGAAGTCGTCCTCGAGGCCGGTGACGTAGGTGCAGAGGTTTTCGTCCACCCCGTCGGTGAGGTGGTCCTGCACGGCGGACCAGTCGGTGAGGTCCCGGGTCCAGGCCGAGGCCAGGGGCGCATCGTGGCCGATCTCGATGGGCGGCTCGAAGATCAGCCACTGGGAGGTGGCCAGGTGGGTGTCGTAGGCCAGCTGCACCCCGATGCGGGTGGAACTGGTCTCCATGAAGTTCTGGTTGGTCTCGAAGACGGCGAGCCAGTCGGCCTCGCAGGCGTCGGGCACAGCGTCGGCGTCGGCGTCCTGCCCATCGTCGCCACCATCGCAGGCGTCGTCGGCGTCGCAGATACCGTCGCTGTCGGCGTCCGGACAGGCAGCGCTGTCGCTGGGAGCGTCGGTGTCATCGTCGCCTTTGGGGGTGCAGGCACCCAGCATGAGCAGCAGCGTGAGCGGGAGGAGATGTGGCTGCATGGTTTCAGTCCTCGTTCTCATCGTTGGCCATCCGCACCCGGTGACCGCCCGCCTGCTTGGCGGCGTACATGGTCAGGTCGGCGCGGGCGAGCAGGTTCATCTTCTCGCTGTGGTGTTCGGGGAAGCGGGCCACACCGATGCTGGCGCTGACGCGCAGCTCGTGGCCGTCGAGCTGGAAGGGCTGCTCGATGATCTCCAGCAGCTTGGTGCCCACCCGGAGGGCATGGCCAGCGGCGATGGAGGTGGGCAGCAGCACCGCGAACTCGTCGCCTCCGAGCCTCGAGACGGTGTCGGCTGCACGCAGGCAGCCCTTCAGGCGCTCCCCCAGGGCGCTCAAGAGCTGGTCGCCCATCTCGTGACCCAGGGTGTCGTTGATGGCCTTGAAGCCGTCGAGGTCCAGCATGAGCACGGCGAAGCTGGTGCCGTAGCGCTGGCAGGCTTCGAGGGCTCGCCCCAGCCGGTCGTGGAAGAGCAGGCGGTTGGGTAGCCCTGTCAGGGCGTCGTGGGTGGCCAAGTGCTCGAGCTGCTCGAAGCGCAGCAGCTCGTCGGTGACGTCGCGGACGGTCCAGACCACGCTTCCGTCGGAGCCCGCCACCTCGATGCGAGAGGCGCCCACCTGGGCCGTGAAGCTCGCACCGTCGGCACGGCGCAGGCGGAGCTCGAGCTGCACCGGATCGCCGCCGGGATGCAGCTGGGGGAGCAGCTCCCGCTCCCAGCGCTCCCAGCCCTCTCGCTGGGCGCAGAGCTCGGCCGCCGCCAAGCCGATGAGCTCCCCTTGCGACTTGCCCAGGGCTTGCTGCACGGCGGGGTTGCAGTCGGTGATCAGCCCTGCGTCGTCCAGCACCAGGATGCCCTCCGAGAGACTCGAGAACAGGGCGCGCTGGAAGGTGGCGGCACGGCGGACGTGCTGCTGCAGCTGCACCTGCTCGGTGATGTCCCGGGCGAAGCCGGCGAAGGCGCGGACCTGGCCGTCGTCCCCCACCACCGGATGCATGGAGCAGTCGCGGATCCGCCCTTGCACACGCTCGGTGTAGCGGATCGCCCGCCCCTGCACGAGCAGCGCCTTGGCTTGCTCCTTTCGGGTGGCCAGGGCGCCACCCGGTCCTGGCTCCGGGTCCCCGGGCCACACCGGGTCGCTCGCTGTGTGGACCAGGCGCTCCACGGTCTGCCGGCTGCAGGCTTGCACACGACCGTCCAGCCCCACCAGCAGGGCTGTCTCGTCCACAGCCTCTACCCGGCCCTGCGCCAGGGCGATGCCGGCATGCTGGGCCAGCGCTTCGATCCAGCGTTGCTCGGCGGGTGAGAGAGGCCGCGGCTGCAGCAGGGTCACGACCCCCATCAGGGCGCCCTCGTGGGTCAGGCCCAGCTCGTAGCAGCTCGGGTCGGCCCAGGTGTCGTCCACAGCGCGCAGCGCGTCAACGGGGCTGTGGGCACCGATGGGGCTGTCGGGTCCGTGTGGGGCGGGGTGCAGGCGGGCCTCGAGCAGGCGGGCATGGGTATCGGTGGGACAGGGGACGGGGGTGCCTGCGGTGGCGGCGCTCGAGCGCTCAGCCAGGGCCGCTACGGCCGCGGGGGGGCCGGCGCAGGCCTCGTGGCGCAGCGCGGCATCGCGGCCATCGAAGCTGGCCACCAGCACCACCGCTTCGGGCAGGGCCTCCCACAGCTGGGCGCCGATGCGCTCGTGGATCCGGTGTCGCTCCCCGGGGGAAGACCCCAGGGACAGGGTGGCCCCATGGAGGAACGCCTCGGCGTCCTGGGGCGCGGCACCGGGGGGGCGTGTGTGCGGCTCATCGTGGGTCATCGTGTCCCCGTGGCAGGGTCGGCGGAACCCCGCAAGCATACCCGATGGGCCCGGCATCGGGTCTCGCCTTGACCACCACCCCGCGTCTCCGATACCACTGCATCAGCACCGGAGGCTCCCATGCGCACCGTCCCCTGGCTCCTGCTCGTCCTCTCCCTCGTCGGCTGCAACTACTCGGCCGATCGTTTCGCAGAGAAGGTGAGCTTCGAGTGGTGCGACTGGCGCCATGGCTGCGGAGAAGTGGACGCCACGCAGGCGGAGATGTGCTGGCGGGCCGAGTGGGACAACTGGGATCAGGCCCTGGCGGCCGAGGACTGCGACTTCGCCGGCGATCGCTCCAAGCGCTTGTTCGAGATGTTCGTCAGCGAACTCGAGGCCAGCGACTGTGAACTGGGCGAGGCGTACACGCTGCTCGCCGAGCTGGCCGATGACATCTGCCAGCAGCCCCATTCCTCGGTGGACACCCAGGAAGACCCGGAGGATACGGGGGAAGACACCGGGGCCTGACGCCCTGCCTACGCGTCCATGTCCTTCCACTTCTTGGCCATCTGGCCGAAGACCAGTAGGGCCACTGCGGCCACTGCGCCGATGGTGGCGAAGGGGATCCACACCCACAGGTGGGGGTCGTAGGTCTGCCACAGCAGCTCGGTGGCGGCGGCGGTATCGAGGCCCTGGACCTCCATGAGCTTCGCGAAGGCATCGGTGCGTTGGATGCCTAGGGCGGTGTCCAGGTGGATGGCGTTGCCGTCCCAGACCTTGCCTTCACCCAGGGGGGTGTTCTCCATCAGGTAGCGCTGGGCCAGCACGGCCTTCTCGCCGAAGTGGCCGTAGATGTAGCCGGACATCTTGGAGCCCACGAAGCCGCCGATGCCCACGGGGATGTTCACGTAGCCCAGGTAGAGCCCTTTCTTGCCCGGGGGGGCGATGAGGCCCAGGTACTCGTTCTTCTTGGGGCCGGTGAGCATCTCGCCCAGGGAGAAGAGCATGATGCCGAGTACCAGCACCCAGCCGATACCGGTGAAGCCGGCCACGATGGTGCCGCCCACCGCCATGACCATGCCGATCATCATGCAGGTCAGGGTGCGCAGCCGCCGCACCAGCCAGGACACCGGGATCATCAGGGAGACGATCATGGCGGCATTGGTGGAGATGAGCACTTCTTGGGGCACGTAGAGGATGCCCGAGGCGTCCACTTTGGTGAGCACCGAGGTGCCGATACCGGGCACCAGAGCCAGCACCGCGGCCACATCCGAGCTGTCCACCCAGTCGGAGATGAAGTTGGGGTGCAGATCCCACACCTGGTACATCATCAGCCAGAAGCAGGACATGATCAGCAGCCAGGCCACCAGCCGGGGCTCGAGGATGTTGATCAGGGTGCGCTTGAACACGGCCATCAGGCTCTCGGTCTTGTCTGCGCCGGAGGGCACGTCCTTGAACGTGAACAGCATGAAGAGGTTCAAGCTGGTGAACCCTGCGGACATGAAGAACAGCTTCCGCCATTCCTCGACGCTGTGGTCGCCGATGATAGCCGAGGCCATCAGCGGGCCGATCAGCGCGCCGATGTTGACCACCCAGTAGAAGATGCCCCAGCCCAGGCTGGAGTTGTCCTTGTCCAGGCTCTGGGCCAGGCTGCCCTGCAGGGCGGGCTTGAAGAAGGCCGTGCCGGTGGCCAGCACCAGGATGCCGAAGAAGAAGGTCCAGAAGTCCCGGGCGTAGGCCAGGATCAGGTAGCCGCCGATGTTGGCGCTGATCGCCCCCGCCAGCACCTTCTTGTAGCCATAGCGGTCGGCGATGCCCCCGGTGAACATGGGCAGCACCGACTGGAATACGAACCACCAGGCGTAGATGGTGCCCTTGTGGGCCATGGTCAGGTGCAAGCCGCCCACGTCGTCGGCTTGGCAGATGTACACGGCCACCACCGAACGCAGGGCGAAGTAGGCGAAGCGCTCCCACATCTCGATGGTGTTGAGCTTCCAATAGGTGGCGCCCAACTTGGCCTTGGGGGCAGGGGCTTCCGTCTTCGGCTTCAGGTCCACGGGTCACACCTCGTCGCGGTGATGATTGCCGCACCTATGGGCCCGGGCCGAGGGTTGCACGCCTCGTCGCAGCCTTGGGCACCGCGGGCCTCGTCCAGTTAGGTCCCCGGGCCGGAGGTCTCCCATGAAGAAGGGCCTGATGGATGGCTATGTCGGCGTGAAGTTCGAGCACGAGCGCTCACCCCTGGACGCTCCCGCCCAGCTGGAGGCCCTGTGGCCCCACTTCCGTCTGGCGGGGATGGTGCTGGGCGGTCACGGCATGGCTCATCTCAACGGTGGCAACATGAGCGCGCGCTTGGGCGATGGCTTTGTGGTCACTTCCTCGGGCAGCAACCTGGGCATCCTCGAGCCCGGCGAGCTGGTCTATGTGGATGGCTGCCAGGTCGAGCCTGGGCGGGTGCGCTACCGGGGGCCGGTGCTGCCTAGCTCAGAGGCGATCATGCACCACATGGTGTTGGCGGCCCACCCCGAGGCTGGGGCCGTGGTGCATGCCCACGACGCCGCGCTCACCCCCGCCGCCATGGAGCGCGCGGGCCTGTTGCAGACCCGCCGCGAAGAGCCCTATGGCACGGTGGCGTTGGCCCAGCGGGCCCTCGAGGCCTTCGCCTCGGGCCGGGACCTCATCGTGCTGGTGAACCACGGCTACGTCTGCGTAGCGGAGAGCCTGGAGGCGGCGGTGGACCGGATCGTGGCCACCCACCTGCGCCTGTCAGAGTAGGTCTCCCAGCCCGATCTCTTTGCGGATCGTGGACTTGCCATCGGGTCGCACCAATTCGATGCCCCTGAAGTAGCCTCTGGCGATCCACAGCTCCATCTTGGTCATCCAGGGGGTGTCCATGAACGGGCCCTGGGGAGGCTCTCGACCCAGCCCCTTCAGTCGGCGGGTCCATCCGTGGTCGTAGAGTAGCAGCGACACGCGGGGGACCCGCTGGGACTTGAGGAAAGCCGCGAGGGACCGCAGGTTGGCCGGAGTGCTGGTGACGTCGGGGATCATGGGGATGCGGGGCACCAGGTCCAGCTCACCGCGGTGAGCCCGGCGGTTCAGGAGCACGAAGTTCTCGAGGATGCGCTGGTTGCCCATGCCGCAGTAGCGCTCGTGGTCCTCGCCGTTCATGAGCTTGAGATCGTAGAACAGGGTGTCCACCCACGGCCCCAGCAGCTCGTCGTATTCCTGTAGATCGAAGTGGCCACAGGTCTGCAGCAGCACGTGGGCGCCCCGCTTCTGGAGCTTGCGCGCGAGCTTGCCGGCGGCTTCCATGTGGAGGGTGGGCTCACCGCCCGTGAAGCTCACGCCGCCACCGGACACTCGCCAGAAGGGCATGTCCCGACAGATGGCGGCGGCCTGGACGATCTCGCTCAGGGGTACGCCGAGCTTGGTCAGGGCGTCCTGGGGGCAGGCCTCGACGCAGGCGTAGCAGCCCGTACACAGCTCGTGGTCCACCGCGGGCCAGCGGGAGGTGTCCACCGCATCCACGGGACAGACCTCGCTGCAGGCTCCGCAGTGCTGGCAGCGGGCCTTGTCGAAGGCGACCTCTGGTCCGACGCGCTTGCCCTCGGGGGTGTTGCACCAGCTGCAGCTCAGGGGGCAGCCCTTGAAGTGCACAGCCGTGCGAATCCCCGGGCCGTCGTCCAAGGCTTGGGGTTTCACCTCGTAGATGAGGGCGCTGTCCATGGGCGGCAGTATGCCACAGTCGGCGCAGCCGACCTCCGAGCTACTCTTCCACGAACAGCACGGCCGAGGCTACGGCGCCCATGCAGTGCTCGGTGAGCTCGCCGTCTTCGATCCAGGCGTTCATGGCGCGGTCGAGCATGTCGGGTACGAAGAAGCTGGACAGGCCGTCCTGGTCGGCCAGGGAGCACTGCAGCATGTCGGGCACCCACTCTGCAGGGTCGCAGTCGTCGGGGCTGGCCAGCAGGTCGGTGTCGATGAGGTGTACCACCGACGTGGCGATGTCCAGGGCGTCGTCGCCGCTTTCTGCGGCCACCTGCGCGGTCCCGAGCACGATCTGCTGCTGATCGTCGGTGATCCCAGGGGCGAACAGGGGCTCGAGCACCAGGGGGTAGATCCAGTCGCCGGGCGTGGCGTTGAAGCTGTACTCCAGGGTGTGATCTTGGCTGGTGATGTCCTCTTCCGCCAGCACGGCGCCCAGCGCAGCGCTCTGGAGCGCTTCGTCGTCTTCCACGAAGCCACCACCCATGAGGCGGGCCAGGCCGCCGTCGGCCCGGGCCACCCGCAGCGACACGCCGACGTGGGCGCCGGTGGCGGGCAGGGGCACGGCGTCGCCCCACTGGTAGGTCTGCTCGCCCACGGTGATGACCCCGTGGATCTGGGCCGAGGCCGGGGTGCGGGTGACGTAGCTGTGTCGGTCGCGCATCCCGTCCACCAGGCCCTGCACGTCGGAGGTTGCGGCCTGGACGTAGGTGGTGGGGAAGCCCGGAAGCACGATGGCGTGGCGGTCGCCGCCGCCCACCAGGCCCACGTGGATGCCGCGGGACAGCAGGGCTTCGTACCAGGTCAGCGACTGGCCGTCGGCCCCCATGCCCTCGGCCTGGACCGCCCGGCGGTAGGTGGCCGCGGCCGTCCGCCCCGAGGCTTCCCAGTTCTCGAGGTCCGCCGCGGTGGTGGGCGGCGAGGCCAGCAGCCAGCCGGAGTTCCAGACCTCGATGCTGTCGAAGCCGGTGACGTCCCAGGGGAACATGATGCCGGGGGCGAAGGGGTGGTTGGGGGAGAACAGGGCGCCCTGGGCGTGGGCGGACTCGATGCCGGCTTGGTAGTCCTCGACGCTGACACCGTCGCCGCCCGGGTCATGGTCCACGAACTCGGACACGCCGGGGGTGTTGGCGTGGCCGGAGCTGCCGAACTCTTCGCTGGGGATGGGGATCACCATGTCGCTGTGGAAGTCCGGATCGCTGTTCTGGTCCACGGTGCGGTGGTCGGAGATGGCGATGAAGTCCAGGGGGCTGCCGACGTACTCGGGGTGGTGCTCGAGGAACTCGGGCCACTCGAGGTACTCGGCCATGTCGATGACCGCGGCCACCGTGTCGAAGCCGTCGCTGTACTCGGTGTGCATGTGCAGATCCCCCCGCAGCCAGCCGTCGGCTGCGGTGGTGATCTGGGCCGGGGGTTCGTAGGGCTCCCCGGCGGTGTCCTGGGCCGAGTCCTGGGGGTCGGGGCAGGCGATGAGCAGGATGGTGAGCAGCAGCGCTTTCCGGTTCATGAGCCACCTCGACGAAGGGGAGGGTGCGGTAACCGCTGGGATGGCTTCGAACCCGTCGACGTTGCTGCGGATGGGCCCCATGGGTTGGCTATGATGAACTTCCTGGAGGATCCATGACCAGCGCTGGTGACAACATCCGAACGGTACGACCCGAGGATCGGGACGATCCCCACCCCATCCTCGCAGTGTGGGAGATCACCCTGGCTTGCGATCAGGCCTGTCGTCACTGCGGCAGCCGGGCCGGCACCCCGCGCACCGCCGAGCTGAGCCGTGCCGAGGCCCTCGAGCTGGTCCAGCAATTGGCCGCAGTGAAGGTCCGTGAGGTCACGCTGCTGGGGGGAGAGGCATACCTGCGATCGGACTGGGTGGAGATCATCCGCGCCATCACCGCGGCGGGAATGCGCTGCACCCTGGTCAGCGGCGGGCGGAACCTGAGCGCCGAGCGGGTCCGGGCCGCTGCCGCCGCGGGGGTCTGGTCCATCTCCATATCCGTGGACGGGCTGGCCCCAGCCCACGACCAGCTTCGCGCGGTGTCGGGGTCGTGGCGCGCGGCCATGGATGCCCTCGAGACGCTCCGTCGCGAGGGGGTGCGCGCTACCGTCAACACACAGATCAACCGGGCGAACCTGGACGACCTCGAGCGCCTGGGCGATCAGCTCGCGCAGCGTGGCGTGGGTGGCTGGCAGCTCCAGCTGACCACCCCCATGGGGCGGGCGGCGGATGGTGAGCGCCTGGTGCTGCAGCCCTGGCAGCTGGACGCGCTCATGCCTCGCCTGGAGCGGCTCGCCAAGGTGATGTCCGACCGCGGGTGCCTGCTCTACGTCGCCAACAACCTGGGCTACTTCGGTCCCTACGAGGGCGACCTGCGCATCGGTGGCCACTGGCACGGCTGCGCTGGGGGGCGATTCTCCATCGGCATCCAGTCCGATGGCCACCTCAAGGCTTGCGCGTCCCTGCCCACCGAACCCTACAAGGCTGGTTCCATCCGCGATCGGCCCCTGGCCGCCATCCTCTCCGACGATCCGCGTCTGTTGGGTGTGGCGGATCGGGGCGTCGAAGATCTCCAGGGCTTCTGCCGCACTTGCTACTACGCCGAGCTCTGCCGGGGCGGCTGCGTGTGGACCGCGCACACATTCTTGGGTCGGCCGGGCGACAACCCCTTCTGTCACCATCGGGTGCTCGAGCTGAAGGCCCAGGGCCTGCGGGAGCGCCTGGTGTGCCGAGCCCCGGCCCCTGGGCAGGCCTTCGATCACGGCCGCTGGGAGCTGGTGGTCGAGCGCTGGCGGGACGAAGCCTAGCTACGGGACGAAGCCTAGCTAGATGTTGCAGTCGGGGTCGTCGATGTCGGTGGCCCCGTCGCAGTCGTTGTCGATGTCGTCGTTGCACATCTCGAGGGCGCCCGCGTTGACGTCGGGGTCCTCGTCGTCACAGTCGCCACCAGCGGTGATCCAGTTCTGTGCTGGGGGCTCGCAAGCCAGGACGGCGTCGTCCTCGGAGCCGTAGCCGTCCTCGTCGCTGTCCGGGAAGTAGTCGGCCATGAGGTCCTCGTCTTCGAGGCCGTCGCAGTCGTTGTCCACGCCGTCGCAGAGCTCCTCGGCTCCCTCGTAGACCGTGGGGTCGAGGTCGTCGCAGTCCTGATCGCCGCTGAAGCCGTCGTCGTCCAGATCCTCGAGGGCGGTGTCCGAGGGGGGGCCGTTGACGGGGTACATACCTGCGGCGTAGCAGGCCATGAGCACCATGGCGGAGCCCACTACCGCTGCGGCGTTGCGGATGCGCCGCAGCATGTCGGAGGGCCGGCGCCCGCAGAACGGACAGCTTGGCTCAGTTGTGGCGTGGTGTCTCCCGCATTGGGAACAGCGATGCATGGTCTCCTCCGGGTGCCCGTTGGAGGACGGTACCCTGAGTGCCTGGCCTGCAGCAACCCGTATACGAGCGCCGTCGCCCTGGGCTGCTGTCAGGCCAGCCCAGGGCACGTTATGAGGCCGGGCTTTCGTTTCCAGAATGGAGTCCCCATGCACAACGAGTTCCTCACCGACGCTCAGCTCCAGGCCGAGCTGACCAAGTGCGAGTCCTGCGAAGAGAAGCCCTGTCGCACCGCTTGCCCCAGCCACTGCTCCCCCGCCGACTTCATCATGGCCGCCCGGGTGGGCGAGCCCAGCGACATCAAGCGCGCTGCGGCCGAGATCATGATGGCCAACCCCTTCGGCGGCGTCTGCGGCCTGGTCTGCCCCGACTCCCACTGCGTCGCGGCCTGCGTGCACAAGGGCTTCGACACCCCCGTGCGCATCCCGTCGGTCCAGGCCACCATCGTCAAGAAGGCCAAGGATCTGGGCGGCCTGCCCAAGCTGCCCGCCGTCGATGGCAACGGCAAGCTGGTGGCCGTGGTTGGCGCCGGCCCCGCTGGTCTGGCCGCTGCCAGCTACCTGGCCCGCCTGGGCTACGCGGTCGAGCTGTTCGAGGCCGCCCCGGGTCCCGGCGGCGCGTGCAACCTCATCCCCGCCCACCGCCTGCCCCGGGAAGTGCTGCTCACCGACATCGCCTGGCAGCTCTCACTGGGCGACATCAAGCTGCAGCTCGACAGCCCCGTCGACGCCCCCGAGGTCCTGCTCGAGCGTGGCTACGATGGCGTCATCGTGGCCGCCGGCCTCACCCGTCCCTACAGCATGGGCATCCCCGGCGAAGAGCTGGCCCTGGTGGGTCTGGACTTCCTGGGCGACCCGGCCGACGCCGTGCTCGACGGCCCCGTGGTCGTGATCGGCGGCGGCGCCACCGCCGTGGACTGCGCGGTCACCGCCAAGCTGCGCGGCGCTCCCTATGTCGAGATGGTCGCCCTCGAACGCTGGGACGAGACGCCCCTCACCCCGTCGGAGCGCGCCGAGATCCTCGAGCATGGCATCGAGATCTCCTGCCGCAGCCGGGTCACCGGCATCCTGGGCAGCGAAGCCGGCATCGAAGGCATCACCCTCGAGAAGGTCGGCCTGCCTGCCGGCGCTCCCTTCAGCCTGCGGGATCTTGCGGCGGTGCCCGGCACCGATGCCCAGCGCGGCGACGTGCGCCACGTCATCATCGCTATCGGCGCCCGCCAGGGCTTCGAGGTCGCGGACATCCCCACCGTGGTTCGCGCCGGCGACTTCCTCAACGGCCCCACCACCGTGGTCACCGCCTCCGCCTCGGGCAAGAACGCCGCCCAGCAGCTTCACGCTGTGATCACCGGCGCCGAAGTTCCCGTGTTCGAGGACACCCGCAAGTCCTGGGTCCCGGTGCCTGGCTACAACACCGTGCCCGTCAGCCTCGAGACCGACTTCTTCGGCCGCACCATCCGCTCCCCCTTCATCCTCTCCGCCGCGCCCCCGTCCGATGGCTACGCGCAGATGAAGCTGGCCTACGACAACGTCGAGGT
>Ga0307987_1000220_pt1 | contig 35811 bp, 24 predicted proteins | sample EllFjometagen181_FD_203157 | JGI IMG/M metagenome (GOLD analysis project Ga0307987, IMG submission 203157) | Marine microbial communities from Ellis Fjord, Antarctic Ocean - #181 | ecosystem: Environmental > Aquatic > Marine > Unclassified | place: Southern Ocean | collected 2014-10-08 | reverse complement strand
AAATACAAAATACGTTGTGCCGCAATTGCCCCAGGCTATATCAACACTGAAATGGTAGCAGCGATGAAACCTGAAGCTCTGGATAGAATCACAGCCCAAGTTCCGCTCAAACGATTAGGTGAAATGCATGAAATTTCTCGGACTGTTCGTTTCATTATTGAAAACGATTTCGTAAACGGGAAAATACTCGAAATCGACGGTGGTCTCCGCATTTAAAGCAATGAACCTACTAACGGCAATGTGAAAGTCTTTGATACTTACGACAATGAACTTGAAAAGTCAGCCTTGGGAAATAGGTATACCTTCCAAGGCATGGAAATTAACTGGTCCACAGGACTGTACAACTTCCGAGCCAGATGGTATAATCTTGGGACAGGAAGATGGTTAAGTAGGGCTTACTGTTTAATACAAGATTCATAGAATGCACAAACTTTATAATAAAGTTCGTCTGCAAGCTTTTTTTGCAAAACCTGCCGAAAACTTTGCACTTGACATGTGTTTAACATAGTATAATAGATTGTCAATGCGCAGTTTATGAATTGAATTCAGGAGGAAGCCCTAAGTAGGGTTTCCTCTTGAATTCAATTTGCAAGTGTAACGCTAGTTGCCTCTAAAGTGTTTTAGTTCAACCACACAGACCTTGACAGAGCCATATTTAAACAAAAAATCGGTTGCATTTATTATTGGTTTTTGATATTATTGTAGAGCTTAAGCGATTAACTAAGTTTTATAACGAGCATTAAGGCAATATATAACAATTTGTAATTTTTAAAAGACACCAACCCTAAAATAGGAATAATTTATATGACAATTTATGGACATTTTGATGATGAGAAAAGTGAATATGTAATAACTCGCCCTGACACACCGCAGCCATGGACAAATTATAGTGGAGATCGTACTTATGGCGCTATATATAGTCACCATGGATCTGGATACTCGTTTACCCACTCGCCTTCTACAGGTCGCTTGCTACGATTCTCATATATCGCGCCACCAGCCTCTCAGCCTGGACGATACTTTTATCTTCGAGATAATGCCGATGGTGATTTCTGGAGCACCTCCTGGTTGCCAGTAGCAAAACCGCTTTCTGATTATAATACTACATGTCGCATGGGCACTGCCTACATGAATATAAATAGTCTCTATCGCGATATACGCTCAGAATCTACATATTTTATCCCGCTGGGACAAGAATTCGAATATTGGATTTTAAAAGTTACTAATGAAGGTACCAATGCTCGTGAATTGGATTGTTTTTCCTATGCAGAATTCACATCCGTCTGGGATATTTCACACGATGAGTTTAATCAGCAATATGCGAATGCTATTTCTGTCTGTAAATGGACTGACGAAATAGCATGTGGTGGCAACATGACAAACTTGCCAATGATGGAGCATTTTGGTGAACGCCATCAAAGCCGCTGGTGGTACATGATGCAGGCGGGTGATATAAAACCACATGCCTATGATTTTGAACGCGACGCATTTCTTGGTGCCAGGGGCAGTTATGCTGCACCTGAAAAGGTTGTTGAAGGCAGATGTAGTGAAACTGAGGCTTATGGAGATACCGCCTGTGTGGCTCTTCAAAGTAACCTGCAATTAGCTCCGGGAGAAACAAAAACAATTGTTATATTACTCGGTGTCGGAAAGGGCGAGATCGTTGGACAACGCATTCGCCAGGAATACGCATCAGTTAAACGTGCTCAAGAAGAATTTGTCAAGCTGAAGGAGCATTGGCAGAAACGTTTAGGACAAATTACCGTAGACTCACCGGATCCAGCATTCAACAGCATGATTAATGTATGGGGTGCTTATAATGCCTTAATGACATTTGAATGGAGCCGTTCCTGCAGCTTTGTCTATACAGGTATTGATCGTGACGGATTTGGCTATCGCGACACACTGCAAGACATAGTTGGTGTGTTACCAACAATTCCTACCGAAGCAAAAGAACGTATGTCACTACTGATTAGTGGACAAGAGTCACTAGGTGGTGCACAACCAGTTGTAGATCCTGTATTTTTTAAGGCTGGCAAAATGCCTCGTGTTGATCCACAGGAACAACGGGCAGATGATTGCCTTTGGATGTTTAACAGCATCCCGGCTTATGTGGCAGAAATTGGCGATATAGATTTTTATAATGAAATAATTTTGTATGCGGATGGTGGCGAAGATACCGTTTATGAACATTTACGCAGAGCCATACAATTCAGTCTGAACCACAAAGGTAAGCGTGGTCTTGCAACAGGCTTGCATGCCGACTGGAATGATTGCATCACGTTGGGATTCAAAGGCGAAAGCGTATTCGTGAGTTTTCAACTTCGTCTGGCACTTAAAGTATTTGGGGAAATCGCTACAAATCTGAATAAAAGCGAAGATGCTATTTGGGCAGAAGATTTACTAAATAAGTTAGATGCTGCTCTCCAGGAGCATACTTGGGATGGGGAATGGTTTATAAGAGCATTCACAGAAAACGATGTAGTTTTTGGCTCAAAAGAGTCACCCGAAGGTCAGATATTCTTAAATCCGCAGAGTTGGGCAGTTATTAGCGGGGCAGCAACTGCAGAACAGGCAGAAAAGGCCATGGATAGCGTAGATGAACTTCTTGCAAGTGATTATGGAATGGTCTTACATAATTCAACCTATTGTAAAACAGATCGCGACTTAATGCATGCTGTAGTATACCTTAAGGGTGCTAAAGAAAATGGTGGCATCTTTCAGCACACACAAGGCTGGGCTGTTATGGCCGACTGTATGCTTGGGCATGGTAATCGGGCGTATCGACATTTTCGTTCTTACCTTCCTTCTGCACAAAATGACCAAGCTGACGTGCGCCAGGTCGAGCCGTATGTTTATGCACAATGGACCAATTCTCCAGAAAGCCCGAAATATGGTCGCAGTCGTGTCCCATGGTTAAGCGGTACTGCTGCCTGGAGCTATTTTGCTGCCACACAATACATTCTCGGATTACGTCCGGAAGTTGATGGACTTAGAATTGACCCATGCATTCCTTCAACGTGGACATCTTTTAGTATGGAAAGACGTTTCCGCGGCAAACGCATTTACATATCCGTTAACAACTCAGGTGGCATAGAACATGGAGTGCAATGTCTGCGGCTTGAGAATGGTGAAGTAATTGAAGGGTCTCTTCTGCTGGAAAGTAAGATACAAGATGGAATGAAAGTAGACGTTATCATGCAGAAATCATCAGTATGAACAAAGGAAAAAATATGACACAGGATGCTTACGGACATTTCAGCGAAGATGGAACAGAATATATAATTACAGATGCTCTTGCGCCACCGCGTGCACAGGTAAACTTTCTTTGGAATGACAATCTTATCTCTGCCGTTAATCAATTTGGAAGCGGTGAAGGCATCTTTAATGATCGAACATTAATGTTGAACCACCCCAAAGGACGTGTTCAGTTAATCAGAAATGGCCGGCGCTATTTTTATATTCGAGATACAGAGAGTGGTGAAATCTGGAATGCTGGCTATTACCCAATCAGACCTGCAGAAGCAATATATACGTGTACTGTAGGATTAGGATACTCAATTTTTTCACTAGAGTATGACGGAATAAGTGTGGACAGCAAAGTATTCGTAGCGCCAGATGAACCTGTAGAGTTGTGGGAATTCACCATAACCAACAATAGTGGACGGATGCGCTCTCTACAGCTATGTCCATATGTAGAATGGGATCTTGGTGGATACTCAACTTTCAGTAGTAAGTATTCTTATCTACGCTCGATAATTGATACTGAACATAATGCAGTTGTTAGCTACAATACATCTAACGAACGTCCCCACGAACGCTATAATGCATTTCTTGCTACAGATCGAGAATTTAGCGAATGGTGCGGTAGTCCACGTCAGTTTTTCGGACCATACGGTGAGGCAACTAAACCTGAATCTCTTGTGGTAGGTAAAATGCCATGCTCTGAAGCTTGGTGCGAAGATCTTGCAGGTGCAATGATGATTCCTGTAACCATTAATGATTCCAGTACAGATAAAGTTGCCGTAGCTCTTGGATCTTTTGATACAGACGATGAGAAGAATCGATTAATCAAGAAAGTCCTAGAAAAGAATTATCGCAAAGAAGCTTTTGCTGATCTTATAAAAAGTAAACGCCAGATGCTGGAAACTATTCAAGTTGAAACGCCTGACAAAAGAATAAATGCCCTTACCAATATTTGGCTAAAACAACAGACGCAGTTATGTGTAGAGTTTGGTCGCGATGGTGCGCGTGGATTCCGTGACACACTACAGGATGCCTGGGCCACGGCACCATTTAATCCTGTATTGGCAAGAGAAAAAATGATTGAAACCATGCGTCATCAACATGCTGATGGGCATTGCATTCGCGGCTGGATGCCGATTCAACCCCACCATTATTCAGATGGACCAGTCTGGCTGGCAATGGCCGTTTGTGCCTATCTCAAAGAAACAGGTGATGTCGCTATGTTGCAAGAAGACGTACCATTCCTTGATGAAGGAACAGCAAGTGTTTTGGAGCATGCATTGCGGGGAGTTCGATTCTTAAGTGATGATACAGGTGCACATAATCTTGTTCTAGCTCATGAAGGTGATTGGAATGATTCGCTCAATTGGCTATGTAAAGAAGGTAAAGGCGAAAGCGTTTGGACTTCGATGGGACTTTACCACGGGTTAAACCAATTAATTGAATTAGCAGATGAAGTTTTGAACCTGTCGAAACTTATTTGTGAACTTACAGAGAGGCGCGACCGTATAGAAAAAGCCATTCAGGAAAATGCCTGGGATGGAGATTGGTATCTCGCCGGATATAATGATCTTGGTGAAGCTGTAGGTTCACATCTGGAAACAGAAGGACGCATCTATTTGAATCCACAGACATGGGCAGTAATGACTGGTTTGGGAACAGGCGAGCGGCAACAAAAGTGTCTTAAAGCGATAGATGAACTTCTTGAAAGTGATCATGGCTCTTTAACACTCACTCCTGCATACACGCAGGAAAAACCAAATATAGGCAGGCTAAGTGTACTCTTACCCGGCATGTACGAAAATGGAACACCATATTGTCATGGAACGATTTTTAAAGTAGTTGCCGACTGTTGTGTGGGTAGGGGGGATGAAGCATATAGTAGCTGGCTTAAGATTATGCCGGATAATCCCGAACATCCATCTGCCATCTCCGGATGCGAACCATATGCAGCTACAAATCAATATCTTGGTCCTGATAATGGACGGGCAGGCGCTTCAATAAGCGGTTGGATCACTGGTACTGCAGGCTGGATGTTTCGCGCTATTATTGAATTTATGGCTGGTATTCATCCTGGTTATGATGGATTCACAGTAAATCCATGTCTACCTTCAATCTGGCCATCCATACATGTGAAAAGACCATTACGCGGAAAAACCTACGACATAAATGTTTGTCGCTCAGGCAACTCCTACAATATTAAGATAAATGGTGTGGATTACAATCCTGGCGATAAAATAGCATATAATTAATAATTAAGACTCTGTCACGGTTTCCGTGGGTGAGACTTTTTTGTTCGACCCCTCCAGGGTCGTATTGTTATGTTATAACTAACCCCGTATTGCATACGGGGCTACTAAAGTTTGACTGCTCCGTAGTCTTATAACAGCGAAGCTGTTCAATATTAATAGCCATGTATGAAATGCATGGTCAATTAATCATTGTTAGTGTAACGACTGCAACGCAGTCGAATTTAAAGAATTTAGGTTCACCCATGGAAACCGTGACAGAATCATAATTAAAGATTTTTTCAAAAGTAAATAAATTTCAGATGTTCTTAGGGAATTTTTGGTTGATGGTATTTTTTGCATCATCTAGCCAAGCTATTCTTTGCTCTTTTGTGCTTGTTAGCACAATGTTATACATTTTGCGGTGAAAGTCTTTTATTCCACAAAGACCAAAGACATAGTTTTTCCAAATTGCCTCTAATGTATCACCAAGGACATCCTGTTCAACTATAGTAGGAGTGTTTGATGTATTGAAGACAATTGCGACCTTTGCTTTAAGTAATCCCCTTGGAAAGCCAATCTCACCATCTTCTCCTTCAAATTCATATCCAACACCAGGTTTGATGACTCTATCAATCCACCCCTTTAGAATTGCAGGTGGCTGACCAGACCAGTTAGGGTGCACTATGATAATTCCATCAGCATTTGCAAGTTCATTACAATGTTGTTGGATGGCACTTGGTAGTTCTGCATCTTTAGAGAATTCTTCTGTTAATAATATTGGGTCAAACTCTTCTTTATATAAATCATGAAAAATGATGTCGTGGCTATTGTTCTCAAGAGTTTCTATGACTGTCATAGCAATGGCATGATTGAAACTTTTTTCATTTGGATGGGCTAGTATTACTGAAATTTGCATTTGTTTTTATTTCTGTTGGTTTTAAGTAATAGTTTTTAGTTAATATTTCTGTCTTCGCTCTACGAGCTACGCCTGACACTGCCGTGGGCAGGAACAAGATTCTCTTCTTTTTAAAACCTAGGGTTACACTCCCGTTGGTCGCTCACCCTAGGCTAAAACCAAATGCTCCGTCAGAGCATGTCTAACTATTTAACGAACTCACCATCTAAGTAATTAGTAACTTCCAAAGCAGTTTGATGCCTGTCAACTTTTCATGATAACGAGGACGTTATCGCTTCCAATGTGCAAAAATATTGCAATATTAGTCTAACGCTTCCTGCTTTTTAAAGCAGTTCGATGCAATCGAACAGGGATTTCTGATAATGCTAGTTGAAAATTTATTTTCATAAGAGCAATTATAAAAAGACCATTGTTCCAACTCGCTGGAATGCTTTCAAAAAACATCCGTGAACATCAGTGTGAATCCGTGGCTAAAACTTTTTCTTAATCTTTCTTCTTTCCGTAACTTTCAATTGTTAGAGTAATTTTGCGATTTCAGATATTCTGTCTTTGGATAGGATTATTTGAGCCTGTTTTTCTGCATCACGGATTGTAATTGTCGATATAAACTTTTGTACTGTTGGCATATATTGTGGATCGAGACTAATCTTTTTTATACCAATACCTATGAGAAATGGAATATATTTCGTTAGATGAGCCATTTCTCCACAGATTGACACATCAATCTTATGTTCATTGCCTTTTGAAACAACTTGTTGAAGAGCTCTAAGTACAGCAGGGTGATGCGGGCAGTAATATTCTGCAATCTTTTCATTTCCTCTATCTACAGCAAGCATATACTGAATAAAATCATTGGTGCCTATACAAAAGAAGTCTACCATTTCAGCAAGAGAATCAATTATATTAAGCACAGATGGTAGCTCAATCATAATACCCAATTTTGGGTTTCTGCAGAATTCCACATTCTGTTTAGATAATTTTTCCTTTACTTTGTCTAGAAGTGCAATAGCTTGGTCTAGTTCATCTAGACTTGAAATCATAGGAAACATTATACTTAAGTCTTTTGTGTCTGCGCCGGCACGTAGTATGGCACTTAGCTGTTTTGAAAACATATTTGGATGCTTTAAAGAGAATCTTATTGATCTAAGTCCTAGCTCCGGATTTGCATCATCCCCATGGTCGTAATATGCCAAAACTTTGTCGCCACCAATATCAAGCGTTCTCAGGCAAACAGGTTTATCTTTAAATGCATTAATGAGCTTACCGTATGTCTCAATTTGTTCATCCTCCGTGGGAAATGTTGAGCGCACTAAGAATGGAAACTCGGTTCGGTATAGCCCTATACCTTCTGCTTTTAGTGTCTGTGCTGTTTTTAGCTCACTTAAAAGATTTATATTTGCATGTAACTGTATTCTTGTTCCATCTTTTGTGAATGTTTCAGATTGCATCTGATCTGCAAATGCTTCAGCATCAAATGTATTGTTGAGTTCTGATGCAAATGTCTGTATAGTCTGCTCTGTAGGATTTATATATATATAACCTGTAGAACCATCAAAAAGTACGTTATGTTTTATTGTTAAGTTCTTAAGAGTCTGATCATTAGATATAACAAGTGGAAAGTTCAGGGATCTTGCAATAATAGATACATGAGATGTAACACCTCCATCTGTTAGTATTAAGCCTTTTGCCTTTTCCAAAACAAGTTTGACCACATCTGAAGGGTAAATTGTTGAAGCAACGATAATCTTGTCCTGTATTCCATAATGATGGCTATTCGTCATTGTGTCGGAATCAAGGTTGTTCTCAAGTCTCCATGTGATATCTTGTATATCCTCTGCCTTTTCTCTCATATAAGCATGTGGGCTATTTTTGAATATTCTGATGAATTTATTAGAGATTTCTTTTATTGCTTCTTGAAGGGTTGCACCATTCTCAATAAGTTTTGCCATTGCACCAGTAAATGAAGAGTCTTTGAGCATCATTAGATGAGCTGCAAATATAAGATTTGTGGCTTCGGGTAACTTCTTTTTAAGTGTTTCCTGCATTGTTGCTATCTGCTCAACAGATAGTTTTGTTGCCTCCTGTAGTTTTTCAATGGCTTCTTGCCCAGTTAAAATTGTTTTGTTTTGTGAAGAATTATTTCTTTTATTTAAGGCTAGCTGTTCATAAAGAAGAGCTGTTCCTTTTGCCATGCCAGTGGATGAAGGATGTCCTTTGATAAGTATCATCTCATCTGTTGTAACCAAAGGTTGAAGATTATTATTCTTGGTTTCTATCTCAATCAGAATTTTTGCGGTTTCTATCATGTTTGCAAGCTGAGTGGAAACTGCTTCTAATGCAATGATATCATCGTCAACAAAGTGATTTGTTTCGAGTCTTTGTAGTACAAGCACACCAAGCTTATCTGAACTACTGATTATTGGTATGGCTATGAAAGAATCAAATGCTTCTTCTCCAATTTCAGGTATATATTGGAATTTAGGATTTTGGCTTGCATAGTTTTCTATAATTGGGTTTCCTGTTTGCATCACAAAACCAACAAGACCCTCATCCTTTTTGAGTTTTACGTTACCTATTGCTGACTCTTTGAGTCCATATGTTGCGTTAAGAATTAATTCGTCGGTTTCATCATTTAAAAGATATATTGAACATACATTAGCGGAGAACTGCTCTGCGAGCATTTCGGTCATCTGCTGAATCATCATTGATATGTCATTGTTATTTGCCAGAAGAGCGGTTATTTCACCTGTATTTTGAAATAAGTTTAAGTAATCTCTTTTGTTCATTATATCCTTTCTTTTAACTTGAATTTAACAGGTAATATAGTTTAAAAGAGTCATTAAATCAAGAATATATATTATTGATATATTGTTTCCCTTGATTTTACGGTTGGTGGCTGTTTTTTCTTTTCGGTTCACAGAACCGACTCTACATTCTTTTCGAACAGCGTTATTTGTAAGTAATGTAGTGTCCGATCTGTGATCGGATTTATATTATATATATCTTTTAATTATCACCCAAAAAGGCAAAAAACAAAAATTTACTCACAAATCTCATTGATTAAAGCCTAACTCGAAATTTAAGGTGTTTTTTTTTTCTAGTTTAATTTTGAGAAGCCATTTTTTGTCTTTTATTTTTCATCTTGTAGTCTATGATAAAGATTAAGGCTATGACTGAAAAACATATTGGTACAAGAATCAGGGCTTTGTCTAATCCGAAATGATCACCTATAATACCCATGACTAGAGTAAACACACCGCAACCAGGAACACCTGCACAAGATAATAAGATGAATACCATTGTTGAGTCTGTCTGGTTTAGACAATCTGCTGCATAACTTTGAATACTTGGCCAAAATGGGCCTGTGGCTATTCCACATATTGTTAATATTATAAAGAAAACAGTAAGATTCATGGTATACTGAAGGAATATTGATGATATTACCCCAAGAATAGCTGCATATAAGACAACAAGGTTGATATGTTTTTGTTTAACAAAATATCCTTGACCTGCACGGCTAATAAACATTCCAAATGCAAAAAGGGCTGTTCCTAGACCACCTGCCCACACTGTAGCTTTTAAATTAATTTGTATGTAACTTGCACTCCAGAAGGTTAAACAAAATTCACCACCTCCAGCAAAAAATATAGCAGTAAAGAATAGCCAGAATCGAGGCTTACGTATTATTTCCTTTACCTGCTGAATAATAACCTTGGATTTAACAATATCTGTGTGTTCTGGGTGGTTATTTTTTTTTGATGGTAGCAGAAAGATCATTGATGTGATGATTCCGCAAGCCGCAACTCCTCCTATAATATATCGCCAGGATATACCAATAAGCATAAGCCAACCGGTTAAAAGTACTGTGACAAAAATGCCAACAGACCAAAATCCATGCGTAAAGCTTATATATCTGCCTGGTTCATCATGAACATGTAAGTCCTGCGTGAAAGGTGTTGCTAATCCTTCTATGACACCTTCTCCAAGTCCTGCAATAAGAATTGCAATAAAGAGAATTGAGTAGCTTGGAGCAAGAGCACACATGCCTATGCCAAGTCCCATTGCAAGTGCCGAGTAGCCTAACGTAACCCTTTTACCAAATCTTCCTCCTAAAAATCCACAAATTAACATTGTGAAGATCATAGAGACTGTTCTTGCAACTTGCAATCCTCCACCAGCAGCCATGCCTCCTTCTTCCAATGAGAAGCCTAGTTGTGCAGACATTGCGACAAGTGCAACAGGTATTACAACAGAACCAGAAGCATAGCTGAAATTTGCGCAGAATTGCCCATAGTCATAGCGGCAAAATTTTAGATGTTTCTTACTCATAAATCTTCTTGAAAGAGTCTACGAATTCAACACCCTTAAAAAATGGTTTTGCATTAAATAATGACTGAGGTATAGGTCCATTGGCTTTATAATGAGAGAATTTTGCAGTTTCAGTTCTTTCTTTATCATTAATATTTATAGTCATTCTATGAGTTGTTGGAACAAAAACGTCTGGTATAGCTTCTATGAAGTTGCTGTATTCATAGGTGGAAGTCAGTTTTGTAAGTTCTTTGTTTTTAAAAAAATGAATTTTTTGAATTAATTTTTTATCATTGATAAATATAATAATATTAATATCATTTGTTGTGGTATATGCAAGTTGGGTGGGAAATTCGTCATTTCCAGTTAGTTCTTTGGGTTTTAGGTTAACTAATCGATATAATATGTCTTCAGATGAGCCAGGTATTTTTTGTAATTCGATGATTTGTTTTTCAGTAAGTTTATCTACCGGCTGTGAATATCCTTTTGGATCCCCTTTGATATAATAGAAAAAGTTGGTGCCATCGCAAACTATTCTTCTGTCAAACGGAACTGTTTGCTGCACATGCAGTTTGTTGGGGCGTTCATAATAGACCCTGCTTAATAGGCGCGTTTCGTTTTCGTTGAAAGCTATTGTTCTTGATACAACGCACGATACTGAATTAATTTTTGAGTATTGTTTAATAATATTATCAATTGTTGTGTTACCCGCAAGTGTTGTGCCTGCTAATGCCGCTGTTGTCGCCATAGTTAATATTGTTTTCATATTCATTCTTATTCTTTTTCTGTTTTAAAAGTGTATATTACAAATCTTTTTCAATATCCAATGAAGGACACTGCTGTGGGCAGGTGAAAACATTGTTTTTATTATGTTACAAGGCTATTATATTATGGGCTGTCAGCCCTTTATGAGAACGGGGATGAATGTAGGCCATTCACTACATTCTTTGCTTTATCCCATTGTTTTATCATTAGTGGCTAAAGTCTCTCTCGCAGGCTCGAGTCTCGCTCCCAATCTTGCGTTCAAGTGTTATCTCTCTGCCTGGGAGCGGTAATGTCCCCATTGCCATCTTGCCTTCCACATCGACTTGTTGAGCCGTAGTACTGAATGCTGAATATCTTTCTCAGTTGTCTTTGTTCTTATCTCTTAATTCTTGTTTCTCAACTCAAAACTTATTAATCAATGAATTTTCGTTTCCGGTAATACATTTTCCGCCATTTTTTGTAATTAAGAATGTATTCTCTGTGCCTACCATTCCTTCATCTTCAATCCAAGATTTTGGTTCAATAGCAATAACCATGTTTTCTTCAATTACTTCAGGCCATTTAGATGTTATGACAGGAAATTCATCAATTTCCAGTCCGACTCCGTGCCCAAGAAACTTGACTTGAGAAGAACCTATACCCATAAATGTATCTAGAAAACTTTTAGGTTGTTTTTTTATTATAGATTTGTAAACTTCCTCGACAATGACTCCAGGCTTAAGCATTTCTCTTGCTATAGTTTGGATTTCTACACATCTTTTTTGAGCATCCATTGCTTTCTCTGATAATGCTGAACCATATGCATAAGTTGTTGTTTTGTCTGCATGGTATCCGTGAAAAGTAGCCCCGCAGTCGGCAGATATAATATCTGTTTCTTTAAGTTTTCTGTCATGAGATGCGAAGAATGGAGCCGCTGGGGATAAACCACGTACACCCCCTGGACCATTAAATGGATTTGGGTATAGGGCTGATTCTCCAAAACAGACTTGACCTAAGTAGAGTTCATCTCCAAAAGATCTTACACGACATACACCATGACAACCTTTCTCAATAAATAATTGTTGAATATGACTTGCAAGGTTTGCCTCAGTCATTCCTGTTTGTAACAGTTCCGGAACAATGTTTTCTAGAATATCAGCTTGTATTTTGCCTGCATGTTTCATGAAATCAATTTCCAACTTACTTTTGACGGATCTTGTTTTTAAGACAATATTATCAACTGGCTTAATATTTTCAAAGTTTGAATATTTATTTAATCTTGCATAGTGGGCAAGGGGAATACGCTCTGTTTCTATATATGCTTCTTTTGTTGTCCAGAAAGTTGAAGGAATATCCCTGAAACTTGTTATGCTTCTTATATCATCAAAGTTTGATTCCATCATGGCTCTTTCAAAACTTCTGTGTACAAAGAATGTTGCTGATTGATTTCTTGGTATTAGTAGAACACCATTTTGCAATGTTCCGGTGAAGTAAAATAAATTAACTTTTGACATGATGACAGCAAGAGACCATTCGGGGTCGTAATCTGTCATGTTTTTTATGAAAACTTTGAGTCTGTTGTCCAGTTCAACTTGTGGTATTAATTTTGTTTCATCCATTTTTCTGTTCCTAAAAATTTATTTCATGCATTGTATGGAAGAAAAAGGAGTTTGACAATAAAATAAATACAAAAGTGCGAAATTCATCTCGTATCTTGCATCTAACTTATATATTAGTTCTCAAATTTAAATACGCACTCATCGGCACGAATTAGTTTGAAATCTTTTTTGGCAATTCGCTCTACAAAGACTTTTGATGTATGAAACTTTTGTTGCTGTTTTTTTAGATTTTCTGTGTCAGCGACAAGGGAGGCATTTTCATTTTTTAATTGTTTCTTTTGCTTTTGCAGGTCAAGTAATTTCTTTGTAGGTTCGTCAAAAAGGAAACCGATTCCGCCCAAAATAAAAAGTGCGAATATAAAACAGCATATTTTTTGTACTATAATCCAAGGTTTCATAAATGTTTTTTACTTCTGTAAAAGTTTAATTATCAATTAGTTAAGGATGATTATATACGATATAATATTTTCGTATACAAATTTATGGTTACAATTTACACCTTTTTATAAAAAAATGCAATAAAAAAAATATATATATTGAGCTTTTTCCAAGTTGTCACACGAGTGATGGCATATTCGGCGATAAACCATCGCCGAAAATTGCCGCTTATGTAACGCACGCTTCCACCTTGCAGTGATTTCGCAAATGACCAACATTGGGGCTTGTCCCCATGGGAACCCTTGATGGCGAAGACTGGCAGTGTCTTCCATTTCTTGACCAACCATCTAAGAACCAAATGACTAAAAAAGTCAACATTTTCTCAACCAAGCATAATTTGTTTTGGTTCTTGGTCATTAAGTCATTAGTCCTCCCTGTATAATATTAAGAGCTTAGCGACTTTTTCAATTCATTATTCGATGTTGGACGTTCACGCTCACTTTCGTCTTTTCTTAAATCTTAATTCTTGATTTTTTCATTAACCATTAACAACTAACCATTATTTGTTAGTGATTTTGATTTCAATCATATATGGAGTAATTATTGATTGGTTTACAGAAACCGTAACAGTACCTGGTATCTTGATTTGATTTAAGATAGGTTTGATTTGGTTGTCTATTTTTGATCTTTTAGCATTCAGTTGTCTATCTGATGATACTATTAAGTATATTGCATATACATCTAGATAGTCTTCCATAAGTGATATTGTTTTAGGTATGTCTAAGATTGCAAAAGCTATTGAGTTTTCAGGAATATCTGTTCCTTTATAAATATTATGTGCTGGCTTTGAAATTATTTTATTCAGCGGGTAGTATGCTGATGAAAAAATGGTGAGATGATTTTTAGTTGCAAAAGAAACCTTGTCTGAGTCCGGTTGTTGTGTATATTTATTATTATCATTTGCGACTGTAAATATATTAATATTGCTGTTCTCCACTCCTTTTAAGTATATCTGGTTCTGTGGAGTACTGAACTTTTTGATTATACCTGATATCAACTGTTCTTTCTGTTCTTCTGAGATCTTAGAACCAATCATAATTGATGGTGTTCTTAATTTAAGAACTTTCCCGCTGTATTTTTGCGATGCACTTGAAATGAATGTAGGGGCATTTGCAATATCTTGTAGTGTTGATGTAATATTATCAGGAATGTTAATGTATCGTTCACATATTGTTGTAAAGAATTTAGGTGTGCCAGCAATAAAACATGTGGGGTAGTAGTTTATAGTTTCAAGCATATTCGATATATCACTTGCTTTCAATGTTTCGAAACTAAGTATGTCATCTGTAGGGTAGATGTTAATATGTGTTTGATTGGGTGAAAACTCTTCAAAAGAGAATAATATGGTTTTCGAAACTCTTGAGTGCGGGTATGGAGGAAAATAAAACCCTCTGTTTTGAGACTGAATATCTTTGAGTTGGTTGACTGCTTGTGAAATTGATACAGCATCATTTGAATCTGATAGCTGTTTAAGTATTCTTTCAATAGATGCTGTGGATTTTGAAATTGTCAGTATTAGCATTCCATCTGAAAGTGTAAAGTTTAGTTGCGAGTCATTTAAACTTGATGTCCATATGCTTTGGTTATTTTCAGCCTTTGATTTAACTAGGTTTTTATCTTTGTAGAAGGGAAGTATTAGTTTGGCAATCTGCTGGATACTGTTAATCTGAAGTACTGCAAAGAAGCACTCTTCTCCTGTTCTGCCTGTATGTTTAGAGAATCCAAAGGCAGTCTTTTTTGATAGAACTTTGTTAAGTAGCCAAATCACCTTTTTATTTTCTCTGTATGCTTTCACTTCCGGCTGATTGATATATGGTTCAACAAAATATTTTATAGGATGCGATTTTAGTATGTCATCAATTTGGCTCCCGATATTCTCCTGTTCAGCAAATAGTGTCGTATTTGCAGGTATTGCCTTGTAAAACTTATCTTCAGAAAATGGGGTATAGATAAAAAAGATTATAATGCATATAATCAAAAATAATGTTGTTAATATTGTCTTTCTCTTTTTCATCTTTTAGTATGCTCTGAGGTCGTCGATTTTCAGTGTTTGTTGTATATGCTAAGTACTTTACGTCCTACGATTCACGTAGAACGTATCACGTCTTTATATATGTGTTTTTTCTGTCTGACCAATTGTGTACACATTGAAACCAATATCATAAAGCATTTGTGAGTCTATATGATTTCTTCCATCAAAGAAAAATGCAGGTTTTTCCATTGCTTCGTATATTTTTTTAAAGTCAAGCTCTTTATAGTTTTGCCAGTCTGTTAGTAGGGCAATAGCGTGTGCATCTTTTGCCGCTTTATATGGATTAGCTTCAAATATGATGTTTTCAAAGTTAGCAACATCTGCAAGATCATTCTTTGCACTTTTCAGTGCCTGAGGATCTGATATGGTTATAATTGCATTTTCCTGAAGTAGTTCTCTGCAAACTTTTATTGCCGGACTTTCACGTGTGTCACCGGTATCTGCTTTGAAGGCAAAACCAAGTATAGCAATCTTTTTTCCAGCAATTGTATTAAACATTGCTTTTAGCATTCTTGCAACAAATCTGCTTTCCTGATATTCGTTCATTATAACTACCTGTTTCCAGTAGTCAGCACATTCGGTTAGACCGTATGTCTCACAAATATATACTAAGTTTAGAATATCCTTTTTGAAACATGAACCACCAAAACCAATACTGGCTTTAAGAAACTTAGGACCAATTCTTTTATCGGCTCCAATTGCGTGAGCAACTTCGGATACATCAGCTTCTGTTTTTTCGCATAGTGCCGATATACTGTTTATGGAACTTACTCGCTGTGCTAAAAATGCATTAGCTGTAAGTTTTGAAAGTTCACTAGACCACAAGTTTGTTCTAAGAATCTTTTTGTCATCGACCCATTGCCCATAAATTGTCGCAAGCTTTTCGATTGCATATTTGCCTTGTTCTGTTTGTGGTCCACCAATTAGAACTCTATCAGGATTCTGTAAATCCTCAATTGCTGTGCCTTCTGCAAGAAATTCTGGATTGGACAGTACTGTGAATTGTGTGTTTTTAGATCCGTGTGCTAAAATTCTAGCCATTGCAGCTGCGGTTCTTACAGGTAGGGTACTCTTTTCTATAACTATTTTATCAGAGTTTGCAACTTCTCGGATGTGTCTTGCACATTTTTCCCAATATTGGAGATCTGCTGCATACCCTGCACCATGACCAAATGTTTTGGTAGGTGTGTTTACGCTAACAAATATAATGTCATTATCTATGATGCCTTTTTCTATATCTGTTGAAAAGAATAGATTTTTGTCTCTTCTGGATTTTACAACTTCTTCTAGCCCGGGTTCATAAATTGGTAATTCATCAGAATTCCAAGCATCTATTCTGTCCTGATTAATATCGACAATTGTTACATTGATGTCATGGCATTTGTATGCAATCATTGCCATTGTTGGACCACCAACGTAGCCTGCTCCTATACAGAGAATGTTATTGTTCATTAGTTGTTTATTTCTTTTCTTTTAGTTCTAAGTTCTATGGCCTAAGTTGAACAGAACTAGTTGTTAGTTATTTCTTTTCTTTTAGTTCTAAGTTCTATGGCCTAAGTTGAACAGAACTAGTTGTTAGTTATTTTGACTCATTACCCAAGACGCATGGACGAGCTTTGCTCGTAGTTAATAACACTTGCACACGACCAGCGGAAGTGAGGCTGGAGGTAGGACATTACACTTCGTTCCATTGCTGTCGCAAGCTCCAGCCTCACTCCTTCGGTCGTGTGCAACAGCAATGAGCGTAGCGAATGGCCTACCTGGAAACGTGCGCTACATAAAGATACCGGCGAAGCCTTTCCAACATTAACAATTAACAACTAACCATTAACCATTAATAAATAGGCATTCATAATTCTCTTTTTTCATATACTCTTACGTAGTCCACTTCCATTGTTTGTGGAAATTGTGTTGAATCATCTGGATTTCCTCCAAAAGAACCACCAACAGCTAGATTAAGTACAATATAGAAAGGGTTGTCAAACGGGGCGGGGAAAGGATAGTATTTCCCATCATTGTTTTTTGAGAACCAGAAAGTTTCCCATGCAAAAAGTTCGTTGTCGACATACCAGTACATAGCATCTTCTTCCCATACTAAGCTATAAACATGAAATTCGGAAATGGGTGATGATAAATTATCTTTTGAATATGTAATATATTTTTTGTCGTTTTGGGCTCCAAAATGTAGAGAAGCTGCTACCCAGTATGGTTGGGAGCCTTTTGATTCAAGTATATCAATTTCGCCTGTTGCCGGCCATTCGCCGTATGGACTGTTTTGAGGTAAAAGCCAAAATGCAGGCCAATATCCTTGTCCGACTGGCAGTTTGATTCTTGCTTCAAATTTGCCTTTTGTTTGAGAAAATTTGTTTTGAGTTTGAATACGGGCAGATGTGTAATTGAAACCGTTGTAATTCTCTTTTATTGCGGTAATACTTAGAGCCCCTTTGCTAACACTTAGGTTTTGTTTATACCCGGTATAGTATTGCAACTCATCATTGCCCCAACCATCATTCTCACCATAGCCGTTGCCGGTTTCAAAATTCCAGTATGCCGAGTTGAGAGAGTTGCCCTCAAATTCATCCTGCCATGTGATTTCCCATTCATTTTCGTCTTCAGAACCACTTGATCCAGAGTCGCATGATGTGAACAGTAATGGAAATGTACATAATAACATTGTCGCAATAACTGTTTTAAGTGTTTTTATATGTGTCATACTGAATATTCCTTGTTTAAATTTTATTATTTTGTTTTAATACTCTGTTAATTATAGATTAATGACGTTACAAAAGAAAGAAAAATATATAGTGAAGTTTTTAAAATTAATTTTGGTTGTTTTGCTTATTTCTAATACAGTATTATTTGCAGAGGATGAATCTTCAACAGGACTAACACTCAAAGTTGGAACTTTAGGTGTAGGAGCTGATTTTACAGTTCGTGTTTTTGACTTTATGAATTTACGTTTGGGAGCAACATATACACCTCTGAAATATGATTTCATCTATAAAGATCATGAAAGTGATGTTGATATGACGGTTAGTGCTGACTTTAATGTGTTTTCAATCCTTGGAGATGTCTATCCTTTTGGTGGTGGTTTTAGGATTACAGCTGGACCTATGCTTAACAATAACGACTTTTCAGCAGTTTTAAGGGAGGGAACAATTCGGCTTCATAAAGAACCCTTTGATATTAGTTCGGGATCTGCAAGTGTGGATTTTGATGAATTGTGTTGGTATTTTGGACTTGGGTATGGAAATGCAATTGGAAAAGGTGGTAATTGGAAATTTGCATTTGATCTTGGATTTATGTATCAGGGGTCAATGGATATAACTGCTAGTGCAGTGGCAATTGACCCAGATGCCCAGTCTGTTTTGGATAGAGCTCTTGAATCTGAAATTAAACATATTGAGGATCAGTATTCATGGCTTCAGTTTTATCCGGTAATTTCTATTGGGGTATCATATAAATTTTAGTGTACATTATGAAAATATATATATTATTATTATTATTGGTTTCTCTGACTTTGTCAGGTCAAGTTGTTCAGTATGATTTGAGTGAGTGCATTAATGTTGCTTTAGAAAAAAATGTTTCTATTATTAATGCTCAAGATGATTTGGAGATTGCAAATACAAAAATAGTGCAGGCTCGTTCAGCTGCTCTACCTCAACTCTCGGCTTCTGGTAGTTATACTAGACTTGAGGACAAACCAACTATAGACAATCTTGATAATTATCAGGTGAATCTTTCTGCTAGTCAATTACTTTTTTCAGGAGGACAAGTTGCAACAGCCCTAAAAGCAGCAAAAGAGAGCAAAAGATATTATGGATATGGTTTTGAAGGTGTAACCTCAGAAATAACAAGAGATGTTGTAAAAGAATTTTATGGCGTTCTTTATACTAAATCAGTTGCTATGGTTAGAGAAGAGTCTTTGAAACAGTTAGTTGATTTACTTGAGGATTCTGAAGAGCGATTAAAAACAGGAACGGCATCTGAGTTTGATGTTTTAAGAGCTAAGGTTAGTGTTAGTAATGAGAAACCTCTTCTCATTGTAGCAAGTAACAGTTATAATATTGCAGTTGCATCATTTAAACGACTTCTCAATTTGGATGGTCAACAATTTGTGTTAACCGGATCTCTATCTAATTACCCTTCAATCAAAGAAAATCTTAATCTGTTGGATAGTATGTGCCTACTAAATAGACCAGATATTCTTGAAATGGAAAGTTTAATGACTTTAAGGGAATATGATAAAGACTCTGTTAGTAGTGATTGGTGGCCTGATGTTTCTCTAAACTTTAATTACGGAGGAGCAAATGATAATGATTCAGGATTCTTTGGTGATGAGTGGGGTTGGGGATGGAATGCTGGTGTGGTTGCCAAATGGGACATATGGAATGGTAATTTGACTTATGGGCTTGTTAAGGAAAAAACTATTGAGCTGAGAAAACAAGAACATACATATGAAGACTTTAGAAAGACAGCTTTATTGCAGGTGAAAGTGGCTTATCTAGATATGAATGCTGCAAAAAAAGCAATTGATGCCGCGTTGGATGGAGTAGGTTTAGCTGTAGAGGCTCAAAATATTGCCTCAGAACGCTATCAGATAGGTCTGGGAACGTATCTTGAGTTTACTGATTCAAACTTGTCTTTAAGCACGTCTCGCTTGACCCTATTGACAGCTGTTTATGAATATTATCGGGCTATTGCGGAACTTGAATATGCAGTTGGTGTAGAATTGTTTGAAAAATAAGAATGAAGAAGTGTTCAGTTGTCAGTTGTTAGTTGTTAATGATGGCGTTGTTTTCGCCTTCGTTGTTCCAGACTACGGCGCGACAAGATAGCGGTATGTAGTTAGTTAGATGGTTAGATTGGTGTAAAATGCTCTGACTCGAACTTGTGAGAGAGGCTTTAACCACTAAATATAAAAAATAGGGTGAAGCAATGAACGTAGTGAATGTCCTACGAGCATATGATTATAGCCTAGGGTGAGCGACCAACGGGAGTGTAACCCTAGGTACAATAAAAAAAGAAGTCTTTCCTACTCACGGTAGTGTCTTCGCTAAAAACTAATAACTGTATACTATAAATTTTTTCGCAGAAAATAACTTAGAACTAAAAGGAATCGGTTTGAAAAGAGTATAAAACTTTTGGTAGAACCTAAAGTATATTAGAGAGTACATTATGAATAAGAAGATAGTTATATTTATTGTTATGTTTGTTTTAGCAGCAGTGGTTTTGTTGATTAGTGCAAGGTTACTGGCGCCAAGTCAGGAAAAAATTAATGGTGATGCCATGATTAAGAAAAATCTTCTTAAGGTGGCTGTTGTTGAAATTAAACCTCAGAATATTGAAGATATTATTTCTATAATTGGTATAATGGCTCCTTGTTTAACAGTCTCTGAAACTGTTGAACAGTCAGGACGTGTTGAATACGTATATTTTGAAAAAGGTGATTTTGTAAAAAAAGGTGATACACTTCTTTCCATTATGAAAGAGACCTATGAATTTCGTCGCGAACAGGCAAGAGCACATTATGATAAGGCAAAGTCAGATTTTGAGAGATGGGAACAGCTTAAAAGTACAGGTTCTGTTTCAGCAGAATTGCTTGATGAGAAGAAGACAGATATGATTGCTGCCAAGTGGAGCTACGAATTGGCAAACCTTGCATATGAGCAATGCGAGGTTGAAGCATCAATATCTGGTTATATTCAGGATCGATTTATTGATAAAGGTGAATATGTTAGTCCTGGAACGACTATTGCTGAAATTAAGGATTTAAGTTTTTTAAAGTTAGAGGTTAATATTCCTGAAAAAGACATTTTTTCTGTTAGAATTGGTGATGAGCTTACATTCTCTGTTGATGCTCTTAATGGAAAAGAATTCAAGGGTGTTATCAAATTTGTTGCTCCTGAAGCTGACAGAAAAACAAATACTTTTAAGGTTGAACTTGACTATGATAATTCCCGGAATAACCTGAAGCCTGGGATTATTGTTAGGTTGAGGTTGAAAAGAAAAGACTTTAAAGATGCAATTGTCATTCCTTTATCAGCATTAGTTGTTGAGAAAGGTTATTATATTGCGTATACAGTTAAGGATAGCGAAGTTGTAAGGAATGTTGTTAGACTTGTTCAAATTGTTGATTCTCAAGCTGTAGTCTCAAGTGGCCTAACATTTGGTGACCAGTTGATAGTAAAAGGACAGAGAATTGTTTCGGATGGAACAAATGTTGAAATTGTTGCAGTTGATAATGAATTAAAACAGGATTAATTATGTTAGTTACCAATTTTTCAATAAAATTTAGAAATGCTGTCTTAGTTTTTATATTTGTGTTGGCAATTGCTGGTATAAGTACATATATCAACATGCCAAGAGAAGGTTCTCCTGACATAACTGTTCCTTATATATCTGTGGTCTCTGTATTTCCTGGTGCTGCCCCTGAAGAGGTCGAAAACCTTGTGACAATTCCGCTTGAGAAGGAGTTTGCTAGTCTTGACAATATGGAGGAAATTGAGTCTCAGTCAATGGAAAACGTTTCTGTTATTACTATGAAATTTGCTCAGGGACAGAATATTGATATGGCTATTCAGCGAATTAAAGATCGAATTGACCAGATTCGTATAGACTTACCGGATGATCTAGAAGAGCCGACTGTTACAGATTTTAATATTAGCACAGACCTTCCTGTATTTGGTTTCTCAATTTATGGTGATGACTCTTTGGAGAGACTCAATAATATTGCCGAAAACATAAAGGATGAAATAGAAAATATATCAGGTGTTCTTACTGTTGAAATATTAGGTATTCAGGAACGAGAACTTAGAGTTAGTGTTGATTTGGCAAGACTACATATGTTTGACCTAAACTTAGATGCAATTAATGGTGCATTAATGTCTGAAAATCTAACTGTTTCTGCTGGGCATTTAGAATCAGATAAGAATTTTCAGCTTAGAGTGCCGGGTGAATTTAAGACAGTTAGTGGAATAAAGGATATACCAATATATTCTATAGAAGGTAAAAAAGTAAATCTTTCTGATGTTGCAACAGTTGAAGATAGCTATAAAGACCTTTCCACAACTTCAAGAATCAATGGAAATAAGTGTATTTCAGTTACTGTTACCAAAAGGGCTGGTAAGAACTCTCTTAAGATGATTGACGAACTAAATGAATATCTTGAGAACTATGATTATCCAAATGGCATAAATTACATGGTAACATTAGATCAGTCAACAGATATCAGAAATATGCTCTTTGAACTTGAAAATAGTGTTGCAACTGGTTTTTTGCTTGTTGTTGGAGTTTTGTTGATTTTTATGGGTATTCGTAACAGTTTCCTTGTTGGCGTTGCCATACCTCTTTCAATGTTAATATCGTTTATTGTTTTAGATGCTTTAGGTATCACTTTGAATGGAATGGTTCTATTCTCTTTAGTGCTTGCCCTGGGTATGCTTGTTGATAATGCTATTGTTATTGTTGAGAACATTTTTAGGCATCATTGTGAGGGAAAGAGCAAAATACAGTCGGCTTTACTTGGTGCAAGTGAAGTAGCCTGGCCTGTTGTGACGTCAACCTTGACAACTCTTGCTGCATTCTCACCTTTGCTCTTCTGGCCGGATATTATGGGCGAATTTATGAGCTATTTGCCTAAAACACTAATATGTGTTTTGACTGCATCTCTTTTTGTTGCAATTGTAATTAATCCAGCAGTTTGCTCCTTTGTAATTGCCAAACCAAAAGGTGAAAAACATATGCAGAAAAAAGAGCCTGGACGATTTGTCAGACTCTATGTAGGACTTTTAAAGGTTGCTCTTGCACATAAAGTTGTTGTTATGGTCTTGACTGTATTGTTCCTTATTTTCACTGTTGCCTTTTTTGGCAAATTTAACAAAGGTGTTGAATTATTTCCAGATACCGATCCAAGATTTATTGAGATAAGTGTAAAATTCCCAGAGGGAACAAAACTTTTGGAGACAGATAATGCTCTTAAAAAAATTGAGCACCAGCTTGAGACATATGAGAATATTGATTACTACGTTGCAAATGCTGGATATGCTGGTGGCGGGATAAGTGGTGGATCATCTGGTACGTATGTTGGTATGATAACTGTTACGTTCAAAGAATTTGGAGATAGAATTGAATCCTCATGGGTAACTTTGGATAATATTAGAAATGAGCTGCCAATTATTCCTGGTGCAGCAATCAAAGTGGACAAACAAACAGAAGGACCTCCTCGAGAGTCTCCAATATCCATTGAAATATCTGGCGATGATTTTGAAGTACTTCAAAATCTGGCATATGAAATTAGACAGATTATTAAAGATGTACCAGGACTTGTAGACTTGCAGGATGATTTTGAATCAGCCAAGCCTGAACTCCAGTTTCGGGTTGATAGAGATAAAGCATCTCTGTTGGGGCTTTCAACAGCATCAATTGGTATGGCTCTAAGAACATCTTTCTACGGCACTGATACCACAAAATTCAGAGTAGGGGATGAACAGTATGATATTACTGTAAGATTACCTGATAATATACGTGGAAGTACGGGGCTGCTTGATGAGATATTTATAACAAATCAACAAGGTGATGCAATTCCTCTTACGTCCGTAGGTGAGCTTGTCTATGCCGCAGGTAAAGGTAAAATTACGCGAAAAGAGAGACGTAGAACAATTACTATTGCTGGTAACAATCAGGCTCGGGGCGTTGATAAAATTTTGATAGAGATTCAGAATAAACTAAAAGACTTAAAAATTCCACAGGGATGCAGTATTAAGTTTGCAGGTGACAATGAAGATATCAATGAAGCAGGTAGTTTTCTTGGTAAAGCTTTTTTTATTGCTCTTGGTGCAATTCTTGTCATACTTGTTGTACAATTTAACTCCATACTTATTCCTTTTGTAATTCTTGTTACAGTTCTTCTATCAATGATAGGGGTTATGTGGGGATTGCTTATATGTCAACTTAAGTTTGGTGTCATTATGACTGGGGTTGGAGTGATAAGTCTTGCTGGTATTGTTGTAAATAATGCAATTGTTCTTATTGATTGCATTCAACAGCAGCAGAACAAGCACTCCATGGATAGAGTGACTGCTGTTATTACTGCGGGGCGTCTACGACTAAGACCTGTTTTATTGACAGCAACAACAACAATTCTTGGAATGATTCCTTTGGCAATTGGCTACAGTCTGGATATCCACTCTAAGATACCAACGATTATAAAAGGCTCAGAACAAAGTCAATGGTGGGCTCCAATGGCTGTTGCTGTAATTTTTGGTTTGGCTGTTTCAACAGTATTAACTCTAGTTATAATACCTGTTATGTACTGTATTACAGATTCATTTGCTGAAAAATTTGTTAAATTCTTTAAAATAGAGAAACACTAATGCTAACAAATAAAAATAAAAATATTCTCCAAGAGTTAGCAGCACAAGTTGCCGAAATTGCTGCATTACCTGTTCATGAGAAAAAACGTCAAATGTGGAGAGATCTGAATGGGCTAAGAAAGACTCGTCCAATGGTCATGATTGATCAGGTTTGCTGGAATGAGATGAATGTTAACGATGAACTTACTCTTCTATGCTCAGATCAGGAGTGCAGAAATTATGAACTTCGGCTTAGAAAAATCATCTACCAATGGAAGCATTTTTCTGTAGATATGGTTGTAGAACCATACATTACTATTCCAATGGCAATTCATAATAGTGGCTTTGGCATTTGTGCTGATGAAGAAATTGCTGTTGGTGACGCAACAAATGATGTTGTTGGGCATATGTATAAAAATCAGTTTAAAGATGAATCAGATTTGGAAAGAATTAAGACACCAATAATTACTCATGATGTAGTAGAGACTGCTCGACGGTTGGAAGTTGCTCATGGTCTCTTTGATGATTTGCTTTATGTTAAGGCGGGTGGTGTGGAACCGTACCTTTCTCTTATAGACCCAATCTCAACATGGATGGGCGTTGAAGGTGCTTTATATACAATCATAGATAAACCTGATTTAATGCATGCTCTCTTGAGCAAAATGACCAATGGTTATTTGAGTATGATTGATCAACTTGAAGAGCAAGGGTTGTTTAGCAATTGTCAAAGTTTAATTCATTGTACAGGAGCCTACACTGATGAACTTCCTGCTCCAGGATATAACCCAGACAAACCGCGCGCAAAAGATATGTGGATGTTTGGATTAGCTCAGATGTTTTCGACTGTCTCACCAGCAATGTTTAAAGAATTTGAGATTGATTACACAACAAAGATTTGTGAACGTTTTGGATTAGTATATTATGGCTGCTGTGATCCGTTGGATGGAAAAATGGACGAAGTTCGTATGCTGCCAAATGTTCGTAAAATCTCTATGAGTCCATGGGCCAATGAAGAACGTGGGGCTGAGGAGATAGGTAAAGATTATGTGTTCTCTCGCAAACCTAATCCAGCCCATGTGGGTATGACTAATTTTGATGAAGAGCTTGTAAGAGATCATCTAAAAGCTACTTTGGAAGTTTGTGATAAAAATGATTGTTCTCTAGAAATCATTTTAAAAGATATCAGCACTGTTTGTTATGAACCACAACGACTTGAACAATGGGCAAAAATTGCAATGGAAACGGTGGAAGAATAGTTGTTAGTTGTCAATTGTTAATTGTTAGTGTTGGAAAAGCCTTCAGTCTCGCCCCTTTGGCTAAGGCCGGAAGCAGCTACAGGCTGGGAGCAATTACAAATTACGAATGGAGGAAAGTCTCCGTAGCTATTTAGGTAACGCGACGATCTTCGTTGCGCAAGTGCTGTTGAGCAATAAAACAGTCATTTTAAATGCTCTGACGGAGCAGTTGATTATAGCCTAGGGTGAACGACCAACGGGAGTGTAACCCTAAGGTTTTAAAAACGAGCAGAGCTCGTACCTGCCCACGGCAGTGTCCTTCCTTGGAAGTTGGATATTGAATGTTCTTTTGGTCCTTCCTTGGAAGTTGGATATTGGATATTGAAGAAACTTTGCACGTATTACGTAGCACGAACAATTTAGAACTTTAAACAAAGGAAAACAATGAAAAACAAAATATCAATAATTCCACAGCCTGTTGCTGTGGAAACCAAAATGGGCACTTTTACATTTAATCAGCAGACTCAAATCTGCTACAAACCATTTGCTGGCATAGAAAAAGTTGCAGCATATCTTGCTGATTATCTAAATAGTGATAATAAAACTACCGAATGTATATGTGCAGAATGTTCAAACTGTATTAACTTCAAAATAAATGAGGATTTAACATTTGACTCAGATGAAGGATACAAATTGGTTGTTAATGAATCAAATGTGCTTATTGAAGCAAAAGCTCTTAATGGACTTTTTTATGCTGTTCAGACCTTAAAACAGATGATGCCATCAGAAATTATTTCTACAAAAGTTGATGAGTTTTCAATTCCATGTGTTGAAATAACTGATTATCCTCGTTTCAAATGGCGTGGTATGCATCTTGATACAGCCCGCCACATCTTCCCAGTATCAATGGTTAAAACTTATATTGATATGTTGGCTCTTAATAAGATGAACAAGTTTCACTGGCATTTGACAGAGGATCAGGGATGGCGTATTGAAATCAAGAAATATCCAGAATTGACAAAAATATCTTCAAAACGAAAAGCAACACCTGTACTTGGAGACAGAGAAACTCTAGACAATGTAACCTATGATGGATTCTATACTCAGGAAGAAGCTAAAGAAATTGTTCAATACGCCGCTGATAGATTTGTTACTGTTATTCCCGAAATTGAACTGCCAGGACATTCTGTTGAAGTATTAGCAGCATATCCAGATTTAGGTTGTACTGGTGGACCATATGAAGTTAGATGCTTCTGGGGAGTAGAAAAGGATGTCTATTGTGCTGGTAATCCAGATGTGTTTACGTTTCTTAAAGATGTTTTTGATGAAGTACTGGAAATATTCCCATCAAAATATATTCATATTGGTGGCGACGAGTGTCCAAAAGACAAGTGGAAAGAATGTCCAAAGTGTCAAGCAACAATTAAAGAGCATAATCTAAAAGATGAGCTTGGGCTTCAAAGCTGGTTCATTCAGAAAATCGAAAAGTATTTAAACTCTAAAGGTCGTGACATGATAGGGTGGGATGAAATTCTAGAAGGTGGACTTGCTCCAAATGCCACAGTAATGGTTTGGCGCAATAATGGACTCAAAGATGCAACATTTGCTGCAAATTCAGGAAATGATGTAATCATGTCTCCACAAAATCACTGTTACTTTGATCATTATCAGGCAAAAGAAGAAGAACCACCAGCAATTGGTGGATTCCTGCCGTTGGAACAAGTATATGCATTTAATCCAATCCCTCCTGAATTATCTAAAGACAAGCATAAGCACATTATTGGAGGCCAGGCAAATGTTTGGACAGAATATATGCCAACAGTAGAACAGCTCCAATATATGTCATATCCAAGAGCATTTGCAATTGCTGAAAGACTCTGGTCAGACGAAACCTTCAATGATTATGAAGACTTCAAAGCAAGACTTCCAAACACTCTAAAACACCTCGACCAACTTGGCATTAACTACCGGAAATCAATTAAAAATTAAGAATTGAGAATTGAAAATTATGGCTCTGTCACGGTTTCCGTGGGTGACTCTTAAATTCTCTAAATTTAACCATAAATTATAGTGAAACTACAATATAATATTATTTAGGACACACCTAAAAATATAAAACTTGCTAATATGATGATTTTCTGATAAACTTGACTTATTGTATGAATTTACATTAAGATATGGAGGCTATTATGGCAATGCCAAGAGTAAAAATTGAAGGAAGAAGTATTTATCACACGTTTCAGAGATGTGTGGATGTTGGTGCCTGGATGGACACCGACTACAAAAAGGAAAAGTTCTGCCAGATAATGAGAGCTGTAGAGCAGTATAGTGGTTGTAGGGTATTAACCTATGCAATTCTGCATAACCATTATCACATTCTGTTTGAGCAGACTGATTATGAATACATTGATAATCAAGAGCTTATGCGGCGTCTTAGGAGTCTCTATGGAGACAACTATGTCTATGAACTTCAGCAGTCATATGAAGATAACAAAAAGCTATGTGGTGTTGAATATGCTGATAATATACTAAAACAGCTAAAGTTAAAACATCTAAAACGTATGTATAATGTATCTGAGTTTCAAAAAACTCTAAAGCAAAAGTACGCTCAATGGTATAACACAAAATATCAAAGATCTGGTTCGTATTGGGGTAATCGATTCAAAAGCGTTATTGTTCAGGATAAGCCAAATGCTCTATTTATGATGGCTACCTATATTGAATTAAATCCAGTTAGAGCTGGCTATGTTGACGATATAAAGGATTATCGTTTTAGCAATTATGGCGATGCATACAGAGGAAATGAAGTTGCTATGGCAAACGTTATCCGTACTGTATCTTTATATACAGACAAGGAACTCTATGTTGATCCTCTTACACTAAAGAAAGCTCAATTATATAAGGCTTGGAGCAAATATTCAGCTTGGTACAGAATGCATATATTTGAAAGAGGGCAAGAAGTTACTGATTACGAAGGCAATGTGATTAAACTTGGTTTCTCGAAACAACATATTGAAGACGTTCTTGATCAGAGAGGACGATTAAATCTTTCTGATTCAATGCATTGCAGAGTTCGTTATATGACAGATGGTCTTGTCTTCGGAGATAAAGACTTCTGTGAATCAATGTTTATCAAATTCAGAAGTAGCTTCTCTGAAAAGAGGAAGTCTGGTAGTAGAACAATGAAAAAAGTTGATTTTGGAGGATGCTGCACTGTTCGTGCACTTCAAATTGACGCTATTCAGGCTCCCGAGTAAGAAATTACTCTTCTAAAACCTTATAAATTTTACAAAAATATAAACTCAGGGCGGAGCTTGATTAAATTTAGTGTAAAAATACTGTTTTACTGGTTTTCATGGCTATAAAAGATAAGATAAGTCAGAGCTACTTCTATTTGTAGTTTATTTATGTATATTTCATAAAAATGTCACAATATTTAATGTATAAGTGATATAAATATTGGTTTTTCTTAGATAATAATCATTTAGGTATGTCTTGATTATTATAATTAGAGTCTTAACTTACAAGTTTTCATTGTAAATTTATTAAAATTGAAAAAGATAAAAATAAAAAACAGCAGGAATCGTTAAAGGGAAAACATTAATGAAATTATACAATTGAAAGGTAATAATAAATGAATTACGTATGTACTATATGCGGTTATGTGTCTGAAGGTGAAATTCCGTGCGAGTGTCCTCAATGTAAGGCTCCAGCAGAGAAATTTATTGAACAGGATGTTACTGAAGAGTTAATATGGGCAGATGAACATCATATTGGTGTTGCACAGGGTGTTGATGCTGAGGTTGTAGAAGGTTTACAGGCAAATTTTGCTGGTGAATGTACTGAAGTTGGAATGTACCTTGCAATGAGTCGTCAGGCTGATAGAGAAGGTTATCCTGAAGTTGCAGAAGCATATCGTCGTATTGCGTTTGAAGAAGCTGATCATGCTTCTAAATTTGCTGAACTACTTGGAGAAGTTGTTGTTGCTGATACTAAAGCAAATCTTGAAGCTCGTGTTGCAGCTGAGAATGGTGCATGTAAAGGCAAGAAGGATTTGGCTACTCGTGCTAAAGAGCTTGGTTATGATGCAATTCATGATACTGTACATGAAATGTGCAAGGATGAAGCTAGACACGGAAGTGCTTTTAAAGGTCTTTTAGATAGATTCTTTGCGTAATAGTTGTTGATGAGTATGTGGATATAAAAAATGCTGGTTTTATAACCAGCATTTTTTCTTGGTTAAATTGAATTATATAATTTAAAATTAACAACTAACAACTGACCACTGACAACTATTTTAGATATCATATCCAATCCAGAAGTTCCATGCTTCTTCTTCTGTTAACTCGTTGTCTTTTTCAACAGGTACTGCATAATCAATTCTGATTGGGAAGCCAGGCATGTCAAGACGTAGTCCTATACCAACACTTGAAGCAAGGTCAGAACTCACCTCAAATGGATCATACCATACATTACCAATGTCATAAAAGAGTCCTAGTTTCAGCCCTCTGACAATAGGAATAATATACTCTGCACTGAATAGACCTGATGTACATCCGCCAATTGGTTCAATATCTTCTGCTTCACCATATTGAGGCCTTCTTATTTTTGGACCAACTTGACGATATTTGTATCCTCGAATTGAACGTCCACCACCGATATAAAGTCTATCTGACAAAGGAAGTTCATCATTTGGTCCGTCAAAGCTATCAACCACTTCACCTTTTACTTTGAGAGAGAGAACATGTCCTAGCCAAAGAGGAATGTATTTTCTATATTCAAGACCAAGGCGATATGTATCGATGTCTCCACCCATAACTCCACCTGAGTATTTCACAAATAATCTAATTTTATCGCCTCTTGTAGGGGTAAAGGAATGATTTCTTGTGTCATATAATATGTTGATTCCAGCGGTACTTCTAAAGTAATTTTGGTCTTTAAAGAAATAAGATCTTTCTATGTCATCAACGTACCAATATTCGTCCTGATCGGTATTTGTTATGTCTTCATCCTGAAATGCTAATGTAAAACTGATTCGTGCAGGTCCAAAAAGAGGCTTGCTGAGGCTGAAAGAGATACCTGTTCGTTCTAATGAATATTCATCATATTCATAGTCTAGCCATGAAATATCTGTTCCAAATGCTAGTTTTTTGTCAAGAAACCATGGCTCAACAAATGAAATGTTAAATTCATTTCTTTCTGTACCCAACTGAAGTTTGATTTTGAATTTTTGCCCACCACCAGTAAAGTTCGGCCAGTTAAACAAGTCAAAGTTGCCTTGAGAAAATTCAATAAATCCTGTTAGCTTATCAATACTTGAGAATCCTGCACCTAACATAATGTTTCCAGTTTTCTGCTCTCTCACTTTTATAACAATATCTTGTTCATCAGGTATATCTGTTATTCTTGGAGAGCTTCTGACAAGATCAAAGAAACCGAGGTTTCTCAGTCTGTTTTCACTAGTTCTAAGTTTAACAGTATTATATATGTCCCCAGGGTTTACAAGCAGTTCTCTTCTGATAACTTTATCTTTTGTTCTAACGTTGCCAGTAATTATAATATCATTAATTTTTGTGAGGTAGCCTTCTTTGACTTTGTACTCGACATCAACAACATGATTTGAGACTGATGGTATATATAAAGGTCTCACAGATGTGTTAAGGTAGCCTCTCTGTCCATAGTAGTCCTGGATACTCTCTCTGGTAACTTTTGCAACAGTAACAGAAGCAGGAAACCCCTTTTTTGCTATAACATTTTCTTCGACAGCTGATAATGGAAATGTTGTTACACCTTTAACAGAAATATCTCCAAATCTATACATATTACCTTCCTGTATTTGGTACGTAACAGTAAGTTCATTTTTTTTTGTTCTACCGACAAGCCCAGGAGATACTATTATATCCAGATAACCTTTGTTGAGAAATTGGTCTTTAATCATCTGTCGGTATGCATCAAGCTCTATTGAGCCAGGTGTTATTTTTCTAAACCAGTCTATAGGATTCCACCAGACGGGGAAGTGTATTACTTTGTCCAGTTCTGAATCAGTTATATCAGTGTTACCTTCAAAGTATATATACTTTACATACTCTTTTGAACCTTCATCAACTATAAAAGTAATGGACGCAGTGCCTTCTGTTTTCTTAACATCTTTAATTTTCCAGCTAACTTTTGCATTTGGGAAGTTAGCTTTTTTATACTCTCTCTCAATGTTTAATGCCAGATTTGCAGCTACCTGATCATCAATTAAATCTTCTTGATTCAAGTCAATTATTTTTCTTATTTTACGGGTTCTAAATTTTTTATTACCTTCTACTTTAGGTTTGCCAGTCAGCCGATATTTGTTGGTCAAATAGTATGTAAGAATCATTTCATGACCAACTATGGTTGTTTTGACTTCAACGTTTGAAAACAATTTTGTTTTTACCAGCGATTTAATATCTCTTGCTAGTGTTACACGATCAAACACATCGCCGATACGATTAGATGTATATGCCTGTATATATTCACTATTAATGATTCCTGTACCTTGATTGACGTACTCAATCTTTTGTATAACAGGCTCGTTCTGGGCAAAAATGTTTAAAACAATAAACAGTGAAATAATAAATAAAATTTCTTTAAACATTTGAGACCTCTACTGTTGTATTTTGTTGTTCATCTCTGTAAGAATGTGGATTATCTGCATCTTGGAACAATGTATATTGGTCTTCAAAGTGCAAGTAGACTTCGCCAGTAGGGCCATTACGTTGTTTTGCCACATCAACAATGGCAAGGTTTGGGGTATCGGCATATTTTTCTTCTTTGTACCTAATTGGTCTTCTAAGAAGGCATACAACGTCAGCATCCTGTTCGATTGCACCTGAGTCACGAAGATCTGATAGTTTTGGTCCGCCCTTATCACCTCGGGTTTCAGAAGCTCTGCTTAACTGACTAAGTGCAATAACCGGGATGTCGAGTTCTTTGGCCATAGATTTTATATTGCTTGAAATTGCCATCGTTTCAATCTGACGTCCCTGATGAGAGTATTCTTTGCAGTTTAGAAGCTGCAGGTAATCGATGATTATGAGCTGAATATCGTATTTCTGTTTCATTCTTCGAGCTCTTGCACGCATTTCCATGACGTCCAGTCCGCCCGTATCGTCAATATATAATGGAGCCTTACGTAGATCTGCGGCGGATTTAACAAGTTTTTTATGCCAATCCCCAGAGACATGAAGTCCTTGAGAAAGCACAAAACTAGAAACTCTTGCATTACAGCAGAGCATTCTCATTGCTAGTGATGCGGTTGACATTTCCAAACTAAACATTGCGATTGGTCTAGGTTTGTGGTCTGAGACATTACCAAGAGCAATGTTTTCGGCAATATTCATAGCAAGGGATGTTTTTCCTTGTGATGGACGAGCGGCAATGATAACCATTTCTGCGGGTCTAAGTCCGAGGAATTTTCTATCTAAATTTTTTAATCCAGTCGGTAGACCGTTTGCAGTTTTGTCACCACTGGTTGTTTTTTCAATTTGTAGTATTGTGCTGTTGATGGTATCGCTCCAACTCATAATTGTAGAGCGCTGGTCTTTTGTTATATCCATGAAGGACTGTTCGGCTATACCTAAGATTTTATCTGCTGGATCTGGACTAGTATAGCATTGGTTTTCGGTTTTTCTAGCACAGTTAATTATTTTTCTTCGCATATACTTTTCACGAACAATACCAATATAGTATTCAACATGAGCAACGGTAGGGGTGGAATTGATTAACTGTTCTAGGATTATTGGCCCCCCGATAGCTTCCAGCTTTGATGGGCCTTCCGGGATTTCATCTTTCTTCCAGCGATTTGGTTTCTTATCTGGAACACTTGCCATATATTCGGAGAGAGTGACAAGGTCGATGACTTTTTGTGTTGAATACATTTTTAACATGCATTCATATATGGTTTTGTGGGTAGGAAGATAAAACGCCTCCTCGTCAAGTTGACTATGGAGGCACAAATCCAATGAGCGGGCGTAGTCGAGCAAAATTGAGCCCAACACGCCTATCTCTGCTTCTTGACTATATGGCGGTACTCTGTCTAAGACTTCTATACCATCTATATTTAAAGAAGCATCTTCCAAGGGCATTATTATTCCTCGTTAACAACCCAAAGTTTGAATGAACCTGAAACTTCTGGATGAAGTTTTACAGAAATGTCGAAAACACCTAGTTCTTTGATATGTTCTTCAAGAACAATAAAGCTCTTTTCAAGTTTAATACCAAGTTCTTCAAGTGCTTTAACAATGTCATCTTCAGTAACAGAACCATACATTTTGTCGTCTTCTGTTACTTTGACAGCCATAGTACATTGCACACCTTCAAGGCTTTTAAGCAATTCTGTTGAGGCTGAAATCTCAGCTTCAACAGAAATAGCATTTTCCTTTTGAATCTTCACTAGTTGACGCTTCGTTGCTTCAGAAACAACATCGCCATATCCTTTTGGAAGAAGGTAGTTTCTTGCATATCCATCAGCCACATTAATAATGTCGCCTGTTTTTCCAAGATGCTCAACATCTTTCAATAAAATAATCTTTTTTGACATAAGACTTCCTTTTGTTTAAATATGTTATGATCTATTTCAATAGACCCATATTACGAGCTCTTCTTACAGCTCTTTTTATTTGGCGTTGCTGTTTTGAATTAGCGCCAGATAAACGAGCAGGAACAATTTTGCCAAAACCTGTTACGAAATTGCTCAAGAATTCCATGTCTGTTTCATCAATGATAGTATCTTTTTTCAAAACACTAACACGTTTTTTTTCAACAAACTTTTTTCTTGGAGCTCTTCGTGATGTATTATTTTTACCCATGAGTAATATCTCCTAAATAGACTGTTTAAAACGGTAATGAATCGTCATCACCGATATCGTTTACAAAATCAACGTTATTTGGTTGAGGAGCCGGAGGAACATTCTGCTGCTGAGGTTTCGGAGCTTGTTGTCCGTATCCCTGTGCAGGTTGTCCGCCGTATGGCTGCTGAGGTTTTTGTGGTTTTGAGTATTCTCCACCAGCTTTTTGCTGAGGTTGATAACCCTGACCACTTGAGTCTCTGTTCGGACTGCCCATAAATTGAACATTCGTTGCAGTAACTCTCAGTCGGCTGAATTTCTGACCATCTTTTTCCCATGAATCAAATTTAAGACGTCCGTTAACAAGGATAGATGAACCTTTACGTAGATATTGTCCACAGGTCTCTGCTTGTCTTCCCCATACATCAATAGAAACAAAACAAACCTCTTCGGCATCTTGTCCGTCACGAGTTTTGTATTTTCTATTTACTGCCAGGCGAAGTTCGGCAACAGCACTACCACTTGAAAGATATTTCACTTCTGGGTCTGCTGTTAAGTTTCCTAATAAAATTACTTGGTTAATTCCGGCCATAATTTCTCCTAATTTTCAACTATTTTGCTGATTTCTTAACGTCAGCCGATTTTTCTTCGACTTTTTCTTCCGGTTTTGTTTTATAGTTACCAATAATTACATTGTCGGCAACAACCATCTGAACTCTAAATACATCATCATTCAGCTTATATCTTCCAGTAAGAACTGCGATCTGGTTTGGTTCTATATCAAAAAGAACCTTAACATATTGACCCGCTGTCTTCTTGTGCATAGGACGAGCAAATTTACGGCTACCGATTACGATAGTACCTTTAACTTCG
>Ga0307987_1000219_pt1 | contig 35987 bp, 30 predicted proteins | sample EllFjometagen181_FD_203157 | JGI IMG/M metagenome (GOLD analysis project Ga0307987, IMG submission 203157) | Marine microbial communities from Ellis Fjord, Antarctic Ocean - #181 | ecosystem: Environmental > Aquatic > Marine > Unclassified | place: Southern Ocean | collected 2014-10-08 | reverse complement strand
ATTTTTTGTACATCCATAACCAGAATTCCGGATGTTCCTTGATAGGTTTTTCTAATTCATTAATAATTGATTTAATAACTTCTTCTTCAGGATTTTCTTCTGTTATATAATATGGTTTAGAGAGGTACATTTTATATTTGTACTTTTCTGTTGGGATGCCGTAACCAACAAAGATTGGTTTGTTTGTTTTTGCTGCCAACAAAAATGGTGCCCGTGTTATTGGTGCTGGTAGGCCAAGAAAGTTAACATATGTTCCCCCGTTTTTAGGAAGGGTGTTCTGGTCGGCAGCAATTGCAATGGTCTCATCAGTTTTGAGAGCCTTAAGAAGTCTCTTTAGTGCTCCTTTTCTAGGAATCATTATAAGTTTCTCACTTGCTCTTAGTTTGGAGATAAGCTTGTCTATATGTTGGTTTTTTGATTTGGCGGCAATCGTTACAAGTTGTTTGCAGTATATCGCACCTATTTTTGCTGAAAGTTCCCAATTTCCAATATGTCCTGTTACTGTGACAGAGCCCTTTTCGCTGAGCGGTTCAAAAGCTTCTTGATTAATTACGTATTTTTTGATTCGTTGCTTTGATCTAAATGAAAACCATATCATATCTAAGACTGTTAGAATAAATGAAGAAAAAGATGCTGCTGTGATTTGTTTTTTCTCTTTGTGGGATTTTGAATCTCCGTATACAAGATCAAGATTAGCCATGGATACTTTATAGTCTCGTCCTTTTAAAAGACAATAGAATTTGCCAAGAGATTTTGAAATTGATACTATTAAAAATCGGGGGAAAATTGGTAGAATCAAAACAAATGGAATGGCTATTAACAATTCTAGGATGTGTAAGAAGTTAATTCTTTTCTTATTCATAATTTTTCCAGTAAATGGTAGGTCGTGACGGATTCGAACCGTCGACCCGTACATTAAAAGTGTACTGCTCTACCAACTGAGCTAACGACCCATTACGTAAAAAGTGCGGGAATGTTATAATAATACTCATTCAGTGTCAACTAATAAAATGAAAAAAGTTTTTTTTATTTTAATTGTTGAAACTTTCTTTGTTTTGTGACTAAAAATAGTACTGTTTAGTTATTTGAAATCAGCTTTTTATATTGTGTTAATTAAATTGGTCGGAGCGGTGAGATTTGAACTCACGACTTCTTGACCCCCAGTCAAGCGCGCTACCAGACTGCGCTACGCCCCGTTCTTAATTGAATTAATCTTATCAATTACGAGTATCTTTTGCAATTAAAAAGAGAAAAGAAAATGCTAAATGCTAAATGCTGAAGGATGAATTAAGAGTTAGGAGCTAAGAGGTAATAAAAAGACAAATGAATATCCAACATTCAACACTCAATGTCCAAGGGAAATAAAAATGACCTAAAAGATGTAAGGGACATAAATCGTTGGTCGTTGATCGTTGGTCGGAGAGGGCAGATATTGAATCTGCCCGTACGGGGAAATAGGTGGAGGGGTTGAAGAAAGGGTAAAGGGGGAAGGGTGAAAAAGAGATAAGAGATAATAGTTAATATTTAAGAGTTAGGGAGAGACGCGACAAATCACGTGTGTACGAAAGATAAAAAGGGAAGAACAATTAGAATGACGAATTACGAAGTGCGACTTACGAATTTGATATTATTTAAAGGTTGAAGTTTTTTTCTTCAATTTTGCTTATTATTCCAAGAGAGAGATTGTGTCTTCCTCCTTCGTATTCAGTTGTCAGCCATGCTTCTAATATATCAATTGCCTCGAATTCTCCAGTAATCTTCCCGCCTAAGCAGAGTATATTGGAGTTGTTGTGTGCACGAGTCATTTTTCCCATATATGTTGAAGTACATATGGATGCTCTAATGCCTTTGAATTTATTTGCAATTATACTCATGCCGATACCTGTAGAGCATATTAATATGCCACGTGTGTTTTCATCGTTCTGAACAGCTTCGGCAACTTTTTGGGCATAGAGGGGGTATCTTACAATATCTTCAGAGTTTGTTCCCATATCCTCAACTGTATAATCCTTCTTTTGAAGATATTCAACCATTTTGAGTTTTAGTTTGTATCCACCGTGATCATTAGCTATAACTATTTTCATTTTCTGTATTATCTAGGGGTTCCTGTTTAATTCATAACTTACTTATCGGCAAATATTAATACTTTATTTTGCAGACTAAAGTGCAAGGTTTTTAGCACATTTAGATTAAAAAGTTTGCAGATGAACTATAATATAAAACTCCTACAATTTATGAATCTTTAATGTGATAATACCTAACCTTTTGCTATGCAACACTGTACCTTTAGCGAGCTAAAGGCGAAAGTGTCTTATAGCAAAATTTCAGGCATTCTCACATTAAACAGTACCCCCTATTTAACTTGTAATTTGAGTTGAGGGTATAAAGAAAAGTATGTTGTGATGATTTTATCAAGTTTATCACTTTTTTTTAGGTCTATAAGTAATATATTGGCTTGCTCAAGAAGTTCAGTATTATCTTTTGCGACTGCCCATGCGTAGTATTCCTGCGCGAATGGAGAGAGCATATAGATTAGTCCATTTGCTTCGTTTACGGCACCAAGTCTACATATTAGAGGTAAATCACCAATAAGTATATCTATCTTGTTTTTAATTAGAGCTTTTGCTCCATCATCAAGAGATGAGAAACTGTTTATGTTGGATGCTTTAAAGCTTTGTTGAGCAAACATTTCTCCTGTGGAATTCTTTTCAACACCAATTTTATCATTTGATAGTAGGATCATCTGTGGAGAATTATATACTCTCATATCTGTTCTTCGGAATAGAGAAGTCTGATATATAATCATGTATGGCCGAACAAAGTTAACTCTTTGTTCTCTCATTTCAGTTACGCTCATACCTGACATAATTATATCAATATTGCCTTGTTCAAGTGCAGTTATTAGTTTTGATCTATTCATTGGAACAAAAACAAGTTTTTTATGCACTTGTGAAGCCAGTAATTTTGCAAATTCAGCTTCGAATCCATTATACTTGCCATTGATTTTGTAAATTACAGGATTACGATGTGGGTCTATGCCGACTCTTAGAGTGCTTTCAGAGTCAAGCTTGCCAAATGTTCCACAACCTACAAATATAATGCTGATTAAGATAAGAGCCATTGCTGTTACTTTGTTTGCAGGCATTGTGTTACGTCCCCTTTTTTATTAGTTTCCATTCATTCCTGGTACAGATGGGGCGCCTTCCCAAGACTGGCGTGTGTTCCATGGTTGGTCAGAATCTTCTGGTATTGTTATGCAACTCTGAAAAATAAAGAATGTTGCTGAAATTAAGATTATATATAGTATTTTTTTCATTATGTAAGCATTAAAAAAAGATATGCATATTACATATCTTTTTTTTGTAAATCGTTATAAATATGCTAGTTTATTTATGTTTTATTTGAAGATTGAGTCACCAATTTGTATTGGAGCAGTCTGCCAGTCAGAAAGAACATCAAAGATAGCAATATTTTTGGCAACTTTAAGTTGTGTTAAACGAGCTTTAGCAGCGAATTTACCATTGGCATCTTTTACCATAACTTCTAGAGCTGGTATTGTACCTTCTGGAGTTAGGGTAACAAGTTGTGTTACGAAAGCAGGGTCTAGTTCAGCGACAACGAATTCCCATTCTTCGTTTACAGCAATGATTTTGCCTTTTTCACCTGAATTGATATTTGCAATTAGTTCAGAGTCTATAACTGGACCACCAGATGATGAACCTGCTTGGTTGAGCTTTGCAAGCTCTTTTTCAATCTTAAGTTTAAGATCAGCAATTTCGTCATTCTTCTGTGAAATTTCTTCTAATAGAGATGCATTTTCGCGAGTTTTTTCAGCAACTTCATCTTCAAGAGTCTGTTTTTCATCTTCTAACAAAGAAACCTTGTCTTCAAGTCTTTCAATTTCTGATTGAAGTTCGGTTACTTTTTTGTTTAGTTCAACAATAGTTGCTTTGTCTCTTCTCCCGACATTCTTTACTCTATTCAATTCTTCGATTGTATCTACAAGTTCAACTCTAACTTCTTTTAGTTGCTGACGAGTAAGGTTTAAAACATCGTATTGATCTCCCGCAGCCTTAATAAGTTCATCCAAGACACCCTGAAGTGTTCCTTCGCCATAATTAACTGTTTTGATAGGCTTTCCCATTGAGTCAAGTTTGTAATATGACATCAACTCTCTCTTTTTATTATTTAGGTTGAGAGTTTCTGTATCAAGTGTTTCAAGGTATAATTCATATTCGTCCCAAAAATCAGAAAGTTCAGGAGTTGTGATTTCTTCAGATGTTACCGGGGAAATATCTTTTGCCGTGAAACCAACAGAAGTCTGTTCTTGCTCCACGCCAGTTTCTATGGTCTGGCCTAGTGTTATTACTGCTTTTTCCAGTTTAATATTACGCCCTTTAATAACTTGTTTCTGCATGTATAGCATAGTGCTTAAAGCAAGTGCGCCAGCACTTAGAACCAAAAATAAGATTACCAAAACTCTAACTAATTTACCCATGATATTTTCCTTGTATTAATTATTTTTTAAAATGTATAGAATTCAATAGTAAATTCAAGTAAGAAATATACCATTTATGAAAAAATTTGCAAGTTTAGATTTGTTTTTTTTTACTTTTTCTTAGAATTGCTAATATTTTATAGGAAAAAAGAGCTAAGAGATAGGAGTTGAGAGATAAGAATTAAGAGATAAGAGTTAAGACAAATAAATGCGAAAATGCGAAAGTTCGAAAATGCGTGATACGTGGTAAGAGCTAAGAGATAAGGATTGATATATGCCTTGATTATTGACGTTTAACATATAGGTATAAACAAAATAAAAAAAGTTTGATTTTGCTTTTAATGGTGTTTTTAAACACAATTGTGTTGATTTTATTTGCCGGAACGACAACGACGGTTGCTACATAGGACAACTTTGTACGAGGAGGTGTAAGGATTGGAAGGCTTCCGCTGTGCTTCATTACTTGACGCTCGTTAACCCTCTTCCTTTGGCGGTTCTAATTTCTAATTGATTTACCTACCCTTGCCTAGTAGGGTCTGTAGGGGGTTCTCTTGAATTCAATTTGCAAGTGTAAGGATTTTGGTATGTTTTGTCCAAAAAGCTTGCAGTTGAACTTTTATATAAAATTCATACAGTTTATGAACTTATAATGCGATATCACGAACCAGCTTGTTGAGACTGGAGCTCGCGACAGTAGCGAATCGTCCTATCTCGCATTAAACAGGAAACCCTAACTAAATCTCTCTTTACAAAAATGTAGGCCATGTACATTTTTGTTGTTTTACGTGTTTGTCAAAAATTATTTTACAAAAATGGCATTTTTTCTTTGTACGTTACTTTTTATATATTCTTATTCTGTAAGTTATTTGTATTGATTGATTTATGTTTTATTTGGTTATAAGAATATACATTTGTTCTCTTCTGCTATTTTTGGTTAGTTCCCAGGAAAATTATATATTGGCATGTTAATTGCTATTTACTCTTTCGTAAGAATTTTATGATTTGGTCGTTAGAGCAAAATTTGTTAAATGTAATAAATTATGAAGGAGTTCACATGAGTGTTTCAAAACTAAAAAAGATGTTGGCGTTTGCTCTTATTGGATTAGCGGGGTTGACTTTCGGGGCAGAAGAAACTGTTAGTCCTGAGATGTTCACGGTAAATAATACATGGATGATGGTTTGCATTTTTCTTGTTTTCACAATGCATTTAGGCTTTGCAACAGTTGAGACAGGGTTAACTAGAGCAAAGAATGCTACAAATATACTGTTTAAGAATACAGTTATTGTTGCTATTGGTCTATTGACATACACACTAATGGGGTTTAATTTAATGTATCCTTCAGACTGGCTTGTCAAAGGCTTCTTTGGCTTTTCAGGATTTGGTGTAGGCAATGGGCTTCCTTGGGATGATCCATCATTGGTTACTAGTGCATACAATACTGGTTATACATATTGGACAGATTTTTTGTTTCAAGGAATGTTTGCTGCAACCGCTGCAACAATTGTTTCAGGTGCTGTTGCCGAACGTGTTAAGCTTTTGCCATTTCTGATTTTCTGTGCTATTTATGTTATGCTTATTTATCCTTGGGTTGGTTCATGGGTATGGGGCGGTGGTTGGTTAATGTCTGGTGAAGTACCCTTTCATGATTTTGCTGGTTCAACACTTGTTCACTCTGTTGGTGGTTGGGCTGCTTTGGCTGGTATCATTGTTATTGGTCCTCGTTATGGTAAATTTGTTAATGGACAAATCAAACCAATTCTAGGTCATAATTTACCTCTGTTGACTATTGGTGTATTTCTTCTTTGGTTAGGCTGGTTCGGATTTAATGGTGGATCGGTTCTTTCGGCAGATCCTGGTGGAGTTTCTTATGTTCTCGTCACAACATCACTTGCAGCAGCAGCTGGTATTATTGGAGCAATGATTGTTTCGTGGACAGTTCAGAAAAAACCTGACTTGACAATGGTTCTTAATGGTTGTCTGGCTGGTTTGGTTGGTATCACAGCTGGTGCAGATTGCGTTTCTGTTAAGGCAGCAATTGCAATTGGTTTAATCTGTGGAGCGATTGCAGTATTTTCTGTTATGATGTTTGATAAGCTTAGACTTGATGACCCTGTTGGTGCAACATCAGTACATTTGGTTTGTGGTATACTAGGTACTCTATTTGTTGGGATCTTCAGTGCTGAGTATAGTTTTCTCATTCAATTGAAAGGTGTTGTTAGTTACGGAGTAGTATGTTTCCCAATTGCATTTTTGATTTTCTTTGTTCTTAAGAAGACCGTTGGAATCAGAGTTAGCGAAGAAGAAGAGCTCAAAGGTTTGGATATTGGCGAGCATGGTCAGGAAGCCTATGCTGGATTCCAGTTCTTTACAAATAGTTAGTAAAATAAAATTTAAATAAAAAGATTATAAAAATTAAAATAAATAGGAGTTTAAAATGAAACTTATAATTGCATATATTCAACCGGAAAAGCTTACATCTGTTAAGCAAGCGCTTTATGAAAATAATATTTTTAAAATGTCTGTAACAAATGCTCTAGGGTGTGGTCAGCAAAAAGGCTATCATGAGTCTTATCGAGGTGTGGATGTGGAAGTCAACCTTCTAAAAAAAGTCAGACTGGAAGTGGCTGTTAACGAGCAATTCGTAGACCAGGCTGTTGAATCTATTATTGCCGGTGCTAGAACTGGAAATATTGGCGATGGCAAAATTTTTGTTATTGGTCTGGAAAAGTGCATTAGGATTCGTACTGGTGAAACTGGTTGGGATGCTATTGGGTAGTGTGCTAATGAAATAGTACACTAAAAAGAACCGCAAAAGAGGTTCTTTTCTTTTGCCCATTTGTTAATATTTTTTTGATAATGAGTAAAAAGTTTGATTTGAATCTGATTTAGGTGTATATTACCGCCTTATTTTAAATAGGGCTTTCTGTTCAATTCATAATCTGTGGGTTGATAGTATTTTATCCCGCTCGGCGGGACTAGCGCGACTATGTGGGATGTTTTGCCCAAAAAGTTTGCAGATGAACTTTGATATAAAGTTCATATAATTTATTCATTTGTAATGCGATATCACGAACCAGCTTGCTGAGGCTGGAGCTCTGCGACAGCAGTGAAGTAAAACGTAACGTCCTAACTCTTGTTTTGCAGCATGTTACCTTTAGAGAACTAAAGGCTAAAATGCTTTAAATCAAGATCTTACGAACCGGCTTACCGAGACTGGAGCATGCGACAGTAGTGAAGCGTCCTATCTCGCATTAAACAGGAAACCCTAAATCAAAAGAATTATGGAGTATTTTAAATGGAAGAGCATGAAGAGCAATGGTTGAGTGGTCAGGGAGCTGAAATGCTTCGTACTCTTGGAGTGAAGAAATCTGATTGTGTGGTTGATTTTGGATGTGGTAGGGGACGATATACTGTTCCTGCGACTCAGGTTGTTGGGCAGGATGGAATGGTGTTTGCTATTGAACGTCATGTCAATGAATTGGATGTTCTTAATGAAAGATTGGCAAAGTTCTCTTCTAACGAATTTGTAAAAATTCTAAATACAGAAAGTCTTCACCTAGATTCCATATCGGCTGCAAGTGTTGATGCCTTGCTTACATTCGATGTTCTGCAATATATAGAAGATTATGACACTCTTTTTGAGTCTGTAAAAAGAATTCTCAAGCCAGATGGTTTGCTTTTTGTATATCCAGCTGGTGTGCCACATCCGGGGGATGTTGATATGGAACGAATAACTGAAATTATGGATAGACTTGGAATGAAACTATCGGCAAAAACAGAGTATAGAATGATGCACAACAAGTTTATGGTTGATGATCTTATCTATACATTTAAGTTTGATTTGTAACCGGAAACCCCAATTATAATTTGAGGTGTCTTTTTTGAAATTTCATTTCCGTGCCCACGGGACACGGCTACAGCGAGGTGCTCTTGCATAAAACGCTTGTTTTGTTGCATAACGATTGTAGCCGAGTCGCCCCGGCTCGGAGAAAAACAACGTTTTTATGAGTGTCGGATAGCCCTCTTAAAATCTCTTTATAGACTTCAAACAGAACTTAGCGTTTTTTGACTGTATACTGTGAACTGTTCACTATGAACTTCTTTAAAATGTGATGATTTGGTAACCATCGTCAATATATTGAGCAAGACTTGGATGGCCCATCATGTCGCTAGAGATTGTTAGACCTTGTTCTTTTGCACTTTCGAGTGAACCCATTTTTGCGGCACAAGCCTGACATACACATGTAATAAGACCTTTGTTTCTTACCTTTATGTAAAGTTGTGAAAATGGTTGTTTCTCATCAGTCATTATAGACACTAATTTACAGGCACTACCCTCAATAATCAGTTTGACATCATAGCCTTTATCTTTCATATCTAAAGCATTTAGAAGTACGTGTACAAAGCACATTGGTTCTCCGTTGAATGCCACTAGGGCTATCTTTTTATTCATATTATTTTCCTTTCGGTTTTTCTTATTGTAAGATGAGAGGATGACTAAGGACTAAATGACTCTGGACTAAAAAAATCTAATACCGATTTGTCTAACTAATCATCTGGCACCTTTCAATGGCGAAACCATTAATCGTAACGAAGTTGCACTTAATTGGATAATTTCATTTCGCCACTGTTTTTTTTTAATTATTTAGATAGTATCTTGAAAGTAGCTTCTGGACCAATAGCTTTGAAGTGTTCTGCACCTTTTGTTGTAAGTCCTGGCAATGCTCCTACTTTTCTGAAAAATTCATTTTTTTCAGCAATAGTTTTAAACATTCTATTTGCTGCATCAGAGGTATAAGAGAAGTTTGCGTATCTTGCAAGAATAGTGTGTCCAACCATTATCTCTGCACCTTTTCTGAATTCATCTTTGTATTGTGAAAGTATTGGGCCGTCAAGTTTATCAACAAAAGGAAGTCCTTTTTTGTTCATTTCTGTTCCTATATTGATAGGAATATCTCTTTTTATTGAAGCTTCAATGATTGCCTTTAAATTTGCCTGCTTGATTTTGGCAGTTGCTTCATCTTTTATGTTCCAGTTTCTATCAGGAATAATGTTGATAGCTACGCATCCTTTAGAAGACATTAGTTCCATTAGAGCTTCGGCATCTGCTTCACCGTCACTTGTCCCGTCAAGCCATGTTGCCATTGGGATGGCACCACATGATGATACCCAGTTTATAAAATCTTCAACAGCAGGAAATGTGTCTTTTGAAGGTTGAGCATAGCCAATGCCGCCGGCTTTTGCAAGTTTGCTTCTAACTTTTTCTTCTAAAGTAGGACGATTAGCAATAAGCTCTGCAGCTGTATCAGTGTCAACACCTAGTAGTTCAGATAAGTATTCTGCACCTTTTGCTTCTTGTCCATATACATCAAAAATTTTATTAACGTATGCAGTGATGATGTGACGTTCGGTCGCAACACCGGCAGGTGTTAGTGGTAGTACATCCTTTTCGTAATTCAATGCAATATCTTGAAGCTTTGCATTAATTCTTGATATTAAAGCAAGATTTCTTGTTTTGGCACCATCTTTGATTGATTGAAGAGTATCAGCCTGCGGGGTTCCTTCTTTTGGTAACTCGTAGAATCCTCCACCCATTATGTAAGAAACGCCTGGTTCTCCAGGAGAACTGATGTCAACGTCTGATAGTTCGTTGATATATACCCTTGTTTCAAGATTTGTTGCACATCTCATTCCTACCTTTTCTGATGCAGTAATAAACTCTTCGAGACCATCAAGAACATCAAAGTCGCAAAGTGCTGCAGCATATAGTCCAGTCTTTGCTGATTCAAAAACAATATTGGTTGGCGACCAACCTTCTCCGTTATATGAATAGAATGAGTGGAAATGCATGTTTACGTTATCTGATTTGGTTGATAAGTCTGTTGAATTGGTTTGTTTGTCAAATGTTGCAGTTCGCTTTTCTAGGTCAAATGAATTTATGTTTGCCATTGTTGTCTTCCTTAATTATTTGTAAATTACTTGTTTTTAAAGTCAGCCAAATGTCCTATAACTTGTGTTAGACCTCTTGCATAAAATTTTGCATCATCAATTGGATGTTTTGTTTTGACCAGCCTGTTGATTAGTGCCATAGGGTGGAAGATTGCGCTATATACAGAGCGAATGGCTTTTTTTACCTCTTGTTCGGATGATTCACCTGGCATCACGTTCATACGCATATCAAAGTTATCCCAGTTTTCTGTGATTAACCAGCCAGCTTCTTTTACTTCATCATATAGAGGGGTTCCTGGATACGGAGTAACCATTGTAACTTGAAGTGTGAATGCATATCCCTTTATAAGCAGTTCGCGTGCCATTTTAACAGTTGCTTTCATGTCTTCTGCTGTTTCCCATGGGTAGCCAAACATTACAGTCACGTGTACGTCAAGACCGGCTGCTCTTGCTTCTTTTGCACCATTTATTATCTCTTCTTGATTTATTCCTTTCACTAGACGATCTAGCGTTTTTTGATTTGCAGACTCTAATCCAAATAGTACAAATCTAAAACCAGCTTTTGCCATTAATTTATAGTCATCAGATGTTAGGCAGCCAAAACGCATATTACAGTTTAATGTTATTTTTTTGTTGTAGCCACGTTTAATCATCTCTTCACAAAATGTTTTTAGCCATTTTCCTATTGGAAGAGTACCACTGTCGTCCATGATTTCTTTGATGTTGTATTTTTCAATTAGATTACCAATCTCGTCTACAACCTCTATTGGATCTCTGAATCTATATGATGGATAAAGAGTTGTCCACGAGCAGAATGTACATTTGTGATGCCAGCAGTCTCTTGCTGACATGATGTATGTCCCAGGTATTGAACGAAAATTGCCGTTTTTATAGGCGTACAGCTCCCAATTTACCAAGTCTCTATCTATCCATGGAGCTTCTGAAAGTTCGTGATCTAAAACAAATTTACCAGTGTTTATGATATCGCCGTCTTCAAGAAGCCATATTCCAGGTTCTAGTTTTGTGTTTGCTGAATCTGTAATGTAGTTGAGTAAGTTGATTAAAAGAAAATCATAATCACCTCCGGTTAATATGCAGTCAATTTTTGAGTTTTCAAATGATTCACGAGGAAATGCTGTTACGTGGTCTCCGCACAGTACGACCTTGGTCTCTGGGAAATGTTTCTTTAATACATCAATCCATTTCCAGTGAGCTTTAACAACAGGAGTCTTTGTTTCTAACCATATAATATCCGGTTCAAAATTTTGTAGCTTCTGCAGGAATTTACGTTCTGTTAACTGGCTGGCAATGCCATCAAGCCATAGAACTTCGTGTCCGGCATCTCTGACCATAGTTGCTGCAGTTGCTGGAACAACAGGGAAGATGTATGTGGGTTTTGTGAACCATTGGAACTGTCGATTCTGTGATAAAAGAGGAGTGCCTTTTTCTGACTCTAGTGGTGGATATGTAAACGCAACTTTCATAAATCTGTTTTCCTTAAGTTCTTTTAAAATAATTAGCTTTATATAATAACAGTTTAAGATGTTTTTTTCAAATTAAAAAAAATCTCTTTGAATGTTTCTTTAATTTTTTTTGTGTTGGGCACAAAAAAAGGTCGTAGAAGTTTATCTACGACCTTTTTGATAATCATAATATATAATTTAGATTATATAATTCCTTGTGCAAGCATCGCATCAGCAACTTTGATAAATCCAGCAATGTTAGCACCAGCAACATAGTTGCCTTCCATGCCGTATTCTTTTGCTGTATCATAGCAGTTTCTGTGGATTTCAACCATGATGTCGTGTAGTTTTTCGTCAACTTCATCTCTTGTCCAGCTCAATCTTAGACTGTTCTGAGACATTTCAAGTCCTGAAGTAGCTACGCCGCCAGCGTTTGCAGCTTTGCCTGGTCCAAACAATGTCTTGTTTTTCTGGAACACTTCAACAGCTTCTGGTGTAGAAGGCATGTTTGCACCTTCTGCAACACAGATACAACCATTTGTAATTAGTGTTTCAGCATCTTGTCCATCAAGTTCGTTTTGAGTAGCACATGGTAATGCAACGTCAGCTTTTACGTTCCATACGCCTTTTCCTTCGAAGTATTTTGCTTTTGGGTATTGTGTAACGTACTCTTTGATTCTACCTCTTTTAACATTCTTAAGCTCCATAACAAATGCAAGTTTGTCTGTATCAATACCGGCTTCGTCTACAATATACCCATTTGAGTCTGATAGAGTAAGTACTGTGCCACCTAGTGCAATAACTTTTTCTGTTGCATATTGAGCAACGTTACCAGAACCAGAAATGACAACTTTCTTTCCTTTGAAGTTTTCTGATCTTGTTTTTAGCATTTCTTCTGCAAAGTATACGCAACCATAACCTGTAGCTTCTGATCTGATTAAACTTCCGCCGAAGGCTAGACCTTTGCCTGTCAAAACGCCTTCAAATCTGTTAACGATTCTTTTGTATTGACCAAACATGTAACCAAGTTCACGTCCGCCAACACCAATGTCACCAGCAGGAACATCTGTGAACTGACCAATGTGTCTGTGTAGCTCTGTCATGAATGACTGGCAAAACTTCATAACTTCGTTATCACTCTTTCCTTTTGGATCAAAATCTGAACCACCTTTGCCGCCACCCATTGGTAATGTTGTCAAACTGTTTTTGAAAACTTGTTCGAAACCTAAGAATTTTAGGATGTCTAAAGTAACTGAAGGATGAAATCTTAGTCCACCTTTGTATGGTCCGATTGCGCTGTTGAATTCACATCTGAAACCTCTATTGATTTGTACAACACCGTTGTCGTCAACCCAAGGTACTCTGAATGATAAAACTCTTTCTGGCTCTACAATCCTCTCAAGAATTTTTGCTTCTATGTATTCTGGGCGTTTTTCCAAAACTGGCATTAGGGTTTCCACAACCTCTTTTGCTGCTTGGTGAAATATTTTCTGTTCTGGGTCTTTGGAAATAATTATTTCCATAATTGATTCAACTGATACTGTCATTTTAAATAACTCCTTGTAATTTTGTTATATCATACATATTTGGCATTAGCATGCCGATGTTTGAGTGATAATTTATCAAAAAGCTGGGTTTTGTCAAAAAAAAACGAATTTTTTTTTGTTGAATCGGTAAAACTTCCGATATTTCCAAGAACTGCTTGATTTTTATCTTTGTATATGAGATTATCAAATAACTAAAAATATTTGAAGATATTGAAGTTTAGAACAAGCAATTATAGTCATTTTATAGAAGAGCTTAAAGAGTCAATAGACAAGTGTTTTAAGGGGAAAGTTATTATCCCTAAATTTTTGGTTTTGATTTTTAGTCTTTTTCTTCTGTTATTTTATTAATAGTTGTTTCAAAATTTTAAGTAAGAAAGTTAGAAGGTATTATATATCATGGCAAAAAAACAGAATAATAAAATTGCCGTTTTAAATGCACTGAAAAATAGCAGTGTTCCTTTAACGAGTAGCAAAATAGAAGAGTTATTAAAAAATTCAGGGTACTATATTTCAGAGAGAACAATAAGAATTTATTTGAAAGAACTTGACGATCAGGGGTTGATAAAGACCTATGGAAAGAAAGGTAGAATAATTACACCTCAAGGCCTTGATGAACTATCTGTTACAAATATTGTTGAAAAAATTGGATTTTTGTCAGCAAAAATAGATCAGATGACTTATAAGATGAATTTTAATCTAAAGAATAGAACAGGAAAGGTTGTGGTGAATACATCTTTCTTAAGACCCAGATTGTTGTATAAACATCTTGATAACATCTATAAGGTTTTTGATAAAGGATTTGCAATGGGTAAGTTGGCTTGTTTAATAGGTCAAGGAGAACGTATTGGAAATATAATTGTACCTAAAGGGATGGTTGGGTTTACAACAGTATGTTCAATTACGCTTAATGGTATTATTCTGAAATATGGCATTCCAACTAATTCTAAGTTTGGTGGTCTGATGGAGATGAAGAAGGGAGAACCCCACCGCTTTGTGGAGCTTATAAATTATGATGGAACGACAATAGATCCATTAGAAGTTTTTATTCGAAGTGGTATGACTGATTATCTTGGTGCAATAACTACTGGTAATGGGCGAATTGGGGCAAGTTTTCGAGAAATTCCTTCGGATAGTAGAAATACTGTTGAACAGATTGATAAGGAGTTGACCAAAATTGGATTGGGCGGTTTTATGCGAATTGGCTTGCCGGCTCAACCACTTTTTGATATTCCTGTTAATGAAGGACGTGCCGGTGCAGTTGTGATTGGTGGTTTGAATCCTATTGCAGTTGTTGAGGAGTCTGGGCGGCGAGTTTTGTCAAAAGCTCTTTCAGGCTCAATTGAGTTTGAAAGACTGCATCACTTTGAGCTGCTTGGACAGAATTTGAAAAAATTTCTGTAATTTTTTTTAAAAGTGGTATATTCTAAATATGAAAAAAGCAAAAGTCACTGATTAAATTAGTTGGGTGACAGATAAATAATTGAAAGTTGAAAATTAAAAATTAAGTAATAGCTCCGCAGGTATTATTAAGATACGTTGCGGTGTAACACCATCGTTTACAGCTTGTCGCGCCGTAGGAACGTAGGCGGAGTTCGTAGTGTTCTTATACTGCCTACGGCCGTGTCGGGCGTAGCTTGAAAAGCGAAGAGTGGAGTGTCTTCGCTACAAACTAATAGCTAAATGCTAACAACTAGTTCTGTACACTGTGCACTATGAACTTATTTGAAAGGAACATTATGAAAAGACTTGGAAAGATATTGGTTGGATTAGTTTTATTTTTTGTCGTTGTTTTGGCTGCAGTTCAGATCTTTGGAGTGAAGTATCTTAAAAAAACAGTAGACAAATTGGTTCTGCCTCAAATTGAGGAGATTACAGGTGTGGATGTGGCTATTAAGAATTTGAGTCTCAATTTTTTTAAGGGCACCGTTAATATTGAAGGAGTTGTTCTTGGAAATCCGGAGGGTTATGAAGGTGATTTGCTGACAATTGGTGAGTTCAAAACGGATTTAAAGATGAAAGCATTGCTCAAAAAAGAGGTATATGTTAATGAGCTTAAATTGAAGGATGTGCATTTAGCTATCCTGGCTAAAGATGCAAAAAAAATAAATGTACGTGATCTTGCTAATCATATTACAGAAGCAACTGCAAAAGAAGATCCTTCGCAAGGCCTTGAGAATGAGACAGCTAAACAAACTGCCAAGGTTTTAAGTGTAGACGACGAGAGCACGGCCAAAACAACAGAACCAATAGACTTTAAGCTTAAGGATTCCGCTTTTAATTTTCTCTTTTCATTTGTGTTATTGCCGGGAGAGTATATTGCTAAAGAGTATCGGCTTGACTGGAATCTGATCTTAGAAGCCAAAAATATTACCAATATGGAGAGAGAAAGTAGTCCAGGAAGTATAAAAATTCAAAGTGGTCCAAGTCGGAAGGATAGTGAACCTCAGGTAAATATTGATGGTATTATTTATCCATTGACTGATATGAGTAAACCAAGTTTTGCCGCGCATGGGACTATTTTCAATTTTAATATGCTTGAAATAGCCGAGTGGTGTGAGAATCTTGGAGTGGGCAGTAGCAATTTAGGTATTAAAATTAATATGGTGTGTGAAAAAGGTGTATATACAGCGGCTTCAAACATTGAATTTACTTTTAAAAATCCAAAACTATATGGAAGCTTAGCAAATCAGGCTGGGAGTGTTAAGCTTCCGGATGAACTTAAAGTAAAAGTGCCGGTTAAAGGTTCTTGGGATGATCCTAAAATTGATCTTAAGCCTGTTCTGATGAAAGTTGTTTTTGAAGTTACGAAATCAACATTAATTAATAAATATGTTCCAGAAGAGTATAAAGATGCTGCTCAGGAGGTGGGTGACAGTATTTCAGAGGGATTAAATAGTTTATTTGGTGGGGATAAGAAGAAAAAATAAAATGACTGTACTAAATATAACCAGTGGTGATTGTTGTGGTCAGCTACTTAAAGACTCATCAGTCTCCGGAGATGTTTTGGTTTGGCATGATGTTCTATATGATGGGCCTTTGCGTAATGGTGGAGTTCTTTCAGAAAATGATATGTTGGAACGAGCAAAGTATTTGTCAAATTCAACAGATGGTGGTTTGTCACAAGATGATGTTTTTCATGGGCTTAAAAAAGCTTATACAAGATTATCTGATCTGCAAAATTACGAAGAAATCATATTCTGGTTTGATGCGTGTTTGTTTGATCTTTCCATGCTTGCTCATCTTTTGACTTGTATTCCTTTGGATATTAGAGGAAAGTGCAGGTTGATATGTATTAATGAGTTTGATGATATTAGTCCTTTTAATGGTTTAGGTCAGCTAACTTCTGAACAGATTGCGTCTTTATCTCCCGAGCGTCAAATCATAACAGAAGAGCAGTTTGAGTTTGCAATACTTGTTGATTATGCTTTTGCAACTCAAAGTAAAAAGGATTTTATAAAGATTGTTAACTATAAGAATCCACCTCTGCCTTATTTTGACAAAGCTGTTGAGAGGTGGTTGGAAGAAAAACCATCAGAAGAACAGCAACTTGGCAAACTGGAAAACATGATCTTAGATGCTATAAATAATGGATGTGAAAAACCTAGGCAAATTTTTCAATATGTTGCAGCAAAAGATTCTATTCCTCAATATTGGGGAGATACTACTTTATGGCAAAAAATTAATGGTTTGTCTGACAGGGGAATGGTTTCCATTGAAGGACCAGATACTAAACTGCCACAATGGATTGATTCTGAGCATAAACTTAGTGAATTTGTGGTAAAAATGCCTGTTTAAAATAAAAACCCATTTTTTTTATCTTTTTTGTTGCAAAAATCATTCAAAAATCATATAGTACAGCTTGTTTTAAATATTGCGGGATGGAGCAGCTTGGTAGCTCGTCAGGCTCATAACCTGAAGGTCAGTGGTTCAAATCCACTTCCCGCTACCATTTCTAACACTACAGGTCTTTCTTGAAATTTTCAAGGTAAGACTTTTTTTTTGCCCAAGTGAAAATTGAAAGTTGAAAATCATGGAAAAGCTAATAACTTTTTATCCATGCGTCCTAGGTTATGAGTCATGTGTCGCTTTTTAGGGGAGGTCACCTCGCGTGCGAGGTGGGAGGGGTTCCTCCATTCGATGTTGAATGTTCGATGTTGGACGTTCAAAAGTTTCACGCATCTCGTCTAATCTCGTATTTAAAAACACACCACGTATTACTTGTTTTTGATTTCTAGTGACTTCTCGATGGCAGGTTTGTAACGTATTGTGTAGGCAAATATTGAGAGGATATTGATTGTTATTGCCAGAGCTTCTCCAATATATATAATTATTGCAGGGATAAAGTGTATGTTCTCAGGTGCTGCTTCAAAATAGAAAATCAGACATGCAAGCGGAAAATTAAATGCAGTTCTAACTTTTCCTGTCCAATGAGCAGCACCACTTATGTTGTAGAGCGAACCAATTGATCTTAAAAATGTGACCCATTGATCTCTTGCAATCATGAATATTGTTAGAACAAGAAGGCATATACTGTGATTAATCTCTCCATTTAAGGCTGCTAAAACTGTTATTAGAGGATATGCTGTCACAACTAGTAACTTATCCATTAAAGGGTCTGCATGTTGTCCAAAGGTAGTAATAACCTGCCATTTTCTAGCATAGTATCCATCAAAGAAATCGGTAATGGCTGATAGTGCCAATAGGAAAAATGATACAACAAAAAGAGCCATTGATGGCTTGTAAACATTAATGATTGCTCCTACTAAAAACAGTAGGACGAATGGAGCTCGTAGCAATGTGATTATTGTAACGACTTTTAATTGTTGATTTTTGTTCATTGGTTTCCTTTTTTTTTCTGCGAAAATGTACTATAAGCAAAGTGGTTTTTCTTATATAATGTTAGTTAGTATACATCTTTAAAAAAACAAAAGCTATTCTTTAGTGCAAAAAAAAACGGGAACCAAAGTTCCCGTTTTATTATAATCAAAGATTATAAACCTAGTTGGAATCTAACATAACGAACAATTTTGATTTTGTCGTCAACATTTTTTCCTACTTCAGCAAGTAGTTCTGTAATTGATTGCTTAGGTTCTTTTACGAAACCTTGGTTTACCAGGCAGATTTCAGAAAAGAATTTATTCATCTTTCCATCAACAATTTTTCCAATAATATTTTCTGGTTTACCTTCTACCTGTTTAGTGTAGATTGCACGTTCGGAAGCAATTTCTTCAGCGTCAACAGAGTCAGAGTTTAGGTATTTAGGAGCCATAGCTGCCACATGTAATGTAATGTCTTTGATTAGTTCCTGAAATACAGGAGTATCTTTTGTTTCAGCTTTTTCGCAGCTTAGTTCAACTAGAACACCAACTTTTCCACCTAGATGGATATAAGAAGCAACTGCGTTGTTTCCTGTTGCTGTATAGCGAACATTACGTTTTAATTTCATGTTTTCGCCAATTTCAGCAATTTTTGCTGTTAGCTCATTTTTCAACGTAACGCTTAGGTCTTCATCTGTTTCAAGAGCTGAGTCAGAAACAAGCTTAACAAAGTCAGTGAAAGTCTCGTTTCTTGTAACGAAGTCTGTTTCGCAGTTTACCTCAACAAGTGATAGTGTTTTTCCATCGTCTTTTGATGAAGATGCAATCAAACCTTGATTTGCTGTTCTTGTTGCTTTTTTTGCTGCAACTGCCATTCCTCTTTCACGAAGACATGTCATTGCTGCATCGATATCGCCATCAGCTTCTTGTAGAGCCTTTTTACATTCCATCATGCTAACTTTTGTAGCATCACGAAGTTCTTTTACTAATGAGGCTTTAATTATTGCCATTTTATTCTCCATTAATTTCTTAATTAATAATTAAATTATTTTGTTTCTTCTTTAGTTTCTTCAACTGCAGGAGTTTCTTCTTTTGTTGGTTTTGCAACAGGAGTTTTTTCCTTAGCAGGAGCTTCTTTTTTTGCCTCAGCTTTAGGAGCCTTCTCTTTTGCTGGTTTTGCAACAGGAGCTTCTTCTTTTACTTTTTCAGCTTTAGGAGCTTCTTTTTTAACTTCAGCCTTAGGTTCTTCTTTTACTTCTTTAGCTTTAGGAGCTTCTTTTTTAACTTCAGCTTTGGGTTCTTCTTTTACTTCTTTAGCTTTAGGAGCTTCTTTTTTAACTTCAGCCTTAGGTTCTTCTTTTACTTCTTTAGCTTTAGGAGCTTCTTTTTTAACTTCAGCCTTAGGTTCTTCTTTTACTTCTTTAGCTTTAGGAGCTTCTTTTTTAACTTCAGCCTTAGGTTCTTCTTTTACTTCTTTAGCTTTAGGAGCTTCTTTTACTTTTTCAGCCTCAGCTGTTTGTGTAGCTTTAGCTTCTTTTGCTTTTTTATTTGCTTCAGCCTTTTTCTTATCAGTAGCTTCTTTTTTCTTTATATCAGCTTCTTTTTTAGCAGCAATTTGCTTTGTTTTTTCTTCTTTCCTACGAGCTTCTTCAGCAATTCTTTCTTGCTCAGCTTTAGCAGCAGCTTCTGCAGCTAGTTTAACTGCGACTACTTTACCTTTTTTGATAGCTTCTGCAAGAGCACCAATAATAATTCTGATTGATCTGATTGAATCATCATTACCAGGAACAACGTAATCAATTGGATCAGGGTTGCAGTTTGTATCAACAACAGCAACAACAGGAATATTTAGTTTTTTAGCTTCTTTGATCGCAATATCTTCGCGATTAATATCAATAACAACCAATGCACCAGGAAGTTTTCCCATGTCTGCAAAACCACCAAGATTTCTATTTAGTTTTGCTAGTTCGTGACGTACTTTTGATGCTTCCTTCTTTGAATATGAAGCAAAGTTGTCTAGCTTCTGTTGCTTCTCAAGTCCCTTGAATTTTTTGATACTATTCTTGATTGTCGCATTGTTTGTAAGTGTTCCGCCAAGCCATCTTGTTGTTACGTTGAATTGACCTGTCTCTTCTACAATCTTAAGGATAGTTGACTGTGCTTGTTTCTTTGTGCCAACAAAAAGAATGCTTTTACCTGATGCTGCAATTTGTTCAATAAATTCAGCTGCATCTTTAAGTTTTGCATTTGCTTTGTGTAGATCGATGATATGAATGCCGTTACGTTTTCCGAAGATATAACGACTCATTTTAGGATTCCATCTCTTCTTTTGGTGTCCAAAATGAACGCCTGCGTCTAAGAGATCTTTTACTGTAATTTCTTCTGCACTTTTGTGCGGAACTGTCTTTTTTTCTTCATTTGCCACGATTTTTTAACTCCTAATGTGTTAAGTTATTGTCTGCCTTTTTGGCAATCAAAATCCGCTTTTATCCCCAGTGGCGGGGAGTACTTCGCTTCTATTCTCTTTATAAAAAAGAGAATTCCATTTAATGAACTGTTAATTATATAATAAATGTTACTCGAAAATCAATAAAAAAAATGGTTTTTGTTTGTTTTCTTGATTTTTTGGTTAAAACCTCTGTACTCTGCATGCTACTGAGATATGAATGTTTAACACGAAGACAAAGAGGCACGTAGAGATTTTGTCTGGAATGGTTTTGTCCTAGCTTTGCTAGTCCCGCAAGGTGGGAACATAATCACCGAACTAACCACCCAACCATCCAACTGAATTATTGATTTCTCATTAAAAGTTTAGGAAGAGAAGGTTTTTCATTTTCTGAAACGGTATGGTATAGACGGTGTTTTCTTTTGGATAAGATTATGTTGTCTTCTCTATAGTATTTTGCACCGAAGAGGAAAAGAATATGTCCTCTTCGTCTCTGGCTGATGATTTTGTAGAATTCATCGCCATCAAGAGTGTGACCTCCGTACTCTTTCATGATTTTTGTATATTTTGGCAGTTTTTCTTGTAACCACTCTTTCATGCTTTGCTTGTTCAGAACAAACTCTGGGAATGCATGGCTATGGATTGATATATAAGGATGGTGTTGTTTTTTCCCTTTTAGGACAGAAGATGTATAACTAAGCTCAATATCGCCTGGGTTTATTTCGGCTTTTTCCATATGAAATGTTTCGGGGATGTCGTAGAACTGATCAAATGCTTTCCACGTTTGCATGCTTTCAGATGGTGTACAAATCTTTATTTTACTGCACAACTCTCGTTCAAGAGATTCGTTTCTATCTTCACCATGGAATAGAGCTACTTCTACTAAAGTTTTTGATTTGTTAAAGTGTTTCACAAGATGTGTGGTATATTGACCATCAGTTAGAGCCACAATTCCGAACCATCCAGCAGAAATTTTTTTTGCAGGCTCAAAGAATTTTGGTTCTTCTTCATTTTCCACAAGATATTTGGATTTAACATCTGACAAAAATCTTTCCATATCTGGGCAGTCTATAGCTTTTTGCCAGGAAACTTGCAGCCACTCTTTGTACATATCGGAGAAAGTGGAGTGACCATATTCTGATTTTTCACCATAACGAAGCATTTCCCACTCTGAAGGTGTACTTATCTCTATCTGCTGCCAAATTGTTTTCTTATCACAACGCACTATTTGGTTTTCTCCATTATGTAATCATCCATAAAAAAGCCATTACCAATGTGATTTTTAACTTCTTCAACAATTTTAAATCCATTTTTAATATAAGCATTTATTGCATTACTATTGTTTTTGTTTACAGCCAAGAAAAGAGAGTCTAATTTTTGTTCTTTTACATATTCACAAATATGGTTAATAACTATGCTGCCTATTCCCATTTTCTGCTTCTCAGGTATGATATAAAGCTTATCCATTTTAATAGATTTTTGTTTTTTTGTATATGCACAGTAGCCAATTGGTTTGTCTTTGCAATATATAATTTCATATACAGTTCCGGTTTTCACCTCTCTCTGCATTTGTTCTAAATTATACATCCAATCCAACATAAAATTAATTTGCTCTGGTGATACTATGTCTGTGAAGGCAGTCGGCCATATAATTCTTGCGAGCTTTTCAATTTTTAATAAATCTTCATTTCTTAATGCTTTTTTAAAATCTAATTTCATGCTGTAATCTTCTATTGTATACTGTAGTTCTTTTGTTATATTAAAGATTGTGAAGTATATACATAACTCTGAAAATAATCAATAAATTAGTTAATCATTTTAACCAGTTGAGTAACATTTTTTTATTAGAATAGTACTAATGGTATGAAATATAATTAAAGAAGTTGAAATATTTATAGATTGGAGTAAAGTTCATTATTCAGTTACAGAAAGTTTTAGTGTAATCTTTTACTCGCTATTGTTTAATCCTCTTTTTACTGTGATTTAGGTTTTGACAAATAATTTGTTAATCTTTAATTATAATTTCAAGTTTTTATGTTTATTTTAAAAAGATGATTTGACAAAAAACGTCATTTTGTTATTGTAATTAAATTATAAATAATTTTTAAAAACAAGAAGGTGGTTTTATGTCAATTGTTGTAAATCATGACAAGCGTCAGAAGATGATATTAAAGAAATCAATGAAGCTTTTTGCAGAGTACGGTTATGCAGATGTTACGTATCAAAAGATTGCAGATAAATGTGGTATTGCCCGAACTACATTGTATAAGTATTTTCAGAATAAAAGAGAGGTTTTTGATGCAACAATTCGTGAGGTTACTGTTGTTCTGGAACATCGCTATTTTGAAATAATGAATACAGAAGGTTTGAGTTCTGAAGAGCGTCTTCGTCAAATGATGTACAGCATTATTGATGGTGTTTTTGACCAGAAGGTGATTCTTAGTGTAATACTTGACTATTTACTTTCTCTTAAACGTTCCGGCAATGAAGTGTCTCGAAAAGTTCGTAGGCATACAATTAAGGTTCGTCTTTTATTCAGAGAGATATTAATTGGAGGGGTTGAAAGAGATGAGTTTAAGAAGCTTAACATAAGAGTTGTTAACGATGCCTTGTATAGTATTTGTGAAGCAGTTATTTTTAAAGTTACCGTTGCTGAAATTGGATATGTAACTAAAGAAAAGTGCTATGATGTTGTAGATCTTTTTATTGCAGGAATTAAAAAATCATAGAACGCATTTTTATTCTTCCAATTGCTTTATGAGCAATATACATGCAAGATATGTGAAACGGTTAAAGTCGTTTGGAAAATATTTTATTTCAGCCCACATGTAGAGTAGTAGGTTGACAATTTTTCCGTTTTTCTCATTTGGTAATTTGATGGCTGTTTTTAGGCTGCCGTTTGGATTGAATAACTCTCCAATTCTTTCTGCAAACTCTTCTTTTGTTGATAAGTTTTTCTCTATTTTGTAATGTTCCAATATATCCATAAGTATATATTCTAGACTCTCAAGGTATTGCCCTTGCTCTACAGCAAGCAGTGTTCTTGCACCATATTTGTTGTTTGAAAAGTTCTGTAGTGCCAGCTTTGTCTGTTTTTCAATAATTGATAGAGGTTCTTTTGTCTCTTTCTCAAATATAGAATAGATGGTATCTCTTTTCTTTGTATAGAAAACTCTGGTGATAGCAATTAACTCTTGTTTTTTAAGAGTCCAATGATATTCTTCTTTGTAAATTTCAAACATCCTCTCTGCATAAGTATAATCTGAAATTTTGCCAAGGGTTTCAACTATTTCTGGCCACATAGCTTCAAATTTTCTGTTATATAATAGTTCGGCTAGTTTGCTTACAACATCTTTGTTGCCTATAAGTCCTAGAGCATATATGCATGCAAATGCAAGAGATGTGTCACCATCATATATATGTTTGTATAGTTCGGGTATTGCTTTTTCAACCTTTTGGTGTCCAAGTGCTCGCGCAGCTTCAGCCTGAATTCCCAGACTTGGTATGTCCATTATTTTAATTAGGTCATCATAAATCATCGGGTCGATATTTGTTTTCATTCTCGAAATGTTGTCAATAGCACTTTCACGAACTCTGCTTGAAGGGTTGTATAGGTCATCAACAAGCTCTTGTGTTAATATGTTTGATGTTGCCCGGTTTAGAGTTAATATTCTATTTTTTTCAGGTACAGGTTTTGAAAGTATATGAGCGTGTACGACAGATCTTATTGGGTTATTGGTAAGTAGAATTCTTACAACAGTTGTTGTAGCAATGGAACCAAACTCTTTAAAATGTATAAAGATGAATGCAGAAATAATATAGCCCAAAGAACCAATTATAGCTAGTATATTAAAACCAGAGAATGGAGTTGTTGCAACAAACTGTGTTTTGTTGAAGAAATCGAGAGTTACACCACTCATGTTCGAGCTTAAAAATCCAGCAAGACCAGATATTGAAAAGAACATGGCGACGGCTATGCTTTTGGTTCTTCTATTTGCTACAGATGTTATAAGTGAGAGATGTGAATTTGCTATACCTATATTTACAACTCCAGCAAGAATAAAGACAATGACTGCATGCGCAAATGACGCTCCAGGAAACAGTGTGGCCCAAAGCATAAATTCAAAGAATTTAAGGAAATAACAGATGATTAATATTGGTTTTCGCCCATATTTATTGCCTATTACTCTGAAAAGGTATGATGATAGAAATGCCGACGCACAACCTATAGAGCTTAGAATCTGTACTTTTAACATAGAAAAGTTTAAAGAGTTTTGAAGGTATATAAAGACAAATGGAATGCAGAAGAAAACAAAAAAACTTTGAATGCTGACTACAGATATAAGAATTTTAGTTTGTTTGTTTCTCCATATCAGAATAACTTTCTTAATTAAAGAAAGATTTGATTTTTCTGGTTTAGATTTTATATCTTTTGCCATGTGCTGAAAAACTAAAGAGACTATACCGGCGATGAACGCGACAAGCAACACGTATATATAGGTGTTTATATTGTTTCTGCCAAAACGGTCAATTGCAAGTCCAAGTAAAATTGATGAAATAAAAATAGATGCTTGCAAATATGCACCCCTTTTGCTCCAAAAATTGTTGTTTTCACGTTTAGGCACGAGGTCGCTCATCCATGTGAACCATGGGCTGACCTGCAGTTGTGTGGTTGCCTGAGATAAAGCATATAGAGCTATAAAGATGAAAATGGCATTTTTTTCCGTAAATTCAGACCAGTTTGCCAGCAGTATCACTATGCATAGAATGGATGCATACCTTGCAAGAATCAAACCGTTACAGAAGTTTTTTCTGTCGAAAAACTTTTCCTGAATAATTGACCCAACAACTTGAAGAGGTAAAAACAGCATTAACATAGAAGTCATAACACCAATTTGGACATTTGACAAATTCAGAGTGATTTGCAATCCTGAGAGTGTTGCTCCTGTTGTTGCGACGAAGAAGAAGCTCCATATGATAGTACTGGTTAGTATGTAGTTTATACTTTGGTGTATAGTCTTGTGAATGTTGTGCATTTTGATTCTTTTGATAATAGGTTCTGCGGAGATTATACAAAAGATTAAATATATAGATACAAAAAAATGAAAAATATTGATTTTTTTTGTCATATATGCAATGGTACGGATTAATTTAAAAGATGTGACAGAGAGAATATTATGAAAATCAAAATATGTGGAATAACAAATCTTGCTGATGGACAATTTGCAATTAGCCATGGTGCAGATTATTTAGGCTTTATATTTTATGAGAAGTCTCCCAGATATATTGAGCCTGAGTTTTTAAAAAGATGGATAGGAGATTTACAAAAGGTTGATAAGGTAGGGGTGTTTGTAAACAAGTCCATTGATGATATAATTGAAGTTGTTAAAGATTGTAGTTTAGATGTTGTTCAGCTTCATGGAGGTGAAAGTGATGATGATATTGATAGATTACATGATTTTGGTATTGAAGTATGGCGTGTTTTTGGGTTAAAATGTGTAGTTGACATGGAAAAGGTTGCTACTTGTAAGGCAGACAAAGTATTGATTGATAGTATAAGTTCGTCTGAATATGGTGGAACAGGAAAAGTTTGTGACTGGAGACTTGCAGCACAACTTGCTTCAATACGTGATGTTATGCTTGCAGGTGGTTTGAATCCAGATAATGTTGTTGAAGCAGTAAAAGCTGTTCGTCCATTTGGTGTAGATGTTAGTAGCGGTGTTGAGCTGAGACCTGGAAAAAAAGACTTGGCAAAAGTAAAAAAATTTTTAATATTAGGGAAAATATAGTGAAAAAAGGATATTATGGAATATATGGCGGTCAATATGTTGCCGAAACATTAATGCCTGCGATTACAGAATTAACAGAAGCGTACGAAAAATATATTAAAGATGAAGCATTTCTTAAGGAATATAAATCACTGCTTGCTGATTATGTAGGAAGACCAAGTGCTCTTTATTATGCAAGCAGACTTACAGAGTACTGTGGTGGAGCAAAGATATATCTAAAAAGAGAAGATCTAAATCACACAGGAGCTCACAAGGTAAATAATACTATTGGTCAGTGTCTACTTGCAAAAAGAATGGGTAAGGGTAGAGTAATTGCTGAAACTGGTGCAGGTATGCACGGAGTTGCAACAGCCACCGCAGCAGCGCTTTTTGGATTAAAGTGTGAAGTCTTTATGGGAGCAGAGGATATTAGGCGTCAGGCGCCAAATGTTGAGCGAATGAGAATGCTTGGTTCTGATATTGTTTCTGTTACATCTGGCTCATCAACTCTGAAAGATGCAATGAATGAAGCCTTAAGAAACTGGGTGACAACTGTTGAAGATACCTTTTATGTGATAGGAACAGTTGCCGGTCCTGCACCATATCCAGAAATGGTTAAGGAGTTTCAGTCGGTTATTGGTATAGAATCTCGGAAACAGCTTTTGCAAAAAGAGGGTCGTCTTCCAGACATGGTAATTGCTTGCGTTGGTGGCGGCAGCAATGCAATGGGTATTTTCGCAGGTTTTGACAAGGATCTTGATGTCAAACTAATTGGTGTTGAAGCTGAAGGTTCCGGGATTGAAACCGGGAAACATGCAGCTAGTATAAATGGTGGTCGTGTAGGGGTTTTGCATGGCAATAAAACTTACCTGCTTCAGGATGATTATGGTCAGATTATTGAAACTCATTCAATTTCAGCAGGTCTTGATTATCCGGGAGTCGGTCCAGAGCATTCATATTTCAATGACATTAAAAGAGCTCAGTACACATGTATAAAAGATGATGAGGCAATTAATGCTTTTCAGGTCTTGTGTTCTGAAGAGGGCATTATTCCAGCATTGGAATCAGCTCATGCTATTGCAGAGGCCATTAAACAGGCAAAGCAAATGAGTAAAGACCAGATAATTCTTGTTAATCTGTCAGGCAGAGGTGACAAGGATATGCAGAGTGTCCGAGAGTATCTGGAACAACATAACGAGCTTTGCTCGTAGTTGGTAGTGTATAGTGAATAGCATACAGTTGTAAACAATGCTGGCATGGTAATAAATGCGAAAATGCGTAAATTCGAAAGTGTGCAAGTTGTGGAATAGCTCCGCAAGTATATATATATAAGTTGCATAGCAACACAATAGTTTGCTGTTTACTCTTTACAGTTTGCCATTTCTTTAACTTAGACCCTAAATTGGGTGTGCGATGTCCTGACCCTTGTCACTTAGACCATAGAACTTAGAACATTTTCGGCAGTGTCTTGACTAATAATTAAAAACTAACAGCTAACAACTATTTCAGTGTACTTTATTCTATTAACTGTACACTTGCTTTACATAAAATATAAACATGATAAGATTATTTCATAAAAAGAAAAAGCTGGAAAAAACTAAGATAGGAATTCTTGGTGGCACTTTTAATCCCGTTCATATAGGTCATATAAATATTGCGGAGACAGCATTGATTGATTTTGAATTGGACAAAGTAATCTTTATGCCTTGTTATATTCCTCCTCATAAAGATAGTGACGTGCTCCCAGGTGCAGTTCGATATGAGCTTGTTGAAGCTGCCATAAAAAAACATGAAGATTTTGAATTATCTGACTATGAATTGGAGAAAGGAGGAGTCTCGTATTCTGTAGATACAATAAAAGCTTTCAAAGAGATGCACCCTGAAAATGAATATTATTTTATTATAGGTGCAGATAGTTTGTGTCAGCTACACACATGGCGAGATGTTTACACTTTGCTTGAGTTATGCAGTTTTCTTACAATTACGCGTCCCGGTTATGTTATTGACAATGCGTCTGTACAGCTGAAAGAGCCATGGAAAACAAAACTCTTGCAAAATATATCGAGAAATAGTAATATAAACATCTCTTCATCTAATGTAAGAAGAATGTTACAGGATGATGAAGATGTTGGTTGTATGCTTCCTCCTGATGTTGAAGCAATAATCACAAAGAGAAATCTTTATAAATAAAGATTCCCATATTTAAAATATAATAAGGAAAATATGTCAGAAGAAAATTTAATAGAGCTTGTTTGCAATGCTTTAGACGAAAAAAAAGCGGAAGATATTCGCACATTTGATGTTAGAGAACGTACTAGTATGACTGATTATTGCATTATTGCATCCAGCTTGAGTTCACCACATCTAAAAGCCCTTGAACAGTCTGTTATGAGAGTCATGCGAGAAGAAGGAATTCACTGCTACAAACATTCAGGTGGCGCTGATGGCGGTTGGATTATTATAGATTACATAGACTTTGTTGTTCATCTATTTTCGGCTGAGCAAAGACTTTACTATGCAATTGAATCACTTTGGGGAAAAAAGATTAAAGAAGAAGATCAACATGAAATGGGAGATGAGGAATAAACCATTTGTTCTCAACTGTTTCTAAAAGTTGTTTACCCATAGCTGTCTCAAATCATCATCATCATCATCTTTGAAACCTTCATAAATGAGTATATTACCTGTTACTTCTTCTATAGAGATATCTTCGTATCCAGCCTGTTTAACTGATTGTTCATGATCAAAATTTTCAATGAATGCTATTACATTATGCACGTCTGCGTGAGACATGTATTCATTTGATGTAAGCATACGGGATCCAACTGTAAAAATGATAAGTATTGATGCGGCTACTGCAATGTTTTTAATCCAACTAAAGTTGCTAAGTCCAAGCGTTTTTGTTTCCCTAATCTTGTCATGTTTAAAAACAACCTTTGGAATTTTAATAGATTCACTTGATTTAACATACATTTTTTCAACGTACTTTAAATCTTCAATAAATTTTCTATATTCTTCTTTTTGACTTACCAACTCATTTATTTTGAGCATTTGTTCTTCTGGTAGTTCGTTGTAGTAATACAGCAGAAGCGATTCTGATTCCTCGGTATTCATCGCAAGTTTTCCTTCTCCAGTTTTTCTTTCAATTTATTAGTTGCATAATTCATTCTAGCAAGAACGGTATTTACTGATGTTTCTTGTATCTCAGCAATTTCCTTAAATGTCATACCTTTCTCCATCCTAAGAATAAATACTTCTTTCTGTTTAATAGGTAATTCGTTTAAAGCAACTTGAATAATTGCAATAGTTTCATTACTTACAGCCACCTCATCAGGCTTTTGTTCATGAGCCTCCGGCTCAAAAACATATTTATCCTCAGAATCGTCATCCAAAGTCAGCAGAGGTTTCTTCTTTCGGCTCATATCAATGAACGTATTTCTAGCAATTCGTGATACCCAACCTTTAAAGCTACCTTTTCTGTTAAAATAGTACTCTCTTTTTTTAACCACTTTAAGCCAAGTCTCCTGAAAAACTTCCTCTGCCGTAGCATAGTTGCCACACATATTATATATGTACGCAAACAGTGGCTTCTTATTCTCTTCAAATAGAGTTGTTAAAGAAGAATCATCTCCTTCACAATACTTTTTAAAAAGCGCGTAGTCTTTTTCCCTTTGACTCATTACAAACCTTGATTTATGCCGTTAATAAAAAAAGTGGACTATTAAATATCCATTTCCTATGAATTATTACACGACAAGTCACAATTGTCAATATTAACGTTTGGTATTTAGAATTATTTTATTATTTCTTACGTGTAATCATTTTTTATTTTTTTATGGTTGATTTTGAGAATCATAGACTTTCTTTCTATGGCAGGGTGTAAATGGTAAACTCAGGTGTTGCTTTGCAACCTATTTAATAAATGCCGAGCTGGTGCTCGGCGTTCCCAATGTAGCACTTGCAACGAAGATCGAATGTAGGCCATTCACTGTGTTTCATTGCTGTCGTAACCTCCACTCTCACTCTCTTCGTCGTGTGTCCTAAAGCAACAAACGTAGTGCCGTGGCAATTTTCAACTTTCAATTATTAATCATCTTGCTGGAGGCTGACGGTCGTCGTTTGTTTATTTAAACAGTTTTATACAGATCATATTTTTGGAGTCTCTTGCAATCAGATAACCATCTGCAATAGCAATAGGACCCCAGGCATCATGACCATTTAGAATCTGTTGACTTTTAACTTCGATAAAACCATTTTCATTGAAATCAAATATTGAAAGGTTTCCATCGTCGCTGAGTGCATAAATTTTATCATTTCCAATAACAAATGGACCAAGTCCAAATGTAAAATCTTTTCCGGAACTAAATATTATATTTTTTGGGGAGTTAACAGTTGCAGCAACCAGTTGTGTTCTTAGAGTGCCGGCATCTTTGGGAAGTATTGCAATAATATGCTCTTTAAATTTAATAGGGCTTTGCTGTTCAAGGGCAATGCCATCTTTCGGACTGTATGCCTCTTTAAGTTCGGCAATATATTTATTATTCTCTTTCGCAATGGTTACAATGGCAGATCCTGCTCCATATCCGGCTGTAAAGAAAATTGAATCATCCGTAAGCTGTATAGGTGTTGGGGCAATTACATTAGGTACCCAGTCTCTTAGTGTCCATAGAGTTGAACCAAGGTCACTCACTTCTGCAGAAATTGCAGTTATTCCGCCTATTCCTGCGTAAACGTAGCATCTTTTGCCCATAATAGTCATTGGGACAATTGAAGAATGAGACATCTTTATTTTGTATGGATTTGAAACCTTCCATAATTTTTTTCCAGTAATTGTGTCGAATGCAGCAATTAATGTATCATCTGTACCAATAGCAATGATAGCTTGATTATTGTCTATTAGAGGACACTGACCCGTGTACCACATTGGAATATCTGTATCATATTCACTTGGAAGGTCTATTCCCCAAAGTAGATCACCATTCATTCGGTTGACACACATAATCTGACATTTTGGACTTATGGTTAAAACTACATCTTCGTTTACAGCAGGGATTGTTCTCGATTTCCCGTGGTTTCTTTTAATTTTAATTTTGGTCCATCGCCGCCAGATCTCTTTGCCAGTTTGTAGATCAAAACATCTTATAGCATCAGCTTCTATATCCTCAAGATAGTCTAATACAAAGACTTGTCCATTATAAACTGCAGCAGCAGCATGTCCCTCTCCAAGAGGAATAGTCCATAAAGGCTCGAGCTCTCTTGAATCATCAAAAATTATTTTTTTAGTATATATATTAGAGTGGTCTGGACCTCGAAAATTCGCCCAGTTTTCAAAGGGTTTATTTGCAACAGAGTTTGTTGCACTGGGGTCAAAGCATTCAAAAAATTCGCCAATTTTAACTGGATTAGAGTTGGAGTCGTTTTTTGCGGTTTCAGGTTCTGTATATCCTGAATATGTGACTTGAATATTGGAGGAATGATTTAACCAAAGAAACAAAACAGCCGCACATAAAGATGTTGTTATTAAGGCTGTTATTATTATCGATTTCATATTTTTTACTACAATCCGTCATTTCCTTGCAAAACAATACTTATTTGTAGATTTCAAGGTAGCTCAACGTAGGCCACTGCGTTGCTGTCGCAAGCTCCAGCCGCTCTTAAGCTTCGCTACGAGTCTAGGTTGTTGGCATTCTTCACTTGCAACGAAGATCGTTGCGTTACCCCAAAAACTCTTCTTTGTACTACAATCCTTCATTTTCTTGTTTTTTATGATCGTTTATTTTTCAGCACTTCTCTAAATGTATAATTATAAATAAGTTACAGCATTATCTTATACCAGTCAACTTTTAATGATAATGAGGACATTATCGCTCCCAATATACCTCAAATCAGCAACGGTTGTTGACAATTTTTGTGGTTTTTGTGCTTTTTTGTGGCTAAATTTCTTCTTTCTTCTTCGTACTACAATCCTTCATTTTCTTGTTTTTTTTGATCGATTATCTCTGAACACATTTCTAACTCTTTTGTTTTCAATATGTTGCACAGTAACTTTACGCCAGTCAACTTTTTATGTTTTTATTACTTTCTTCGTGCTCTTTGTGCCTTCGTGCGACATATATTTATCTCATTAAGATTCTCGCACGAAGGCACAAAGAACACGAAGAAGAATATTTTCTTAATCTGTGATTATCGGTGTCCATCCGTGGCTAAAACTCGTTTGGTTGCGGCTATGCCGCCCTATGCTCTTCGTGCCTTCGTGCGAGAATCTCTTCTCTTCTTTCCGTGTTTATCGGTGTCAATCCGTGGCTAAAATTCTTTTGGTTGCGGCTACGCCGCCCTATGTCCTTCGTGCCTTTGTGCGAAAACATCTTCTCTTTTCTGTGTCCTCTGTGTTCTCTAGCGTAGCGAGTGGTTAAAACTCTTTGGTTGTGGTTATCCCACCTTATGCATAATATCTATAAGTTTTATTGATATATTTCGAAAAAACATATTTTATATTATTATATTCTTTCTCTTCACTTTCTTCGACTAGTTGCCACTCTTTCATAATATCTATATTAGGAAAAAACCTGTCAGCCTTTTGCTTGTTTTGCACTTTCGTCACATAAAGTTCATTACAATAAGGCAAAAATTGCTTATATATGTCAGCACCTCCTATTATGAAAATTTTATCATTGTCGTACTTTTTCAACTTTTTCAGGGTTTCCTCTACAGAATTGCAAATAACTAGTCTATGATCCTTAAAGAATTCGTTTCTACTTAATACTATGTTAATTCTGTCTTTCAACGGATTTTTTCCTGGAAATGATTCAAAAGTTTCTCTTCCCATTACAACAACATTACCTATAGTTTTCTCTTTAAAGAATTTCATGTCTTCGGGAATGTATTGCAGTAACTTTCCTTCACATCCAATTCCCCAATTCAAATCTACAGCTACTATAGCTTTCATATAATTTATCTCCTAAATTGCCACTGGTATTTTCTTTATTTGAGGTCCATTTTGGTAATTTTCTAAAGTGAAGTCTTCAACTTTAAAGTCATAAAAATTCTTTACATTAGGATTTATTACTAGTTTTGGTGCATCGAACGTTTCTCTGTTAATTAGTTCCTTAACCAAAGGAATGTGTCTCTCATATATATGTGCATCTGCTATAACATGAACGAATTCTCCTACGTGGAGGTTACTCACTTGTGCTAACATATGTACCAATATTGCATATTGAGAAACATTCCAATTATTGGCTACTAAAATATCATTTGATCTTTGGTTCAAGATTGCATTTAGTTTATTTCCTGTCACATTAAATGTCATGCTATATGCGCAAGGATATAAATTCATTTCACTTAAATCATCATGATTATATATATTAGTTATAATTCTTCTGCTATAAGGATTATGTTTCAAGTCATAAATTACTCTATCAACTTGGTCAAATTTTCCTTCTTGATATTTATGCTTTTGTCTCATTTGATATCCATAAGCCTTGCCTATTGAACCTGTTTCATCTGCCCAACTATCCCAAATACGACTATTTAAATCATTGGTATTATTAGATTTCTTTTGCCATATCCATAGTAATTCATCTATTGCTGCTTTTAGATTTGTAGGTCTTAGTGTTAGTATTGGAAATTCCTTTGAAAGATCATATCTATTCACTACACAAAACTTTTTTATCGTATAAGCAGGTTGGTCATCTCCCCATCTTGCTCTAATAATTTGTCCATCTGATGATATTCCATTCTCAAGAATATCATTACACATATCAATAAAAATATTATCTGCTAAACTCATATTTTGTTCCCGTATAGTGGTTCGGTTATGGCAATTAGTTCTACTTTCATTTTTGTCCTTTTGTAAATTCTTAGTAATATATGTATGCTATCATAATTGAAGATATTTGCAAATTCAAATTATAATTTCTTATCCAACTAACTCTCGGCGATGAGCCGTCGCCGCTACAGTCAAGTGTTTGGTATCTCTTACAGTGTGCTGTAGCGTCGATCGTTGATCGTCGGATATTTGTCTTTGTAGCGTTAACCATTGAAATAAAATTCAAAATAAATTCGCTAGAACAAATTCACTTATAATCAACATATCCTGAAAATTTCCAATCATTAGCATTTTTCGTCAATCCTGCACGTACTGGATTTTGCCTGACATATTCCCACTTCTCTGAATAGCTTTCAGAAGAACGTAATAAATGATCAAAGAAACCCTTTTGCCAAATTGGATGATTAACATCCAGAACTCTTTTTATTCGCTTGGATGTCCACTGTTTCCATGCCTGCATGAATGTAGAAAGTTGCACTCCTTGCTCTGCATCCGTACAGAAAAAATGAATATGGTCAGGCATAACGCAAAATGAACCAATAGCCCAGCCATGTCTAGCTAGAGACTCACTTAATTCATTTTGAAGGATTTCAAAAACATCAGGTTTGTTAAGAGTTGACAAACGATTATAAGTGCAAATAGTAATAAAATATCTAGGATTCAGTTCCCAAACATATTCTAATCTTTGTAATCTGTTTGGCATTTGATTATCCTTTCTTATTTGTTTTTTTCGGCGATGAGCCATCGCCGCTACAGTTTAGTGTCTTGTATCTTTTTCAGTGTGCTGTAGCGTCGATCGTTGATCGTCATTTTCTACGATGAGGCATTGCCGTTACAAGTAGCGATATTGCAATCACTCCTGTTGAATATGCAATTGAGTATATAATATACGGCAGAACTTCCTTTATTTCAGGCGATGTAATGGCAAGATTTAAAGCATGGCCATATGGGGGAACAAGAATCCTGAAAAATGTAAATTGTGATAATAGGGGGTAAAAGAAAAAGCCAAGCATTAGGACAAAAATGGGAATTAATTGCAATGATTTATGCTTATATATCAACGCTACAGACGCTGACAAAACCAGCAGAGTGAATATTATTAAAGTAATTAAAGCTGAAGATGTCAATAGATTTAGTTTAAAATTTGATTCAAGAATTAGTGCTGTTATGACAAAAGCAATGGTTGAAATGAAATTAAATGACATTACAAAAAAGATTATACCCTTTTTGAGAAGCATTGTTATTCCCAATACCAGCAAAGGTATAGAACTGAAAATCAGGGCAGTAGGTAGATCCTTGAAATAGTAGGGTGCACCCTGATCTGTGATTAGGTGCTCAGAAATTCGTTCTGCTAGGGTAGGGGTTAACGCTAATGGCAGTAGAAATGCTCCCAGTATGAATGTGTAGCCGGTTAAATGTGCAATATAAAGCCACTGTTTTGAGACTGGACGGATCTCAATAAGTTTAGAACTTCCTGATATCTTTGTTTTTCCATAAGTCTGATATAGCATATTCCATATGAAAAATATGGATACAGTAAAAATTGTCGTAATTGCACAGTTTACAGATACATTCTTCTCATATTCAAAATTAAATATCTGAACAACTGGCAACATTAAGTTAAACATCCATGTTCCCAATAGCAGAATCATTGAGAATGGGGATGAAAA
>Ga0307987_1000218_pt1 | contig 36193 bp, 30 predicted proteins | sample EllFjometagen181_FD_203157 | JGI IMG/M metagenome (GOLD analysis project Ga0307987, IMG submission 203157) | Marine microbial communities from Ellis Fjord, Antarctic Ocean - #181 | ecosystem: Environmental > Aquatic > Marine > Unclassified | place: Southern Ocean | collected 2014-10-08 | reverse complement strand
CAGGCGCGATCCTCACCACCGACCTTCTCGAGCGGCCTTCACCATCGGTGAAGGCCGCATCTGATCGTCGAGTGCTCACCAGGCGCGCTTTTCACCGAATGGGGGCGGGTTGGGGAGAGCGTCTACAAGCGGAGCGTGCCGTGGCGGCGCTCACGTGCCGAGCCGCCGCCTGGCCCGACCTCGTGGCGATCGTGCACGCCCAGCTGGCATCCCAGCTCGAGGCGTCGTTCGAGGGCAGCGGCCGCAGCCTGGGGCAGCTGCTCTCATCGCACCACCGAGACTCCCTGGCTCGAGAGGATGCCGAGCGGCTGGCGGCCCTACGGATCGCCGATGGACTGCGCTGCGCGGCTCGTGACCGCTACCTCGAGGAACACCGCGCGGTGCTGGACATGCTGGTAGCGGTGGGAAACAGAGCGGGGCTCGGCACGGACATCCTGTACCTGTCCTCCTCGGAGATCGTCCTGCTGGCCCAGGATGGATGGCTGGAGCCCGCCCGCACCACGGCGAGCCATCGACGCCAGGCCTGGGAGGCGCTCGGCAGCGTCGCGTTCCCCACAGAGCTCGGCCTCGCGGAGCTCCACTCACTCGGACGCCCCGTCGAGACGGGGACCACCGACCCCGCCGCACCACCACACGACGCGGGGGCCAGGGTGCTCGAAGGCCAGAGGGTGTCCGGCGGCGCCGGGGTGACGCGTGGCGTGGCCCGAGTCTCCACCGGGCAGACGGCCCTCACCCCAGCGAGCGACGACGAGATCCTGGTCTCTCGCCGCGTGGACATCGATGAAGTGATGGGCTGGCGAGGTGGACGTGCCGTGATCCTCGAGCGCGGCAGCGTGCTCTCCCACGCCGCCATCGTGGCCCGGGAGCTGGGGCTCACACTGATCGTGGGCGCGAAGCACGCCACCACGCGCATCCAGGACGGCGACACCCTCGAGATCGACGAACATGGCCGAGTGACCATACGCGGCTGAGCCTCGTTCCCTATCTCCCAGGCGAGCTCGCGGTGCGCGGGTCCAGTGGAGCAACCCACCCCGGGGAAGTCGAGGTTTCCCGGGGAAACTCCTGGATCGCGGTTATCTTCTCCGCCCAGGCTCCCCGGAGGCGATCACTTTGACCATCCACTCACCATCAGGATTCCCCGGGCTCGGCTGGGCGCACCCCATCCAGGCCGGCTTCGTTGCGGCCTGGCTCTCCATGGGCGCCTTGGGCTGTGACTGTGGCTCCGACCCAGCTGGGGTCAGTCCACCCGTTGCCGAGCCCGAGCAAGGCATCAGCGTTCCCGCCAACACCCAGGACGAGCCCCAGGGCGACGACCCGGCGCTGGTCCAGGATCGTGGCGGAGGCGACCTGTCGCCCGACGAGTTCCGAGCCGCCTTCGAAGCCTCTCCGGCACGCATCGACGAGCTGACCGCCAAGCTCGCAGCATCGCCCGACGACGTGGACATCATGACGGAGCTCGGGGTGACGATCAACGAACGGCTTGTCATCGCAAGGCCTCGAGGTGAACGCCTCGAGCGCTACCTGACCCAGGGCGAGCAGGTGCTCGAGCACGCCTACGGGCTCGCGCCCAATCACCCGGATGTGCAGCTTGCGCTGGCGGACTTCTACCTGGATCGTGCCTATGTCTCGACCTTCGAAGACGAGGATGTCGAAGAAGCCGCACGGCTCTTGGAGCGACGGATGGCCGAAGACCAGGCCAACGCTCTGCTGGCGACGCGCATGGTCGAAGCGTACCTGTTGCTCGACAAGCAGGAGGACGCGGAGAAGTGGCTGGGGCGTGCGCGCGAGCTGACCTCACCTCAGCGGGTGGAAGACATGGTGGAGCTGAAACGTTGGGAGGGAGAGTTCGCCATGGCACAGGGCCAGTTCGCCGATGCCGAGACCGCATTCCTCGAGGCGAAGGATCTGCTCGAGGCGCCCGACTGGCAGGTGCCACCCTTCTTTGGTCGACCCTACGGTCACCTGCGGGGCCTCTACCACCAGCAGGGCAAGACGTCGGAAGAGCTGCAGATGGCCCGCGCGTACGCCGATGTCGAGGTCTTCAACCACGAAGCCCAGGCGTATGCTGCAGCGCTCTGCACTCGTATGGGTGATCAGGCCTGCACGGAGCTCTACGAAGCTCGGGCCAAGCAAACCCAATGAGAGGCACCGACCATTTCCACCGACAGTGTCGGCGGAAATGACGGCACCGCTTTTCTTTGGGGGGAAGACAGATTCTTCCCCCCCTGTCCGAGGCGGGACACCGCCTCTCCCCCCCATCTTCGCCGCTTGATGAGCGGCGCGAGGCTGCGTCCGCAGCCCCGATGATGAGCCATCTCGGCTTGTCGAACTGTCGGCGAACAGGGCCCATTCTGATCGGTGCCCAATGACCGTCGACCGTTAGCGCTGCTCTACTCGTCCCGTGCGGGGGGGGTACTCGCCGAGCAAGGATCGACTTCGCCGGGTGGCGGCTCGCCCCAGTGGGTGTCTACGCCGGCACCGAGCAGCGCCCTGGCGGCCTCGAAGACGGCCCTGACTTCGGGGGGCTGCGTAGGTCCAGGGTTCTCCGGTGCCACAAAGGGCAGCAGACGCGCAGCGGTCCAACGCAGGGATGGCGAATCACCAGCCAAGGCGGCCTCCAGCGTGGCAGGGGCGCCGGGGAGCTGGTGGAAGAAGATGGCCTCGATGGTGGCGATGGCCAGGTCGTCGTCGTCGTCGCTGCTGCGTCGAAGGCCCCCATGAACCGTGGGCGTCACCGGCCCGTCTCTCAGCTGTTCCGCAGGCACGGGATCCAGGATCCTGCCGCTCCAGCACTCGGGCCTGATGGGCGCGCCTTGGGGGATCTGGCGCTGGCCATGCCAGGCTTGTTCCACTGCCCTGGGCAGCATTACCGTTTCTACTTGCGCACCCAGCAGACGTACAGCTTCGGCCGCGAAGGCGGTGCGAGCAGAGGCCGAGTGGTCGTCAGGGGCGGCGCGAGCCGCCGTGGGGTTGGCGTCTCCCGAACCGTAGATGAGCTCGAACCACAATGAAGCTCGCAGCTGTCGCTGAGCTTGGCTGCTCAGCCTGGGCTGGAGTTGGGCCAGCGCTGGCTCGAGCTCTCGCTCCACCGTGGCGATGGCGCGCCAAGCGTCGGGGTCGCTCGGCTCCAGGGTGAGCTGGAAGGGGCGTGCCCACCACGCCCAGTGGATGATGCACGGTGTCTCGAAGCGTCTGGCCTGACCGCAGGAAGCCAGGCCGGCGGCCAGATCGCCGCCGAGTCCCAAGACCTCCGCCACCTGGAAGTGGCATTCATCGCGCCACAGATCCGGCTCTATGGACTGACATAGGGATGAAGCGCTGCTGGCTGTCGAGTGCTCGCCCGCGTGCAGTGCTGCCTCCAGGAGACAGAGGGTGCGATCCTCCACGATGGTGAGAGCGGCGCAGCTCGCGTGCGCGTCCACAGCGATGGGGGGGGGCTGTGCTGCACCCTCGGGATGCTGGGGCTGTCCCGGGAAGGTCGCCTGTCCGTCCGGTGACGAGCATCCGATGAACATCAGGGCACCCGCGATGATGGAGGGCAGCGTGATGTGGCGCCAGCCAGGGTGGGCGGCGAGTGCGAAGGGAAGGGTTCGGCTCATCGGGAGGGTTCGCCGCTGGGTGGGATACATCCTGGCTGTCCAGTATAATCTGGACACGGGTGCCGCGGTCATCCGGTGCCGCAAGGAGTCGCCCATGGTCGAGTGGAAGCCTGTTCGTATAGGCACACGCATGCTGGCGGTGCTGGTGCTGCTGCAGCTGCTCAACACGGCCTTGCTGGTGGGACTGTTGCTGCAGCGGGGTCAAGCGGAGAGCACGGAGGCCCCGCTGGGTTCCGTCACAGCACCCACGCCCAGCCTGGAGAACACGACCCGGTTGCCTGACCCGAGGCCCTAGGACATGGCGTGCAGCCCTGATGCCCCCAGGGCACCCATGATCTCATCGTCCAGCTCATCATTGTCTGCTTCTCGTGCGCTCCTGTGGTGGTTGGCTCTCGTCGTGACCTATCTGGGTGCCTTGGTCTCGCTGACCGCCTCCGCTTGGTTTCGGCCGGGTTGGGTCATCGGGCACCCCGAATCCGACGTGTGGAAACACCTGTGGGGCGATGCCTGGCTCATCAGCAGTCTGACCGAGGCGTGGCCCGTACCCCTCCACAACGATCTGCTGTGGTTTCCGGATGGCGGACTGCTGTACAACCTCGATCCGCTCACGGGTTTTCTGGCCAGCACGCTCGCCCCCATCCTCGGACTGGTGCCCGCCCACAATGCCATCCAAGGTTCATCCATCGTCATCGGTGCGCTGGCCGCCTATCTGCTGGCGCGCCACCTCACCGGGGATTCCGCTGCCAGCGCTGTGGCCGGTGCGGTCTACGGCTTCAGCGCACACATCCAGGGGACGGTGCTGAGCTCGGGAATAGGCGAGGCAGCCCACATCGCCTGGCTTCCCCTGGCGACCCTGGCGTTGCTGCACGTCCTCGAGCACCCGGGCTGGTGGCGCGTGGCGCTCTTGGCGGGTTCCTTGTTCCTGGCTGCTCTGGGGTCCTGGTACTATGGCCTGGTGACGGGACTCATCTGCGCCATCGTCGTCATCGTCTGGTTGGCTCGGCAGCTCGTGCGACGAACCGGTAGCCCTCGCGGGTGGCTGGTTCCATTGGCGCGCGTCGCCCTGGGCGTGGCCCTGGCTGGAGTGATGATCCTGCCGTTTGCGAACGCGTTTCTGGTATCTCTCGACCCTGGCAGTAGCCTGCACCACGGCCAGGGAGGACCCGTCCAGTTCGAAGAGTTGGTCCCTACCGCCTCTCTGGCTGTGGCGTCCTTGACCGACTTCCTGGCGCCGGGGTTCAGGGTCCAGACCCAGGTGGACAGGCTCATCTTCTCCAGTCACCTTGGCTTCATCCCCGTCACCTTGGCGGCGTTTGCCCTCATCACCAACCCACGCCGAACCTGGTGGCTGTGTGCGGGTGCCCTGTTCTCCCTGCTGATCTGTCTTGGGCCGGTGGTCTACCTCGATCGCACCACGGCCCTGGTGATCAACCCCCTCTTCGTCGCGTTGGCCACACTGGTTCCGTACTTCGAGCTGGTGAGCAATCTGGACCGAGTGCAGGTGGCCCTCAGCTTGTGCGTGGCACTGATGGCGACGTTTGGAGCCGGGGCGCTGTTCAGCGCCTTTGGCTTCCAGGGCCGGCGGCGCCTCACCCTTGGGCTGTTGCTGGCAGCTGTGGTGATCGCCGAGGCCAATGCTTCGTCCATGTTGGGCTTCCCCTTGCCCGCCTCCGACACCCGCACGCCCGGCATCTACGACATCCTGAAACGCCAAGATGCTGGCGCCATCCTGGAGCTTCCCGCGCATAGAGGTCCCGGTGGAAAGGCGTTCTGGTACCAGGTGCGGCATGGTCGCCCGCTGCTCTTCAACCTGGACAACATGCCGACACCGAGCCTGGCCGACAACCGCTTCCTGCTCGCACTCATGCCGCCCCCGGTCATCGTCGACAACTCCCCCGGCCACGGGCCTTGGACGCCCACCGAGGGGGATCTGGAGCACGGGCGCCGTGGACTGGTCGAGCAGGGCTACACCCACGCGGTGCTCACCGCCGGCCAGGTGGCGGAGCAGCGTTACCGCGCGGTGTACCAGGTGCTCGAGACCTGCTGTGGCCCGTCCATCGCCGAAGACCCGGATCGAGGCATCCGGATCTACAGCTTGCTCGATGAGCGTTAGCCCGGTGGCTGGCTGACCTCGAACAGCACGATCCGCTCGCCACCGTCGCTGGTGTCCGCCGTCGGTGGCCCCAGCGCTTCGGTCAGCAGCCGGAGCAGGGCGGCGCGATCGGTGGGGAGCAGGAAGTCGGCGTGCACCGCAATGGCGCCAGCGCCCTCCCGGCTCAGCAGATCGGCTGCGGCGCCGTGGCCAGCATTCGGGTTCAGCAGCAGGCGCTGAAGCTCGGTTTCCAGCCGCTGGCGGTTGCTGCGCACCTCTGTGGCGAGGCAGGTCTCGTAGATGGGGCGGTGGTGGTGGGCCTGGTAGTAGCAGGAATAGCTTCGGGCCCAGGCCGCGAGCTCCTCGTCCTCCCCGCCGGCGCTGCGACCGAAGACATCGAGTATGGGCGCGTCGAGTGGGGCGGCCAGGTAGGCGCTGGGGACCTCGCCCAGGGCCACCCGGGCCCGCAGGGGCAAGCCCACCACCACCATCACATCCACAAGCGCCACGGCCAGCACCGGCAGCAGCAAGGCAGGGTTGAGCCTCCGTGCCATGGCCTGGAGCACGGCGCTGGCAACCAGCCCCCCGCACAAGGCGTAGAGCCAGGCGAAGCGGATGGGGAAGCGGAGCTTCTCGATCCCGGGGAGCAGCGTGAGCAATGCCACCGGGGAGGGCAGGCCCGGTCCGCCGTGTACCAGCCGTAGCTCTCGCCCCAGGCAGAGCATCACTGCCGTCAGCGCCAGTAGGGCCAGCGCCTTCCAGCCTGGTCGGTGGCGTAGCACCACTGGCGCCAGGAGCAGCAGCCACAGGACCGTGAAGCCCAAGGGGGCGCCCAGGGAGTGTCTGGTCGTGTCCAGCTGGCTGGTCCAGCCGGTGAGGCTGGCGAGGGTGGCGGCCCCTTGCTGCAAGGTGAGGGCGGGGGAGACCGGTTGGAGACCCTGGGCAGGGACCAAGGTGAAAATCCACAGGTACCAGGCCACGACTGGGAGCGTGATCAGGGCCGCGCCGGGCAGCAGGCGCAGCACACGCCTGGGGCGGGCCGCCGCGGCCACCACCAGCAACAGCGTGGCGCAGAGCCCCAGGTAGGCGCTGGTGAGCAGGCTCAGCGACCAACAGCCGCCCAGCAGTAGCCCTCGACCCCAGGGAAGACCCCGCTCTGGCGAGGTCCAGGCGATGGTGAGCAGCAGCGGCAGCCAGGGTGCCATCAGGAAGTAGACGTGGCCCTCGAGTACAGCGGTCGCTGCGATGCCCGAGAAGCCGTATGCCAGGCCCGCCAGGAGGCTCCAGGGACGCGCGACATCGAGCACACGACGCGCGCAGTGCTCGGCGGCCAAGGCGTTGATCACCGGGCCGAGCCAGGTGAGCAGAGCCAAGATCGTGCCCCCCGACAGCAGGCCTTGCAGGAGCCAGGACACCATCAGCAGCAGCAGGGAGTCGCAGTGGGTGAGGCTCTCTCCTGCGGGCCAGGCAGACGCGTGGGTTATCAAGCGCAGGAAGCTGTCAGGGGCCTGTTCCACCAGCCACACGGCCACGTAGAGATCGAAGTGTCGGGTGACGAGATCGAGGGGGTCCAGCCGAGCGGCTGGCCAGGTGAACACAGCTGAGATCAGGAGGAAGAGTGCGGCTGTCGCCAACGTTCCGCGGAGGCCTTGCAGGCCACCGAACCGGCTGTCAGGTGCGGCCCTTGTCATCGTTGCGTCCACGTTCATCCAGGCTCGCCACCACTACGGGAGCGGGTCCAGGCCATGACGAGGAAGCCGAGGTAGACCAACGCCAACAGACCCCAACCGATGGAGAGCACGAAAGATGCGCCCGGATCGCCTTGGAGCACGAAGGGCAGAGTAGGGGACAGAGCCACCCTCTCCATCTCGGCGCGTCCTTGTTGGCTGTCGTAGGTGAAAGCGACCAGCTCCTCGGAGTGGTCGGCCAGCAACACCATTCCCTCCCAGAGCTGCAGGTCGGTACCCGCGGTTCGTTCGTCTACCCGGAGGTGGATGGTGCGAGCGGGTGCACCGTAGAAGGTCGCTCTGCGCACGGGCTTGCCTTCGTCCAGCAGCTCCAGCGTCTCGGTACCCACCCGCTCGACGAGGATCTCACTCTCGCGTGGTATGCCCTCGATCTGGACCGTGATCTCCTGCTGCTCGGCACCGGAGGGCCCGAGCTGCTGTGCGACAGCCGGTGGCATGGCCAAGTGGAGCGCGATGAGTAGCGCTGGTGAGAGCAGGGTTTCTCCGTCCGATGCTAAATGTCATGAATAAGCAAAGGATGAAGCCCAGCATACTGTCAGGGCTGGTCAATTAGCAAGGGCCGTCCCCTGTCGTGACCTGCATGACGAACCGCTGCCAGGAGGTTGAGGGGGAAGAGGGGCTCAGGGGTGGCGCTGAACACCATCCACAGGCTGCCATTGGGGCGCCGCAACAGCGCGGGGGCCTCGGGGGCCAGCCAACGGTGGCCCGGTAGCGGGTCGGGGGGGATGCGGAGACCAGGATCGGGTTCGAAGACCAGGCCATCGCTCGAGTGTGCGCTGCGCAGGCCGGGCTCGAAGCTGTGGTAGTAGGTGCGGAACCCACCTCCGGGCAGGGTCACCGTGGCCGTGGCGCTGGCGTCCAGCAGGCGCTGCCCGGGTTCGGACTCGAAGCGCAGGCCGTCGGTGGATAGCGCGCTGTAGACTCCGGGTGGCCCCGCGTGATGAGGGTCCGGCCCGCTGGGCAGGGTGGTGTAGTACATGCGGAATCCTCCGCCCTCCAGAGGCACCACATCTGGATCCACGATGCCTCTGCCCACGAGCCGGACGCCGGGCTCACGTTCCCAGATCTGGCCGTCTACGGAACGGGCAGAGTGGATCTCCGTAGGCGCGAGCGCCAAGGCCGGGTCGCCCTGGTCTGGGGTGCGCACGTAGTAGAGGCGCTGGCTACCATCGGCCAGCGGCACCCAACACGGGTCTACGCAGTGACGGGCTGGTTCGACCGTAGGGTCGCAGTCCCTGCCCATCAGCAGTGCGTGGCTTCGCCCGTTGGCGATGTCCAGCATCGTCAGCTCGCCACTGTCGGCGTCAAAGTAGAAGAGCAGCTCTCGCCCGCTCGGGTCGAAGCCCGGGTGCTGGGTGTCCGCTGGGGAAGCCAGCGGTTTCGCTGCGACCTCGAAGTGCAGCCCGTCGGCGGACTCGGCTTGCAGGGCGATGTGCCAGCCAGGAGGCAGGTCGGGGACGGCCTCGGAGAACGCGGTGAGGCGTATGCGGGAGGCCAGGCCAGCGCCCAGGAGCAACAACACAGCCCCCCCTGCGAGTGTGATCCGGGCGCGCTGGGGAAGTCTCGCTGGCACCTGTGTCCTCGTCGCGTCGGTTGCTCGGGGAGGCGGGAGTGCCAGCGCCTGGGTAGGCTTTCACAAGAACGATACCACGCCTTCGGCTCGAGGAAGCCCAGCAAGGAGGACACGCCATCTCGGGTACCCCAGGCCAGCATGAGCGCCTACCTTCCGGCGCGAGGGTGTTGAGAGAGGCCGCGGCCGTGGCGGCGGCCTGGTGCTTGTTCGCGCTCGTCAGGATTCCACAGCTGACCCTCTCGCCTACCCGCAGGCTGTGGGGTGAACTGGAGACCGACGCTCTCACCGTGCCCTGGACCCTGTGGCATGTGGCCTGGCAGCTGATCCACGGGCGCAGCTTCGCGGGCCACACCGCGATGGTGGCCTGGCCGGAAGGGGGGACCTTCTGGCCCGCCATGCCCCTCGAGAGCCTGCTGCTGGTACCGGTGACCTTGGGGGCTGGGGCGGTGTTCGCCAGCAACCTGCTCCAGCTGTTGCACGTTGGGCTGGCAGGGGGAGCCTGCTACGCTCTGCTCCGGCGGGTCTCTGGAAGTTGGGCTGCCGCCCTGGCGGTCACACCGCTGATGGCCCTCTCGCCCGTTCTGCTCTGCTCCGCGCACAACGGCAATCCCGAGGCTGCGCAGCTGTACTGGCTACCGCTGGCAGGGCTGGCCACCTGGGAGGCTGTGCGCCGGGAGCGCGCATCCCTCGTGCCTGTGGCTGCTCTTGTGTTGGCGCTGGCCATGATCTCGAACACCTATGTGGGGCTGGCTGCGGGAGTGACGGTGTTGGCCATGGCGGCGTTGGCCGCCACCGGACGATGGAGAAGGCTGGCTTGTATTCTGGGCGGTGCGGGGCTCATCGCTGCCCCCATCCTCGCCTGGGCGGCCACGATCAGCATGGGCCAGGGTTCGATCCTTCAGCGAAGCGCCGAGGTGGTGGCTCGGCAGCGCCTCATCCAGGGCCAGGCCAGCCTGCTGGACCTCCTGGTGCCTGGCACCCGCTATGCGCTCGGTCCCGGTCTCGTCCCTACCACCTTCGTGATCGGGGCCTCGGTGGGAGCCGTCGCGGGGGTACTGATGGTGGTGGTGCTGTTGACCCGGCGGGCCAGCGGCCCTCCCTGGCGCAGCCGTCTCATCTTGCTGGGCATGATCTCGGTGGGTGCTTTCATGGCCCTGGGTCCCCACCTGAAGCTCGGTGGACCGCTGCTCGACAGCGCCAGCACGGGTCTCCCACTGCCCTGGCTGCTGCTGGATTCCTTGCCACCCTTCTCGCAGCTCATCGAGCTGTGGCGCTTCTCCATGGTGATCCACCTTGGCGCCGCCCTGCTCATCGGCCTGTGGTTGGTCCGGCGCCCTCGCTGGATGGCGATGGCGGTGGGGATCGCCCTGTTCAGCGAGGCCACGCTGCTGAACCCGGGTCCCGTGGTGTGGCGCAGCAGCGTCACGGCCTACTCGGACATGGGCGGGCTCTTCGAGGGCCTCGAGGGTGGGGCGGTCCTGCACCTCCCGGCCAGGCAGGGCTACTGGCCCCTCTACTTCCAGACCTTGCACCAGCGCCCGGTGGCTTCTTCAACGGAGCGTCCGCTGGACGAAGAGCTCTTTGGCCGCCTGGCGGGACCCGGTTGGACCCTGGATTCCCTCCGCACCCATGCCCACGAGCGGGGCTTCCGCTGGCTCGTACTCCATGTGCGGGAGGACATGGAGGCCCTGCAGCCCGTCGGTGCTGTGGCGAGAGAGCTCGAAGACACTGGCTTGGTCACACGGAGCCACGGGTCGCTCTTGCTGGTGGACTTGCAGCAGCCCGGCCCTTGGCCGCGAGTCGTCCATCGGTCGTTGGCGCTGCCCAGCGCAGGGTCTGGGGCACCGCTGCTCGATACGGGTCGGATACCGCAGCTCGATGCGGCACCGCCCGACCCCACCCTCCCCGACCCCGAGCTCCTGATGCGGGTGGTGGTCAGGCAGACCGAAGGTGAAGACACCCCACTCGAGCAGCTCTCGATGCGGCATGAGGACCCCGACCACGTCATGGACCTGCTCCCCATCGAGCCCGCAGCTCGCGTATTGGATCTTGGCTGTGGCGCGGGCTTCTACACCCTGCGTCTGGCAGATGAGGTCGGCCCGGGTGGCGCGGTCCTGGCCCTGGACGTGGTGGAGTCCATGATCGACATGCTGCAGGGTAGGCTCGCGCGAGCCTCGTCCACACAGCTGGAGGCCATCGTCCGCCCCTCCGTCTGCACCATGGGTGATCTCGACATCCCCGCGGAGACCCTCGACTTGGTCTTCCTGTCCCACCTGGACTATCCGCTGTTCTACCCGCTCCCCCAGCCCCTCGAAGACCAGCTCACCAGCGCGACGCGAGCGCTGAAGGTCGGCGGTCACCTGGCCGTGCTGCAGTACATGGGGGTGTCTTTGGAAGACCCGCAGCTCTGGGCTTGGGCTTCTGCGGGAAACATCATCCGGAACATGCAAGCCCAGGGACTCGCGCTGGTGGTGGTCCACCACGCAGGCCAGCCGGGAGCGTGGCCCGGCAGCCCGGACCCCACAGGTCGCTACGATTCCCGCTTGTTCATATTCGTAAAGCCCCGTTAGACGCCTCCGAACACCACGGGCTACCATGGGCTCCCCTCGGGAGCTTCCATGCCTCTCTTCGAAGATCAGGCTCATACCCGCCGACTCGTCCGGCTGGCGAGCGCGGTGCTGGCTGTCGTCGTAGCATCGCTGATGGCGTCGGCTTGCGATCCCCCTGCAGCGCCACCCGGGATGGCCAGCGAGACCCCCGCTCCCTTCCTGGAGGGAGGCCCGATGGCTTCACTGCAGGCCGATGATCTCGCGACCGAGCTCGACAGGCGTCTCTTCGAGGAAGCGCGGTTCGGGGAGACACCCTCGCCTGGCTACACGGCAGCGAAGATGCGGTTGAAAGACGCTCTTCAATCCGAGCCCTCCAACGTCGAGCTGCTCGTTCTGCACGGCTGGCTGCTCGCCAACGAGGCCGACTTCACGCTCCGGGGGACCGAGGTGATCGCCCAAGCCAGACAGGAGTCACAGCGGGCGTTCGAGCAGGCTCTCGAGCTGGACCCCGACCACGACAAGGCGCTGACCGGGCTCGCCGACGTCCTCTTCATGATGGCCCTGGCCGGGGAGGATGAGGCGCTCAACGCAGCTCGTGCGATGGATCTATATCAGAGGGTTCTGGAGATCTGGCCCGACGACCTGGAGATCCGGGTCAGGCTGGCGGAGACCCACATGCTCGTGGGAGATCTGGCCGAGGCCGAGAGGCTCCTCGCCTCCGTGCTCGCGGAGGGTCAAGGCGATGCCGGCAACGAATCGACGCTGATCGCGAAGGAGGTCATCGCGCGTCTCGCGCTCCTTCAGGGAGACCACGAACGAGCCGAGGCCAGCTTTCTGGAGGCTGCCGCCTTGCTCGACCAGCTGGGAGACGACGCTCCCCCGATGTTCGGCTGCCCCTACGAGGGGTTGGGGTTGCTCTACCTCACGCAGGGGCGTGACGAAGAGGCGAAGGCCTACCTGGAGCGAGCAGCCCGCGCCAACCCCGGCTTCGAGAGCGAGAAGCTGTTCGGCCTGGCCACGATATTGCGGAGAGAAGGCAGACCCTCCGAGGCCTGCAAGCTTCTCTACAGGGCCCAGGAACTCGAACCTGGCAATCGGGAGGTGGCGCAGGAGCTGGCGGGATGTGCGGCTCCGCCAGAGGAAGGTCCTGCGGAGTTCTGAATCGACCCGATACCAGCGGTGGGGGCACCGACCACACCCCATCAAAGTGTCGCCCTGGCGGGGACATGACCCGTGCGCCGTGGCATCCCGTGTGAAACCATCGCGTTAGTGCTGGGCCATGCCCTCCTGGAGCCGCCTCGCCCGCCGCTTTCTGCACAGCTGGCTGGCCTTGGCGCTGGGCCTGGCCGCGATGCTCTACCTGCTCCACTTGCAGACAATCCACCTGATCTCTTGGGGACCGCTCACCCCGGTCTTCATGGGCGCGAGCCGCATCGTAGACGTCTTCTGCCTGCCCTTCACAGGGATCGCAGGCGTCCTGGTGCATCACACGGGCAACCGCCACGGTCTGCTCTTCCAGCTGCTGCGCGCCATACTGGCCGGCATGTTCTACGGCACCCTGGCCCGGAGCGTGGCGCGCCGCATCCGCCTGCGCGTTGAAGAAGGCGTCAGTCCCAGCCGCAGGCGCCTGCTGGTCGACGGCCTGGTGCTGGTCGCTGGCACCATGGCAGCCGGTCTGGGCGGCTGGGCCACGCTGGTGGAGCCCTCGCGCCTCCGCGTACGTCGCTATGAGCTGACCCTGGAAGGCCTGCCCCCAGCACTGGACGGGCTGCGCATCGGCCAGCTCTCCGACACCCACTACGGGCCCTACGTCTCCGCAGCCCACATCCGGCGTGCCGTGGAGCTCCTCAACGCCGAGCAGCTGGACTTGGTGGCGATGACCGGCGACTACGTACACCGCAGCTCGGCCTCCATCGCCACGGGCATCGCATTGCTGGCCGAGGCCCGCTCCCGCTTCGGTTCGGTGGCTGTGTTGGGCAACGCCGAGCACTGGCGGGGACCCGACGAATGCCAAGCGGAGCTGCGGCGCCACGGCATCCACGTCATCGACAACGACCGGCTCTTCCTCACTGCCGAGGGCCTACAGGATCACGAACTACCGGACCAGAGCCTCGCCGTCTGTGGCCTTGGCGATCATTGGGGGGATGTGCAGGACACCGACGCTGCCCTGCGTGGTGTGTCCGAAGGCTGCCCGCGCGTGATGCTCACCCACAATCCCGACACGGCCGAGAAGATGCACCGTCGTCGGCCCGAAGCCCGCTTCGATCTCCAGCTCTCGGGCCACACCCACGGCGGCCAGGTGCGGGTCCCTGGCCTGGGCTCGCCTGCGGTACCCAGCAGGTATGGCAGGAAGTACGCTGGAGGCCTGGTCCAGGGTCCATCCTGGCCCGTGTTGATCTCGCGCGGGGTGGGTGTCTCCGTCGCCCCCATGAGGCTGGGGGTGCTTCCCGAGGTGGTGGTCTTGACCCTCCGGCAACGCCGCTCGAGTCGCCCCCATCCCACCCGCAGAGAAACGTGAGCGGATCGATGTGCATCCATAGGTCCGCCGCTGGGCCTGGTGCACGGCGGTGTCGGTGCCACACAGTTGGTGGCCACGCTGTGCCGACGGACGGAAACTCTTCTTTTCGACACTTTCCGACAAAAAGGTAAACCGCGAACCCAAGACTGCCGAAAGGCAAGGCGTACAACGTCGACAGAGGGAAGCTGCATGTCCACGGCCATCTCAGGAATGAGGACCCAAGCCGCCGCCCAGACCTTCGAGCACATCTCCTCTGGGAGCAAGCTCAAACGTGCAGGCGACGATCCCGCGGGCCAGGCCGTCGCGGACACGCTGACGACCAGGGCGTCCTCCGAGCGACAGGCTCTTCGAAACATCAACGATGGCATCAGCCTCGCGCACGTGGCGGGTGGAGCGCTCGATGGCGCCTCGAACGCGCTGTCACGCATGCGAGAGCTGGCGGTGCAGGCATCCTCGGGCACACTGGCGGTGGCCGGCCGCGAAGCGATCCAGTCCGAGTACGAACAACTGGCTGGCGAACTGGACCGCGTAGCGGACGCCACCGAGTTCAACGGCGTGGAGCTGGCCGACGGCTCGCAGCCCTCCCTCGACGTGCAGGTCGGGCCGGATGCAGGCGCCTCCGTCAGCATCACCCTCCCTGACATCCGGGCCACAGCGCTCGGGGTCGACACGGCCTCGTTGGACTTCACATCCGCCGCGGGCGCACAGTCGGCCATCGGCGCCATCGACGCCGCCATCGAGCAGGTCAACGCGGCCAGCTCCGAGCTGGGCGCCTCGGAGAATCGACTCGGCTCGGCCTTGGACTCCATGACGACGGAGCATGAGAGCCTCACCGCTGCCTCGTCGCGCATCCAGGACACAGACTTCGCCGAGGCCGCGGTGAACATGGCCCAAGAGCAGATCATGCAGAACGTGGACATTGCCGTGCAGGCCCAAGCCAACGGGTCCAGGGCCTCGATGATGCAGCTCCTGGGCTGACCACCTGCACTTCGGGCACCGACCATTTCCACCGACGGTCCACCGGCCGAGCGGGGATGAGTTCTACAGACGGGGTCCCTCTGATTGTGGATCTGACGTCCCTCCAGACCATAGAGGGGCGTAGTTCTTACGAGGTGCCCCATGATCCGTATGCTTCCGCTCGTCGCCCTCCTCGCCGCCGGTTGCCAGGGCGACAACGACGGCAAGATCTCCGACGACACCGGCTCCGAGGATGAGCGGCCTGTCTTCGACCCCGATGAACCCGGGGTCTACCTGTTTCTCACCCTCGGCGGCATCGAGATGATGGGCCAGCCGATGGAGCTGGCGATGGGGGGCTTTGCCCCCGCGGCCCGCGAGGACTTCGAGAAGGACGATGCCGACGACACCCCCGTCGACACATGCGAGGTGGTCCCGCAGACCACGCCGGTCGGCGAGTGCGTCACCGACCAAGACTGCGCCACCGAGCAACTGTGCGTCTCGGACTACGACGACGAGGGCAGCCCGGAGCCCGGCTCCGAGCACTGCGAGACCCCTCGCGACCAGATGGACGTGGGGCCGATGACCCTCGATGGAGCGAACAGCGGCGCCTTGACCCTCAGCTACAACATGGGCCAGGGCGGCGCTTACACCGTCTCTGGTACTGACGGCACGGTGAACGCGGGCACCCTGGCCTACGACGTCACCTACGCCTTCTACGGGGACGGAGACAGCGCCCAGGGCCTCGACGCCTTCTCTGGCGAGCTGTACATGCCGTCCCAGATTGCCCTCACCTCTCCCGCGATGGGCGACGTGGGCATGGGCATGGAGGGGATCACGGCCTCATCCACTTCGGACCTGCCCCTCACCTGGGCCGGTAGCTCGGACGGGGTGCTGAAGGTGGACCTCGCCGGTGCCTCCTTCACCGGTGAGACCGGAGCCATCCACTGCGTCCTCGAGGACGACGGCGAGTTCACCATCCCCGCCGCCATGGTGGCCGAGGCCCACCTCGGCGAACTGGCGATGCTCAACATGCTCACTCTCGAGCGGGTGACGCAGGGTTCGGCGCAGGCTGGCGGCCTCTCCATCTCCGCGGTGGACACCACCCAGACCCTGCTGATCTTCGTGATGGCCAAGTAGGGTCCGTGTCCGTGTGGCCACCGGCGTTGCTGGACATGCCGGATGCGGAGCAGAGCTGGGGTGGTGTCCTTGGGCACCTGGGTACGATCTCGCTGTGTCTGGCGTGATTGAGCGTGAATACCCTTGGACCTGGCCGTCACTAGGCTATGTGGCGGCCATGAATAAAACACACATCGAAACTGAGTACCTCAGCTCCTTCGAGAGGTCCATCGGCCTCATCTACCTTTGTCGTTACCAGCGACCGGGTCATCCCGGCGGCTGGGTGTACGACGTCTACATCGACGGCGCCCTGCTGATGAGCAGCGTGAGCCCCTTGTCCGAGCGACAGCTCGCCACCCTCGCCATCGCCGCCCACAAGGGCACGGGTCCTTTGCGCATTCTCGTGGGAGGCCTGGGGCTCGGCTACACCGCACAGGCAGCTCTCGAGAGCCCCCGCGCCGCTTTGGTGCGCGTGGTGGACCGCATGGACTTTGTCATCGAGTGGCTGCAGAAGGGCCTGCTGCCACTCTCCGAGCAGCTCAACGGGGACGAGCGCGTCGAGTTGACCCAGAGTGACGTCTACGCAGACGTCCTGGGTCCGGCCTCGGAGACCTGGGACCTGATCCTGATGGATGTCGACCACTCGCCGGACATGCCGTTGCATCCGTCCAGCCTGGACTTCTACACGCCCGAAGGCCAAGCCCGCGTCAGCGAGCACCTGGCCCCAGGCGGTGTCCTGGCGGTCTGGTCCGCCCACGACAACGATCGTTTCGCGGCGGTGCTGTCGAAGGTGTACCCCGAGGCCTGGCGCGAGGCGATCGACTGGACGATCGAGCACGAGGACGACGAAGATCAGAGCTTCCACAACGTCCTGTTCCTGGCCCGCAAGGCTCCTTGAGCAGCTCGTCATGGACCCCAGCTACGAGCGCCCCGTCCACCTCGGCTACCTAGACCCCCTCGAGCTGGTCTGGGTCCAGGCGGCCGGGCGCATGGGGGTCCGGATCCTGCGGGATCCCGAGCTGTTCGCTGGGACGGACGGCAAGGGCAACCTGTCCTTGGGCACAGCCGACACCCTGGACCCCGACGACAGCGTCGCCCAGATGATCTTCCACGAGATCTGCCACTGGATCGTCAATGGTAGGGAGACCTACCACCTGCCGGACTGGGGCTTCCCCGTGGATGGCCCCTTCGACTGGCGCGAGCACGCCTGTTTGCGGATCCAGGGCATCTTGGCGGAGCGTCACTGTCTGCGGGGCTTTTTTGCTCCTACGACCATCTTTCGGGAGTACTGGGACGCCCTGGCTGATGCCGGCGTGGGCCCCTTCGAGCCGCTGCCTGGCTGGCCCTCCGAGGATCGGGTGGTGGCCCTTGCCCAGGAATCCCTGGCGCGCTCGAGCGAAGAGCCCTGGGGCCCTGCCTTGACCGAAGCCCTGGTGGCGACCGCCGGGATCCGCGCCCTGGTGCAGCCCTGGGTCCCTTCGCACAGGCCTGGACCAGGGAGCCTTTGGGGTACGTGAGGGAATCCCGGCTCTGTTTGCACACCCGCGTGCACTGTCGACCTGCCTCATGCCATCGGGGGTGTCCGGGTTCGTGGACGCTGCGGCCCGTGCATCGTACTGTGGGTGGTGCCCGTACCCCTCGAGGTGTGACGATGCGCCTGCTTCCGCTTCTCCTGATCTCCGCTTGCTTCAACGAAGGCGATCTGAAGATCGCCGACACCGGCCTGCACTCCGGGCAACCCGACTACCAGGTCTGCGATGACGCCACATCGGTGCTGGAACAAGACGCCGTCTGTGCGCTGGGGTTTTCGGCTGATGATGTGCTGGCGGTGGTCACCGGCCCGGCCAGCGCTGCCGCCACTTGGACCGACGGCGATGCGGCCACGACGGTGACCATCAGCGCGTCCCTGGCAGGGGATGTCGTCTACCACGACCGCAGCCCTGTGGAGGATACCGGGGGTCCAGGTGACACCGGCTACGCCATGGGGGCGCCTGACGACGGCTGCGCCGACTGGCTCGAGGTCCCTGTCACCCTGGGCCTGGCCACCGATGATGGCGCCTTCGACGAGAGCGTGGTCGCCAGCATCTTGGCCATGGACACCGCGTCGTTGTGGGCCAGCGCCGAGCTGGACTGGGCTGCCCTGGGAGGCAGCTATGTGTTCACGGAGATCGACCCCGCCGAGTGGGACGAGGTCTCCCTGGGCGTGTTTGCCGGCTGGAGCGCCGGCGCCATGACGGGTCAGGTGGACATGAACGCCAGCCGCGCCATCGGCGAAGGTGTAGGCCAGGGCCTCGTGGGCCCCGTACTGCGCTGGTAGCTGGGCCTGGCCAGCGTCGCTGTGGTTAGCCCTCGCTCTCGGGCTGCACCAAAGCAAAGGCCGCGCCCGATGGGTCGATCAGGGTGGTGAACCGGCCCATGCCCTGCATCTTCACCACACCCATAGGCTGCTGCGCGCCGCCAGCGGTGGCCCTCGCCGCGGTGGCGTCCAGGTCCTCGACGTGAACGTAGGGCAGCCACATGCTGGGGATCTCGGGCTGGGGCTTCTGCATGATGCCGCCGCGCATCTTGCCGCCGGACTTCAGCGTCCGGTAGGTGCCCGTGCCACCCATCCTGGCCATGTCCATCTCCTCGACCTCGTAGCCGAACACCGCGGCGTAGAAGGCCGCGGCCTTGGCGGCGTCGGTGGCGAACAGTTCGTTCCAGTAGAAGATGCCGGGGTAGCTGTCGGTGTCCGGCGGGTCGCCGGTGGTGGAGCGCATGATGGCGAAGGGCGCGCCCTCTGCGTCGGCGCAGAACGCCATGCGCATCATGTCAGGCATGTCCATGGGGCCCGCCAGCACCTCGCCGCCATTGGCCGTGACCGCGGCGGCCGTGGCGTCCACGTCCTCGACGGAGATCCAGGAGAGCCAGTGGGGCGGCACCTCGGCGGGGGTGTTGTCGTCGAAGGGGGCGATGCCGCCGATCTGACGCTCCCCGGCCACCAACAGCGTGTAGGTACCACCGGGGAACGGCATGTCCGCGGTGGTCCACGGCAGCAACTCTGTGTAGAAGGCCTGGGCCTCGGCGGGGGTGCGGGTCTTGATCTCGAACCAGACGAACTTGCCAAAGTTGTAGTCGGACACTGGGTGCTCCTGGTGTAGGTGGCCGGGAGGGTGTAGTCACCCCGGCCCGCGCTGGCGGGTGGGTTGGGTGGAACCATTGCGGACTGTCTGCGTGCTTACTGCCGGGGTGGCGGGCGCTTGCGGCGCCCCCCTGTGCGTCGGTGCAGGTGTGGGGGATTCCCCAGCCCTGGTGGTCTCTGGGGGCGTGGCTGGCAGGGTCTGGGTACCCCTGCGGAGAGGGTGTTGGGTTGTCGGCGGTGGGATCAACCCGCGGACGGGTCTGCCCCGATGTTGCAGCTATCTCCCTACTGCGCGTCCATATTCGGCATCCCATGCGGGTCCTGCTTTGCCCGCCCTCCTCACCGTAGGTGAACTACGGCTTCGTCGGACGTTCGACGGCAGAACCCACCTGGAACGCCGCCTCTGGCCGCTCGCTACGGGATCTGTCTGCAACATCGGGGTCTACCGTCCCGCTGCGTCGCTTCGTCCAGGCTCGCACGCGCTTGGTGGCGATGAACGCGTCAGCCTGGTCGCTGGCCACCGGACTGTCGGCCTCGAGGTAGGCATCCGCCTGCGGCGACAGGATGAGCCCGCAGGGGTCTCTGGCCAGGGCGAGCACCTGCTGGGCGACCCGATGTGGCTTTCGCCACGCTCGCCCACCGTTGACCGTGAAGCTCCAGGCGTTGAAGGGTTCGAGTGGGTCCTCTCTCGCGTGGATCACCTTCCAACCCGCGGCTGCCAGTGCGGCTGAGCGACGCCTGTCCTTTCCGCCCTTGTCGCTGTGAAAACGGCATCCGTCGTACTCGAAGGCGATCTTCTTTGTCTCGGAGAGGACCGCATCGAGCTCGTAGGTGTGGCCATCCGCCGTCACCCTGGGGTTCTTTCGCGGGTTCATCCCGGGAAGGAAGTGTGCGAGCTCGAAGGCGATCCAGATCTCGACCTTGGACCGTTTTGCCATCGTGCAGAGCGGACAGCTGCTGCCTGCGAGCCGGTGGGTGATGGTCATCTCGTATTCATTGCGGCAGGCGGCGTTGTTGCAGGTCCACCACACCAGCTGATCGCTTGCTGGGGTGTATGTTTCGGGGCCCTGCTCGTTTCGCTCACCCCACTCCAGGGCGAGCCTCGGTGACCTCGCTGCGAAGTTTCGATCCGGCGAGACCCTGCGGCCGGCGCAGACGGCGCAGCCCCGTGGTTGGTCTGGATCGGTGCGCCCGGCGACCCGGGCGGGCCACTCGTGTCCGCAGGGGCCGAGCCATAGGATCACCTTGTGAGACCTGGGCGTCACAGCTTCCGGACCCATGTCGTTGTTTGGATGCCACTCGGGTACCAGCTTTGGATGGAGTGCGGCCACATTGTTGCCGCTCCGGGCGGCCTGTAGGGCGCGTTGGTTGGCCAGTTCGATCCGACGAAGTCGCCAGCATTCTGGACAGCCGTTGCCACCGGCGGTGCGGTCGCGAACGGCGGCGGGGTATTCGAATCCGCAGGTGGAGCAGCGCCAGAGCAGCTCGGCGTGGGAGTAGCGCGAGAGGTCGCTGGGATCGGCGCCGATGAGCTCTGCGGCGATCTCGGGGAAACACGCAGCGAGGTTGTCGCCGGCCTCGTGCATCTCCTTGCGTCGCTGCGCGTTCGACCTTCTTCGCCGTACGTTGCCGCAGGCGTGGCAGCCTCGGGCGGCCGACTTCGTTCGGTTCGACACCGACGAGGCGTGGATGCCACCGCAGTATTGGCAGCGCCACCATCCATGGACCCTGGGAGTGTTCGGGGACACGCCTTGCGCCTGGACGCCGTCGTTGTGCTCGGGAAGCCACAGCTTGGCGATCTGTGGGTAGACCACGGCCAGGTTGTTGCCAGCCGCCCTCGCCTCAGCGTCCCGTTGGCGCTTCGCGCGCTGCTTGGTGGTGAGCCCGTCATCGGGTGGTGGCGAAGAATTGGGCTTCTTCCTCATGTGTGACCTCCTAGGTTGGGCATCGGAAACCTCTTGGATCGAGGGGTGGAGTAACTCCGGCTGTCGCAGCGTTCGCTGCAGGACGGCCACACATTCCTCGGGTCTGCACACGCCAGTGTCGAGGCGTGGCAGCACCGTCATCTCCCAAGCCCATGCGATGCGCCCTGCGACGCACCGTGTCCTGGGCCTCCCGGTGGGCTGGCACCACCCTGACCTTGTCGATGGCCGTCTCGAGCTCGCGCACCCGGCGGGCGACCTGGTACATCTGGCGCTGGTTCTCCTCACTAGGCGAAGTTGTCGTGCCAGACCGATGATTCACCAGCGCCCGCGGCGTCTTTGTTGCTTTCGCAGACCGTGAAGTAGGCGGCCCGGGAGGTCTCGTCGAGCTCGCGGTAGGCCTCGCGGCCCATCAGCCCCCCCTCCAAATAGCGACCGAGTACCCGGGTAACGAAGCGCTCACCGAAGGTCTCGCGGGCCACCATTTCACGAATGCGCGCCTTGGCCTCGTCGAACAGCTTGGCCGATTTGGCGGCGGCGAACCACTTGCCCTCTTCGCCCGGCGTGTGCTCCACCAGGTCGGCCAGGACCTCGGCCTTTGCCTTGTGCGGGTACTTCTTCGCCACCGCCCGGAACCACGCCAGGTAGGTCCCGGCCCGGTTGGCGACCAGGCCGTAGCGTTCGTACGCCTCGTCCGCGAAACCGGACGAGAGCAGCACCTCTTCGCAGGCGCGTGCGATGGCGACAGGGCTGTCGTTCAGGCCGCGTCCTTCTTCGGCGTAGCGGATCGCTTCGGCCTTGCGCCCCATCGCGGCGAGGGCCTTCACGCCGTACTGCCGGTCGCGCAACATCTTGTAGGGCGACATGTCGAGCAGTTCGAGGAGATCGTCGTGGCGGCCAGCAGCGCGCTTTGGCAGTTGCTCGTGCCCTCGAAGAAGCCCCGCAGATTGGGGTCGGGGCTCCATGCCATCTTGCACACGCCGATGAGCTCATCGGCCCATCGCGACGCCACCTCGGGGCTCGCGCAGAGCGGACCCCAGTGGTCGCCGAGCGACTCGATGTAGGGCATGGCGTCTTCTTGGTATGCCTCCCACAGCCGCTCGAGCCAGCGGTCGCGCGTCGCGGCGTCGGCGGGCGCCGTCGCGATGATCTCCGACAGGGCCGCCACGGCGTCGTTCACCGCCGTGCCGATGGATCCCGACGAACTGTCCACCTGCCGAGCACCGGCTCCGTGCGGGCCACCTTCTTGATCTCGGAGACCGCTTCCTTGACGCGCTTGACCGCTGGCTGTGACCTCCAGCCGAAGGCGTTGTGGCGAAAGCGTGCGCGGAAAGTCCACTTGTATGCGGGGGCCTTGGCAGTCACAGCACCACCACAGCACGCCCTGGATGACGCCACACCAGCGCATCACCGATCCGGGTGACAGAGATGCGCCCCGTGCGACCTGCGCCCGCTCGAGCAGTCGAAGGGCAAGCGCTCTCCAGCGAAGCTCGTCAGCCGCCAACGTTCTGGGCGCGAAGTAGCCCCAGCCACCGGCGTCGCCCGGCAGCCTCATTCCACAGGTTACGGCGTGCGGTCGGAAGGTGGAGGCGGGTCGATCTTCGCGCGGGCCATCAGAACGGCCCCGCTGACCTGTCGCCGCCAGCAGTCCAGCAGGAAGCCATCCGCATCGGGGTGGGACAGAGGCTGGCCTGTCACCAACCGAGCGCGGTCGCGCGCCGCATGGATGTCGCCGAGCTCGCTCCTGTCGAGAGCCACCCAGCGCACAGTGCCGGGATGGGGTGTTGGCACCCGCCGCTGCGGACGGGGTAGCCCTGCAACATCACCCTCGAGAGCACACTGCAGCCACGGGCTCTGCTGGCTGGGTTCCACCAGCCCCGGGGCGAGCACCGCCACGGACAGCGAAATCCGGCCCCGACACACCGCGGCCTGGATGAGCGCCAAGTCCGAACCGACCAGTCGCACCAGGGCGCGCAGCCAGGAGTCGCCCCAGCTGATGTGCTCACGGAAGATGGCCGTGTGGGAGACATAGCCGCCCCCGACGCTCGCGCGCAACATGGGCTGTTCCATGCTTAGACAGGTGTGTTCTGCTCGTTCTCTACTCGCTGACAATGTATCCTGTCGAGCCTCGAGGACAAGCTCTCAGGACGTCAGAATGTGTCCGTTGAACGGCCAGTATTCGCCCTGGGGCCCGCGTGGTAGCGGTCGTCGGCGGTGGTCGGTGCGGCACGTCGTCTCCACCACCACCCACTACCTCGCCGCCCCCACAGACCGCTCCAGATCCTCAACCTCTGGGTGGTGACGCGGCGGTGGGCAGCGCCGCATGTCGGCGTTCATCCTTGCACTATGAGTCCCGTCGCTTGCTCAGAGTCCGTTCGCCTTTCATCAACTCTCGCGCTACGAGGCGCACGAGCTCAGACCAGGAAGGAAGTCATGGCCACGACAACGCAGATCCTTGCTCTCTCAACGTTCCCCCTTGCGTTGGGTGTGTTCTTTGGGCCCACCTCGACGGCGCATGCCGATCGATGGAACGATCTGAACGACCCGCAGCGGTTTGGCGGGGAGCTCGAGTACGTCATGGCCAGCCTGCCGAAGGCCGGCTCGGCCGAGCAGACGCCTTGGCCACCCAGCTACACGCCGGAGTACGTGGCCTCAGGGGGAGCCAGCGTCGCGTTCGACTCGGCCTCCACCACGGCCTTGCCGACCCTGTCAGACGGAACAGAAGCCAGCTGGACCTCCATCCAGGCGGCAGTGGATCCCTGTCCCCTGCGTCGCACCTGCGACGAGCAAGAGGACATCGGGCACGACGAGACCTACTTCACCGACGACGGGGACGTGGATGGAGACTTCAAGACGCTCTACATGGGATTGTGCCAGGGCTGGGTGGCGGCCTCCATCCTCGAACCAGAGCCGCAGCTCGCGATCAGGACCGACAGCACAGAGCCCGCGGCGGACTCCGACGGGGTGCTGCTGGAGGCCATGGACCTGGAGCTGCTCCTGGCGGCTGCCTTTAGCACCACCATCGCCCAGACTTCGGGCATGCAGTGCCGCTTGGTCGACGGCAGCGACGAAACGACGGTCAAGTTGGACGACGCCCTCGGGAAGACCGCGGAGAAGGTGGCTGCCTGCCAGGTCTCCGGGGTGGACGAGGACGGCTTCCTCACCGATCCAGGTGAGTGGACTTCGCTGACGGCTCAGCTCAACATCGACGAGGACGGCTTCGTCCAAGAGCCGGAGTGTGTCGACGGCAACGCGGGGACCTTCCACCTGCTGCTCACCAACCTGATCGGCCTACAAGGTCGGTCTTTCGCCGTGGACCGCTCCGTCTTCGACACCGTATGGCTCGCGCCGGTGGTCAGCTTCGAGATGCTCACCAGCCAACAGGTCAGCGCCAAAGAGCTCTACGCGATCCTGGATGAGCTTGGCTGGGCGCTGCTCGACTTGGAGGCTGCCAGCTACCGCTACGTCGAGACCAACGTGACCTTCACCGACCCCAGCCAGAAGAGCGGGTACAGCCAGCAGGACTACGCGTATGTGCTGGAGATCGACGAGGTTGGCGAGGTCATCGGCGGGACCTGGGCCGCCGGCTACCTGGACGTGGCACCGGATTTCTTCCTGTTGCCAACCGGGCCCGCCGCCGAGATCGAGGGGCTCGACACCTCCGTCCTGAGCTCGCTCGCTGGGCTCGCTGATGCGAGCATGGACGCCGACGGTGACGGAGTCTCCGACTCCGTCTACGATCTGTCCGACCTGGTGTGCTCCCTCGGGCTGCACAGCGGCACCGAGAACTCGCTGCTCGCGAGCGCAGACGCCGCCGTGAGCTCCGCAGAGCGCGACAGCCTGGAGAGCGCCGCCAACCAGGTCGAGGCCTTCGTGAGCAAGGTAGAGGCCCAGCTGGGCAAGAAGATCGACGAAGACACGGCGCTGATGCTGGTGGACTTCGCAGGCAACGTCATCTTGGCCCTTTGACCTGCATCCAGCTCGGCCAATACGGGATCGATGCCGCCGAAGTTTCGCCCCCCCCCATCCGCACGCCGGAACATCAGTCCAGCAAGGCACCCCAAGACGAAATCAACACCGGCGGCGGCTGATTCCCCACGCCGACGGTGGTGAAGTTGTCGTGTCTGCCTCCCTGGGTTCCCACGACCACCAGCAGGTCCAGGCCGCTGTCTTTCAGCTCGAGAGCCGCGCCCATGATGCCATCGCCGTCCGGTAGGCCCGCCGCGACGTCGCCCGCGTTCTTCACATCCACGACCTCTTTGCGGATGTCCGGGCCCAGCAGATGCAAGCCGCCACCGCGCAGCATCAGACCGCTGAGCTTCGAGTCGAAGGTGCCGTCGGCATTGCGCTCGCCACCCAGGTGCAGCAGGACCTCGTCCAGGCCGTCGCCGTCGAAGTCCGCCACATCCAGCCGCTCCCACGGGGGCGTGGTCAGCGCGGGGAGCCCGAGCAAGCTCGCGCCGTCCCAGATCAGCTCCCACACATCGGTGGTGCCCTGCGCTGTGTTGGCCTGGGACATGACCACGGTGCTCAGCCCGCGCCCGTCCACGTCGATGGCCGCCTGGGGTATGGCCAGCCCCGAGCAGTCCTCCTGGTCCGAGCGGGACAAGAGGATAGCCGCGCCCAGGTTCTCAGCAGGATCGGTGGTGGTGCCCGGCACGAACCAGGTGGCCAGCCCGCAGCTGCTGTCGTCGGGGAAGACCGCGATCAGGTCGGAGACCACGCTGTCGGAGCCCAACGGGGCCAGGGTGCTCACCTCGTCCCGATCTGCCAAGGCGGTCGTGTCGTAGACGCCGGACTGGACGCGGCCTGCAGGCACCCACACCGCTGCGCTGTTCCGCACATGAATCCCAACCGAGCTCACACCAAAGGTGGCGAGCCCCAGATCGATCTCGTTCTCTTCTCCGGCGCCGGGCAGATCGCCCTCGGCAAAGCTTCCGATGGCCACGCCGTAGGAATCCTCACCCTCTGCGGTGGTCCCGGCGATGGACGCGAAGCCATCGAAGGTGCCGCTGCTGCGCGCATAGCGCACGTCTACCGAGATGGTGCGCACGTAGTCGTGGTCCCAGCCGGACAGCTTGCTCGAAAACACCGCTGAGCCGATGCCCTTCGGCCCCGCCGTGACCACACCGGGCAGGGTCGAGACCACACCGTCGGCGTCCTCGCGGATCACCAGGCCCGTGACCACCAGGCTGCCATCCACCACGTCTGCGTTGAGCGCCGCGCTGGGATCGATGGGTAGGGCCTGGTCGAACTCCACGCCCTCGGCATCCACGGCGTAGACCTGGCCGCCGCGGGCTGACAGCGTCCAGCCAGCGGGTCCAGCCAGCAGCAGCTCGGAGCTGGCGTCGGGGGTCATCGTGCCCATTTTGTGCGTGTGGTAGGCGGTGCTGTTGAAGATGACGGGAGCTCCTGTGACCCGCTCGCCGGAGCTGCCCTTCGAGAAGCTCTGCCCGCCCGCCGCGAGCAGCTCAGCGCTGTGGGGAAGTGCACCCAGGTTCGCTCCCGCATCGCCGGCCAGCCAGCTGGCCACCAGCAGGGTCTCGTCCGCCATCACAGCAGAGCTGATGAGCCCAGCCTTGGGCAGGTGCAGGGCCAGAAAGGCGTCGCCTTCGAGGTTGGTCCGCATGGACAGCGGCGAGGACCAGTTGCCCGCCGGGTGCTGGTAGCTGCCACCGATGCTCGCCTCAGCCCAGTCTCGGATCTGCGCCGTGATCTCCCCCTCCACCACGAAGGGGGTGGTGCTGCCGTAGTCCAGCTGTCCGGTGAACACCGCGCCTTGCTCGTCCAACACCGCGATGGCCAGCCCATCCCCCTCAGCCTGGGTCAGGGGAGCGGTGGCGATGTCGAGGGTGGCGAACTTCACCTGCTCCAGGGTGCCACCGCCGAGCTCTTTGCCCGACTCCAGGGCCAGCAGCCGGGTCTCGAGCACATCGCCCTGGAAGAAGGCCAGGACCGCAGGGGTACCGTCGGAGGTCGTGAACGCAGGGCTCACGTGCAGCACCGGATGGCTCAGCTTCGAGGACCAGCTCTGGGTCCACGACTGGGTTCCGTCGGCGTTCTCGCCGTAGGACATACCCACCATTTCGGCCCCACCCGCATCGTTGCTGACCGCGATGACGGTCTGCAGGGAGCTCAGGTTTCCTTCGTCGTCGAAGTCCACCTGCAGGCTGAGGACCACCGGGGCCTTGCTGCTCAGCTCGTCGGGGTTGATCTTGCCCTGGGGGGTGTGGTCGAAGTTCAAGACCTTGAACTCGGTGCGACGGTTCCTGCCGTTGTCCACAGCGATGGCGAAGCCCAACTCGGGGTTGCCCGCGTTGTCGGTCAGGACAGGCAGCACCACCGCCTGCAGCCCGCTGGCTTCGTTGGACCAGCTGACCCCTTCGGCCGGGCCTCCGGCGTACAGCGCGTTGTTCACCTGGATCTCCAGGGGAACCGCATCCAGGACCGTGTGGGTCCACTGCCCGTCTTCGTCCTGCCCACCCACCACCACGCTGGATTCGGTGGCATCGACCAGGTGTCGGACCTCGGCCTTGATGCTCCGCGCGACGAAGCTGCGGATCACTCGGCGCTGCCCGCCATCCCAGTGCAGGTTCTCGCCGTTGGGCAGCACTTCGACATGCGCCGAGAGCTCGTGGGGGTTGACCCGATATCGAAGCTGGTGCCCAGGGATGGTCTCGCCATCCACGTCCAGATCGAAGTCCAGGGCCCCGGTGATGACCTGGCCTGGCGCCACGAAGGTGGCCTCCAGCACGCTGTCGCCCTGACTGACGATGGAGGCGTCCACCGAGACACCGTCCATCGCAACCTGCAGGCTCTGCACTGCCCCTGGGTTGGCGCAGTCCAGGCTCAGGCTGATGGTCTCGCCACCGTCCCAGCTGGTGGTGCGCGGTGACAGGGAGCTGTACACGCAGTCTGCCGCGACGGAACCGCTGTCCTGCAGGCCGGTGTGGCCGGTCTCATCGCCGCCACCACCGGCACCATCACCGGGATCGCAAGCAACGAGCAGGATGGCGAGCAGACTGATGGAACGGTTCATACGGCACTCCGTGACGTGGGAAGGCCCCTCCCACAGGGACCGATACCGGGCACCTAGTCCACGTTGCGGGGCGCGGCCGATGCGCGGCACTGCAGATAGTCGGCTGCGAATGCCGTGATTCCACGCGATTGCGGCGGGATAGCGCGAAGGTGCGAGGGGCGTCATGCAGTCTGTGGAATCCAGCGTGTTGGTGGTGGGGACCACAGGTGGCGGTGGGCCGCTCTGCGCAGCTTGGGCAGGTTGCCACGGTTGATCTCGTCGATCAGAAGCACGTGGACCTGGTCTTTGCTGTCCCGGGCCCGCGCGGCCAGGCGGGTGAACACCCCAGGCTCCACTGTGTATCGAACCTGGCCATCGGCCCCCGTCTGCTACCATTCCCCCACGCTCTACCCACGGGAGGACCCTCCATGCCCCGCCCCCGCCCCGGTCAAAACGGACAAAATGGGCCAAAACGCCCTGACCCCATGCCAGCGCCAGTAGACCCACCCATTCAGGCCAGCGATCTCACGGCGCGCCTGAACGATCTGGCCGGGGGTAGCATTGCCGGCTTGGTGCCTTCCGAGAAGCTCATCGTAGACTTCAACACCGTCTTCACCAACGCCACCCACCAGCGCTTCGAGCACCGTGCCCTGGTGGGCTTTGTCATCAACGCCATGCGCCCAGCACATGGCGAGGTCACTGCGTTCAACGCGCGCATCGCCGAGCGTATCGGTCGAGGCGTCCGGTGGGTGCGAGACACCGCCAACGTGGCCGAAAGCATTGGCGCTGCCATCAAGCAGGGCGTCACACTGCCTCTCGAGATCCGCGAGGTCTACTGGCGCAAGGTCCCCAGTGCTGTCGACAACATCCGCCACGGCCGCGCCCTCGACTTTGTCCCAAAGAAAGAGAAGGTTGTCCCCACCCCCGAAGAGCGCGCCCAAGCCGTCGCCCAGGCCATCCAGGCGCTCACCAAGGCCCTCGAAGCCATCCCGTCCCCCACCCAGCGCGCCACCCTCGCCACCGAAGCCATCGCGGCTCTGGAGCCCCTCACCGAGATCGAACCCAACGATTCGCCCGCGGCCCCAGAACCCAGCCCCGAGCCCCCAGTTCCCAGCCCCGAGCCCGAGCCCGAGCCCGAGCCCGGTGAACCTTCCCGTCCTCGTCGCCCCGGTCGTCGCCCCCGTCGCCGCCGCTGACTCCAGGTGTGCAGTTGACTGCACACCCCGCCACCCACGAGGTACCCGCACCATGACCCGTCAAAAGTATCCCGCGGAAATCGCCGAAATAGCGCTAGAAAAGCTACTATTTGACGACACATCATTGATGTTCCGCGCCTCCCTCCGCGTGCGCGACCTCGTCGAGAGCATCGCCGCCGAGGGCCAGCAGATCCCCATCATCGTGCGCCCCGCCCCTGATAGTGAGCACTATCAGATCATCTCTGGCTTCCGCCGTGCCACCGCCATGCGCCAGCTGGGCCTCCCTGGCATCGCTGCCATCATCCGCTACGACCTGAACGACGACGAGGCCGCGTTCCGCACCGCGATCGTCGAGAACGAGCAGCGCAAGACCTACTCCGACATCGACCGCGCCTTGGTCATCCGGCGCTATCAGCAGTCCGGCTGGACCAGCTTCGACATTGCCGAGCTCATGGGCTTGCGCCGCCGGCAGCTCCTCTACATCCGCAGCTTGCTGGACCTCCCGGCCCCCATCCAGGCCGCCATCGACGACCCCGACGATCACTTCAGCGCCACCCACGGCATCGAGCTGGGCAGACTCCAGCGCAAGTACCCGCAGATCGACCTCCCCACCTGGATCGCCAGGGTCAACGGGGAGTGCATGTCGGTCTCGAAGATGAAGCGCGACATCGGCCGCGCCTACAGGCCGACCACCAAGCCTCGCCTCGGCTCCATCTTCAACGAGTCAGCCACCGACAAGTCCGGGGGCGTGTTTCGGTTCGACGCGGTCAAGGTGGTCGTGGCGGATCTGGATGCGCAGGAGCGGGAGCAGCTGCTGGGGGAGCTGCAGGAGCTGATGGAGGCTTTGGGGTAGGTGAGGGGCACGCCTGCTGGCCCGAGTCCTGCGTCGCCAGCGTTTTCGGCGGCCTTCAAGGTATGCGAGTACGCGGCCAGCACGTCCACGCTGCTGATCTCGTAGCCGTAGCCCTCGGCGGCGAAAGCGAGCGCGGAAGGTCCACTTGTATGCGGGGGCTTTGGCAGTCACAGCTCCACTACGGCACGCCCCGGATAACGCCACACCAGCGCATCGCCGGCCCGAGTCACCGAGATGCGCCCTGTGTGGACCAGGCGCAGATGGCAGACGGGGCACAGGGTAATGCCGTTGCGTAGATCGTCACTGCCGCCGTGGCTCCTGTACGCGATGTGGTGGGACTGGACCCGGAGGCTGCGCCGCCCGCACTCTGGGTTGCGGCAGGTGTAGTGGTCGCGTTCTTTCACCTTCCCAAAGCCTCTCTGTGGGTCGATCCGGACCTGTTCGAGGAACCAGTGAGCTGCCATGGGAAGATCGGCGTGTACCCGGTCGTGCCTGGGCACCGGTGGCGGGGCCCAAGCAGCATGGAGGCTGACGAAGACCTGAATTGGGGAGCCAGTATTTGACGTGAGCGCAGGCTGTTCCTGGACGATGTGGTCTGCCATTTCAATGGCTTTCTGGTAGCGATCGAGCACCGCGGCGGCGACTCCGGGCGAACCCGCCCGACCCGCCAGCTTCACCGCTCGCTGCAATTCGGCGATGCCGGTATTGTTCGCAACGCTGAGCCAACCAGCAACGCTGTCCTCTTCTGCGATGGACGCAACCAACTTGGCCCGGGCCAGATCCAGCCCCGTGTCCATGGCCTGGGCCAGCGCGGGAAGGCAGCGGAGATCCACCGCCAGGCGCCGATGGCGCTCGAGCTGGCGCACCGGAACACCCAAGCCATCGCGAGCGAACGCGGCCAGGGTGGTGAACTCCAGCTCGTGGTGCAGCGCCCGTGATGCCAGCTCTTCATAGGCCTGGCCCAGCAGCACCACCCGGCTGCCCCGTGCGACCTGGGCCCGCTCGAGCAGGCGTACAGCGTGGGGTAGATCCCGGGGCGGGCGCCATGGCCCGAGGATGGCTGTGGCCGGATCGGGTAGGCTGCACCAGGATGGGGGCGTGCGGTCGGGAGGTGGAGGTGGATCGAGCTTCGCGCGGGCGATCAGATCGGCCCCGTTGACCTGCCGCCGCCAGCTGTCCAGCACGAAGCCATCGGCGTCGGGGTCGGACAGAGGCTGGCCCGCCACCAGCCGAGCAAGCTGGCGTGCCGCATGGACATCGCCCAGCTCCTCCCTGTCGAGATCCACCCAGCGCACGGTGCCTGAACGAGGCCTCGGCACCCGCCGCTGCGGACGGGGCAGCCCAGCAACATCACCCTCGAGTGCACACTGCAGCCACGGGCTCTGCTGGCTGGGTTCCACCAGCCCTGGGGCGAGCACTGCCACGGACAGTGGAATCCGGCCCAGACACACCGCGGCCTGGATGAGCGTGAGATCCGATTCGACCAGCCGCACCAGGCTGCGTAGCCAGGAGTCGCCCCAGCCGATGTGCTCACGGAAGATGGCCGTGTGGGAGACATAGCCGCAGTCGGCGGGATCGCAGCACTTGATGAAGGCTGCCAGCCGGGCGATGCGCAGGTCGACGGCGTTGCCCGCCCCCACCAGCTCGAGCATCACCGCCAGCAGGCGGTCGGCGGCTTCTTGGCGGTCCAGGGGAACGGGACGGTCTGTAGGACCTCGGGGCGCTGTGCGAGGCTGTCCACCCCGGCCCGCGAGGTGCTCATCCGGCTCGGGCCGACGGCGCGCAAGCCGCCCCCGACGCTCGCGCGCAATTCGGGCTATTCCACGCATTGGCAGGTGTTTACGGTTCATTTTATACCTGCCGACAACGTATCCTGTGGACCCTGGAGGACAAGCTCGTTGGAGGTCAGAATATGTCCGTTGAACAGCCAGTATTCGTCCCTGGGGCCCGCGTGGTAGCGGTCGGCGGTGGTAGCCGATGCGACATGGGGGCCAACGCCGGGCCGTGAGGATCTTGGGCACCCAGGGAGGGCATGGTGGCCGCCTCTTCCGCATGGAGCAGGCAGGACTTCGCCGACGGGATCTGATTCCGTTCATCGGCTCCAAGTCAAAGGTGTCTGAGGTGCTGAAACAGAAGCGACAGTTGTCGAACGGTAATGGCGCTGGGAGAGCACTTGCATTCCGAGCCTGTCCCTGAGCTCTGGGGAGCGTGACCCTCGTCCGATTGGTTTTGCCCGAAACGGTCGAGATCGTGCTGTGCCCGGTGCTTCTTCCATCGTGCGTCGAGCTTGGTGAGCCCCGCGTCGGTGATGATCCCGTTCTTGTTCTGCGTGAACTGGGCCGAGCGGATGGAGATCGCGGACATGTTGAAGTTCGACATCTCGCCGCAGCCCCCGCGCAACGGCTTGTAGTCGCGGACTCATCGGATCTCGTCGCGTTGTGTGGTCATGCGGGTGCAGAACACGGCCAGATCCGCCCAGCTCATGTCTGCGGTCCAGCGGCCTCGCAGCTCCTCGATCATCTCGGGGAACCACACCCTCCGGTAGTCGCCCCGCGCCATCAGTGGCCTCCGAGTGCTGCTTGGATCACGCGCATCGCTCGCTCTTTTCGACGTACCCGACGCTCATCCTCCCGCTGCCGCGAACTCCCGCTTCAGTGCCGGGTAGCGCCGGTATTCGTCCATCAATTCACGCAACCAGGCCTTCCCCTCGGCAGAACCTTCGACCGCAGCGCAGAGCACCGCCAGAGATGCAGCATGCCCGTAGTAGCGGCGTCGCTTGTTACCGGTCACGCCTTCGACGCGCTTCTCGGCTGCCGTTCGCATGGCGAGGATCATCGTTGACCGCACAGACACGTCCTCAGGTGCACTCACATCAGCGAGCCGGAGCAATGCGTAGATGTCCGCTGTGCGGAGCCTGGGTCGGTTGTCGTCCGCCAGGCCGACCATTTCGTCGTCATAGGATCGCGGTAGGTCGATGGGGACATCGCCCCCACAGAGGATGCGCGCGAACACCGGGAACACGAGGTGGCCCGGGTGATCGGCGCCCGACCAGCCCAGCCCCGGCGCATCCGCCAGCAGCCGTGCCGCGTGCTCGGGCCGCCCGCACAGGATGTGAAGCAGCGATCGCTGGCGAGCGACGCCCTGGGGTGCCGCGTCCAGCGCGATGGCAGCGCGCTGGGTGAGGTCGTTCCGGGTCGAGCAGCCTCCGAGCCATCGACGCAGCCGCGAGAGTGTCGGCGTCTGTCGCCAGGCCCGCTCCAAGACCGCGTCGAGGTCGTCCGCGCCGAGCTCCTGGGCGGCCAGGGCCGCGCCATCGAGGAATTCCCCCCTGGCGTAGTCCCGACCCGTCACCAGCTCCGCGGCCTCCTCGTACGCAACGCGCGCCGCCTGCTGGTCACCGGCATCCACCAGCGCGCGACACCACGCCCGCAGGTCGTTGGCTCGTCGGCTCTTGCGAGCGAGCGTGGCGAGACCCTCGGGCCCTTGGGTCCGGGCCACGACCTCACGCAGCCAGCAGTCCTCTCGCCGATCCCAGTCGCTCTTCGTGGCTGCCGCCACGCGCTCCTCGACCAGCGCGCGCCAATGGACGAGGAAGTCCTCGAGCTCAGGGAGCGGATCGACGGCGACGCGCTCGAGCTCTTTGAGCGGCTCGAAGAAGAAGCCGAGGCCCTGGACTTCGCCGATCGCCGAGCACACGGCTCGGGCTCGGGTCTTCGGCGAGGCGGTCATGTACATCGCGACGACGTACTGCTTGGCGCAGGCGTCGATGTCGACCCCGAGCACCTCATCGACGAGCTCGTCTTGGCCGAGGTCGAGGTCGCCATTGCCGATGGGGATGAGCAGCGCGCGGAAGATCCGAAACGCTGCTGCATAGTCCCGCGCCAGGAAGGCGTGGGTTCCCGCCCGTAGGTAGTCGTCCACATCGCTGGGATCGGCCTGGCCGTCGCCCTCGGCGGTGGCGGCGAAGGCCTCGATCTCCTCGACGCGGGGGTCGCTTGGTGGGCTCGGCGTCCAGCCGCCAGCGCTCCGCGCCGCGCGGTCGACGACTTCGTTCTTCAGCCGAGCCTGCGTCGCATCGTCGAGCCAGGACATGAGCGCCCGGGTCAGATCGCGCAGCTGCTCCGCGTCCATCGCATCCAGGGCAGCATCGACCACTCGAGCATCTTCGTCGTGAGGTGAGCGGCCCATCAGCTCCGCTCCAGGTACGGGCCCAGCACCCGGGTGACGAAGTGCTCGCCGAAGGTCTCGTGGGACACCAGCTCACGAATGCGTGCCTTGGTCTCGTCGGTGACGCCAGCGCAATCGGCGGCCCTCAACGTATGCGAATACGCCGCCAGCACGTCGGTGCTGGTGATCTCGTAGCCGTAGCCCTCCACCAGCCAGCGCAGCGCCGTCATGCCGGCCTCGATGGCGAAGCTTGGGTTCTTCTCCTCGAAGTCCCGAGCCGCCCTGGTCAGGGTCTGCGGGGAACACGGCGTGCGATTGGCCAGCGCGATGGCATCTTCGAAGAGCTTCGCCGACTTGGCTGCCGCGAACCACTTCCCCTCATCGCCCGGCGTGTGTGCCACCAGGTCCGCGAGGACCTCGGCCTTTGTTTTATGTGGATACTTCTTCGCCACCGCCCGGAACCACGCCAGGTAGGTCCCGGCCTGGTTGGCCACCAAGCCGTAGCGTTGGTACGCCTCATCCGCGAGGCCGGACGAGAGCAGCACCTCTTCGCAGGCCCGTGCGATGGCGACAGGGCTGTCGTTCAGGCCGCGCTCATCTTCGGCGTAGCGGATCGCTTCGGCCTTGCGCCCCATCGCGGCGAGGGCCTTCACGCCGTACTGCCGGTAGTGCCACATCTGGTAGGGAGACATCTCGAGTAGCTCGATGAGCTCGTCGTGGCGCCCCGCGGCCAGCAGCGAGCTTAGGCAGTTGGTCGTGCCCTCGAAGAAGCCTCGCAGATTGGGGTCGGGGCTCCACGCCATCTTGCACACGCCGATGAGCTCATCGGCCCATCGCGACGCCACCTCGGGGCTCGCGCAGAGCGCACCCCAGTGGTCGCCTAGCGACTCGATGTAGGGGATGTCGTCGTCCTGGTAGGCCTCCCACAGCCGCTCGAGCCAGCGGTCGCGGGTTGCGGCGTCGGCGGGCGCCGTGGCGATGATTTTCGCCAGGGACGAGACGGCGTTGTTCACCGCCGTGCCGATGGATCCCGACGAACTGTCTACCTGCTCGAGGGCCGGCGAGATCTTCTCCAGGAAGAGCACGGCGCCCTCTGCACCGAGCATCGGTTCCGTGCGGGCCACCTTCTTGATCTCGGAGACCGCCTCCTTCACGCGCTTGACCGCTGGCTGTGACCTCCAGCCGAAGGCGTTGCGGCGAAAGCGGGCGCGGAAGGTCCACTTGTATGCGGGGGCTTTGGGCATCAGGGGTTCTAACTCCTACGGAGCCGTGACTCGTGGAGCCCGATTGGGACGCCCTGCTGGCATTGCCCAGGCCCGGGGTCTGGGCTTCTCTCCCGAACTACTCATCCATCACCGCAAGCGCGGCAGGTTCGAGCGGATACGCCGGGGGATCTACCGGGTGCCCCACCTCCCGGCACAGGACGACGAGCAACGAGTGGAGCTCTGGCTGTGGTCGGGGCGCCAGGGCGTGTTCAGCCACGGCACGTCGTCTCCACCACATCCCGCTTGGCCTGAGAGCCGCAATGATGAGGGGGGGGGGCGCCTCGCCCGGTGGAATCCTGGGGTCTTGCCTATCCAGGTGTCCGTTCAACAGGGGTAGGGTCAGTCTTGGGCCCCCTCATCCCGCTGGGCGGTGCGGAACGTGTCAACAGAAATGAGACAGCCGTGATGAAAGATTAGTGAACCATCTCGGTGACCTGGTCTTGATCTCGAACCTGAGCTGGATTGGCTACTCCCCCACCGGTGGTGGTCCCTGTGGAGA